>SL_3KL_010_SEDDRAFT_10006205_pt1 | contig 10697 bp, 5 predicted proteins | sample SodLakKL_010_SED_2_FD_10381 | JGI IMG/M metagenome (IMG submission 10381)
CATTCCACCTGAATTTTATGAAGGGCATCCTTGTTAAATGCCCCTGCCATAGTTCGTTGTGCTCCACAACTGCATGTAATTTCAATCCCGGACAACGCTCCCGAACTTCTTCCTGCACGTAATCTCAGTTTGTGTTCACCTTCAGTTGGCGCTGATTGATGAACCCACTCCATAAACGGAAAATCTTCAATATGTCCGTGTGGGCATATTGCAATAAAACGAACCGGTATTAGTCGCTGCCTTCTGTTTGCCGCAATATTTGAACATGATCTTCCTGAGTCAAATGGAAATCCGGAACAGTTCGGTTTTCTTGAATGGTAGATCGGAACCTTTTCCATGTGTCCACATCGGGTGCAATAGTGCCATCGTGGAAACCTAACAAAAGGAATTCTGAGGGAAGGATTTGTTACTCCGGCTCCCGGATCTCTGTAATCAGGGGGCAACCTGAATTCCCTTACACCTAATCTTCTTGCTAAACGTTCTTCCGGCACCTTAAACTCATCTGTTTCTGAAATTGCTCTGAATCTTTCCTCCCACAAATCAAGTCCGGCTACCATTAGAGATTCATCTTTGGGGAAATTTATCATTTGTCCAACTCCCCAAGGAGAAATAAGTTGGGATCGTCTTATTGGTTTTCTAGCTGGCATATTCAGTCATCTATATTTATGTAATTGGTAATAACCATTGCATCACAGGTTGAATCAACGTTTCTCATTGATGTGGGTGTTGCCCATGCACGGACTCTTATGTCTTCGGAGGGATTCGTACCGGCAGGATACATCAAAGGAATATCAGGCGATTGTCCAAAAGAACCGTAAATCATTGGTAGTTCATCCTTCCAATACTTCAGCTTTTCCTCTATCAGTTCCAGAGTTCTCTCGTATTCCTCTTTATCAATCAAATCGACCCGGTCAAAAATAATCTGCTTGACCCGGTCAACCACTTCTTCGTCCGGGAAAGGCCTTGGTGAAACCCTGCTTTGTTCCGAATAAAATCGGATCAATCCGATCAGAATTGCATGTAAAGCTCTCTCCCTTGCAGGAGCAGAAAAGGGTGTTACACTTGTCGGTTCAACCTTACTGTATATTTTTGAATGGTACCCCTGAAAATGTTCAAAGTGCGATCGGTCTCGTGGTTTGGAGCAATTGTAAATAGTAAAAACAATTCCAGGGCCTTTTCTTGATCTTCCTACACGACTGGTTGCCTGAATATACTCTGCTGTCGTCTTAGGCTGACCTATAACAGTCATTAGTCCCAAACGCGAAATATCAACACCTACCGAAATCATGTTTGTTGCAAGACAAACATCAACCGGGAACTCAGACTTATCTCCCGTCCATGACGTTGAAAGTTGTTCCAGGTATTCAGGAATATCACTACTGTTGATACGGCTTGTTAATTCAATATCACGATTAATGAATCTTCTTTCATCACCGCGAATTCCTTTTCGAATCCAGATAGAATTCATGTATTCCCGAATGTCAGCACGAATAAGTGTCGCAGCATGTCCCAGCTCTCTGATGCTGTTAAAATAGGTTAATGCAGTCCAGTAAGGGTCTCTCTCACTTTCATTATTAACCGGAATTGATTTTACCGACTGGAGCAGCGCTGACAAAACCCTTACTTGGGCAGTTGCATGTGATGGCAAAGCAGATGCAAATATTCCAACATACATTCTGCCTGTGCCCTCTTTATCTTCATAGGCAAAAAAGGAATCACCGGCATTTAAACACTGTGCAGGAAAAATATTTACGTTTTGTGTTCCCCTGCCGTAAAGGGAGTTTATTTGCTCTTTAGCCCTGCTGATAGTTGCGGTTGATGCAATAATTTTGGGCCTGATGTTGTCAGCAGTACATAATTCTTCAATCATGGTTTCATACAGACCAACCATTGAACCCAACGGACCGGATATTAGGTGAAGTTCATCCTGAATGATCAGTTCAGGTGGCGTTAGTCTTTCTGATTCCCTGAAGCCAAAAAGTGAGCGGGCTTCCGGTTTCCAGTTTAGCATCGCAAACTTATCTACAGTTCCAATTAATAGCGTTGGAGGGCGATCATAAATATCTTCATCAATAGTAAGTAACGGCAGATTATAATTCATCCTGGAAAAATCACAGTCAGAATTGTCACATTGATATACAATGGTTTGAGAACCTCCGACAGGTCTACGTTTGTAACCTTTAACCCTGTCATCATTTGCTCCTTTAATCAGACCCATCTGAGAACCACACCACGGGCACTTCAAAACAACAAATGGATTTTCTTCTTCCCTTCCATTTTCCATTCTTCCGAAGATTCTCCGGGCTTCGTCACGCCTGATAGGAGTGAGACTTTTTCCTACCCATAGACCAATCGTTATCCTGGGTGTTCCAAGTTCATCTTCATTCTCATGCCTGATTTTCTCACATGCACAAATCAAAGTTGCTGCCCTCTGAAATTGCTGTGCTGTCAGCAATCGCAAAGTATAGCGCATCAGCACGGTGGTTCCGGAATCATCTTTATTATTCAACCTCTTTAGAAAGATAGTATAACCGGAGAGGCCCAGGTATGCTTCTGTCTTTCCTCCTCCTGTAGGGAACCAGATCAAGTCAACGATCTTTCGGTCAGGATGTTCATTGTCCAGCATCGAATGTAGATTCATTAAAATGAAGGCAAGCTGAAACGGTCTCCAAGAGCCGAGACCAGGCTTCCAGGTTGAACTGTCATTTATGTCTGGAATATCTGCATCTTTCAAACCAACAATTCGGTGCTTTTCTACTATCCAGTTGCGGGTTTCAATACTATAATGAAGTTGCTGAAGCAACATTGCGCGGTTCATTAGTCGGAAAGCGCGGTTTACCTGATCATTTTCTTTCAGCAGTTCAACTCCTTGCTGCATCCTTTCCAGACAGGAACGGCAGCTTTCAATGTGTCTTTTTGCCGTTTCCAGAAGCTCATCCTTTAATTCGGTTTGTGCAATTTGTTCTTGTTCATCAATCCATTTTCCATAAGCATCATTAAGTTTAATCAGGTTTTGCGTGATATCTATATCAGTCAAATCGCTGAGATCAAACATTCTTAATTCAATGTCCAGCATTCTGGGGAGAATGGGTTTTATTTCATAAGATGGAATGATTTCAGCTTCAATTGAATTCGTAAGTTCAGTTTCGCTATCATCCCATTTAGGTGAGCATCCGTGACCAACTGCAAAGGTCTTTTTATTTCTGAAAAGCAGATGATTTGACTTTTCATCATCCTTATCTGCTTTGGAAGCAGCTACTCGGTAGGGCGAAAAACACTTCTCTTTCGAGTAAACAGAAAACGAAACCTGAAAAAAGCAACTCTCATTAAGGATATTTTCGGAGCTGCCGGTATTGGTGTTTATTAATGTGAAAGTGAGTAAATGAATACCTTCTTCGTTATTGCTGTGAGTTCTGTTTCTGATATTAAGTTTCAGACTTAGTTCTTTGTTGTCTTTGTCAACCAGGTATTTATCAATGGATGTACCTGATTCTGTAGGAACTTCATCAAATTCTACAAATAATTCCTGATCCAACGATCTACGGAAATATGCTCTTCTTAATTTATATGAACCATCAATCTTTAGCTCGTTATAGTCGTTAGTGTCATAAACTGCGGCTTTAACCGCAACCCGATAACCTTCTTTGGGAATCTTAGAAAAGCAACTAAATCCCATGGCAGAAGGTAAGAATGAATTAGCGAGACCTATTTCCTCTTCTAGGTCGTCATCATCATTCTCTACAGAATTGTCATCACTGGTTTGGACAGGATCCTCTTCAAATTCATTCTCCTCATCCACATCTTCATTTATTACTTTTTCCTCCTCATCAGCAGTTGTATCTAACTCAGAGTATGACGCTGCTCTTGGGAATAGAACTCCTGCTCCATATCTTTGTCTTGGTGGAATTGGGAATACAATTTCTTCCCCGTTTTCCTGAACATGAGGTGCAATCGGGTCCGGCCCGATTAGTTCTCTTTTAACGTATTCCAGTATGTTATCTCTCATTTTAGTCGAGTTTATTCCTTAATATTTTCTTGTACTGAGCTCTGACTGACTCCGAAACGAGCATAATCAATCCATATCTTGCACGGCTCATTGCTACATATAGTAGCGACTTTGCAGCCTCACTTTCCAGATCAATTATTTCAGTTATCATAACATAATTGCTCTCCATCCCTTTATATGACTGCACCGTAGTGAAGCCAAGATATTGCTGTTCTTTGACAATTTCATTGGTATGCTTTATGTTCCTGATCTCAATTCCTGACAGTGAGCTAATACATGAGTTTTCAAATTTTCGCTGTGAGAGAATAACCAATTCATTGCGTGGCAGACCTTTTTCGAAAAGCTGATTCAGTTGTTTTATCACAAGTTCTTTTTGCTGCTCAAGAGAATTGAAAAAAGCATATTCAACCGGAGTTCCTTCAAGGTACTCAAGTAAAAAAGGAGGTTTTTCAAAACCGGAAATAAGAGATGTCTCTTCACCGATCTGTTTCGTGTTTCTGCAATTAATTTTCAGGAAAAACTTTGATGGATTATCATACTTTTTAATCAAAGTGAACATATCTTCCCTAGATATCCGAGCAAATATTGCCTGTCGTTCAAAATCGCCATAAACCTCCCAATGCCCATTTGCCAATCCACCTTTCAGCATGGAATCAAAGAGTTCGAGATATTCTTCCCGTATTAAGTCCTGACCTTCATCGATGATAAGTTTATCAAACTTTAGACTGATTCCTTTCGTGTAAATAGCAGCTAAAAGTTCGGGTAAATACCTAGAATAAAAATCCTGCTTGTTTTCCATTGTGCGATCGTAGTCAAACCCCTTTGACTCTTCGAACAAATATCTGTGAAGACTGGATACCGTTATTTCCTCATATTCTTCTAATTGTTTTTCCATCCATTCACCGATTAACCTATTGAAACAGGTTAAAAAAACAGACTTTCCTTCCTGCGCAGCTCTCACGGCAGATTCCATTGCGATCATTGTCTTCCCAGTGCCTGCGCTTCCCTGAGTGACACTCCGGTCATTAAAAGGAATGTGATCCAGAATTCGGTATTGTTCATCAGTATATGACTTGACCTGCTTATCAAATTCTTCAATCCGTTCTTTTATTGTTCGGATTCTTTCAAAATCACCTCTTAAAAAATCACATAGCTGCTCCAAAGTCTCTTTATCAGGTAGGGATTCCTCCTGAGAAAACCATCTTTGAGTTCTATGCTTATCGATGAAATTACTTACCAGGTTTTTGAAGAAAGCTTCAATATTTACCAATGAATCATTATCAAGTATCTGCCACGGCTCATACTCCACACTATGCTTGTCAAAACTGATATGAGGGAATGCACATAAAAATCCGGATAAAATCTTATTAAACTTATGTTCCCTTCCAAATTCCCTATTTACCGCAGTACGTAAAGAGAACATTGCATCTCTGGCTTGATTAAATGGACCTACATTGCTGGTATAGTTTTTATTGTACCGACTTGTGTATTCCCAGACACCATCATTACATTTCACGTCACCTCCTTTAACTTCTATGACGTAAATACCACCTCCGGGTATGAGTAAAAGAAAATCAATTTCTCCGTAAAGTCGCTTTGTATGTTGTGAAAGGTTCAGTGAATGAAGAATTATCCAGTCCTCGGTAAAGGGCGCTACTTTAAAGATGTTAAAAAGCTGTTTTTCAGCAGTGCTCTTACAACTTTTATCAATATATGGAGGGAGTAGTTTTGCCATCAGATTAACTCTTTTTTTAGCAAGTGATTGATATATCTTTTATCTATTTCCTCAGAATTTCTTTTCAAATCATAAACTTTCAGGAATTCTACCCTTCCTAAATCTTCAACTTCAACAGACGAATTAATAATGGAGGGGTTAGCTATGGACATAAGTTCTCGCTTAATCTTGTCTCTAACTACTCTCGATGCCTGAAACCTAAGGCTAATTATTTTATTAATCGACTCCCTAACAGTTTTTATGTTTTTGCCAAGCAATTCGGAGTTAGTTAGCATGGCTATACTCAATAAATCATCATCACTATCCGGTCCTATAAGATTATCATCCTGCAACCAATTTTTTATTGTAGCAGGATGTTTTTTGCACTCACAATCGCGCAGGTCCTCCACCAACTTTGCAAAGTCATTGCCCGTTGAAGCGTAATGTTCCCTCAGCAGATTCTTCCACAGGCCTGTCCATTTCTCTATTGCAGTCAGCACATCAGGCTTTGTTCCTTTTTGAACCAGCTCCACCAGAACGTCCCTGTCTGTATTGATAAAGGCTATTATATCCCCAACTTTCAAAGCCTCAAAAGTTTTATTATGGAGTTTAGGGTTGGGTTTTAAAGAGTCAATAAGTTCGTTTATCACAAGAAATTTATGCGAATCCGTTGCGTACATAAATGTGTTATTATCGAAGTCTATTCTTCTTGCTTTGGAACTCTCAGTCAAATTTCCTTTTCCAAAATACTTTGAGTATTGAGTAGCCTCAATCTTAAGCTCAAAGTCAAAGATGTCAGGTGTATTTTCATCAATTGGTTCAGTAATTGAACTACTCTTGAAAAATCTTTCAAATCCATTCTCGGAATTCTTGTCTAATGTGCGGTTACCGGTTTGTGAAATTGTGGATCTGATAATTTTGCTGTTTGCAAGGTTTCTTCTTATGAACGAATTATAATATTTGTTTTCAAATTTGTAGAAAAGGACAGTAATTTTTGAAAATAGAAAAGATGATAAAAGCTTATTGAGGTTTGTTGATTTTGGCCATCCGGTAAGAACTGCATTAAGGTTTTTCGGTGATAAAAGGTTATCATTCAGGTCGGAAAGAGAAATTACTTTAAAATCCGACCAGGTTAAGTACCTTTTGAGAGAGGAAGCCTCATCTCTGGTAGGACAAATAATATAGTCGTATTTGTGAATCGGTAGTTCTTCCAGTTTAATACACTTTGACGTTTTTCGATCAGACAACGATAGTATATAATTATTTAAGTGAGAAATTGCTTCTTCAATTAAAGTCTCAGACTCTCCCAGCCATAATCGACAATCTGAAAAACGAGTCTCTATGGCATTAATCTTATCCTTGAGGCTTGAGAATTCTGAATCATCAGGAACATAGCAAATCCTAGAGAGCAAGTTAAATAGCTGTACCAGTGATACTTTCAAGATATTCAGGTTATCATCAGAGTCATCCTGTGGTAATGAAATTAGCTTTTCTGCTGCTGCTTCAAGGTCAGTATCATTACATTGCTTTATGTCAAATATGAATGAAACAGACCTTTTAAGTTTCTGCTCAAATGGCTTAAAAGGCGAGCTACTGACATTTTCCCCTACCATTATGTTTTCGCTTGTAAAATTAAAAAACTCAAAACCTAAGTTTTTAATCTCCGAAAAAAAATCTATCTCTGAGAGATCAGTGATAAGAATTGTTGGAATGTTAAATTCCTTGTCAATATCAGAGAAATCTCCTCTGGGTGTCAAAGAATTGAATCCGTCAATGATAATTTTGGATACTGGAGAATTCTCGCTTAAATAAAAATATGACAGAAGGTTTGTAAAATTATTTGAGATTAATAATGGAGTCACTTCACTTACACTTCCACTGTCATCAATTTTACCAACTTTGAAATAATCATCAATTTTTGCATTATTTAGTAATACATTTTCTACAGAATCATCAAAGGACTTAAATGTGCTAATGAGGCACAGTTTGTTACGATTATATTGAAGACTTCCATAAGTGTCAATTTCTAAAAGCTTCTCAGTTGTTGTCTTTATTCTTTTATGAAGTGCAGACATTACAGTTTTAGGGGAAGATAATACTCTTTTTGATGGTGCTTTACGTAGTTTTAAGACCTGTTCTTTTTTTATCGTTATTTTTGCACCACTCGCATTATTTCCTGCTTTAGTTATAAAAGTCACAGTATCTTCATTATGGCCAACCCATTTTACAATGGCTTTATTATTTAGGAAAAGTTTATCTCCCGGTTTATAAGTTAAATAAGCTTTTTTTATATCGTCCTTATACTGAATATAATCACTAATCAATAGATCAAAGATTAGGGGTGGAACTAGCCATTGGGCAACATAGTCTTTTGAAGGAAAAACAAGACACAGTTTATTGTTATCATTATTAGAAATAAATTTATGAATTAGTATAAGAGACTCACTAATAACAAAAGGAAGTTTACTGGTATTTTCACTATCTGTAAAACGATAAGCTAGCTTATTGATGATACTTTCATCCATGATTCAATGGTATTAAGTTAGAATCTATCATTGCTGTATTTATGGACTCGTCATCATTTTCAATCTTTTCGAACAAGTCACATACGATTTCGGCAATTTTATTTGCCAATAGCGGTGGTACGGCATTTCCAACCTGTATGAACTGCGCTGTCCTAGGGCCACAGAAATAGTAGTCATCCGGAAATGTCTGAATCCTTGCTGCTTCACGAACTGTCAAACTTCTGCATTGCGAAGGATCTGGGTGTATGTAATAATGACCATCTTTAGAAATATGGCTTGTGATAGTTTTACTGGAAGCATTTGCAAGCTGCACACGGAAACGGTCTGAGAATTTCTTTTCCTTAACATTTTTATGCGCTGGCAGCAAGTCTTCCGGGAAATCTTTAAGGTTAGGAGACCTTCCCCGCACTTTCCCAAAGCATGAGACAAAAAGATACCTGAGTAAATCACTTTCCATGTGACCTCTGGATTGATGGTTACATGCTCCCTTTAGATTTTCATTGAGAAACCATCGTGGTTCATAGTCAGTATCAATGGAGTTAGGAACAAATTCGGCTCCAATAGTCCTCGGAGCATTTTTTAAGCCTTGCAAATGATTTTCAATCTCGTCCCTTATATCTTTGTCTATCTCCCTTAATATTCCATTGTTTCGGATAGCTTTTAAAGTTAATGTCCAGTTGGCTTGAGTGTCCTTAATTTTTGAAAGGCCGCTTCTGAGTTTTGGTAGTCCATTTAGTACCTGCTCCACATTAACTTCTTTTTCTTCCGGTAATATTCCGGGTTCTATAACATCAATGTTTTTTCTGATTCCCAAAAGAATAACCCGGTGTCTTGTTTGTGGAATGCCATGTTTTTCAGAATAGATCAGAAAATCTGCAGGTCTGAAAACAGGGTTGTTGTTAGCATCTAAATTTCGGGGTTTTGCCACCAGTGAAAAAATTCGATACCCCGGACACTTTAGGGAAACTCCATTGCTCCCGTATTCTGACCGATGAGCTTTTACAGGATCAGATAAGTCATTAATAATGTTCTCAAATACAGAGGCTGCTTTTGTTCTGGCAGATAACAGTCCTTTGACATTTTCCATCACGAAAACAGCTGGATTGTGCACCGCCAGTATTCTCAGATATTGTTTATATAAACCTACACGGGCATCTTTCTTTTCGTCAAGTAATTTATCCCTTCTCCGCGACCTTCCCACTACAGAGTATGCCTGACACGGTGGCCCACCAATTAACAACCAGTTTTCTTTGCCATTGAGTGCATTTGAGATCCTTTGATCCACCTTCTCATTTGATACTGCTTTATCGTCTTCCCCCAACTGTGCTCTCCAGGCTTCTACTTTGGCATCAGCAGCTTGTTTAGGATGAGCTTTATAAAGATCATCCACAGTTAATCTGCCTCGAACAAATTCATAATACTCAAGTGGGACTTGCCCTGGCGGAAATTGACGATAGAAGCTTCTTAGCTCAAGAGTCTGATGAGCAAAATATTCCTTTTCGATGGAAAGGGATATTTTAAACGCTCTCTTTTTTGATTCTGGATCAATAAGGGAACTAAAACCTTCACCCAAACCCCCGGGGCCTGCAAATATGTCAATTATTGGTATTTCCACTCTTCAATTTGTTTAATAAAGTACTCAAGTTTTTTTCTCTTATCGCTGAGTTCTTTCTTTTTGGTTCCAGTTCACATTCCGCCCATATCACGGTTACATTCCATCCCATTTCTTTCCACTTAGCTACTTTTCTTTTGTCCCGTTCAACTGCTGATTCTCTACGATCTTTAATTTTTTCCGATGACGTTGTAACCTTATCTCCATATTTGCATCCGGAGTGCAAGTGCCAGAAACAGCCCCTTACATCAATGATGGTTTTGAATTTTTTCAGGACTATATCCGGTTTTCCGGGTAATTTTTTATCGTGCAAACTATACCGAAAGCCATGAGCATGTAAAAATTTTCGAACAAGGATTTCTGGTTTGGTGTCCTTGCCCTTGATTTGACTCATGTTATAACTCCTGGTTTCTATGTCGTGTACGTCAGCCACTTAATATATCTTTCTTTTGCGCATGAAAAATTGCACACATTTTCAAGAATGCGAAGCAGGGGTTTTTCTTTTTACTTCTTCGTCAGTCGTCAGTGTCCTTGTCCATTATGTATTTACTGCTTGGTTTTGATAGGATTTTTAATGCCCGACCTTTATATAAAATACCACCCAATATCTTCATCAGTTAAATCTTTCGGGTTTCTGTTTTTTAAAACGGAAAGATATTAACGAACAAGACTTGTGTACACCTCGATTGTTCTAGGGCTGTATCTTCTCCTAGTCATAATGTCTTTAAATTTGTTCATGAGTTATTTTCCCGCTTTATAACGACCCAGCAAATGAGCGGCGGGGCTGGATTATTGAAGTTAAGCAGAAAATACTAACCCGTCCGCTCGATTTGCCTTGTT
>SL_3KL_010_SEDDRAFT_10006206_pt1 | contig 10697 bp, 6 predicted proteins | sample SodLakKL_010_SED_2_FD_10381 | JGI IMG/M metagenome (IMG submission 10381)
AAGAAATTCCAGACCAGTCCATTAAGTGGGATGGAAGAGAAAGGCGATTTTGCTTATCTAAAACCAAATCTTCGGCGTATCTTAAAAAATTACGGATTACGGTTCTTCCCTTGCGGGTAAAGCTGTTGATGCGTGAGAGCCGTTCTTCAACAAGTTTCCATTCATCCTGCGGATAGAGGTACAGGCAGGGCTCAAGACCTCGAAGTATGGTGAAGCGGTCTTCGGCTTCGGGGCTGACCAGTTTGCGTAGCTTGGCCGGGAAAGCAACACGGCCTTTATTATCTACACTGTGTTCATATTGCCCTTTGAAGCTTGGCACGGGAGTTTGCGATTTTAAGGTGATTGCTAAAAACTGATGGCAGTGGATGATGGGAAGTTGCTAAATTTTCCCCCACTATTCCCCACTTTCTCCCACAATGTACCTCAAATGATCCTACTTTGTCAAGAGAAATGTTGAAAAAACAGTTAAATCAGTTCAAGAATTATTCAATTTCCTGAAGCCGGAAACCTGAATGATGTTTATGAATACGTTAGAATGAATGATGGGATTGACAGAAAGGCCGTAGTTGTGGATTGATGTGGGGGATTTGTTAAACAAAAAAAGTGCGACGTTTTTAAAATGCATTTCAGGCTGTTTTTCAACAAGTGAAGAGGGGCCTGGGCTATCTCAGAGAAATAATTATGATAATATGATCTGATTCGGGGAAAAATTTCGTCTGTATGGGTGAAAAGGAGATGAAATTCCAACTTACTATTACATAATAATTAACCTATAAATAAAATATAAACTATCAGTTATGAAAAAAATAATCTCTTTAATCTGTATTGCAGGAATGATCGCTTTTGGCTTCAACGATGCACAGGCACAGGATACACGCTTTGGTTTAAAAGGAGGATTAACAATGTACTCCATGGAAACAAGTGTTATGGGTTTTAGTGAAACATCAGACAACAAACTGGGCTTTACCGGTGGTTTGTTTGTTGAAAAACCATTCTCGGATATGTTTTCCCTTCAGTTCGAGGCACTGTTCGTTCAAAAAGGCGGTGAAGATAGTGATGAGGTTTGGGGCGATGAGTCATTGACACTCTCTTATGTTGACATCCCTGTACTGCTGAAAGTAAATATCCCACTGGATGGAAATGCAATTCCATACGTTTACGGCGGTGGATTTTTCGGTTATTTGATTGATGCTTCTGAAGATGCAAATGGCGAAACGCACGATATCGACGAATTTTTCAATGATTTCAACTATGGTGTTGCTTTTGGAGCCGGTGTCTCATTCGGAATGTTTAATTTGGATATTCGATATGATATGGGGCTTGCCAATATTGTTGATGAAGATGATGAATTCGGAGGCATCTTCGGTGACGGTGGTTTTGAAGTAAACACGAAAGGATTTATGGTTACTGCAGGCATCACTTTCTGATGAATTAAAACATCATTAAGGTATTTAAAGCCTCTTGTATTTTACAAGGGGCTTTTTTTTGGTTTAACTTTTCGCTGTAAAAAAAATTTAATTTAATTCTGATCCTGAAAGAGAGTAAACATGAAATGTATAATGATAATCGTTTATTGGCCTTGGTAAGAAAAATTATATCAACCATTTATCATAAAACTCAATCATGCATAAACAAATCATTAGTCTTTATATACTGAAATATACAGCGCGTGTATTAAAATTTAGATTATGATGATTTTAATAAAAAAAAGAGCAGATTATTATATGGATATGAGTTTTTTCTGATGTAAATTTATCCTGTAGTTTATGATAAAGGTTTAAAGCTAATTTTAAAATCTATCTAAGGCTTTAAATTCGACCAAACCTAAAAATAATTTCGTGTGATATGAAAAAAATAATCTCTTTACTATGCATGGCAGCCATAATCGCTCTTGGTTTCAGCGAATCTCAGGCACAGGATACCCGTTTTGGTTTTAAGGGCGGCTTAACGTATTACAAGGGTACGGTAGATGTAGATCTTGGCATCATCAGCCTTGATCTCGAATCTGATTCAAGAATTGGTTTTACAGGTGGGTTATTTATTGAATATCCTCTATCTGATTTGATTTCCATTCAACCCGAAATTTTATACATCCAGAAAAATCAAAAAGAATCTGATGATTTCTTCGATCTTAATGGTTTTGATGATTTCGATGACGATCCGCTGGTAGAAACTACATTAACCTATATTGATGTGCCGGTTCTCCTTAAAGTGAATATACCTCTGGAAGGAAATGTACAACCATTCATCACAGCCGGACCTTATGTGGGGTATTTATTAGATGCCAAAGACAATATAAACGGCGATGATGATTTTGATGACTTTGGAAGCATCAAAGATGTTATAAAAGATTTTAATTACGGGCTGATTATTGGTGGAGGTGTGAATTTTGGCAATCTGTTTCTTGAACTGCGATATGATATGGGTTTAGCCAATATATTTGATGACGAGGATGTATTTAATGGTGATTTTGATGATGACTTTGGGTTTTTTAGCGGCCTGGACATCAATGCTAAACTGAGCGGTTTTTCTTTTACACTTGGAATGAGATTCTAAATCTGAGTGTTACCAACGAAATATTTCATTATCTGAATCTGATTATTATGGGTAATATTTCTTCATAAGTATTACCCATGTATTTCCTTACGTTTCAATACAGAAGAAAGATTAAGTGTCGTAAGCCAGTTCTGTCATTTTCAGGTGAAGCATGTTTAATAAAATTTTTGGCTCACTGTTGGGAACAAGATTGGCAAATCGATCCCAGGCTTCCGTACTCATTTTTTGGGCTTCTTTTTTTGATTCCTGCAGTGCTCCGGACTGACGAACCAGTTTCACAGCTTCATCCAATGTAGGTTTTTCTCTCCTCAAACGTTCATCACACAATATTTCTTTAAGACGGTTGCTTTTTTCTGCCTCCAGTATTTTTACAGCTTTCGCAATCACATAAGTTAGTTTGCCACTCGAAATATCTTCACCGCAAACTTTGCTCCATTTATCCGAGTTGCTGAAATTCAGGATGTCATCAATTATCTGGAATCCAACAGCAAATGATCTGGCAAAATCAACGGCTGCATTTTTTATTTTTTCATCAGATTCGGCCAAAACAGCCGCGACCTCAGCAATTCCTTTCGGGCCTGCCGCAGTCTTGTAATCATACATCTGCAATATTTTCGATTCAATATCACCCTGCAGCCAGGTTGATAAATTTTTAACGGTCATATTTTTTGACCAGTAAATATCCATTGTTTGGCCGAAGTGAGCTTTCAGATGTGTATCCATCATAATCTGATACACACGAAGTTTCTGTTCAGCGGTCATATGTTTATGATGCATCAGTTCAACAAAAGGCAAAAAATAGAGTGTATTGCCTGCATTAATGGCCACATCAATCCCGTATTTTCGGTACAGCGATGGCTGGCCTCTTCGCAACTCTGATTGATCTTGAATATCGTCGATAATCAGCGACCCCGTATGAATAAGTTCCGAAAGACAGATTCCGAGCTCGTAATCGGCTGATGATTTCCCAAGTGTTTCCTGCATCCAGATACCGAAAATTGGCCGCCACCTTTTTCCTCTGCGAAGAATCATATCCCAGACCGGTTTGCTGATTAACTCCGTGATGGCATTCGGTTCATTTTGCCAGGAAGGCTGACCCACAAATTTTTGAACATCTTTTTCAGAAATTTCTTTGGGCAAAAACTCTTCAAGACGTTTATCTACTTTATCAGCAAGGGTGGTTAAATAGTTTTGAAAATCAAAAATAAAACCATAGCCGTAAAACTCGGCTCTTGCAATACCGGAAATTTCTTTGCCTGCCATTGTACCGGTAACGTCACCAATCCCTTCCCAGATGGATCTTGCCATGCCAGAAACGGGTATTTCCTGGTTTTTTACCATTGCCTGAAATGTCACAGAAAGATCAAGATCGGCAATATCAATTCTCCAGCTTACCGGATAGCTGATGCGCGTTCTGGGGCACTCCCAGTATCCCAAAGGTTCAGTATGCAACCCTGATAAAAAAACAGGCCCTGTACCATTTTTTAGCTGAACTGCAAGAGAATGAATGGTTTTGTTTGTTTTTGCATATTTTAGAATGAAGACAATGATATCCGTTCCATCATCAAGATTGATTCCAAACCAGTCCCAACCCAGTATTTTATCCTGATCTTCACTCGAAAGAAGCCAGCTTGTATTTCCCCATTGATGATCCATCCACGCTTTTCCGGTAACATTCTCGCTGCCGGCATTTCCGGTAACATCAAGTTTAGGATAGCATCTATACATCATGTCATCTTCAATCGGGTCAGATCCTTCCGTTGAATTGAATTCGAAAAGGTCGGTTACTGGCCATAATCGAAGGGTACAGCTTTTGTCAGACTCCAGTAGAGGTATGGTAATTTCAAAGTGATCTCTTTTCTGACGCAGAGAAAATTCATCCCAGGTAACATCAGGAGTTTGTCCGGTAAAATCTGCCGATACTTTTTCCAGCATTACTGGGCGGGCAGGGCCGTGCATCTCCAGTTCTTTTATCAAAATTTTATAAAAATCCCTGTCAATTTCGAGGTTCGATTTTTCTTTCAGTAGTTCGATATACCTTTTACGGACAGTTTCGTCAATTTGGCTTCGGGTAAAATTTTCACCGGTATCTGGGTTCAGAATGGAATAAACCAATGCAAGGCCTGGTGTAGTTTCTTTGGTGCTTTTGGGTTGGTTGTGCCGGAAAAAGGTAACCATAAAAAATCTTTTCCCAATTTTTTCACCTTCAAAAAATCCGTGATAAAACCACCATTCAATTGCAGATTCAGGATGTGGTTTTTCTACAGGGATTTTACGGTTTGCGGATTCTACATCTCTCATATACCACCAGAAGAAACTTTGACTGTTTTTTGCGAGCAGATTAGTTTTTCATAAGATAGTAATTTTCAGTTTAGGAATACTCACATTTAAAATTCGTTGATTTCAGTAAAGTTTTTAATCCCTGTACTTTCATTATAGAACTTTAGTGTTTTGAAAGCCTAAATATTTGAGAAGGTTTAGAATAATCCCAACTGTTTGTTTTGCCGTTCAACAGGCCATTCCGGCATGGGGCTGAGTTCGATTAATTTTGAGAGTTCTGAATGGAAATATCTTGCCAAAACAGGAGAGGAGAGTACATCGGGGGAGTGAATAAAAATGTAAGGATGTTTTCCGTCTTTGATCCAGTCGGCAGTGATGATTGCCCATTCCTTCAGGTAAGCTTCATTATTTAATACATCGTTTGCACCAACAAAACGCACAAAGGGGTTTGAGCCGGTAGAAGCGAAACGGATAGGCGTTTGGGGCTTTTTCTTTTGAGCTTCAATCACGGTTGGATCATTGTTTTTTAAAGCATGAAGCCTTCTTGTGTCAAATACAACGCGGTTAATTCCGTAACTCCTAAGCAGATCATCAAAATGCCTCTCTTTTTTCCCTTTATCAAAAAAATCAAGATGCCTCACTTCTACGGCAAAACTAAGATGTCCCGGTAGTATATCCAGCAAATTTTCGAGTTTTTCCAATTCGTTGTACGAAAATTGTGAGCTTAGTTGAATGTGAAATGGTCCGAGGTTTTTTCGGATGGGAGTGAAGCGATCAAGAAAATGAAAGACCTCATCAGTTACATGTTTAAGCCGCTTGTAATGTGTAATACTTTGGGGGAATTTAAAACAGAATTTAAACTCGGAGGGAACCTGGTTGCTCCAGTTTTTTATCGTTTCCGGTTCAGGGGTTTGATAAAAGGTAGTATTCCCTTCTACCGAATTAAAAACAGAAGCGTATTGACCTAAAAACTCATTAGGACTGGCATCTTTGCTGTAAAAATTACCCTTCCAGTCTTTAAATCCCCACTGGGTTAGACCAATGTGGTATTTAGAAATGGACATAAGCGGTACACGTAATTTCGTTTGTTTTTTCTGAAATAAACGAAATTCCCGATTCAAATCATTATAAAACAGAAAAAGATCAAATAAATATGACCACGATACCTTTTTTACTGATTTGATTTATCGTCTGTCAGTATTCATGATACTACTGTCAGTACTATCGTCAACCTCGATGATCGTGTCAAATCCGCGTTTGCTTAAATCCCAGTAAAGGTAGCCCAGAGAAAGTACTCCCAGCAGCAGGCAGAGGAAGAAAAGTCCGTAGTTGCCAAAGAGGAAATGCCCGAACCCGAACAGTGCCATGTAAACAAGTACCACGCCGGCAACCCAATTGCCAAGCAACGGCCAAAGTGAACCATCCGGAGATATATCAGGATTGTCTTTTACAAGAGGTTTCCAGCCGGGGCCGCCGGGGCGTACCTTGCGATAGAATTTGGTCAGTTTATCGGAATCGGTCGGCTTGGTCATAAATGTAATGGCAAGCCAGATTACCGTAGTGATACCCACTACATAGAAAAGGTTGAGCGGGAATGGGTCTGTAACGCCTGGTACAGGAACCCCCAGAAGTACGAGAAGCACAAGAAAAATCGGGACTAATGATGCTGCCAGTTCACTCCAGGCATTAACCCGCCACCAGTACCAGCGGAGAATCAGTACAAGGCCGAGCCCGCCGGATGCTGTCAGTACAAGGCCCCAGGCCTGTCGGATTGTGTCGAGCTGTGTGGTTACAAAAAATGCGAGAATAGCCAGAAGGAAAGTTAAAATTCGCGATACACGGACATAATAATCCTGGTCTCCGTCGGTTTTGATGAACCGCTGCCAAAAATCATTCACCAGATATGATGTGCCCCAGTTCAGGTGTGCAGCAAATGTACTTGTGAAAGCTGCGAGGAACGCTGCAAAAAGAAGTCCAAGCAATCCGGGCGGAAGTACATCACGCATTACCAAAACAAAACCTTCACGGCTGTCATCAAGATTGGGATAGAGAACAAGTGAAACAAGCGCTACAATAATCCACGGCCACGGGCGCAGGCAGTAGTGTGCAATATTGAACCACAGTGTGGCGAAAAGTGCATGTTTTTCATCTTTGGCACTCATGATGCGCTGGGCAATATAACCGCCGCCTCCGGGTTCTGCTCCGGGATACCAGCTTGACCACCACTGCACACCAAAATAGGCTGCAAAAGCCCCGACACTCAACGTGAGGACAGCCACCCCTTCAGCCGTTTGACCAAGAGTTGGCAGGAATTTGAATGTTTCAGCCGGCAGTTGTTCCTGAAGGCCGGAAATTCCACCGATTTCAGGAATATTCACAGCATAAACCGCCAGTACAATAGTACCGCCAAGTGCAATGGTAAACTGAAAAATATCTGTAACGGCTACACCCCAAAGGCCGGAGATTAGTGAAAAAATTCCCACAAAAATGATTAAAAAACCGACCAGCATCAGTGGGGCACTTATGTAGATACCGAGGAAAGTGAATGATTCCTGGCCAAATAACGTCATCCCGGGAAACAGTACATTAAATATTGATTCCATCGCCAGGGAAACCCAGCCAAGAATGATGATATTCATCAACAAACCAAAATAAATCGCTTTTATACCACGAAGCCAGGCAGCTTCAGGCCCGCTGTATCGCAGTTCGATAAATTCAACATCAGTAAGTACACCACTTCTGCGCCAAAGCCGTGCAAAGAAAAATACGGTCAGCATACCGCCCATCACAAAATTCCACCAGAGCCAGTTACCGGCAATACCGTCTTCGGCAACCATTTCGGTGACCGCGAGGGGAGTATCAGCGGCAAACGTAGTGGCAACCATACTGGTACCAATGATCCACCACGGCATATTTCGGCCGGATAAAAAGAATTCGGTTGTATTTTTTCCGGCTCGTTTATAAAAATAAAGCGCAATACCAAGCGCTAAGACAAAATATGAGGCAACAAAAATCCAGTCCAGAAGAGTTAAGGTAGAAACCATTATCCGAGCAGTAATTTGTTATTCAAAAAAGTTAGTTAGGGTGATGTGTGTGGCAACCTTAGAGCACCGATTCAATTTGTCAATATGCTGTTATCAAAATAAAAAAACAACGAGAATTATCAGGAAATTTGTAAAATTTTCAATCCGGCCATTTCAGCAATTTTTGCAAAAATGACAATAGTCAGGCTATTTGAACTGAATATGAAAAACCGCTAATAATTAAAAATTATCCCAGTGCTACATCAAGAATCATCATTACGCAAAATCCGAAAACGGTTCCAATCGTAGCAATATCCGCATTTCCGCCTCGATGAGATGTGGGTATCAGCTCCTCAACAACAACAAATATCATGGCGCCGGCAGCAAAACCAAGTGCATAGGGAAGCAGCGGTTGAATAAACAAAACAGCCAGTGCACCAATGACAGCGGAGGGAGGATTAACGATGCCGGACAACTGACCGTAATTAAAACTCAGCAGCCTGGACACACCTTCGCCGCGCAATGGCATAGAAACTGCCATGCCCTCAGGAAAATTCTGAATACTGATACCAATTGCCAAAGCAATGGCTGCCGTCACGGTTGCGGTTCCGGTGGGATCCATCCCCGAAGCAGCAGCACCAAATAAAACACCCACAGCGAGTCCTTCGGGAATGTTGTGAAGAGTTATGGCCATCACGAGAAGAGTGGCCCGGCGCCATTTTGTTTTTATGCCTTCGGCCGAATCTTTTGGAAGCCCGAGATGCAAATGTGGAACGTAAGCATCACCGATGCGAATACATAGAGCCCCCAAAATAAATCCAATGGCAGCAGGTACCCATTCAATCAAACCCAGTGCTTCTGCCATTTCAATGGATGGTTCGAGTAATGACCAGAAAGAGGCGGCAATCATTATACCGGCGGCAAACCCCAAGGCTGCATCCAGAAATTTTCTGCTTACATTTTTTTTCATGAATACCACAGCCGCACCCAAGGCCGTGGTTATCCAGCAAAATGTTCCGGCTATAAAAGCCTGCCAAACAGGGTGAAGTTCAAAAAACCATTGTACAATTTGCAGATCTCTCATTATACATTTTAATGTTGTGATTGTTTAAACGAATGATAAGAATTTATACGCAATAAATTAAAATTTAGCCTAAGCAAATATTTTATTCTCCGGTTTCTGCTTGTTGCTTTTCAAGCAAAAACAAAACTGTTCGATTCAATACTTTCAAAACAATCGGGGTATGCCAATCCGGTGAAAAAAACGTATCTTTTAAGAATTCTTAACTTTGCAGAATAAAAGATCATTTTTTTAAAAATTACGAACCATGCAGTTCAGGATTTTGTATTAACAGCCAACGTTTAAATTACCATTATTTAGTTTTATGCACATTCAGTTTGATAGTGAAGACTTCTCATCCCGGCACATAGGCCCGGATGATGAACAAATAAAAGAGATGCTTGAGTATTGCGGAGCCGGATCGATGGAACAGCTCCTGAAAGAAACCATACCAGCGAAAATCAGGCTTGATAAATCTCTTGATCTGCCGGAAGCTCTCAGCGAAAACGAATATTTGAAGTATGTAAAAAAAATAGCCTCAAAAAATTCTGTTTTTAAGTCGTACATCGGGATGGGGTATTACGACACAATCACCCCGGCTGTTATTTTAAGAAATGTGCTGGAAAATCCCGGTTGGTACACAGCTTATACACCCTATCAGGCGGAAATTGCACAAGGCAGACTCGAAGCTCTGATCAATTTTCAAACCATGGTGACCGACCTCACCGGAATGGAAATTGCCAATGCTTCTCTGCTCGATGAAGGCACTGCTGCGGCCGAAGCCATTTCGATGCTGCACGGCCTTCGAAAAGGCAAAAAGAGGAAAAGTGCCAATACCTGCTTTATTTCTGAAAACTGTCACCCGCAAACACTGTCTGTAATTAAAAGCAGGATTGAATCGCTTAAAATTGAGTTGATGATTGGTAATCCGGACAATGTGGACGTAACAGACGAAAAATTATTCGCTATTCTTCTTCAATATCCCGACACACACGGAACCGTACGGGATCTCTCTGGATTGATTGCATCGGCAAAAGAGAATGATCTTTTTGTAACCGTTGCAGCAGATTTGATGAGCCTTACACTGCTGACTCCACCCGGTGAAATGGGCGCAGATGTTGTAGTGGGAACCTCGCAGCGCTTTGGTGTGCCGATGGGATACGGCGGCCCGCACGCAGCTTATTTTGCCACACGCGAGGAGTTTAAGCGCCAGATTCCCGGGAGGATCATCGGGGTTTCGAAAGATGCTGAAGGAAACGCCGCCTATCGTATGGCGCTTCAAACACGCGAGCAGCACATCCGAAGAGAAAAAGCCACATCAAACATTTGTACAGCGCAGGTTCTTCTTGCCGTTATTTCCGGTTTTTATGCCGTTTATCACGGTAAAGACGGCCTCAAGCGAATTGCATCAAGAATACACGGCCTGGCAAAATTGGCTGCCGCCGGTTTAAAAAAGCTTGGGCTGACCGTAGAAACCCCGCTCTTTTTTGATACGATAAAAGTTACGGGATTTAGCGGCGATCAGATTGATTCTGTTCGCCAAAAAGCACTCGAAGGCAAGATCAATTTTCGCTATTACAATGATGCCGTTGGCATTTCTTTCGATGAAACCAAAACACTTAATGATGTTGAAGATGTACTTCAGATTTTCGCGAAAGTTCTTGGCAAAACATTAACGTTTGATGTGAAAAAAGCATCTGAAGTGGTGACGGTTGATTATCCAGAGCCGTTGCAGAGAACGTCCGATTTTCTCGATCATCCGGTCTTTAACCAGTTTC
>SL_3KL_010_SEDDRAFT_10006207_pt1 | contig 10696 bp, 7 predicted proteins | sample SodLakKL_010_SED_2_FD_10381 | JGI IMG/M metagenome (IMG submission 10381)
CTGGCCGACCGGCGGGTCGAGATCACCGGTCCGACCGAGCCGAAGATGTCGGTCAACGCGCTGAACTCCGGCGCGAAGGTGTGGCTCGCCGACCTCGAGGACGCCAACACCCCCCACTGGAGCAACGTCGTCGAGGGCCAGGTCGTGCTCCAGGAGGCGGCGCGGGGCACGCTCGAGCACGTGGATGGGGACGGCCGGACCTACCGACTGCGCGAGGACGGCGACCTGGCGACGATCGTGACCCGGCCGCGCGGCTGGCACCTCGACGAACGTCACGTGACCGTCGACGGTGAGCCGGTCTCCGGCAGCCTCGTCGACGCGGCCGCCTACGTGCTGAACAACGCGCAGGCCCTCCTCGAGCGCGGTTCGGGCCCCTACCTGTACCTCGCCAAGCTCGAGAGCCACCTCGAAGCCCGCCTGTGGGACGAGGCGATCACCGTCATCGAGGAGCGAGCCGGCATCCCGGTCGGCACCGTCCGGGTGACGGTGCTGATCGAGACGATCCCCGCGGCCTTCGAGATGGACGAGATCATCTACGAGCTCCGCCAGCACCTCACCGGCCTGAACGCCGGGCGCTGGGACTACCTGTTCAGCCTCATCAAGGTGTTCCGTTCGGCCGGCCCGTCGATGATCCTGCCCGATCGGGCACAGGTCACGATGGCGGTGCCGTTCATGCGCGCCTACGCGCAGCTGCTGGTCCGCACCTGCCACCGCCGTGGTGCCCATGCGATCGGTGGGATGTCCGCCTTCATCCCCAACCGTCGTGACCCCGAGGTGACGGCGCGGGCCCTCGAGAAGGTCCGTGCGGACAAGGAGCGGGAGGCGAGCGACGGCTTCGACGGCTCCTGGGTGGCCCACCCGGACCTCGTGGAGCTGTGCGCCGAGGTGTTCGGCGATGCCTTCGAGGACGGCCGCACCGATCAGCTGCACCGCACCCGCGACGACGTCGAGGTAGGTGGGGACGACCTGCTCGACATCACCATCCCCGATGCCGCGATCACCCTCGACGGCGTTCGGACCAACGTGGCGGTCGGGGTCGAGTACCTCGCCGCGTGGCTCGGCGGTCGCGGGGCCGTCGCGATCGCCAACCTCATGGAGGACGCAGCGACCGCAGAGATCTCCCGCGCGCAGCTGTGGCAGTGGGTCCACGCCGGCGTGCAGCTCGATGACGGTGCCACCGTCGACCGCGCCCTGGTACGCCGGGTGCTGGAGGAGGAGGTCGAGCGGCTGATCGGGCTCAGCCCCGATCAGGCGACGGCGGCCCGCGTGCGCCAGGCCGCCGAGCTGTTCGAGGTGGTCGCGCTCGACGACACCTTCGTCGATTTCCTGACCCTGCCCGCCTACGACCTGCTCGACGGCTAGCCGCCTCGGCTGCGCGTGGTCGCTCAGCCGGGGAGGGGAGGGGGCTCGATCCCGTCGCGGGTCACGGTGCCCTCGATCACCCCGAAGGGGCGATCCGCGACCACGAACACCACGTTGGGGTTGTCGAGGCCGTAGGGCGACAGGTCGACGAGGTTGTGGTGCTCGTTGGGCATCCGGAACCGGATCCAGGTCACCTCCGGATGCGCGTCGAGGACGGCGGTGCCCATCGTGTGCAGGGTGTGCTGGACCGACTCGCTCGCGTCGTGGCGCGCGAACGCCGCAGCGAACGTGTGCGGGACCTCGACCCCGAGCGCGGCGTGATCGACGTCGGGCCCCACGGTCCCCCACGTCGCCTCGACGGTGGTCGCCATGATCCGGTCCCGGGTCTCGGGCAGGGTCGTGTACTCGTCGACGAGGTAGCCGGAGAACGCCGACCCCGTGGTCTTGAGCAGGCGGACGCCGCGGGCCCCACCGGTGATCGTCGGTTCCGCATCACGGTCCTGGGTCAACGTCGTGATCGTGTCGCCGCCCGCGGCGGGACGGAAGCTGTGCGGGTGCGGGTCGCCATCGACCTCGATGCGCTCCCAGGGATGGGCGACGATCCGGATCCGGACCCGGTCCACGGCAGGTGACGCCACGAACAGCCGCTCCGCCACCCGGCGGGCGAGCCCGGCGACGCTGTCGATGCCGTCGCGGGCCAACGCGAAGCAGGTGCCCCGCATCGTGTCGGTCGGCAGGACGGCCGCGTTGTCACCGTCGACGTGTGCGGCGGTGAAGTCACCCTCGAGGAGGACCTCGATGTCGAGGTCGGTGAAGGTGTGCAGGTCACCGTCACGGACGACCGTGGCCAGCCGGATGCCGGACTTGCCGTAGCGGTTCGGGCCGAGGGGGAGGGTCACGATCTTCGCTCCCGGGGGTCGGGTCACGGCGCGAGCGTGGGGTGCGCCGGACGGCGGCTGGCTGGGGCGCGAACCCTCGTCCTCGCCCAACGGGATGTCAACCATCGGCACGAGCATCGGCCGTCGCCAGCACGCCAGCGCGCGCGAGCACACCGACAGTAGGGTGCACCACCATGCTGCCCCACGTCGCTGCTGTGTCCCTGTGAGCCGGCTCGTCCTGCGAGGCGCACGGTCGCCGGGCGACGTCGCCGTCGCCGAGGGCCACATCGTGGCGATCGGCGAGGTCCCCGCCGAGCCGGACGACACCGTCCTGCGGGTCGACGGCGACATCATCACGGCCGGGCTGGTCAACACCCACCACCACCTCTACCAGCACCTCACCCGCGGGTGGGCCACGGGCTGCGACCTGTTCACGTGGTTGACGACCCTGTACCCGGTCTGGGGCCGGCTCGACGTCGACGACGTGACCGCCGCCGCACGGGTCGCCCTCGCCGACCTGCTGCTGAGCGGGTGCACCACGGCGGCCGATCACCACTACCTCGTGCCGGGCGGCGACGACACGGTGTTCGACGCCATCGCGGAGACCGCCCTGACCCTGGGGGTCCGCCTGCACCTGGCCCGCGGCTCGATGGACCTCGGCGAGTCCGACGGCGGGCTGCCGCCCGATCACGTCGTCGAGGACCTCGACGCCATCCTCGCCTCGACCGAACGGGTCGCCGACCGCTGGCACGACGCCGAGCGCATCCACGTCACCGTCGCGCCCTGCAGCCCCTTCAGCGTCACCCCGGAGCTGATGCGGGAGTCGGCGACGTTCGCCCGGGCCCGCGGGCTGCGCCTGCACACCCACCTCGCGGAGACCCGCGAGGAGGAGGCCGACTGCCTCGCCCGCTTCGGCAAGCGCCCGCTCGCCGTGATGGAGGAGCTCGGGTGGGTCGCCGACGACGTCTGGTACGCGCACGGCGTGCACTTCGACGACGCCGAGGTGGCACGCCTGGGCGAGGCCGGTGCCGGCATCGCGCACTGCCCGTCGAGCAACGCCAGGCTCGCGGCCGGGATGTGCCGGGTGACCGACCTGCGCGACGCTGGCGTCGCCGTCGGCCTCGGCGTCGACGGGGCCGCGTCCAACGAGCAGGGCACGCTCATCACCGAACTGCGTCAGGCGGTGTTCACGGCGCGGCAGCGCACCGGACGGGCCGACGCGCTCGGTCCGCGCGACGCCCTGGACCTGGCGACCCTCGGGGGAGCGGCATGCCTCGGTGTGGACGACATCGGGCGGCTCGAGGTGGGGGCACGGGCGGATCTGGTCACCTGGCCCGGGGACGATCTGATCGACATCGCCGACCCGGTCGACGGGCTGGTGCTCGGCCCAGACCGTCGTGCCCGTCACGTCCACGTCGGCGGACAGCCGGTCGTCGAGGACGGCGAGGTACTCGGGCTGGACCTGTCCGGGGCACGCACCGACCTCGGCAGGCGAGCGCAGCGGCTCCGGGACTGACGCCGATCGACGACCGCTCGCCGATCAGCATGGCGATGTCGACCCTGCCGGCGCGGCGAGACGTTGCCCACGATCCTGTCGGACCGGAGCTCATGCGGCCGCGGGCGTCGGGGTCAGGTGGTGCACGAACCAGTCCCGCGCGAGCGTGGCGACCTGTTCCAGTGCTCCGGGTTCCTCGAACAGGTGGGAGGCTCCCGGCACGACGGCGAGCTGGCTGGTGCAGCGCAGCCGACGTCGAGCGCGTTCGTTGAGGGTGAGCACGACCTCGTCTCGGGAGCCGACGATGAGCAGCGTGGGCGCGGCGACCTCCTCCAGGTGGGGTGCTGCCAGGTCGGGACGTCCGCCTCGGGAGACGACCGCCGAGACCTCCTCCCGGAGCTGCGCAGCGGCCCACAGCGCGGCCGCGGCGCCGGTGCTGGCTCCGAAGTAGCCGATCGGCAGGCGTGCGAGGTCGGTTCGCGTCCGGACCCATCGGGTGGCCCCGGCAAGTCGGGCGGCGAGCGGTTCGATGTCGAACACCCGGGCACGGTCGACCGCCTCCTCGGGGGTGAGCAGATCGAACAGCAGCGTCGCCAACCCTCCCTCGTGCAACGTGGAGGCCACCGCGACGTTGCGGGGGCTGAGCCGGCTGCTGCCGCTGCCGTGCGCGAACACCACGATGCCGCTCGCGTCGTGCGGTACCTGCAAGGTCCCTGGCAGGTGGTGTCCGCCCACCGTGATGGTGACCTGCTCCGGGGGGTCGTCTGCGGGGGGCGTGGCCGCGGCGGCCGGCGGTGCCGCGGCGGCCAGCAGACGAGCTACCTCGTCGTCGCTGGTCTGGGTGAAGTCCCTGTAGAACCGGCCGATCGCCGAGAAGGCCGACGGGGCATGCAGGCAGACGAGCTCATCCGCGACCGCCTGGAGCTCCTCGACGGTATGGGCGGGTGCCACCGGGACCGCGAGCACGACCTTCCTCGCGGCGCGGCGACGCAGGATCTCGACCCCTGCGCGGGCCGTGAACCCGGTCGCGAGCCCGTCGTCGACGACGATGACCGTGCGCCCCTCGACCGGGATCGGTGGGCGCTCACCCCGGTAGCGCTGGACGCGGTGGTCGAGTTCGGTGCGCTCGCGGCGGACGACCGCCTCGAGCTCCGTGTCGGTCACGCCTGTGGATCGGAGCAGTGGCTCGTTCAGCAGCCGGATCCCGCCCTCGCCCAGCGCCCCCAGGCCCAACTCGGGTTGCCACGGACAGCCCAGCTTGCGGACGACGAGCACGTCGAGTGGAGCTGCCAGCGCCTGTGCCACCTCGTAGGCCACCGGCACCCCGCCACGCGGCAGCCCCGCCACGATGGGACGCTCCGCCGCCAGCCGGCTCAGGCGCTCGCCGAGCTGACGACCTGCATCGCCGCGGTCCGTGAAGCGCATGGCACACCTACGGAAAAGGTGCGACGCCCGCGTGTGCTTCCTCCGCCGGGATGGACCGGATCAGGTTTTGGCGGTCGCTGCTGCTGCAGCCTCTCAGCTGGGTGCCTCCGAGCGGAATCTCTCTCAGAGGGGCGCCAACTCCCGCGCACAACACGAACGTCGCAACCGTGATGATGGCTCGCCGTCCCGGCCGGTGCCAGGGCCATTGGTCCTCAACCCGCGGCGTTGTGGGGGTGCCGCGGTGCGAGCCGCCGCTCACCGCATCCCCGCAGTTGGGCGCCTCCGCCATCGGCAGTAGCGTGGCCCGTGACGGTCGAGATCGACGCCGCGAGGTGTCACGACCGCACAGCCAGTGTCGACGGGAGCCTGATGTCCGCCGGTCCCTTACCCATCGGCAAGGTGCCGGCGTCGTTGCTGGGTGACCTGCTCCGATCCGTGCCGGTGCTCGACCCGTCCGTGCGGCTCGGACCGGCGATCGGTGAGGACGCGGCAGCGATCGACCTGCCAGAGGGAACGCTGGTGGTCGCCACGGATCCGATCACCCTGACCAGCAGCGACGCGGGCCGTTACGCGGTGATCATCAACGCCAACGACGTGGCGGTGACCGGGGCGGCGCCGCGCTGGTTCCTGATGGCGATGCTGCTGCCCCCTGGCACCGAGGCCGGACACCTCCGCGCCCTCTTCGGTGAGGTCACGGCGGCGTTGGACGCGCTGGACGCGACGTTGGTGGGGGGACACACCGAGGTCACCCCGGCGGTCAACCAGCCCGTGCTCGTCGGCCAGATGCTCGGGCTCGTGGCCAGCGACCGGCTGGTCACGACCGGTGGCGCCGCGCCCGGGGACGTGCTCGTCCAGATCGGTCCGGTGCCCGTGGAGGGTGCTGCCGTGCTGACGGCCGGCCGACGCGATCACCTCACGGAGGTCGGGGCCGAGCTGCTCGACGCCGCTGCCGCAGCTGCCGAGGTGCCCGGGATCTCGGTGGTCGCAGCTGCACGATGCGCGGCTGCGTGGGACCCGACGGCCATGCACGACCCCACCGAAGGTGGGCTCGCAACGGGCCTGCACGAGCTCGCCGATGCCTCGGGGGTCGCGCTACGGCTGACGCGTGACGTGGTCGACTGGTTCGCCCCGGGGCTGGCCGTGTGCCGCGAGCTGGGTGCAGATCCGTGGGCGACGCTCGCCTCCGGGTGTCTGCTGGCGACCTTCGCTCCGGAGCGTGTCGACGCCGCCCTCACGGCGCTGCGTCAGGCGGGGCACTCCGCGGTGCGGCTGGGTGACGTCGTCGCGGGCGCCGGGGTGACGGTCGACGACGTCGCCCTGCCGGTGCCGGAACGTGACGAGGTAGCCCGCCTCCTCGAGGACTGACCCTCCGGCCGACCACCGAGCGCCCCGGTGACGATGGCTGGCAGGCCAGGACCCCGCGTAGGACCTTCTGCCCTGTCGCCGATAGGCCTCCAGGACGCACGCTTGGAGTGGACCGCTGGACACGTCCGGGTCCGCTTCGGCGTCGAGGTCGAGGACCCGGTCCGAGCGGAGTGGGCAGTCAGCGCCCTGCCCGTCAGGGGGGTGCCATGGCCAACGGACCTGGGGTGGTCGGGCCGACAGCCATGGCCGAGACGCACTGCGCGATCGTGCTGTTCGTCGGCGACCGGGCCTACAAGTTCAAGAAGCCCCTCGACATGGGGTTCCTGGACTTCTCGACGCGTGAAGCTCGCGAGGAGGCCTGCCGTCGCGAGGTCGACCTCAACCGGCGGCTGGCACCCGATGTCTACCTCGGGGTCGCCGACGTGGTGGGACCCGACGGCGAGGTGTGCGACCACCTGGTCGTGATGCACCGGATGCCCGACGACCGGCGGCTGGCCACCCTGCTGGAGCGTGGTGAGGTGGCGTCGGGGTGCCTGCGGGTGGTCGCACGGCAGATCGCGATCCTGCACGCCGCCGCTCCGACGTCATCGTCCGATCCTGCGATCGGGCAGGTGGCCACCCGCGATGCGGTGGCGGGCAACTGGGAGGACAACTTCGACGCCATGCGGCCGTTCGTCGGCGAGCTCCTGTCAGAGGACGAGTTCCGGCGCGTCCATCGGCTGGCGACGCGCTTCCTGGCGGGTCGGCGGCGTCTGTTCGACGACCGGATCGCGTGCGGCATGGCTCGCGACGGCCACGGTGACCTCCTCGCCGAGGACATCTTCTGTCTCGACGACGGCCCACGGATCCTGGACTGCCTCGAGTTCGCCGACCGGTACCGGTACGGGGACGTGCTGCTCGACGTCGCGTTCCTCGCGATGGATCTCGAGCGGCTCGGCCACCCCGAGGCGGCCCAGCGGTTCCTGGCGTGGTACGCGGAGTTCTCGGGCGAGACCCACCCGCAGAGCCTGGCGCACCACTACATCGCCTACCGGGCCCACGTCCGCGCCAAGGTCGCCTGCCTACGTCACGCTCAAGGCGATCCCACGATGGCCACCCAGGCTCGCGGTCTGCACCGGCTGGTGCTCGACCACCTGCGTCGCGGGTGCGTCGCGCTGGCACTGGTCGGCGGCCTGCCCGGCACCGGCAAGTCGACCGTGGCCAGCGCCCTGTCCGACTCGCTCGGGTGGGCACTGCTGCGCTCCGACGAGATCCGCAAGGACGTCGCCGGCCTCGGGCACACCGTCGGGGCGCGGTCGCCGTTGGACGAGGGGCTCTACCGGCCCGAGCGGGTCGCCGAGGTCTACCGGGAGATGCTGGGCCGGGCGCAGGGCCTGCTGGAGTCGGGGGTGCCGGTGGTGCTTGACGCCTCGTGGACCTCGGCTGCCGACCGTCGCGCCGCCGCCGAACTCGCCGGTGCCACCAGCAGCACCCTGGTGCAGGTGCGCTGCGAGAGCGGCATGGAGCTCGCCCGGGCACGGCTGGCCAGACGGCCGGTCGGCGCGGACGCCTCCGACGCGACCGGCGAGGTGCTCGACGCGCTGGCTCAGCGGACCGACCCGTGGCCGCAGGCCGCGACCGTGCGGACCGACGAGCCCGTCGACCGGGTCCTCGCGACGGCCCGCGCCGCCGCCATGCAGCAGCTGGACCTCGCCGAGGGCGATGGTGGAGACGACGTTGGTTGACTCCGGACGGCTCGAGTTGCCACCGATCCCCCTCGGGGCGCCGCTCGACCGATCGGGTCAGGCACGGGGCAGTACCCTGGCGCCGCATCCCCCGGGGTGTTGGCATCCGATGCGCTCCTGTCTTGCGATCCCGCGACGATCATGTGGGATCCCATGCGGGGCGGGCCGACGATCAGAGGGTCCCACGTGCCGAGGAACGACGAACCAGTGAGCCGCGAGGGCGTTCCGAGCCGAGGCTCGGATGACCCGATGGAGATGGCCCCCCACCACTACGGTGCGGAACACGCCGGATAGGCCTCAGAACGCTGGTTCTCGGGCATGTGGAGGGGGCCGCTCACGGGTGGGGTTGCGCTGTCGGTAGCGCCCAGTTCCTGAGTCGCTGGTCGGTGGGGACCATCTCGTCGCTGCGGTCGAGGCCGAGGAGTTCTCGGCAGTCGCCGACGAGGCGGATGCAGTTCTGTGTCTGTTCCCGGCGCTCCCGTAGGGTGATCGTCGCTTGGGCTGGTCGGCGCGGATACTCGTCTTCGTGGCGGACGTTGCGTGCCCGTGCGAAGGACAGGACGTTGCGCCGACGGGATGGAGGAGGGGGTAGGAAGATCGCTTCGGCAGCAGCGACCGTGGTGTGGTGGCCGCCCGAGCGGGCGACGCGCACGCCCACGGCCAGTAGCACGGCGTCCACGGCCTTTCGGGCCGCGTCGTAGGCGAGTGTGTGCGCAGTGCGGTGAAGGCCTTCGATGTTGGCGAGGAAGGCCTGGTGGCTCTGCACCATGACCGCGAGCAACTCTTCCTGCTCGATGCGGGCGAGCTGCAGTCTGGCGCTGTCGGGGTCGGCTGGTACGGAGGTGAACTGCTCGGCGCGCTCGCGCATGAGCTCTCGCAGTTCGGCGGTGGGTTGAGGTGAGGTCATGCGGGTGGGCTCTTGAGTTCGATGGTCGGTCGCTTCTCTACCTCGGCGGCGAACCCCGTGTCGTCGTTCTCCCACTCCTCGATCGTGCGGATCACCGGGTTGACCTCCATGCCGAGCTCGCGCGAGGCGGCGTGGGCGAGGTCGTAGCCGTCGTCGAACGAGATGTCGCCGATGAGCAGCAGGTCGATATCGCCCGGGGGAGGACCGGGTTCGCCAGCCGCACGAGCGGCGTACGACCCGAAGATCGCCGCCCGTTCGATGTCGGTGCGGTCGGCGAGGTGGCGACGCAGGATGACCTCGGGTCCGACCGTGGCTCGCAACAGGCCGGCCAGATGGAACGCCAGTGGGCCATCGGGTGCGGGGCGCACGATCCGCTGGTTGCCGGCCCGCTCCTCGGTTGCGGCGCCGGCTCGTACCAGGCGTGACACGTCACGGGAGATCGTGGCTTCGGAGGTGCCGATCCGGCGTGCGAGCTGTCGCACCGTGGCACCTGAGGTGCTGATCTCGTGATCGAGGTACAGCAGCGTCAGCAGTTGCTGCAGCACCTCGGACCGGAACAAAGTTTGCATAGATTGCAAGATAGCTTTCAGGAAATGCAAAATCAAGCGGAGGTGTCTCGCTGCGAGCCGGAAGCCCGCACCCACGCGCGGACCTCTGCCGTGCTGGGCTCCGGGGCGGTGGGGGTAACCCGCGGCTCGCGTGCCGTGCGGTGGGCCGGCTTGCCAGGCGGTCGACCTGAACCCGTCGGGATAGGTTCGAGGTTGGGGTGAAACCCGGCTGGGTGGAGCCCGGCAGGCGTCGGCGAGACCTCGCGGCCAGGACGGGCACGTGAGCGGCGAGGTGGTCGTGCACCTCGATGTCGTGCTTGCCTCGGTGTCCGCGCGCGTCCACGGGCACGTGCGACGCTCAGGTGTCGTGGACCGTGGGCGCAAAGTCGACGCCACGATCGGTCGGCGCTCGACTGATCCGGCGACCGAGCAGGCAGTACCCTCAGCGGGGCTGACGGGAAGCGGATCGACATCCGTGCAGGATGCTCCAAGGCAGTCCCACGACGATCATGTGGGTCCCCGTGTGGGGTTCGAGCTCGAGACAGTGAGGGTCAGGTGCCACAGAACGACGATCAAGCGGCTCTAGAGGCCGGATCGGGCCGTGACCCGATGGAGATGGCGCCTCACTACTACAGCGGTTGAGATGTAGAAGTTGCCTCAGAATCCGCGTAGTCCGCGGGTCATGAGAGGTCCGTGAGGTGCTCGTAGCACAGGGATGTGTCAGCCATGTGTCAGCCGAGGCCACGAGAGCATGCCTGTCGGACCCGACGACTGGGCGCGACGCTTCGATGAGATGCGGGCCGCCTGGCGCTCGCGCGGAGCCATGACGGCTGCGGTTCGCCGTGCCGGACGACCACCTCGAGGGCGACGTGACCGTCGGCCCGGTCGCCGGTGAACTGCACGCACCGCCACGGGCCTTTGGTGACGGTGACATGCCCGCCGCCGGTGGTGCGGTACCACTCGACCAGCGGTCCCCACAGCCGTCGCAGCGA
>SL_3KL_010_SEDDRAFT_10006208_pt1 | contig 10696 bp, 9 predicted proteins | sample SodLakKL_010_SED_2_FD_10381 | JGI IMG/M metagenome (IMG submission 10381)
CGCTGGTCGACCTCACGCCGGGCCGCTTCATAGCGCGCCCGACCTTCGGGGGTCTCGAGATCTCGCATCGCGTCCGGGATCAGCCCCTCGCACTCGCCGAGGCGGAACCAGGTCTGACCATCGCTGCTGACGCGATCAGAGAGCCGAATGCGCCCGAGGAGCACATAGCGTTCCAGCTCGTCGCCCGTATAGGGCCCCAGCAGTGTTGAACCGCGGCGCGCGTACCAGGTTTGCGCGCTTTCATTCCTGGACATGACAAGAATCCGGGCCGCGCACAATGGGTACCGAGCACGGCGGTCGCTGACACGCCGGCGAAAGGGAGATCAGGAAGGAAGTGGTGGAGCCAGGCGGGATCGAACCGCCGACCTCCTGCATGCCATGCAGGCGCTCTCCCAGCTGAGCTATGGCCCCACAAGCGAGTTGCGGAGAGTAATGACCCGGGCGGCTGTCGTCAAGGCGTTGATGCAGCATGCGCTGCGCTCCCGCGTGCAACCGTTAGTGCCCGTTCCAGACGGGCCAATGTTCTTTCGCGGCCGAGCAGCTCCAGGGTCACATCGATCGGCGGCGACACGGCGCAGCCGGCGACGGCCACCCGGATGGGCTGGGCGACCTTGCCCATGCCCAGTTCCTGCTGTTCGGCGATTCCCGCGACAATGGCGTGAATCGGTTCGGCGCGCCAGTCGTCGAGGCGCTCGAGGGCGGCCAGACTGGCCTCCAGCGGCGCGACGGCGGCCTCACCGAGGTGCTTGCGCGCTGCCTTGGCATCGAACTCGGCAAAATCCTCGAAGAAGAAGCGACTGCTCGCGGCCATCTCGACCAGGGTCGTGCTGCGCTCGCGCAGCGCCGGCACGAGCGCGGCCGGATCCGGGCCCGCGGCCAGATCGAGGCCGGCGCGCTCCAGGTAGGGACGCAGGCGCTCGCCCAGCTCGACGGGATCCATCGCCTTCATGTGCTGCTGATTGAGCCACAGCAACTTCTGCGGGTTGAAGGTGGAGGCCGAGTGGCTGACGGCACCGAGATCGAAGTGCTCGATCATTTCGGCGCGGGTGAAGACCTCCTGATCCCCATGCGCCCAACCCAGGCGCACGAGATAGTTGACCAGGGCCTCGGGCAGATAGCCCTCGGCCTCGTACTGCATGACGCTGACCGCGCCGTGGCGCTTCGACAGGCGCTTGCCGTCGGGCCCGAGGATCATCGGCACATGGGCATAGACCGGGGGCTGGACGCCGAGCGCGCGCAGCATGTTGATCTGGCGCGGCGTGTTGCTGACATGGTCATCACCACGCACCACGTGGGTGATGCCGAGGTCGTGGTCATCGACCGCCACACAGAAGTTGTAGGTCGGCGTGCCGTCCGCGCGACAGATGACGAGGTCATCCAGTTCGCGGTTGGAGATCGAGACACGGCCGCGGATGAGGTCATCGAAGACGACATCGCCATCCAGCGGATTGCGGAAGCGGATGCAGGGCGTGACACCCTCCGGCGGCGTTTCGTCGCGGTCGCGCCAGTAGCCGTCATAGCGCGGCTTCTCGCCACGCGCGCGCTGGGCCTCGCGCTGGGCGTCCAGCTCCTCCTTCGTGCGATAGCAGAAGTACGCCTTGCCCGCGTCCAGCCACTGATCGAGTACCTCCCGATAGCGCGCCATGCGCTCGGTCTGGTAGTGAGGTCCCTGGTCCCAGTCGAGGCCCAGCCACTGCATGCCGTCGAGGATCGCCTGCACGGATTCGGCAGTGGAGCGCTCGCGATCGGTATCCTCGATGCGCAGCACGAAGCGGCCACCCGCGTGGCGCGCATGCAGCCAGGCGAACAGCGCGGTACGCGCGCCACCTACATGCAGGTAACCGGTGGGGCTGGGGGCGAACCGGGAAACAACGCTCATGAAGACCTCCGCTGATCGGACGCGCATTCTACCGCGCCAGCGCCACCACGGGCCATGTCCCGGCATTTTTTTCTGCACCGGACTGGTGCAGAAGAAAGTCTGCCGGGCGAATGCGTGAAGATTGAAAACGAAATCTCCTGCCCCTTTGCTACCGTGCCTGTTATCACATTGGCCTGATCACCGGGCAGAGACCCGGCTTGCCTGCGTTCCCGCGCGGGCATCCACTCGGGCCACCAACCATGATGAAACCGGACGGGAGGTTGACGATGCTTCTGGGTGTACCGAAGGAAATCAAGGCGAACGAGAACCGGGTCGGGCTCGTGCCCTCCTCCGTGCGCGAAGTCATCTCCCATGGCCACCAGGTCCTGGTCGAGACCGGCGCGGGCAGCGGCATCGACTTCGATGACGACGCCTACCGCGAAGCGGGTGCAGAGATCGTCGACACCGCCGCCGAGGTTTTCGAGCGCGCGGAGATGGTGGTCAAGGTCAAGGAGCCGCAGCCGAGCGAGACGGCCATGCTGCGCCCCGATCAGGTGTTGTTCACGTTTCTGCACCTGGCCCCCGACCCCGAGCAGACCGACGGCCTGCTGCGCTCCGGCTGTACCGCGATTGCCTACGAGACGGTGACCAGCGATCGCGGCACCCTGCCGCTGCTCGCGCCGATGTCCGAAGTCGCCGGCCGCCTGTCGGTGCAGGCCGGCGCCCGTTGCCTGGAGAAGATCATGGGCGGCCGCGGCCTGCTCATGGGTGGCGTGCCCGGTGTCGGCCCGGCAAAGGTGACCATCCTCGGCGGCGGCGTGGCCGGCAGCAACGCGCTGCGCATGGCCACCGGCATGGGCGCCGATGTGACCGTGCTCGACAAGAACACCATGCGCCTCGCGCAGCTCGATGACCATTACGTCGGGCGCGTGAAGACGTGGTACTCGACCGAGGAGGCAGTCGAGCAGGCCGTTCTCGAAGCGGACCTGGTCATTGGCACGGTGCTGCTGCCGGGTGCCGCCGCGCCGAAGCTGATCAAGCGCGACATGATCCGGCGCATGCGCCCCGGCTCGGTGATTGTCGACGTCTCGGTCGACCAGGGCGGCTGTGCGGAAACCACGCGCCCGACCACGCACCAGGATCCGACCTACATCGTCGACGACGTCGTCCACTACTGTGTTGCCAACATGCCGGGTGCCGTGGCCCGTACCTCCACCATGGCGCTGAATCACGCCACCCTGCCATTCGTGCTGAAACTGGCCGATCACGGGGTGTGGACGGCACTCAATGCGGATCCGCATCTGCTCAACGGCCTCAATGTCTGCCGCGGGGTGATCACCTACAAGGCGGTCGCGGATCATCTGGATCGCGAATATCGTGACCCGCGGGAATTCGTCAACAATGGCAAGGGCCCGGCCACGGAGGCCGCCTGATATGCGCAGTGATACGACCATAGAACTCGACGACATGCGCCTGCTCCGCGAGCAGGCGTACATCAATGGCAAGTGGTGCGCCGCCGATGACGGTGGGGTGATCGAGGTTACCAATCCGGCCGACGAATCCCTGCTCGGCACCATTCCGCAAATGGGGCCGGGCGAAACCGCGCGCGCCGTCGAGACCGCCCACACGGCACTGGCCTCCTGGCGGCGCTATCTGGCCCACGAGCGCGCCGACCTCCTGCTGGCGTGGCACGCGGAAATGCTGGCCCACAAGGAGGATCTGGCCCGGCTGATGACGCTGGAACAGGGCAAGCCGATTGCCGAATCCCGCGGTGAGATCGACTATGCGGCCTCGTTCATCCGCTGGTATGCCGAGGAGGCACGGCGGCTCTACGGCTGCACCATCCCGACCCATCTGCACGGACGGACGCTGTTCAGCCAGCACGATCCGGTCGGCGTCGTTGCCTGCATCACGCCGTGGAACTTCCCCTCGGCGATGATCACGCGCAAGGCGGCCGCGGCCATTGCCGCGGCCTGCCCGGTGATCGTGCGCCCGGCCAGCGAGACACCCTACTCGGCGCTCGCTCTGGCGGAACTGGCCGACCGTGCCGGTCTGCCCCAGGGCGTGTTCTCGGTCGTCACCGGCGACGCCCGGCCGATCTGCGGCGAATTCTTCCGTGATACGCGCGTGCGGGCAATGTCGTTCACGGGCTCCACCGAGGTCGGGCGCATCCTCATCGAGCAGGGCGCGCAGACCGTGAAGAAGATGTCGATGGAACTCGGCGGCCACGCCCCCTTCCTCGCCTTCGATGACATGGACCCGAAAGCTGCGGCCGAGGCCGCTGTCGCCGCCAAGTTCCAGACCACGGGGCAGGACTGCCTGGCGGCGAACCGGATCTACGTTCAGCGCGGCATCTACGAGGAGTTCCTGGAACACTTCCAGGCGGCCACCGCGAAACTGCGCGTGGGCACCGGCTTCGAGGAAGGCGTCGACCTCGGCCCGCTGATGAACCAGGGCGCGGTCGACAAGTGCCAGAGCCACGTCGATGACGCAGTGGAGCACGGCGCGCGCCTGCTCGCAGGTGGGCACCTGCATGAGCGTGGCGGCCTGTTCTACCAGCCGACCGTACTGGCCGACGTCACGCCGCGGATGAAGATCTCGTGCGAGGAGACATTCGGCCCGGTCGCCTCGATTGCGGCGTTCGACGACGAGGACGAGGTACTGGAACTCGCCAACGACACGGAGTATGGTCTCGTCGCCTACCTGTTCACGCATGACAATGCCCGCATCCTGCGCCTGTCCGAGTACCTCGAGTACGGCATGGTCGCGGTCAACTGCGTGAAGATCACCGGCGCGCCCATTCCCTTCGGCGGCTTCAAGCAGTCGGGCCTCGGCCGCGAGGGTGGCCACGAGGGCATTACCGAATTTACCGAAGTCAAGTATGTGTGCATGGCGTTCTGACGCCATACGTGAGGGAGTCATCCATGACCAACAGCATTCCGAATGATCTCAGTCTCGAGGAGCTGGATCGGCGCACCGTGTTCCACCCGTCGACGCACCTGAAGAACCATGCCGATGGCACGGCCGGATCGCCGCGCATCATCGATCACGCCGATCGCATCCACATCGTCGACAGCCAGGGCAAGCGCTCGCTCGATGCCTTTGCCGGCCTGTACTGCACCAATGTCGGCTACAACCGCCAGGAGATCACGCGTGCAATCAGTGAGCAGGCGGAGAAGCTGGCCTTCTACCACTCCTACGTGGGCCATTCGCACGAGCCGATGATCCGCCTCTCCGAGCGCGTGATCCGCATGGCGCCGAAGGGCATGAGCAAGATCTACTACGGCTCGTCCGGCTCCGATGCCAACGAGACCCACGCCAAGATCGTCTGGTACTACAACAACATCCTCGGCCGCCCGGCGAAGAAGAAGATCATCGCCCGCCAGCGCGGCTACCACGGCTCCAGCGTCACGTCCGGCTCGATGACCGGTCTGCCGCTGTTCCACAACGCCTTCGATCTGCCGATTCCGCAGGTCAAGCACACGACGACGCCGCACTACTATCGCCAGCACCAGCCCGGCGAGAGCGAGCAGGAGTTCTCGCAGCGCTGCGCCGAGGAACTCGAGCAGATGATCCTCGCCGAGGGCCCGGAAACCGTGGCGGCGTTCATCGCCGAGCCGGTGCTCGGCACCGGCGGCATCGTGCCGCCCCCGGAAGGCTACTGGGCGGCGATCCAGCCGATCCTGAAGAAGTACGACGTGCTGCTGATCGCCGACGAGGTCGTGACCGGTTTCGGGCGCATCGGCGCCGATTTCGGCAGTGACTTCTACGGCATGGAGCCGGACCTGATGACTGTCGCCAAGGGCATCACCAGCGGCTACCTGCCCCTGTCGGGCGCCATCGTCGGGGAGAAGGTCTGGGCCGTTCTCGAGCAGGGCTCCGAGCAGATGGGCCCGATCGGCCACGGCTACACCTACTCGGCCCATCCGCTGTGCGCGGCGGCCGCCAACGCCAATCTCGACATCATCGAGAAGGAAGGCCTGACCGCCAACGCCGCCGAAGTCGGCGCGTACTTCCAGGAGCGCCTGCAGGCTGAATTCGGCGAGCACCCGCTGGTCGGCGAGGCCCGCGGCGTCGGCCTGCTCGGCGCGCTCGAGTTCATGGCTGATCGCGAGGACCGGATTCCCTTCGACGCCGGTCTCAAGGTCGGCGCCCGGGTCTCTGCGGCTTGCGGTGAACGCGGCCTGATCGCCCGCGCCATGCCGCACGGCGATATCCTGGGCTTCGCCCCGCCGCTGGTCGTCAACCGTACCGACATCGACGAGATCGTCAGTCTGACTCGTCAGGCCGTCGATGCCGTCACCGACGACCTTGTGCGCGAGGGCGCGTTGAAGGCTGCCTGAAGGGGGTAAAGTGGGGATGGCCGACGAGAAGATCCCTGTCGCGGCCGTCCACGCCGCCCGCCGGAATCTGCCCGCGGACGTCGCACCGAGCCCGCTGGTGCGTGCGCCCTGGCTCGATGTGCACGCCGGCGGCGCCGAGGTCTGGCTCAAGGACGAGACCTGGGGCCCGACCGGGGCCTTCAAGATCCGCGGGGCGACGCATGCCGTCGCCCAGCTTTCGGCGGAGGCGCGGGCGCGCGGCGTCACCACGGCCTCGACCGGCAATCACGGCCGGGCACTCGCCCGCGCCGCGGCCGCGCAGGGCGTGCGGGCCGTCATCTGCCTGTCGGAGCTGGTCCCGCGGAACAAGGTCGATGCCGTGCGTGAGGCCGGCGGCGAGGTGCGCATCGTCGGGCGCAGCCAGGACGAGGCCGGTCAGGAGGTGGAACGCCTCGCGCGCGAGGAGGGTCTGACACCGATCCCGCCGTTCGACCATCCGGACATCATCGCCGGCCAGGGCACCATCGGCCTGGAAATCGCCGAATCCCTGCCGGAGGTGGGGACAGTATTGGTCGGCCTCTCCGGAGGCGGTCTCGCCGGCGGCCTGGCCCTCGCCCTCAAGGCCGCGTGCCCGCGGGCACAGGTGATCGGCATCTCGCCCGACAACGGTGGCGCGGCCATGTATGCGGCCATGCGGGCCGGACGCATTGTCGACGTGCCCGAGCCCCCCAGCCTTGCCGACAGCCTCGGTGGCGGCATCGGGCCCGAGAATCACTTCACCTTCGACCTCTGCCGACACCTGCTCGATGGCGTGCTCCTGCTCTCGGAGGCGGAGATTGCCGCCGGCATGCGGGCGCTGTACCGCGAGCAGGGGCTGGTCGCCGAGGGGGGCGCCGCGGTCGGCCCGGCCGCATTGATCGCCGGGCAGGTCACCGAGCCCGCCGGCCCCGTGGTCTGTATCATCAGTGGCGCGGGCGTCGATCCGGAGGTCTTCCGTGCCGTACTCGACGGCGCCGACGCCCTGCCGAATGCAGAGGCATCATGAGCGTACGCATTCTGACCGAGGGCGAGTTGCGTGACTGCGCGCGGCTCGACACGCGGGCCGTGGACACGATCGCCGGCGCTTTCACCGCCCTGCACCGCGGCGAGGCGGTCATGCCGCCCGTGCTCTCGATGGATCTCGCCGAACTCAATGCCGAAGTGGACATCAAGACGGCCTGGATGCGCGGTCTCGACCACTTTGCGGTGAAGATCAGTTCCGGATTCTTCAACAACGCGGAGCTGGGCCTGCCGAGCCTGTCCGGGATGATGGCCCTGCTCGACGCCCGCACCGGGCGGGCAAGCGCGGCGCTCCTGGACAATGGCTGGCTGACCGACCTGCGCACGGCAGCCGCCGGCGGCGTCGCCGCGCGTTACCTGGCGCGCGCGGATGCCGCCACGGCCGCGATCATCGGCACCGGCCTGCAGGCCCGCCTCCAGCTCGAGGCGCTCACGCTCGTGCGCCCGATCCACCAGGCCCTGATCTGGGGTCGCAACCCCGACAGCGCCCGCGCCTGCGCCGAGGACTGCGCACGCACCCTCGGCCTCGATGTGCAGGCGACGGACGACGTCGTCGCGGCGGTCCAGGCGGCCGACATCGCCGTGACCACGACGCCGGCGCGGGCGCCGATCCTGCCCGCGGCCGCCCTCCATCCCGGCCTGCACATCACCGCCATGGGCTCGGATGCGCCCGAGAAAAACGAGCTCGAGCCGGAGATCCTTGGCCGTGCCGACATCGTGGTTTGCGACCGTCAGGCCCAGTGCGAGCGCATCGGCGAACTGCGCAGCGCGCTGGCCGCAGGCGTCGTCGCCACGGACGCACGCCTGCCCGAGATCGGTGCGATCGCCGCCGGTGAACATCCGGGCCGTGAGCATGACCAGCAGATCACGGTCGCCGACCTGACCGGCACCGGCGTCCAGGACACGGCGATCGCCGCACTCGCGCTCGAACTCGCCAACGAGCGTGGCCACGGCACCACGATCGACACGCACCAGTGACGGGCCCGTACCCGACACCACAAACATAACCACAACTCGCGGGGAGCCCCGATGAGCAGTTCGCAGCCGTCCACCGGTACGCCGGTGCGTGCCTCCGACCGGCCGCTGACCGGCATCATTCTGATGGCAATCGGCGTGACCATCGTTCCGATCATGGATGGCATCGCCAAGTACCTGACCATCGACTACCCGGTGATGCAGATCGTCTGGGGCCGGTTCGTGTTCCACCTGCTCTGGCTGCTGCCGCTGCTGCTGATCTTCTTCCCGTTGCGCGATCTCCTGCGACCGCGCCACCCCCTGCTCCAGTTCGTGCGCAGCGGCTTTCTGCTGTGCGCGACCATCCTGTTCTTCACGGCCATCAAGTTCATGCCGCTGGCCGATGCCCTGGCGCTGCTGTTCATCTCGCCAATGGTCTGCACGCTGCTCTCGCCCTGGCTGCTGCAGGAGCGTGTGGGCATCTGGCGCTGGCTGGCCGTGGGTGCCGGGTTTCTCGGGGCGCTGATCGTCATCCGTCCGGGCTTCGGCGTGTTCCAGTGGGCCTCGCTGCTCGCCCTGGGGGCCGGCGTGATGCATGGCTGTTACCTGGTGACGACGCGGATCCTCGCAGGCAGCGCACGCACCGCCATCACCCTGTTCTACACCGCCATCATCGGTGCAGTGGCGATGTCGATCGTGGCGCCAACGGTCTGGGTACCACCCGACACCACCACCTGGATCCTGTTCGCGACCATCGGCCTGATCGCCGCGGTGGGCCACTTTCTGATCATCAAGTCGTTCGAACGCGCGCCGGCACCGGTCGTCGCCCCCGTCACTTATGCCGAGATCATCATGGCCACCATCGTCGGCTATGTCATGTTCAAGGACTTCCCCGACATGTGGACCTGGGTGGGTATCGTCATCATCGTGGCCAGTGGCATCCTGATCTCGGTACGCGAACATCGGCGCCGGCCGATTCCCCCCGCCGCGGAGTCCCCGAGCGCGTTACACTGATCGCAGAGCAAACCCAGCTATACGGAGACCGACATGCTGGCATTCACTGAGGCCGAGTACCGCGAGCGCCTGCGCCGCACGCGCGCATTGATGAACGAACAGGGCATCGATCTGCTGCTGTGCAGCCATCCGGCGAGCATGTGCTGGCTGACTGGCTATGACGGCTGGTCGTTCTACGTCCACCAGTTGGTGATGGTGCCGGTGGACGAGAGCCGTGAACCGGTCTGGATCGGGCGCGGCATGGACGCCAATGCCGCGCGTGTCACCACCTGGCTGCCGGGCGACAACATCGTCGCCTACAGCGACGATTACGTGCACTCGATGACCAAGCATCCGCTCGAGTTCGTCGCCGGCATGGTCCGCGACGGCGGCTGGGAACGTGCCCGGATCGGGGTCGAACTCGACACCTTCTATTACACCGGCCGCAGCCACACGAGCCTGACCGGCGCGCTGCCGGACGCCGACATCGTCGATGCGACCAAGCTGGTACCGCGCGTCAAGGCCGTGAAATCGGATGCCGAGATCAAGTTCATGGAACGGGCCGCGCGCATCGTGGAGAAGGCCATGCGCGCCGCGGTCGACGGCGTGGAGCCGGGTCGGCGCCAGTGCGACACCGCCGCCGACATCTTCCACGCCCAGATCAGCGGCACGGCCGAGTTCGGTGGTGACTACCCCGCCATCGTCCCCATGCTGCCGAGCGGCCCCGGGACCAATACGCCGCACCTGACCTGGAGCGACAACCCGTTCCGCCACGGCGAGGCCACGATCATCGAGATCGCCGGCTGCTACAAGCGCTACAACTGCCCCATGGCGCGGACGGTACAGCTCGGTGAACCGCCGCCGAAGCTTGCGGATACCTCGAAGGTCGTGGTCGAAGGGCTGAATGCGGCAATGGAAGCCGCACGTCCGGGCAACACGGCGGAGCAGGTCGAGGCAGCCTGGCGGGCGACCATCGAGCAGCACGGCATCGTCAAGGAGTCACGCATCGGCTACAGCACCGGCCTGAATTACCCGCCGGACTGGGGCGAGGGCGGCCTCAGCCTGCGTCCCGGCGATACGACCGAGCTGCAGGAAAACATGACCATTCACATCATCCCCGGTATCTGGATGGATGACTGGGGCGTGGAGATCAGCGAATGCATCCATGTCACGCCGTCGGGCGGGCGCGCGTTCGCCGACTTCGAGCGCGCGCTGATCGTCAAATAGCCGCGACGGCCGTGCACGCATGATCGAGCGCGCGCGACTCGATGCCTGCATGGCCCTGCTGCGCGAGGCCGAAGCGCCCGTGCGCGTCCCGCGCCACCTGGCCTGGCCGCGCACTGTGCACGAACACTATGCCGAAGTCGCCGGCAGGGCCGCGCTTTGCCCCGAATGTCGAATGACGTAGTCTGTACAAGACGGGGGGATATCGGCGATCGCCCGTGATTGCCACATGATTTCCAGCAACCCCGGGAGGTACTCTCTCCATGAAACACTTGCGTTCCATGCC
>SL_3KL_010_SEDDRAFT_10006209_pt1 | contig 10696 bp, 10 predicted proteins | sample SodLakKL_010_SED_2_FD_10381 | JGI IMG/M metagenome (IMG submission 10381)
CCGTTTCCATGTCCATGGCGTCGATCAGCAGAATNCCCGTGGCCGCCATGAGCACGGATACCGCCAACGACACGGCAAGGCGTTTGTATTTCGGCTTCTGCTTTCGCATCAAGATCGTTTATTCTTTTCTTTTTCCGGATAAAATTAACGTCCAGTAGTCCGGCGGCGTCTGGTCGAAATCCGACAGGTTTTCGATCAGTTTTTCTTCGGGCAGCCCGCAGCTCTTCACGCCCACGGCATTACCGCTAAAGCCGTTTTCTTCCAGGGCGCTGCGGATGTCTGCCACATTCTTGTAGGCTTTCATGAATACCGCATTTTCGGTGCCTTCCGCAACCTTCCGGAACCGGTCCCCACCCTTCACCCCGGAAAGGATCACGAGGGATTCCTCGCCTTCCACGAGCTGCCGGTTGACCCGGGCGGCCGCCGCCTGGTAGGCGGTAATCCCCGGAACGGCGACAAGTTTTGCGCCGGGAAGGATTCTTTTCATCTGCCGGGAGAGATACCCGTAGGTGGAATAGGTGAGACAGTCCCCGAGGGTGATAAACGCCGCGTCCTTTCCGGATTTCAGCGTTTCTGCGACAATGCGGGCGTTTTCCTCCCATGATGCTTCCAACACGTCCCTGTCTTTGCACATGGGAAAGGCGATGCGGTGCACGGGCGTGTTTTCCGGGATATGGGGGGCCGCGATCCGCACCGCCAGGCTGTGGTTGTTCTTGGTGGAGGAGGCCGTGTAGATCACATCCACCTTCGAAAGCGCCTTTACCGCCTTGAGCGTGATATGGTCCGGGTCGCCGGGGCCTACGCCGATACCGTAGAGCGTACCGATGGATTTGTCCATGTCATTTTCCTTGTCGGATTTTTGTGGCCTGGGTGACCAGGCTGTTGATTACGGCCGCGGCCACGTTGGACCCGCCTTTCCGGCCGGAATTGGTAATATGGGGGATTTCCGAGGCTGCAAGCTCCGCCTTGGATTCGGCGGCATTGACAAACCCAACCGGAAGGCCCACCACCAGGGCGGGCGCCGCCCGGCCTTCGTCCACCAGAAAAAGCAGGCGCATCAATGCCGTCGGCGCATTTCCCACCACGTAGATGCCGTCTTTCATGATTTCTGCCGCCGCATCCACCGCGGCCAGGGCGCGGGTGGTGGCGTTTTGTTCCGCGGCGGCAGCCACCTGCGGATCCGTCATGAGACATGCGCACCGGCATCCGAATCGCTCCAGGTCCGTTTTGCGAAGTCCCGCCAGGACCATGTTCGTATCCGTAATAATCCGGCAGCCCGCCTGAATGGCCTCGATTCCCGTTTCAATGGCACGCGCGTGAATCCGCACGCTTTCGATGTAGTCGAAATCGGCGCTCGTATGGATCATTCGGCGCACAACGTCCCATTCAGGGCCGTCAAAGCCGTGGGCACCGGCTTCCTCTTCGATCATCTCAAAACTTTTGGTTTCAATTTCATGGGGTTGCATGGGTTGCCTTTAGTATGGGGTTTTATATTTCCGGCATTGATTCGCAAAAAAGCGACCGATTTCCGGGCGGCTCCTGAAATGCAGATGGGCGTAGCTGCCGAGCGTCCGGTGGATCAGCCATCCCGGGCAGCGCCGCCGCCGGTCTGTCTTGTCCACGGCTTCGTAGACCTGCCGGGCTTTTGTCGCCGCATTCGGATTGGCCAGCTCCGAGTAATGAAACTCATGCCCGCGCGTGATCCATCCGGTCCCGCCGATGGGTGTATCTGCGTCAAATCGTATTTCGCGGTAGCCCAATGCGGAAAGTCGCTTTTTCATCCGGGTTTCAAAATCAAATACGCCAGTCATTTCATGGNGTTTTCCCTGTGCAGTGACAAGGCTGCAGCACAGATACATGAATCCGCCGCATTCGGAATACACCGGCATGCCGGACTCGCAAAGGGACCGCACGGCCTGTTTCATGGAGCGGTTGCCGGCCAGTTCTCCGGCAAACAGCTCCGGATAGCCGCCTCCCAGGTAAAGCCCGTGGATGCCAGCCGGCGGGGATTCGTCTTCGATGGGTGAAAACGGGATGATTTCACATCCGTTTTCCCGCAAGACATCGAGATTGTCTTCGTAATAGAAGCAAAACGCGTTGTCCCGGGCGACGCCGATACGCACGTCGGCTCCCATGGCCGCAGGCTGCTCCGGCATTCGCAGCGGTATCTCCGGAAGCCGGCCTGTGAGGGCGTCCAGGTCGATGCTTTGTTCCACGAGGTTCGCGAGATTTTCGACCATTTCACCTGTCAGCCCGTGGTCTTCGGCCGTATGGAGCCCCAAATGGCGCTCCGGAATCGACACGGCGCTGTTGCGGACGATTCCGCCCAGAAGGGGCGTGTCTTCGTTTTCCATGGCCTGGGCTATGTATTGGAGGTGCCCTTCGCCTGCCACGTTGTTGGCCACGACCCCGCAGATGCGGCAGGCCGGGTCGAATACGGAAAATCCCCGCACCAGGGCGGCAAAACTTCGTGCCATGCTTTTGGCGTCCGCCACCAGGATTACCGGCAGCCCCAGCCACTTGGCCATCTGCGCGGTCGATCCGGCATCGGTTGTGCCGTCATAGCCGTCAAACAGGCCCATGACCCCTTCGACAACGGCGATGTCCGCGCTACGGGCCGCGTGTCCGAATATCCGCCGGTTTTGGTTTTCATCCAGCATCCACCCGTCGAGGTTGCGGCTGGTAGTGCCTGCGATCCGCTTGTGGTGGCCCGGATCGATAAAGTCGGGACCCACCTTGAACGGTGCGACGGCATGTCCCCGGTTTCGAAGCGCTGCCAGCAGTCCAAGGGTAAAGGTGGTCTTGCCGCTGCCGCTGGCCGGGGCGGCCACGACCATGCCTTTTATGCTGCCGGTTTCCGGCTTTGTGCTGTGGCTATGGTTCATCGGCTTTTTCCCTGGTTATCCGGATCTTCTTCATTGGCCTGTCCGTGCCGCATGATCTTTTTCCTGGCTTCTTCGGTAAAATGATCGGGGTACAGGATTGCCCCGATCCGGGCGATCCCTTCGAGCAGCCGGATGGTGGGCCGCGCAACGATGCCCTCGTCCACCCGGTATATTTCGTCTTCGCGCACCGCCCGGATGGTTGAAAACCCGGGAATGGACCGGATCTCTTCTTTGGTTGCCTGGTTCATGTGCCCGGTCTGCGACAGGTAGACGTCGATTGCCTCCCCCCGGGCAATGATCCGCTCCATGCCGAAATCGGCGATGTTGGTTCCCCGCGACGGACGAGCGTCATGGGCGATATTGATACCGCCCGCGCATTCGAGCGCGAAAAGCGGCATGGAGCCAGGGGAAAAGGTCTTGAAACGCCGATGGATCGCCTCGAAATAGGCGGTTTTTCGCTCACCGATCGCATCGGATATGTTTCTGGCTTCGGATACGCCCGCTTCAAAGCGCTCCACCATCTCCTCGGCCGCGGCCTCCCGCCCGGTGAGCCGTCCAATGATGCGCCAGTAGGTTTTCATCTCGTCGATATCTCCCGGCTGGAGGGAAACCACCTGCACCCCGAATCGCCCGAGCTGTTCCATGAGCCGGGGATACCCGTGGTCCAGCATGGGCCGGACAATGACCAGGTCCGGGGCTGCCGCGAGAAATCGCTCCGGGCTGTTCCTGGCGGAAAGGGTTTTTTTCTGTTTCGTCCACCTGCCTATGTCTCCGTCCATGGCCGCATCGATCCGGCTCACCCCCACGACCTGATCCGCCGCACCCAGTGCATAGAGGTTTTCCGTATGGGCCGAATACAGGGAAACGATTCGGGAAAAAGGCCTGGCCACCTCGATTTCACGGCCTGCGCTGTCCCGGATCGTATTTTCCCCGACAAGGGCCATGCCGCCGGGATCGTCCGTCCCGGCGAAACATTTTTCCGCGGTACCGAAAAGAAGCCCTGCGGACACGGCCAGCAAAAAGATCCGGAACAACCGGCAAATGGATGAATGCACCTGTTTTCTCATCGCAGAAACACCACCTGCCGGGCGCCGATGGCCGATTCCATGGAAAGTTTTGCATCGACGCCGAAAATCTCGTGCAGCACATCGCGGTCCAGGACGCGGGCGGTCGGGCCGGAGGCCCGGATCATTCCATGGTTCATGAAAACCAGGTGGTCGCAGTAGCGCGCAGCCAGGTTGATATCGTGCATTACTGCCACCACGCTGCGATTGTCACTTCGAACCCGCTCGGCGGCGATGTCCATCAGCAACAGGGCGTAGCGGACATCCAGGTTTGCGCACGGTTCGTCCAGCAGCAGCACCGGCGTGTTTTGGGCAAGGGACCTGGCAAAGACCACCCGCTGCTTCTCCCCGCCGGAAAGCTCGGTCATGTAACGACCGGCAAGGTTTTCGGCACGGCAGTTGGCCAGCACCGAATCGACGATCTCCATGTCCTCCGTTGCAGGCGCTGCAAACCGGGGCAGGTGAGGGTATCGCCCCATGGTCACCACCTCCCGTGCAGTGTAGGGAAAGTTGAGAAAGACCGACTGGGGGACTAAGGCGATGTTTCGGGCAAGCTCCTTTTTTCCCCAGGCGGACAGGGCCCGACCGTTGTATGAAACCATACCCTGGTCCGGCTCGCTGTGCCCGCACAGCAGGTCGAGCAGCGTGCTCTTTCCGCAGCCATTGGGACCGATGATGCCGTAAAATTGCCCCGGTTCAAAGGCGATGGTGATATTTTTCACGGCCGGCGGATTGATTTTTTTGTCGCCGTACGTGAATGAAACGTCCGATGCCCGGATCATTGGCCGCCTCCCGGCACCATCCGGCTCATCTGCCGTTTTCGGAAAATGTAGCAGAAAAACGGTCCGCCGATCAGCGCGGTCAGCACGCCGATGGGAAGCTCCTCCGGCAGGACGGACCGGGTCAGGGTGTCCGCGGCCAGCAGCAGGATCCCGCCGGTCAGCATGGACAGGGGAATGAGACGGCTGTTGTCCGGGCCGGACACGCTTCTGACCAAATGGGGGATGAGCAGTCCGACGAACCCGATGATCCCCGAGATCGACACGCAGATCGCCGCCATGAGGCTGGCGCATACCAGCAGCAGCGGCGAGAGCTTCCGGACATCCACCCCAAGGGACGCGGCCGAGCGCGTGCCCAGCGACATCAGGTTCAGGTCCCGGGCGAAAAAGAAGCACACGGCGGTGCCGATGACCATGACGGCGCCGGTAAAGGCTGCGTCCGCCCAGGTGCGGGCCGCAAGGCTTCCCATGAGCCAGAAGATGAGCACGGAGACCCGCTCGTCGGCCATATACTTGAAAAAGCTGATTCCGGCGGACAGGATGGCCGCAACGATGATTCCGGATAAAATCAAGTTATTGGAAGAAAACCCGCCGGCGGAAGAAGCCAGGTACATGACCACCCCCAGCGTTATCACTGCGCCTGCAAATGCGAAAAGCGGAACCGAGAAGACGCCCAGCATGGTGATATTGAGCAGCAGGGCGAGGCTTGCGCCGAACGCCGCGCCCGACGAGACGCCCAGGGTGTAGGGATCGGCCAGGGGGTTAAGCAGGATTCCCTGGAAGACCGCGCCGGCCACGGCCAGTGACCCGCCCACGGCAACAGCCGTAAGGATCCGGGGCATTCTCACTTCCAGGATCACGGCCCGGGCCGCCGGTTCGATGTCCGCGGCAATCTCCTGCCCGCCGAAAACGGCGGACAAGACAATCCGTACAACCCCGCCGTAGCCCACTTCGATGTAGCCCATGCCGGCAGCCCCGGCCATGGAACCCAAAAGCAGCGCGCTCAGTACCGCCAGCTGCGGCCACAGGGACCGGTGCCGAAGCGACTGGAGAAAGGGTTGGCGGTTATTTATGGTATGGGATCCAGCGGTCATAATAATTTTTTAATTTTGATGCTCCCGTAAAAAGTCGAGATCTGACGGCTTTGTAAAAAGTTCAAGATCAATGCTTGCGCGATTTCAAAGAATGCAGAGTACTTGGCGTACGTGCATGTTTACAAGGCGTAAGCCGCAAATTCTGAGAATCGCGCGTAACGCAGATATTGGACTTTTTACGAAGCCGCCAATTTTGTCTTCACCATCGTTTGACGACTGTGAAAAGCGCATAAAAAAAGCCCTCTATAAACCGTGTATGGTTCATAGAGGGCTGCACCCAGTTTCCTTGACCCTTTTATGTATGCCGTCGCGGCAGGCGTTTCCACGCGCCCGTCCCCGTCGTTTTCGTTCAAGGCAGGNCTTCTGGCTTCCGGATCATCCTAATTTCCGCGCCTTCCCAACGGCTTCAGGCCGACAGTGGCGATATCGGCGGATTTCGTACCCGGTTACAGCGGCGGGACCGCTCCCGATTTGAACGGGATTCCCTTACCCAACGGCCGGAGGTCCTGGCAGGATCCGGCAGCCGGGGTGTCCGATGCGGACACCTCAAACGATTGTTTGTATTTATATCGTATCCGTTGAAATTGTCAAGCTTGGACTTTGTACTGGCGCATTCACCCTGCCGCATTCACCCTTCATTGATGCACCCGGAAAAATTCGTCCTTATTGCCGGGACAGAAAAGCCAATACGTTTTCGTTGAACTCGCGGGCGGCCTCGATGTTGCTCAGGTGATACGCCCTGGGCAGCTCGACCATTACGGAATCCCGGATGGCGCTTTGAATCTGCAAAGACATTTCCACGGGTGTTCCGGGGTCGTTTTCACCCACCAGGATCAGCGTTGGCACGGAAAGCCCCTTGAGCTGTTCCATAACATCAAAATGGGCGATCGCGCGGCAGCATCCGGCGTATCCGGCAACGGGCGTCTGCAGGATGATGTTTTTGATTTTCTGCGTCGTCTCCGGATTGTTTTTCTGAAACGAAGGGCTCAGCCACCGCTCCATCGTGCCGTCGGCCAGTGCGGCCATGCCGTGCTCCCGTGCCACGGCGATGCGCTCCTCCCAGACGGGTCGCGCTTCTTCGGGAATCCTGCATGCGGTATCGCAAAGAATCAGGCTGGAAACCTTTTCCGGGTGCATAAGGGCAAGCTGTTGACCGATCATTCCGCCCAGGCTGATGCCCATGAAGTGCGCGTTTTCGATTTCCAGCGCATCGAGCAGGGCGGCGGCATCGGATGCCAGCATCTCCATGCTGTAGTCTTCATCCGGGGCGTCGCTGCCGCTGTGGCCGCGTAGGTCGTAGCACAAAACCCGGTATTTCTCTTCCAGGATCGCTACCTGTGAACTCCAGATAGCCATGCTTCCGGAAAGACAATGGCTTAAAACAACAACAGGCGCGTTTTCCGGGCCCGAGAGTTCGTACCGCATCGTTATACCACCGGCTTCTGTCTGCATACACGCCTCCTTTGCTTAACTCGTGACTGAACGAAAGCCGTCTCTTCGCCAATCTCTGCGTCCAGGTCAAATTTGATGCATTCGTAAAAAGTGGCGATCATAAGATTTTATGCACCGTAATCCCCCCTATACTACATGAATTGCGGCGTAATGACAATATGATGCGCCGAAACGCCGTAATCCGAAAGGCGCCGGGCGATTTCGGTTTTCCGGTGGCATTTGTCCGGATCCACTTCCATGCACATCAGGCAGACGGTATTTCTTTCTGCCGTTTCCGCAAGCCCGGCAATAGCCGGCTCGCTGATCCCGGAAAAACCGCCCAGGCGGTCTCCGGCCCACCGGTAGCCAATGTCGGCTTCTCTCAGGGAGGCGGCCACGGCGTTTTTGCTAAAGCCCTTCATCCGGCTGTAAGGCCTGGACCGCACGTCCAGCAGCAGATTCACGCTGTGTTCTTTGAGCAGCCCGATAAATCGAGCGGGTGTAAGCCCCTGGTAGCCGATGGTGTAGATTACCGTCATATCCGATGCAATCACCTGTCCACGCCAACGTGGATGCCCGCCGCCGGATCATACAGGTTGATGCCCGCATTGCCAATCCGCCTTGCCACCGCGCGGACAAAACCCAGGTATTGTCCCCGGTCGTTTTCCAGGGCTTCCGCGTCGGAGGGGAAAACGACCCTTCCGGATGCTTCCAGGGCTTTTTCGAAATCGCGCCACAGGCGCCATCCCTCCTTGTGCGTATCCACCCGGATATCGGAAATATTGCTGTTTTTCCGCCAGTGATTGTACCACCACTGGTCGGTTTTGAAACTCCAGCACTCGTCTTCCCAGAACGGCTTGCCGTGGGACTGGGCTCTGGAAAGGTGTTTCGGCACGACCGAAAACGACCGGGTCAGCCCCGGCGATGAGAAGCCTACCATGCCGCCGGGCTTTACGAAGCGCAGCAGGTAGCCGAGATAAAGCACATCCGTCCCGAAGTACTGGTAGGCGTCGACGGAAACGACGGCATCGAAAAAATTGTCGGCAAAAGGCAGTGCATGCGCCTCCGCACGCAACGGGAAGACGGCATCTCCAACATCGGCGGCCTCCGCCCGTTTCCGGTTGTGTTCCGGGGATATCCAGAGATCCGCCGCCCATACCTGCACGCCATATTCCCTCGCCATGAAAATGCTGGTGATCCCTTTGCCGCAGCCCAGGTCGAGCACGCGCATTCCGGGCGAAAGCGGAAGTGCTTCCAAAAGCCACTCCAGAAGCCACAATGCATTGGGGCCCATCTGGTTTTCCATCACCCAGTCCGGATCGTAATGGTTGGAGCGGGGGAATCCGGTTTTGTTGAGCAGGTCCTTTATATCCGTCATGGTGTCGTCATCCTTGACGACTCCGTAAAAAGTCCGGTTCCCATGCCGGTTCTGTCCGGCTCAGTTTGGTGGTTCGCCATTTTTTTCTCCATTTGTTCGGTTCTGCAAAGTTTTTGTATGTGTCTGTCATCATCGTTTGCCGGACCTTATCCGGTCAGGGTGACAGGTTAGATCCATTATAACGAGGTCTTTTTCCGATGGCAATGCCGGCTTTCGCCGTCTGTCGATGTTTCAGGTGGGCCAGCAGTTCGGTCGGCAAACGTTTTTCCGGGCGGATTCCTCCGCGGAGAAACTTTTGCACACAACAGCAAACCGAGTAAACCTTTTTGACAATATAATGGTTCTTATTATGTTTCTATTCATACGCAGTCTGGCCATACGCAATCCGGAAAGATGCAAGCCGGCCGCCGGAAAACCCGCCGAAATAACGGTGCAACCCCCCACAAAAAGCGCGAGGTGAACCATGGCTGAAACTTTCGAACCTTTCACGATACGGAATATGACGGTGAAAAACCGCATCGTAATGGCGCCCATGTGCATGTACCAGGCGGACGATGACGGCCGCCCAAATCGCTTCCATTTTGTTCATTATGCGACACGGGCCGTCGGCGGTGTCGGGTTGATTCTGGTGGAGGCCACGGCGGTTGAAAGAAGGGGTCGAATTTCTAGCCGGGACCTGGGATTGTGGGAGGACGACCAGATCGATAATCTCAGGGAGCTGACGGATGAAATCCGGAAATACAATACGGCGATCGGCGTACAGCTTGCCCATGCCGGCAGAAAATGTGAAGCGGAGGGGGAGTCGATTATCGCGCCAACGGCCCTTTCCTTCAGCGAAAACATGCCGGTGCCGGAAGAAATGTCTCCGGGGGATATCCGGGATGTTGCCGGAGCGTATCGGGACGCGGCAAAGCGGGCCCGGCTTGCCGGATTCGACGTGGTGGAAATCCACGGGGCCCATGGTTATCTCATCAACCAGTTTCTCTCCCCCCTGACCAACAAGCGGAGCGATGAATACGGCGGAAGCCTGGAAAACCGCGCCCGGTTTCTGCTGGAAGTCGTTGAAGCGGTGCGAAGCGAATGGCCGGACGCGCAGCCGCTTATCCTGCGTGTATCGGCCGAAGATTACATGGCGGAGGGAAACCACCCCGGCGATCTGGCAGCCATTATCAACCGGGTAAAGGAAAAAGGCGTCGATTTGGTCAACGTCAGCTCCGGCGGGGTGGTAAAAGAAGCGGTGGTCAATGCCTACCCCGGATTTCAGATTCCTTTTGCGGAAACGATCAAAAAGGAAACCGGGCTGCCGGTCATCGGCGGCGGCCTGGTGACGTCGCCCGAAATGGTGGAAGAGATCGTGCAAAACGGCCGGTCCGACCTGGTCTATCTGGGAAGGGAGCTGCTTCGCAACCCGTATTTTGCATTGGGTGCAATCGATACGCTGGGTGCGGATGTCGACTGGCCGGAGTCCTACAAAAGAGGACGAAAGTCGGTTCGCTGATCTGCGATGCTTTACGCCTGAAGGGGCTTTCCAGCCAAGGCGGAATAGCCTTAGGGAGAAAGGATAATGGGGAGGCTGGTTCTTGCCGGGACGGGGCATGCGCATCTTCCGGCCATCGCGGCAATCGGAAAAATCATTGGGGACGGGCATTCGGTTGTCGCGATCAATTCCGGTGACATGCACTATTATTCCGGCATGGGGCCGGGAATGCTCGGCGGCGTTTACCGGCCGGAAGAAACTCGTTTTCCGGTGCGGCGCATGATCGAGCGCCGCGGGGCAACGTTTGTCAAGGGTCGGGTGGCCTCCATTGACGCGCCGGGACGGTGCGTGGTTCTTGAATCGGGAGAGCGGATTTCCTATGACGTGCTGAGCTGCAACTTGGGCAGCGAGGTTTCCTGGAGCGTGCCGGCGGCATCCGGTAAAGACGTCTTTCCGGTCAAACCCATCGACAATCTGTATACGGCCAGGGAGCGTATCGTGTCCATGGCCTGCGAAGGGCGCCTTCGCGTGGGGGTTTGCGGCGGCGGCCCCGCAGCCGTGGAGGTTGCCGGAAACGCCCATGCGGCC
>SL_3KL_010_SEDDRAFT_10006210_pt1 | contig 10696 bp, 11 predicted proteins | sample SodLakKL_010_SED_2_FD_10381 | JGI IMG/M metagenome (IMG submission 10381)
CAATTGAAACCCGCAGAGAATTGTTGAGTCTAATTCATCCTGCTGATCGGCTTAGTAAAGTAAACCACATCCTGGCGGAAGAATTGGATGTCTTGGAGCTTGAAGATGAGATCCAAGCACAGGTGCAAACTGAGGTAGATAGGTCACACAGGGAGTATTACCTCAGGGAACAAATGAAAGCTATTCAAACAGAACTAGGTGAAGATGACATTTGGAGCCAAGAAAACCTTGTCCTGAGCGAAAAAATCGAATCGTTAGAGCTTCCCGAACCTGTAAAAATTCAAGCGGAAAGGGAGTTGGTACGACTGAAGCAAATGCCACCGATGTCGCCAGAGGTTGGAATTATTCGCACATACATTGATTGGATCCTGGATCTACCTTGGACACAGATGAGCGATGACAGTTTGGATGTCGTCCATGCCATGAATGTTCTTGAACAAGATCATTATGGACTCAAGAAGGCAAAAGATCGGATTATTGAATACATCGCTATCCGCAGCCTCAACCCAAAACGATTGCGGCAGCCGATCCTATGCTTTATCGGTCCACCCGGAACGGGGAAGACTTCTTTGGGAAAGTCGATTGCTCGAGCCCTTGGACGTGAGTTTGTACGAATCTCACTGGGTGGGGTGCGCGATGAGGCTGAAATTCGCGGCCATCGTCGCACCTATATTGGCGCTATGCCTGGACGGATCGTTCAAACCATGCGTCGTGCTGGAACAAAAAATCCATTATTTATGTTGGACGAGATTGACAAGGTGGGTGCAGATTTTCGAGGAGACCCTTCGTCAGCCCTACTGGAAGTACTGGACCCTGAACAAAACTATGCCTTTTCAGATCATTATTTAGAAGTGGATTATGACCTTTCAAATGTTATCTTCATCACTACGGCAAATACTCTGGGCACAATACCCCCTGCACTTCTTGATCGAATGGAAGTGATCGAATTTTCAGGTTATATCGAAGATGAAAAACTTGAGATTGCTAAGCGGTTTTTAATACCGAGACAACTTGAAGAGACAGGCCTTGATCAGGAGGGGATTCTCTTTTCAAATGAGGCATTGATGAAGATCATCCGAGATTATACTTTTGAGGCTGGTGTGCGTAATTTTGAGCGGGAAATTGGACGTGTGTTGCGCAAGATTGCAAGGTTAAAGACAGAAAAAAAACGCTTTCCTAAACGTATTAGCCCTCAGACAATTCGAAGCTTCCTGGGGCCACAGCAGTTTTTTGATACTGAAGCAGAGGGTGAGGACGAAGTTGGCGTTGCTACTGCCTTGGCCTGGACAGAAAATGGTGGCGAGATCATGCCCGTCGAGGTCTTAATCCTTGAGGGTAAAGGCAATTTGCAGATAACGGGGCAAATTGGAGATGTGATGCAAGAATCTGCTCAAGCCGCTCTCTCGTATATCAAGTCAAGGGCTGATCGTCTGAAAATAGAACCTGAGATATTTGAGAACATTGATATTCACTTGCATGTGCCCGAGGGTGCAATTCCTAAGGACGGTCCCAGTGCAGGCATTACGATTACTGCAGCGATGATTTCTGCATTGACAGGTAGACCAAGCTATCATCTTGTGGGAATGACAGGTGAAATCACATTAAGAGGACGTATCCTGCCAGTTGGGGGCATCAGGGAAAAGGTGCTGGCTTCTCACCGAGCAGGATTAAAAACCGTGATTATCCCAGAACGCAATGCAAAGGATTTGGAAGATATACCCAAAGCTGTATTGAAGCAAGTTGAGTTAAAGGCGGTCAAGCATATGGATGAGGTTTTACCTGTTGCTTTACATGATGCAAACCCAAAATCGCGGTCATCCAAAAGAAAACACGCTTAAAAATGATAACAAATTAATAAATATTATTAATTGGATTTCCCCTGAAGGTTGTTTAGAAAGGTGTAAGGGGTTTAACCTGCTTTCGAGTCTCTCACAGATTGAATCAGGAGGGCGGATACACCTCATCCTGAATGGTTTTGATGCCATTTCTTACCTGTGCCAACAACCGATCTAAATGTAATTCAAGACTTGTTAGCGTTTCTAGAATATATTTATCTGCTTCGTTTTGCGCATCCTCTGCTTCTTTATGGGCTTCCTCAACAATCTCTTCAGCACGAGTTTTGGCGGCTTCAATAAGCTCATTATCTTCAAGCTGTTTCTCAGCCTTTTCACGAGCTAAAGCAATTGTTCGATTGGCTTCTTCCTTAGCTTGAGCCATGATGCGATCACGTTGGGTGATGATCTGTTGTGCTTTTTTAATCTCTTCAGGGACAGCAACCCGCATTTGGTCTATTAAATCCAACATGCGATTTTCGTCAACGATCACACTATGGGTCAGCCAAATAGGCCGGCTATCATTAAATAGCTCTTCTAATCGATCAACAAGATGTAAGATATCCATAACTTCCTCCGCGTAATCATTGCCTTATAGTTTGTTGCAAGCGTTATACCAATATTAACATACTTTTTCTATTATTTCGATATTAATCCCTTAATGAAGTTAGTGGAACGATGTCCTGGTTCTCTCCCAGCACCTTAAACCTTTCAGCCAGGGCTTTCTGTACATGTTCAGGTACCATGCTGGAAACATCGCCACCCAAAGCAGCAATTTCTCGAACAGTTGTGGAGGAAAGAAAGGTATGCTCTTCAGTAGTGATCAGGGCAATCACATCAATGCCAGGTTCGAGTCGATTATTAGCAAGAGCCATTCGGAACTCATATTCGAAATCAGAAAAGACGCGTAAACCACGAACGATGGCTTGTGCGCCTACCTTTTTTGCGAATTTTACGGTTAGTCCTGAATATGTCATTACCTCGATTTTGTTATGATTATCAAAGGCTTCTTTCACCAATTTCAATCTTTGATTTGGAGAAAAGAGAATGTTGTCTTGTTCTTTTGCGTAAACTGCGATGATAACCTGATCAAATAGTTCCGAAGCTCGGAGGGCGATATTGATATGTCCATAATGAATGGGGTCAAATGTACCGGGGAATAATACAGTCGTCATATCAGCTCAGATCTCCTTCTTGGGTTGGCCAAAAGTTAATCAACATGTCCAGCATCAACTTATGTTCAGGGGCTGAAATGGTTGGGTCATTCTCGAAAACTTGCTGGGCATACTTCCTGGCTCTCTCAATTAAATGAATATCTGTTAGGTTGGCAAGACGCAAATTAGCATAACCAGATTGACGAGTACCCAAGAACTCGCCAGGACCGCGCTGATTAAGATCGTGTTCTGCTAAAACAAAGCCGTCATTGGTGGTTTCCATGGCTAATAAACGTTCATTTTCTGCTGATTCACTTGTTTCTGGAATCAAAATACAATAGGATTTGTCTGCACCACGCCCAACTCTCCCTCGAAGCTGGTGCAGTTGTGCTAATCCAAATCGATTTGCACCTTCGATAACCATAACGGTTGCATTGGGAATGTCAACACCAACCTCAATAACTGTTGTCGAAACAAGGATATCAAAATCTTGGTCTCTGAACTGACGCATGACAGATTCTTTCTCGTCTGGACGGAGCCTTCCATGAAGTAACCCAACACGTAAATTTGGAAAAACCTCCGATTGCAACCTTTCTTGCTCTTCCACAGCGGCTAAAATGGAATCATTATCACCCTGTTCCACTAATGGGTAAATAATGAATGCCTGATGTCCGTCTTCAACCTGTGACCGGATGAGATTATAAATCCGCTCTCTCTCAGTGGGGTAAATAATATGGGTGCTAATTGGCTGCCTTCCAGGCGGCATTTCATCGACGACGCTGAGATCCAGATCACCATAGATGGTCAATGCCAGGGAACGCGGGATTGGTGTTGCGGTCATGACGAGCAAATGTGGGTTTTCACCTTTATCTCTGAGTGCCGCCCGCTGCGAGACACCGAAACGGTGCTGTTCGTCAACGATGGCGATCTGCAAGTCTTTAAAAACGACAGGATCCTCAATTAAAGCATGGGTGCCGATTACCAGCTTGATAAACCCCTCAGCCAAACCCTCCAATATGTCTATTCGTTCTTTCGTAGGTGTATCACCGATCAGCAGACGGATTTGATCCTCTTTGAGTGGTGCATCAGGATCATTTGGGTTAGCAAGCAATTGTTTGAAGCTGTGATAGTGCTGTTCAGCAAGAATGCTGGTAGGTGCCATATAAGCCGCTTGGGGTCCAGCATTAACCACGATACTGATCCCCAGAGCAGCGATAACAGTCTTTCCTGAACCAACATCCCCTTGCAATAGGCGGTTCATCGGTTTTCCTGAGTTGAGATCCTTTCGAATATCTGTCAATGTTTTATGCTGCGCGTTGGTAAGCTGGAATGTTAAATGGTTAATGCGATCATTGAGCCAGCTGTCCTCAACCTGGTAGCAATGTCCCTTTTGTTGCGTCCACGCGTGCTTTTGCCGTAGAACACCCAATTGCAGAAGAAAGATTTCATCAAAAGCTAAGCGATAGCGGGCTTTCTTTAAGTTAATTTGGTTTTCAGGAAAGTGAATTTCTTTCAGTGCCGTAGAAAGATCCAAGAGATCTGCGTCTTCTAAAACATACTCCGGCATGAAATCAGGTATTTTGGGTACCCAATTGGATATCACTGTAAACATGACTCGTCGAAGCCATTTTTGACTTAGGCGAGCTGTTAGTGAATAGACAGGTACGATTCGCTTGGTGTTGATTTGCTGTCGATCGATTTGTTCATAATCAGGATGATAAATGACCAAGCGGCCCATATATTGTTCAATTTTTCCCGATATTGACAGGAACATATCTTTGCGGAGGTACCTGAGATGATATTCCTGGTTGAACCACATNAANTGTATNGCGNCGGTATCATCCGAAACCAANGCCTGGATTATTTTGCGTCGTTTGTCGCGAGTTGTAAATGTACTGATGNTTTTAACATAAGCGATNATCGTTACTTCCTCNCCATATTTTAAATCNTTGATCAGTTTTAATTCCGAATAGTCATCGTATCGTCGCGGGAAGTAATAAATCATATCCTCAACAGTATGCAAATCGAGTTTATTGAGCAGTTGTGCCTGCTTTTGCCCAATGCCCTGGATGATGGTTGTGGGAGAGGATAAGTTCTCAGGAACTGCTATACTGGGTGCTGGTGAGGAACTGTCTGAACGCCGCCTGGTTGAGATACGGCCTTTCGAAGCGGCCAGAGGCTGCTTTTCAGTTTTCGGTGTGTGTGTTTTTTTTGTTTCCAGCGCTTGTGAGGATGTTTGTTGTGTTTCGGGTTCGGTTAGGTTCTTGATCCCTGGATTATCAAGTATGAGACCAATTCTCTTGATTGCTTCAGCTCGTTCAAAAATGGATAATTCTTCATAGCGGTTGAGGATGGCGGTAACAGCTTGGATTTTGTCCTCGATTATGTCATCGGCTCGGGCGTCTCCTTGCCAAGCATCTGACAGCATTTGTAAACCGCCAACAACTGCTTTGTTGGTGTAATTAAGTTCTGCTTCCAATTTGAATATTTTGTAGAGTTTCTCGATTGATCGTTGCATTTTCTAGTAAAACCTTATTCTTTGCTCGCTATGATTATTTTATCGTGTATCGATTATTAATCATAATGTATCATTGATGAGTTTTGGAAGTAATTGTAACATCCTCAAAGAGGGTTGTTTTAAGGTGATCTCGTCGACTAACCATATGTCAATAGAAAAACCCCGCATGACGGGGTTTTATGTCTTTTTAATAAAATGGTATCAAGATTTACTCAATGGCGATGATTAGTTGATAGTGAGGCTGCCCGCCTTCATGTACTTCAATTTCATGATCCGGGTAAATAGAACGGACCTTATCAGCAAGTTGATTCACTTGGCCTGTTTCGATGTCCTCACCATAAAAGAAGGTGATCCTTTCATAATCGTTGGTGTCAGCAGCTGCCAATAAAGCTTCGCAGGCTTCATCAATCGTTTGAGATGAGGAGATCAGTTTACCATTATGCAGGGCAATTACCTGACCTTTCTCTACTTGAACATTGTCAACCTCTACACTTCGAGTTGCAATGGTGATCTCTCCAGTTTCCACATCGTTTACGGCGTCGGTCATTGATGTCACATTTTCATCAAAATCGAAATCAGGGATAAGGCGGAACATAGCTGAGAGTCCCTGGGGAACGCTGATGGTCGGAATCACTGCAACGTTTTTTACTGTCATTGATGCAGCTTCTTTTGCTGCCATAATAATATTTTTATTATTTGGTAATATGATTACTTTATCTGTGGGTAAGTTTTCAAAAGATGCGAGGAGCTCTTTGATGCTCGGGTTCATGGTCTGTCCACCTTGAACAATCGCCTGGCAAATATCCGGCTTAGACCCGGCCCTGGAGATACAGCAACAACAGCTGTTTCACCAGGTTGGACTTTGTTCAATTTCAAACGGGGATGATGGGTGTTGTTCCTCTCTTCCATTTGTGCAACCAGGTTTTCCATCATCACTTTATTGATAGTGCCTAAGGACATCGTGTGGTCTATCGGTTGGTAGCGGTTGTCTGTTGGAACATGAATGTGCATTCGATAAATGCCTTCACCCTCACCAACTTGAATAGACGTTCCAATCTTGGAGAGTTCTTCGTAATACGCTTCCAGGTTAAAGAATCCTTGGGTGTGAAGTCAATGACAACTTCGTAGTCTTGCCCAGGCTCGACGGCATCGAAGGCGTCTTCGAGATCCATTTTTGACAATGGCATCGCTTCAGCTAGTGGTTTATCCAGTGGATCACCATTGATAAAGCGCCACATGCCTTCGAAAAGGCATAACAGGCCTTTTCCTCCCGAATCTACAACCCCAGCTTGCTTTAAGATAGGTAATAACTCTGGAGTTCTTTCTAATGAAGCATTTCCTGCTTCAACAATATCAGCCAGGACCTCAGTAAAACTCGATGTGCGTTTGGAAGAAACCTCTGCCTGTTCAGCGATATCATTGATCACAGTCAACATGGTGCCCTCAACAGGTCGAACGACACCTTTGTATGCAGTTACCTTAGCTTCGTTCAAGGCGTTTGATAGGGATGTCACATCCATGGTTGGTTGCTTGTCCAGCGCACGCGCAAAACCACGCCAAATCTGAGAAAGGATCACACCAGAGTTGCCGCGTGCTCCCATTAAAGCACCCCTGGCAATGGCTTGGGACAATTGACCAACATTTAAAACACCTGAGTTTTCGACTTCATCAAACGCTGCTTGCATCGTAAGAACCATGTTTGTGCCAGTATCTCCATCTGGCACAGGAAAGACATTTAAGCTATTGACGATTTGTTGATTTGTCTTTAGCCAAAGCATACCTGCTTCAAGTAATGATTTTAGACCTTTGCCATCAATGGGTACTGAGACCAATTTATGACGTTCAGCAGTACTCAATTTTGATAATTCAGCAGCACTCATAATTCTCCAAAATAATAAAAGAAAAAATCTAAGGCTTTCATCTATTTGAAAACCGATCAATCCATATCACTGATTCGTAAACCGCGAACGTGAACATTAATACGACGAACTGGGAGGCCAACAGTTTTTTCTACGTTGAACTTTACACTGCTGGCTATACTGGAGGTGATTGTTTTGATGCGGGTGCCATATTCGACCACGATGTAAAGGTCAATCACCAAACCGTCATGCGCATAGGCTACTTCAACCCCATATTTTCCATCTTTTTTGACCATTTGACGGAAATTCTCAAGTAAATTCTTGGGAGCTAAACCGACAACGCCATAGGATTGAAGCGTTGATTGACGAGCAATAGATGCAATTGCGTCCTTTTGGATTTGGATGCTGCCTAATTTGTTGTGTATGTTTTCTTTTTCAGACATATTTTTTTCACCTTACTTGCTTGAACCTTTATCTATAGTATGGTAAAATGATCTGCTGTTTGGTTCAGTAGAAATCAAACCAGTTCATTATATCTTAAAGTTGTGAAAGGACGAAATCATGGCGACCTGTGAAAAATGTGGCAAAAAGACCACTTTTGGCCATAATCGAAGTCACTCGATGAGGGCGACCAAGCGAAAATATAAACCAAACCTTCAAAAGGTTTCCGTTTATCAGGACGGGCAAACGGTTAGGAAAACCTTGTGCACCCGTTGTATCCGTACACTTGTAAAATCCTCTAAGCTGGTTTAACACCAGTTCAGCGCATAAGTCGCGACATAAGGTCGCGATTTTTGCTTTTAATGGCCTATCAATCAAGTTCTTTTCGTAATGCATCAATCCCTGCGCTTATACCATTTTCGTGTCGAAATATGGCAGAACCAGCAACAAAATTCCTTGCCCCAGCATCGAAACAGTCCTTAATCGTCTTGGTGTAAATACCACCATCCACCTGGATTTGAGCCTTTGAGCCTGTCTCATCCAGTAGGGCTTTGGTTCGACGAATTTTTTCAAGCATCCCTGGGATGAACGACTGTCCACCATAACCAGGGTTGACTGTCATGAGCAGAACCATTTCAAAATCATGGCTTAATTCACGCAGCATACTGACTGGTGTGCCTGGGTTGATGACGATTGAAGGAGACACTTCAAACTCGCGTATATTTTCCAGAGTACGTTGAATATGGGGACAGGTTTCGTAATGCACTGTAATGTGGTCTGCACCTGCGTCAGCAAAGGACTGAATATGTCGCTCAGGGTTTACGATCATCAAATGGACATCTAGTGGAAGCTGAGTGACCTTGCGCACAGCCTTAACAATACTAGGGCCAAAGGAGATGTTCGGTACAAAATTGCCGTCCATTACATCCACATGGATCCAATCTGCACCGGCAGCTTCAGCCTCTTGTACCTGGTCTTTTAAACAACCTAAATCTGCTGCTAGTATTGAAGGCGCGATAATATAAGACATGTTTTTACTTTACCTTTAATTTCATGTTATGGGTTAATAGAAAAATAAATATAAAGCCAAAATGGAATTAACCCAAACACCGCTGTAAAGGCTACCAGACCTAAGATCCAAGTAACGACGTCGACAGGCTTACTTTCTTCGTCTGGTTCTGCCCAATCTTCTTCTATCGGAGGTTGGTCAGGCACCCTGCTGGTTCTTGGTGCAGGTGCAGGTTTTATTGGGCTGGCCTTATTTCCTTTTGGCAGGACGATTGGGCCGGTCTTGTCCTGGTTGATGTTACCAAAGGATAGTAAGACCCGCCCTAATTGATCAGCGGTTCGATAGCGTGCTGCGGGTTCTTTTGACAGCACTTTTAACGTAATCTCTTCCAGTGCCTCGGGAATGGATGGATTGAGCTTTCTTGGTGATGGAGGGTATTCAATGCGATGCATTCTGGCTAAATCAGATGAATCAGCGGCCTCAAAAGGTAGTCTTCCAGTTAGCATTTCATACAAAATGACACCTAAGGCATACACATCCGAGGCTGGTGAGGGGGCACCACCAGCGGCTTGTTCTGGAGAAAAGTAATGGGGTGATCCCCAAACAATCTCACTCTGCTCATCAGGATGGATTGTTGCCAGGGCTCGGGCGATACCAAAATCTGTTACTTTAAGTCGGAAATCGTTTGAGACCAGCATGTTATGGGGTTTGACATCGCAGTGTACGAGTCCAGCTCGATGGGCATAGCCAATGCCAGCACAAGCTTGTGCCATTAACCCCACTGTATCTTCGATACTGAAATGCTGTTTGCGTATTAGGGTTTTTAGGTCATTACCATCAACATATTCAAAAACAATAAATACTTTATTGTCATCAAAACCGAAATCATAAACAGTGACGATATTTGGATGTGATAAGTTTGCAGCTGCCTTTGCTTCTTGCCTGAATCGATCGCGAAAGTCACGATCACCAGAATGGTCCTCTCGAAGGATTTTGACTGAAACCGTCCGTTCCAACATATCATCAAGTGCTTTATAAACGACGGCCATTCCTCCCGACCCAATCGGGTGTAATAATTTGTAGCGTCCACTAAGTAAAGTTGTTTCTTCCATATCTGCCAGGATTTTAGTTTTTCCTTAAAAAATTATAACATATCACTTTCATGTCGTCATTAAGTGGTTAGAATACTCAATCAGGTGATTCTAGTAAACCGTGAAGTGACCAACGTGATTGTGTTGAGTAATATTAATATTTAATAAGCCAATCGATATATGGAATGGGGCATCTGAATACGATCATTCCTTAGACCATAGTTCTTATTTAAGATAAGTTTGAGCTATAATAACACTTATATTGATCAAATTGGTAGAAAAAATGACAGAAGAATCAAAAAAATTCACAATTAAATCTTTATTAAACCCTCTTACCTTGGTCACGACTTTGTTGTTATTGATCGGGTTGATAACAATAGGGGTGGTTATCTTGTTTCTAGGTAGGGATACGGCGCCTCGCTCAGTTGTTATTCCTGAAATTACTTTAATTGCTGCACCGACTTTAACGCCCACCGTGCTTGATCCAACCCAAACGCCAACCCCAACACCAACCTCGATTTTCTTCTTACCAGAAGGGGTAATTGGTGTGGGTATTTATGTCCAGGTAACAGGTACGGGTGATGCAGGACTTAGAATGCGGGGTGAGCCGGGTTTAGATGGATCGGTTAATTTTTCAGCTTTGGAATCAGAAGTGTTTTTAGTTATTGATGGACCTGAGACAAAGGATGGTTATACCTGGTGGCATTTGGAAGCACCTTATGATCAAAACCGAAATGGTTGGTCAGCTGCTGATTTTCTAACACCGATCAAGGAGGATGTTGATTGATAAAG
>SL_3KL_010_SEDDRAFT_10006211_pt1 | contig 10695 bp, 7 predicted proteins | sample SodLakKL_010_SED_2_FD_10381 | JGI IMG/M metagenome (IMG submission 10381)
CCCGCCGATATGCCGCGGATTCCCACCCACGGCCTCTACCTCTATCGCAGCCGCCTGTGTACGCTCCGGAATCTCATCGTCCGAAACGCCCCGGGCGACGGCATATGCTTCGGCAAGGCCTCGTTGCACACCACGATAGAGGCGTGTGAAACGCACCACAACGGAAACTACGGGATTCATCCCGGTAGCCACAGCGCCCATTGCACCGTCCGTGAATGCCGTATTCACAACAATGCATCTGACGGCCTGTACATCTGCTGGGGAATCCACCACAGCCTCTTTGCCGATAACGAGATCTACGACAATGGGTTGGGAATCTGGCGCAGCGGAATCAGCATCGGCCACAAGGACACCGACAACCGGATCACCGGAAACCGAATCCATGGCAACGCCAAATACGGGATCTGCATCCGCCCGAAGACCCAAGCCAACGGCGCCCATCGGAACACTTTTGAGAACAACCGGATCGAAAACAACGGCCGCGATCCACAAGGAATGCCCGAATTCGTGCGGCGGCTGCCAGCCGATGAGCTGGTCAGCTGCGGCATCCATATCAACGGCATCACCGACGGCATCGTGCTCGAGCGGAATACCATTCGCGAAACGCGTTCCGACCAAGAGCGGTGGCAGCGGCACGCTATCATCATCGATCCCGGCGTCACGAATCTAACGTGCAACGCAAACACGGTCGATCCGCACCCCGGGGAACCGATTCTCGACACGCGCAGCGGCAAAACAGAGGTCGGATCGCGATGATCGCCGCATTGTCCGTGAAGCGTATCATCCCCATCTAAACAATTGAAATGATTCGACGGGTATTTGTGGAGAAACGTCCCGGCTTCGACGTAGAGGCCCGGGAACTGTACCAGGACATCCGGGAAATGCTCGATCTTCCAGGATTGAGCGGACTCCGGCTTTTGCAACGCTATGACGTTGAGGGCCTGAGCGCGGAGGAGTTTCGAACCGCCGTCGAGCAGGTACTCTCAGTGCCGGCGCTCGATTGCGTGGTTGATGAGGAAGTCGTGCTTTCGGACGGCGAGCGGGCGTTTGCCATCGCCTACCTCCCCGGACAATTCGACCAGCGCGCCGATTCGGCAGCACAGTGCATTCAGATTCTCACCCAGCGCACCCGCCCGCTTGTGGTTCACGCACGCGTCCTCGTACTCGCCGGCGAGCTGAACAATGCGGAGGTTTCGCGCATCAAAGACTACTGCATCAACACCGTGGATTCGCACGAAGTGGAACTCGGCAAACCGGAGACGCTCCACAGGGAGAGCCCCGAGTGTGCTCCGGTCCCGCGCCTGGAGGGTTTCCGGGAGCGCGAACCGGCGGAACTCGCGGAACTCCGGCGCACCTTGAGCTTGGCGATGTCGGAGGCGGACCTCGCGTTCTGCCAGGAGTATTTTCGCACCCAGGAACAGCGCGATCCAACCCTCACCGAGATTCGCGTGCTCGACACCTATTGGTCCGATCACTGCCGGCACACCACCTTCCTCACCCGCCTTGAGGAAGTCGATATCACCGATGGCCCGTTTACAGCGCCGATCCACGAAGCATGGGCGGAATACGAGCGCACCCGCGCAACGGTTCACACCGATCGTGAACGTCCGAGGTGCCTGATGGATCTGGCAACGCTGGCGATGAAGGCGCTGCGCCGCTCAGGCAGACTCGACGATCTCGAGGAATCCGAGGAGATCAACGCCGCGAGCATCATCGTTCCGGTCGAACATGACGGACGCACCGAGGAATGGCTCGTTCAGTTCAAAAACGAAACCCACAACCACCCAACCGAAATCGAACCGTTCGGTGGCGCCGCAACCTGCCTCGGCGGAGCGATTCGCGACCCGCTCTCCGGCAGGGCATACGTCTACCAGGCTATGCGCGTCACCGGTTCAGGGGACCCGCGCACATCGTTTGAAGCGACCCTCCCGGGAAAACTTCCGCAACGGAAGATCACCCGTGAAGCCGCCCGCGGATACAGTTCCTACGGCAATCAAATCGGACTCGCCACCGGCTTGGTGCGGGAGCTGTACGATGAGGGGTTCGTGGCGAAACGCATGGAAATCGGGGCGGTCATCGGAGCCGCACCGCGCTCCCAGGTCGTCCGGGGCACCCCAAGGCCCGGGGACCGTGTCCTGCTCGTGGGCGGCCGCACGGGACGGGACGGGATCGGCGGAGCCACCGGGTCGTCCAAGGAGCACGACCACGGCGCGCTCGAGAACAGCGCCGAGGTTCAGAAAGGCGACCCTCCAACCGAACGCAAACTGCAGCGCCTCTTCCGCCATCCCGAGGTCTCCCGCCGCATCGTCCGCTGCAACGACTTCGGCGCCGGCGGCGTGTCGGTCGCGATCGGCGAACTGGCGCCGTCCCTCGAGATCGATCTCGATGCCGTACCCCGCAAATACGAAGGTCTCGACGGAACGGAACTGGCAATCTCGGAATCCCAGGAGCGCATGGCGGTGGTTCTGCGACCGGAGGACGTCGAGGCGTTTCATCAATGGGCGGACCTTGAGAATGTCGAGGCGACCGTGGTCGCGCGAGTCACGGATTCTGGCCGGCTCACGATGACCTGGCGGGGCGACGCCATTGTGGATCTCGCCCGTCCCTTCCTCGACAGCAATGGGGTGCCACAGCGCGCGTCCGCGCGTATCAGCGCGCCGGACCCGGACCAAAACCCATTCCAGGATCCGATCGCCCGAGCGGATGGGGACTGGCGCGATGCCTGGGAATCAACGGTTCGGGAACTCAACCACTGCAGTCAGAAGGGTCTGATCGAACGCTTCGACAGCACCATCGGCGCCGGAACCGTTCTGCACCCCTTCGGAGGCAGCCGACGCGCGACCCCGCCGGCAAGCATGGTCTCGCTGCTCCCCACCGATTCGCAGACCTGTGAGACTGCAACATTTATGAGCTTCGGGTACGACCCGCGCCTCGCCCATTGGAGCCCCTTTCACAGCGCGGTCTACGCCGTTGTCGAAGCGGTCTCCCGCCTCGTCGCCACCGGCGCCGATCCGGCGCGGATTCGTCTCACCCTTCAGGAATACTTTCCAAAACCCGGCGATGCTCCCGAACGATGGGGACTCCCGCTCGCCGCTCTGCTCGGGGCGTTTCTCGCTCAAATCCGTCTGGAAATACCGGCCATCGGCGGCAAGGACAGCATGTCGGGAACCTTTCGCGACCGCGATGTCCCCCCCACCCTCGTCGCCTTCGCGATCGGAGTCGGAAGCGCGCGACATGTCGTCTCTCCGGAGTTCAAAATCGCAGGCGACCCGGTCCTCTGGCTGCCGGTGCCGCGAACGCCGGATGCCCTTCCCGCCTTCCAGGCATTGCGGTCAGGCTGGGAACGGGTCCACGAAGCGATCCGAACAGGCGCAGCCCGCGCCGTCCAACCGCTGGGCTTCGGCGGACTCCCCGTCGCGTTAACCCACATGATGCTGGGCAACGACATCGGATTTTCTTTTCATCCGGACCACTCGGAGGACCACAACGGGAGCGGTCCGGGCACCGGCGGGTTTCTCGTCGAGACCGACCCCGATTACGCAGAAACCCTCCGAAACGATCTCGTGGCGGTATTTCCGCAAACCCGGATCCTCGGACACACAAGCACAGAAGCCGAAGTCGCGCGAGCGGGCCGCAGTTTACGGCTCGACCGCTTGAGGCGCGCTTGGACGGAACCGTTGGAGTCGATATTTCCGACTCAGACGGCCACAGACGGACCCGATCCGGCGATTCCTCTCGTGTCCCACCGCAGCCGGGTGCGTCCGCGCGCAACGGTCGCACGTCCACGTGTCTTCATTCCTGTATTCCCAGGCACGAATTGCGAGTACGACACGACTCGTGCCTTCGCCGACGCCGGGGCTGTCCCGGAGACGCTCGTCCTGCGTAATCTCGATACCCCGGCGGTCAACGCCTCCATCGAGGCCCTTGCCCGCGGCATCGACAACGCCCAGATCCTGATGCTCCCGGGCGGCTTCAGCGCCGGTGACGAGCCCGAGGGTTCGGCCAAGTTTATTGCCGCCGTGTTCCGCAATCCAGTATTGAGCGACGCAATCAATCGGCTGCTGAACGAACGCGACGGCCTGATTCTCGGAATCTGTAACGGCTTCCAGGCATTGGTCAAACTCGGCCTCCTTCCCGGCGGCGCCATTCTTAATCCCAATCCGAACGCCCCCACGCTCAGCTTCAACCGCATCGGACGACACGTTTCCTGCTACGTTCACACGCGGGTCACCTCCGTTCTATCCCCATGGCTCGGCGCATGCGAACCGGGCGATCGTTTCACCATCCCCGTCTCCCATGGCGAGGGTCGGTTCATCGCAAGTGATACCGTGCTCGCAGAGCTTGCCGATAACGGCCAGGTCGCCACTCAGTACGTCGACGACGCAGGCGTACCCACATACGACATCGACAACAACCCGAACGGGTCCACGCTCGCGATCGAAGGGATCAGCAGCCCCGACGGCCGCATCTTCGGGAAAATGGGACACTCCGAACGAAGCGGTCCCCTCCTTGCACGCAATATTCCGGGCCGTAAGAACCAGCCGATCTTTCACTCGGGCGTCGCGTATTTCAGCTGAAAACTACGCCGCATCGACCTTGCGGTCTTTGACCTTGCGGGAGTGCTTCTTGATGCGGGGTTTCGTGCGCCCCTCGACGACCGCGCGGTTTATGACCACCTCGTCCACGTTCTCCAGTCCCGGAACATCGTACATCACATCGAGCATCAACCGCTCCATGATCGATCGCAGGCCGCGCGCGCCGGTCTTGAGCTCGATAGCGCATTCGGCAATGGCGTGCGCCGCGTCCTTCGAGAAATTCAGCTTCACCCCCTCCAAGGCAAACAGTTTGGCATACTGTTTGAAAAGTGCGTTGCGCGTCTCCAGCAGGATGTACTCGAGGTCTTCAGTACGCAGTTCATTCAGCACCGATACGACCGGCAAGCGGCCGATGAACTCAGGGATCAATCCGTACCGAATCAGATCCTCCGGCGCGACCTTTTGCAACACCTCCCGGTCGGCCAATCCGTCCGGGTGAGTCGTCTCTTGCCCGCGATCCCAACCGATGCTGCCCGCGCCCAGGCGCCGGCGGACCACATTGTCCAATCCGACGAACGCTCCCCCGCAGATGAACAGGATGTTCTGCGTGTTGATCTGGATATACTCCTGGTTCGGATGTTTGCGGCCGCCCTGCGGCGGAACGTTGCAGACCGTTCCTTCGAGAATCTTCAGAAGGGCCTGCTGTACTCCCTCACCGGATACGTCCCTTGTGATCGAAACATTATCCGTCTTGCGTCCGATCTTATCGATCTCATCCACATAGATAATCCCGCATTCCGCACGCTTGACATCGTACTCGGCGGTCTGCAGGAGACGCAGGACGATGTTCTCCACATCCTCGCCTACATACCCCGCCTCAGTGAGCGTTGTGGCGTCGGCGATCGCGAACGGGACCTCTAGCAGGTCCGCAAGAGTTCGGGCAAGGAGCGTCTTGCCGCTGCCCGTCGGACCGATCAGGAGGATGTTGCTCTTCTCGATATCGACATCGTCAAAACTCCTCCCCTCCAACCGGCTGCGCTGCTCCCCGACCTGAGCCATCAGCCGCTTGTAGTGGTTGTAAACCGCCACGGCGAGCACCCGCTTGGCCTGCTCCTGGCCGACGATGAACTCATCCAGACCGCTCTTGATCTCCGACGGTTTCACCAGTTTCACCGGTTGTCCGCTGGATTGTTGCTGCTGCTGATCGCCGGACTCGCGCAATTCCCGATCAATGATCGTCTTGCACACATTCACGCACGAATCACAGATATGGACCCCGGCCGGACCGGCGATCATCTTGCGCACCTCGTTCTGCGATTTACCACAGAACGAACAGAACGTCATCTTGGTCGGCTTCGCCATGTCAATCAACTCGCGGCTGCAGCGGTTTCCTTCTTAGGCTCGACCTTGCGGAATTCGATCACGTGATCGACGATGCCATAGGTCTTGGCTTCATCGGCGGTCATGAAGTAGTCGCGGTCGGAATCCTTCTCTATCTTCTCCACGGCCATTCCGGTGTGTTCGGAAAGCACCTCGTTGATGGTACGCTTCCAGCGCAGAATTTCCCGCGCGGCGATCGAAATATCCGAGGTTTGACCGGTCGCGCCACCGCTCGGCTGGTGGATCAACAGGCGGCTGTGCGGCAGCGCGTGGCGTTTGCCCGGTGTTCCAGCCGCCAACAAAACCGTTCCCATGCTCGCCGCCTGCCCCATGCAGTAGGTCTTCACGTCGCAGCTCAGAAAACGCATGGTGTCGTAAATTGCCATGCCGTCGGTTACGCTGCCACCCGGTGAATTGATGTAGAGCTGAATATCCTTTTTCGGATCCTCCATCTGCAGCAGGAGCATCTGGGCAATGGCTGAATTGGCGACGTAATCATCGATCGGAGTGCCGATGAAGATAATGCGGTCCTTCAGCAGACGGCTATAAATGTCCCAATGCCGCTCGGTGCGGCCATCGTTTTCGACAACGTGTGGTAATGGAAGGTAATAACTCACTGGAATATTGGTATTTGGAAGGTTGCTTCGGGATTGAAAAGTCACGCATTGGCACCGGGTCGCTCGGCCTCAGCCGTTGAACCGTCGCCTTCTTCCATGGTAGCTTCATTTACCAGGAAATCAAGGGTCTTGTTGATTACGATTGTCCGCCGCAAAGACTGGAGGCGCTCCCGGTCCTCGCGCAACTCCTTGGCAAGCTGTTCGGGTTGGGTTCGGTTACGGACCGCTTCGTTGATAATAGCACGCGAGAAATCCTCCTCGCTTGCATCGATTTTCTCCACTTCCGCGATCCGGTTCAAGAGGATGTCCATCTTGACACGACGCGCGGCAATCTCGCGCGATTGCGCGAAGAGCTCCTCTTTGCGTTTCTCAAACTCCTCCATGGGAACACCGCGCTGCATATTCTGCTCCATAATCCCGCGCATCACGTTCTGCGTCTCGTCTTCAAGCGAACTCTCGGGCACCGGGAATTCGACGCGACCCGCGAGCGCCTCCATCACCTGGCTCCGAATTCGCTCCTGATTCTCCTGCGACTTGCGTGAGCGCAAATCCTCCTCCACACGATCGCGGAACGCCTCCGGGCCCTCCACCTGCAGGCTCTTGAAAAACTCCTCGTTCAGCTCCGGGAGAACCCGCTCGCGCACCTCGGAAACCTCAATCGCATAGGTCGCCTGCCTGCCGCGAAGCTCCGCGACGGGGTGGTCATCGGAAAACGTCGCCTCGACCTCCTTCCTGTCGCCGGCGGCCATTCCAACCACGGCCGCGATTACTTCCGGAACGCCCACAGCCGCGTCGCCCTCCGCGCCTGCCTCCTCCCAGGTGTTCTCCTGGGTTCCCCAAATCGGATTCTCCTTCACCGATTCGAAGTCGGCAATCGGTTGTCCGTCGATGCTGCCGCGATAGGTCACGCGAACGTAGTCGCCCGGTTGCGCAGGCCGATCCACGACGTTGAAGTCGCTGCGAGCCCGTCGCAATTGCTCGACAGCCGCGTCGACCTCCGCCTCGGAGACATCCTCCGATCCCTTTTGGGCGGGCAACCCCTTGTATGCGGGCAGCTCGAAAGGCGGTACAATATCGGCGGTCACGCTGACCGTCAGATCCTGGCCTGGGGCGGGATCGACAGGATCAAGCTCGATGATGCGGTGAACCTCCAGCCCGCTTTCCTCAACCGCGTGACGCACCACCTGGCCGGTGATGTCCCGGCGCAGCTCCGCGTGAATCTCCTTCGCGTACCGCTTGCGTACATGGGAGGCCGGGGCCTTGCCGGGACGGAACCCGGGGAGTTTCGCCTCGCGCACAAATCCGGCGACGATGCGGTCCTCCGCTTCACTCACTTCCGAGCCGGTGAGTTCGACAGTGAGTTTTTTCCGGGTTTCGCTAAGATCGGTTTTGGTTAGGTTCACGGTGTTTCAGTATTGAGATCCAAGGTCAAAAGCAGGCAAGCAAAAGTCCGGATCCGGTACGGGTCAATGCCTGAATTCCAAAGCGAAAGCGAGCGAGATGCGCAACTCTCTGTAAAATCTATGCAAAAAGCTCCAAGACGGGATGGAGATAAACATTTGAATTTGCCTTTACGTCTGAATTTGCTTCGATGCTGGCTTTCTTTCCTATTGTGCGCGCCGCGGAATCAGCACCTCGGAGCCGCTCCGCCTAAATCCTATGAAAAAAGTTGTTATAATTGAAGATCAGACTGCAGTCCGGGAGATGATCGCACAGATCATCCGCATGGAACCGGGGTTTGAGGTGGTTGCTGAGTGCGGCGAGGGACACAATGCGTGCGATCTCTGCCTGGATCTAAAACCGGACCTGGTAATCCTCGACGTGATGCTTCCGGGGCTGAATGGGACGGAGGTGCTGCGACGCTTCTCGCGCCAGCTTCCCGAGACGCGCGTCCTGGCTTTTTCAGGCTACCAGGACCCGGTTCTGCTCCGAAACCTTCTCGAAAACGGCGCTCATGGGTTCGTAGGAAAATCCGCACCGCTCTCCGAGCTGCGAAAAGGGATTCATGTTGTGGCCGAGGGTGGGAGTTATTTTGGCCCTGAGGTCGCGGAGATTCTGCGTGCGGCAATGACCAGTCCCCCGTCCGGATCCTCGGTACCGGCCGCCAACCTTACGGCTCGAGAGCGCGAAATCCTCCAGTTGATCGCGGAGAGCAACAGCACCAAGGAGATCGCTAAAATTCTCAAAATCAGTATTAAAACCGCCGAGAATCACCGCACGAATCTGATGAAAAAAGTCGACCTGCACGACGTCGCCAGTCTCACGCGCTACGCCATTGAGCAGGGCATCATCGAGACTCCGACGCGGCCGGTTTGAATCCGGGCGCGCGCAGCGACGATTCCCCGCGCTCGGAACGACGGATCGTCCCGCAGGCGTTTCGGGGCAACCGATGCGGTTTTTCGATTTGAGGCTTGCGCTTAGCCGCTCCAATCGCTTCTGATGTAATGGTTAACCCACCCCCCGACCGGATTTATGAAACAGTCTTTCTTCAAGCTCCTTCTGCTCGTTCTTGCCGCTGCGATTGTGGCCGGCTGCCAGACCCGGCCCCCGCCGTCACCTGATATGACTCAACTCGGACCCGACGAGGGCATGGGGGCCGACTGGATCGACTCCTCGGATGTTTATGCGGGCGGCATCCCGGGACTCGAAATGCGGGACCCCGCATACGTCGGCACGGATGCCGAGGCGCGGCAAATGCGCGGCGTTCTGGAGTCGGTATACTTCGAATTCGACCGCTCGACCATTCGCCCGGGAGAGCGTGCCAAGCTCGAATCAGCATACCAGTATTTGAGCGAGAATCCAAACCATAAGCTTCTTATCGAAGGACATTGCGACTGGCGCGGTACTGCGGAGTACAACCTGGCGCTTGGAGATCGGCGCGCTTCCAGCGCGAAAGACTACCTCGTTCAGTTGGGTCTCTCCCGGGATCGGATCGAAACCGTGTCCAAGGGGGACATGGAGGCGATCGTCGGGGGTTCCGAATCGGAGATGCAGCGCGACCGGCGGGCTGAGTTGATTCCGATCCGGCCGTTCGAGTGACGCGACTACGCGTCGTTCCGTTCGTCCGCTGGCGGGATCTTTTTGTGCATCAAGTCGGTGTACACATAGTAGCCGCCCAGCACCGCCACGAGGAACAAACCGACCCCGATAACCGCCGCCTTGGCCCATGGATCACGCCATCCGAGGATCCCGAGAATCACCGCAAGCGCTACGAGGCAAAAGGTTCCCACGTACGCGATAAGAATCGGTACCAGCGTGCCGGCAAAGAGATTTTGGGCGGCGAACGGCGCAACCACTCCCGCGGCGAAACAGACAAATGCGGTGACACCGAGCACGCGCGGATTGCTTCGAAGTGGAGCGTTCATTACCTCAACTCGCGGTTGACATGCAATCCAAGGCTCGAAAAACAAGCCATGGACTGCCGAACGGAAAAACTCGCGAGGCAGCGTACGTACCCCAGTTTCCATCGAATTTCAACGAGAATTCCTGCCTGATCGGAACACAGGAATTCAGGCGCTTGCCAGCGCTTCCAGATAGAACCCGGAAAGTCCTTTGTAGCGCGCCACCGCAGCCGGAAGGGAGGCGGTGAGATCCGCCTTGCGGAGATCGCAGATTGTCAGCAGTCGCACCGGGATCGCCAGGCAATCCACCGTCCACTCCTCAGGGTACACCAGGCAGGGCGATACGAGCCGGGAGATATGGAGCATGCAGGCAAACCGCCGAAACCTCCCGCTGAGCATCGGGTGCAGATGGGACACAATCGGTCCGGAGATTGCCTCGGGAACCCCCCATGCCTGCAGGAGTTGCCCACCCGCCTTCGAGTGATCGGTATGCGCCACTTCCCGCTCCAACTTCGCAAGTTCGAGAAAGTCGATGGGGTCCGGCGATTGGATGCGCGGCCGGATTCGCGACAGAAGCCGGGAGATCGGGATCTCTCCAATATTGTGGAACAGCCCAACCAGGAAGGCGTGCACAGAATCTTCAGACATCTCGTACGCAAGCGCCTCCATGATCGCCGCCGTGGCCAGAGAACGGCGCAGCCACCGGCCACCCGTCTCGGAATACCCGGGGAGAGGAGAAACGCGCATTCCCTGGACCGCGAACACCGACGTAGCCTTAAGGAGCCCGGCAAGTCCGAGCCGCTCGATCGCGTCATCCAACGT
>SL_3KL_010_SEDDRAFT_10006212_pt1 | contig 10695 bp, 9 predicted proteins | sample SodLakKL_010_SED_2_FD_10381 | JGI IMG/M metagenome (IMG submission 10381)
ATGTCTCCCGGGAGACGCTGCACCGCGAACTGCGCCAGGCCGTGCGCATCGCAGGGATCACAAAACGGGTATCCAGCCACACCCTCCGACACTCATTCGCCACCCACCTGCTCCAGGCCGGCTACGACATCCGCACCGTGCAGGAACTTTTGGGCCATAGCGACGTCAAAACCACCATGATCTATACGCACGTCCTGAAAACAGGCGGACATGCGGTGAAAAGTCCGCTGGATACGTCCCTGATATAGATCGATACGTTGAGAAAATGCAGCTTGCTATGCGTAATGATGGAAGCAGATGTACATTTGAGTGATAATATCCGGACAAGCGCGTGCAGAATTCTTTTTCTATAAATCAGCTTCTTAATTGGTCACATTTCAATCACATCGCACGCGTTTTCAAATGCCACTCACTCGCTTTTGTACTGTCTGCCAGCTGCTTTTGTACTGTCTGCCAGCTGCTTTGGTACTGCCTGACAGCCGCTTTTGTACTGCCTGACAGCCGCTTTTGTACTGCTGTCTGCCTGCCGCTTTCGTACTGACAGTCAACCGTTTTTCAACGCTTTGTAAATGTAAGAACCGACCGAGGCAAATATGGCGGCTAACATCAGCAGTAGCGGCCAGGTCGGGATGGCATCCAGTTCGCCGAATGTTATCTGGATACTCATGTAATTAAGGAAAGCAAACAGCATGATAACTAGCGTGCTGATCATCCGCAGCAACCGCTGCGCATATCGGTATTGCCGATAAATGTTGTCAGTTGTTAGCTTGACGGGATAGTTGAAAACATGGGGATAATTGGCCAGCCACATCATACCCCCATACAGCAGGATACCAATGGCCGGGAGCAGCCAGATCATCCGTCTGTGACCATAACCGTCGGGGATACCGTCGAACCCGTAATGGATCGGAATGGTTTCGGGCAGCGAGTAGTACAAAATGACCGGCAGGCCAAAAAGTATCAGCAACGCACCGTAGCCCACCAGTTCGATTGCCTTATCAACTGATTCTTTCGGTACATCCAGATGGGGCTGTGTCATACGGGAGTGACCATTACGAGACTGTTCCGCCGCCGATTGTTCTCGTCCGGATTGCCTTTTATTTCGCTTTGAAGCCATTTCTGTTAACTTTTATTTTCTTTGCTGCATCCTCCGCCGGACATTTTTTCAACTCTTTATACATTCTCTGCACTTCTGATCGTCGAGATCGAATTTCCCGCATACCCCGGCACTGAAAAGATAGGTATTCGGGACAAAATATGAATTATACGAAAGCTTCTGAAAAAAAGCGTCGCGCCGGGGTTTCGTCCCATTGCAAATGGGGCAAGCATCAATGTTATTTTACGGATTTATAGCTATCTTTCGACCGTAATCCACTGATGATGTGCCCTAATATCGTGAATCACACTGGTCGTCAAAGCCCCATCACACATAGTACTGTAACCCTAAACATTTGAATCAAGCATGTCTGACACCTCGCCTTCTGAAGAACGAACATCGAAAAACTTTATCGAAGAAATCATCGAAAAGGATCTGCAGGAGGGAAGGCACAATACAGTGCTCACCCGGTTTCCACCGGAACCAAACGGTTATCTGCATATCGGACATGCCAAGTCGATCACACTGAATTTCGGTCTGGCCCAAAAGTACGGTGGCGAAACGAATCTGCGCTTCGATGACACCAACCCGGTCACTGAGACGGTCGAATTTGTCGAAAATATCAAGCATGATGTAAAGTGGCTGGGATTTGAATGGGCCCGCGAACTGTACGCCAGTGACTATTTCGAGCAGCTTTACGAGTGTGCCATCCAACTGATCCGCGACAGTCTGGCCTATGTCGATGACTCCACTTCCGAGGAGATCGCGGCCACGAAGGGTACCCCCACACGTCCGGGCACCGACAGCCCGTACCGCTCCCGCACTCCCGAAGAGAATGAGGACCTGTTCCGGCGGATGCGCGAGGGGGAATTTCCCGAGGGAACGCGCACTCTGCGAGCCAGGATCGACATGAGTTCCTCGAACATGCTCATGCGCGACCCGGTCCTCTACCGGATCAAACATGCCCCGCACCACCGTACGGGCGACAAATGGTGCATCTATCCGACCTACGATATGGCGCACGGACAGAGCGATGCCATCGAAAAGATCACCCACTCCATCTGCACGCTTGAGTTCATGCCGCACCGTGAGCTCTACGACTGGTTGATCGAAAAGCTGGACCTGTTCCCGTCCCGCCAGTATGAATTTGCACGCCTCAACATGTCCTACACCATCATGAGCAAGCGCCGGCTACTGCGGCTGGTGGAGGAGAACCATGTGGATGGATGGGATGATCCGCGCATGCCGACCATTTCCGGACTGCGCCGCCGGGGCTACACGCCGGAAGCGATACGCGATTTCTGCGGACGTATCGGCGTGGCCAAGCGCGACAATATCATCGATATGTCACTGCTCGAATTCTGCGCCCGCGAACACCTCAACAAGATCTCGTTGCGCCGCATGGTGGTGTTCGATCCGGTGAAACTGGTGATCACAAACTGGCCGGAAGGGCAGTTCGAAGAGCTGGAAAGCGAAAACAATCCGGAGGATGCATCCACCGGTACCCGAAAAATCCCGTTTGGACGAGAACTGTATATCGAACGGCAGGATTTCATGGAGGATGCGCCCAAAAAATTCTTCCGACTGGGTCCCGGACGAAGCGTTCGTCTGAAAAGCGCCTTTATAATCACCTGCGACGACTTTTTTAAGGATGATAACGGTCGGTTGACCGAGATCCATTGCCGGTATCACCCCGACAGCAAAAGTGGAAGTGATACCTCCGGCATCAAGGCCAAGGGTACACTGCACTGGGTGAGCATCCCGCATGCGCACAAAATCGAGCTTCGTGAGTACGACCGGCTCTTCAAGGTCGAGAATCCCGCCGATCAGGCGAAGCAGGAGGAAAAGGATTTCACAGATTACATCAACTTAGAGAGTCTGCGAGTCATCGATGACGCGTGGGCAGAGCCCGCCGTTGCCGGGGATCCGTCCGACCAGTACTTCCAGTTTATGCGCAAGGGGTATTACTTCCCGGACAAGCTCTCCACTTTGGAAAAACAGGTGTTCAACAGAACCGTGACCCTCAGGGATAACTGGGCAAGGAAAAACAAATGATGCCGGTCGGTAACGCCCTCAGCGATATGTGGGCAAGGAGAAACAAATGATGCAGGACGGATGATACCTTCACCCGGCCCGGATTCAGCCATTGCGGGATGGACCAGCCCGCCACCGCATCACTTCGTTGCCAAAAGCACCGCCGTAATGACCTCGTCGTGCCGCTTGTTGATGGCATCAATGACGGCGTCATCCGGACGCACATCCAGCTGAATGGTGCAGCAGGCGGTCAGTTTTCCGTCGAATATCACGTTTTCCATCTCCTGGGCGTTGATGCCGGCGGTTTTCAGCTCGGCCAGCACGTTCGCCAGCACGCCGGGCTTGTCGTAGTGACGCACGATCAGCTGCCAGGGCACGTCGTTTTGGCGGCAACGGTTCAGCCAGTTGCGCACATAGCCCTCCTGGATGTAACCCCGGACAATATCGACGGCATCCATCGCCACGGCAACCTGCGCCTGTTGCGTGCTGGCACCGATATGATGCGTGATATACACATTGTCGAGCTCCTGAAACCGGCTTTTAACCTCGCCCTTTTTCTGCTCCGGCTCCTCGCTGAAGACATCAAGTCCGGCCTTGATCCGCCCGGACTTCAACTCCTTGTAGAGGGCTTCCTCGTCCACTACCTCGGCCCGTGCCGTGTTGATGAAAAAGGCGCCGTCCTTGAGTTTCGAGAGCACATCGGCCGAGATTATGCCGCGCGTCTCCGGCTTGAGTGCCAGATGCACGCTCAGGATATCACATTTGGAGGCAACTTCTTCCACGCTGCCGGCATATTCCACCTCCATCAGTTCTGCTTTTTCCGGCGTGAGCGATCGCGACCAGGCCACCACAGGCATCCCGAAGGCTTGTGCCCGTCGAATTACATGCTGTCCGATCTGACCAATGCCAATCACTCCAAGCGTTTTGCCGAACAATCCATCGGCCTTGCCGTAACCGGCCTTGTTCCACACCCCCTCGCGGAAATCCGAAACGTTGTCGGGTATGAACCGGTCCAGTGACAGGATCAGTCCCATGGCCAGCTCCGCCACGGCAATCGAGTTTTGTCCCGGGCAGTTGGCGACGAAAATCCCGTGTTTACTGGCCGCTTCCTGGTCAATGTTGTTCACACCGGCCCCGGCACGGATGATCAGCGTCAGATTGGGACTGTTTTTTATGCACTGCTCGGTCACCACCGTTGAGCGCACAACCAGCACCATCGCATCCCCGATGCCCTTATCAAGGTCAGCGGCCGTGGCGCCGGGCTCGTTCCTGACCGTGCAACCTATCTTGTTCAATTCTTCTAACGCCTTTTGCGGCAACTTGTCAGCCAAATAGACGACCATGTCAACCTCCGAATTTGATGATCTGTGAAGTTAAAATAATATATTAAAAGTGCTTCCACCGAACATATTATGACCTTTGGAGGCCGAAATCAAATGCGGCTTGAGGCCATTTCCTTCTGCCATGTGGAATCACCGGTTATTCATGGTAGAGACCGCTGATGATAAAAAACAGACAAGTAAACCGGTGTCAAATTACAGGGAGAGAGTTGGTTTTTTGATGCTGCGATCTTCCAGCGCCGAGGCGTCAATATGATCGACTGGATCCGCCGTCCAGATGAAGACCTGTGGCGTAGCACGAACCTGATCAGCGTGAACCTTACCGGATTTGAAGCTGGAATTGCGCTCGTCCTGCACCAGTGGTCTCAAGCATCCTTCTCAGCACACTATACCTATCTCCACGCATCCAAACAAAGCGGCGGGTTCCTGTCAAACTATGCCCTTGATCACCTTTCCCATAAATTCGATGTTACCCTGGCTTTCCCGTTGCGACTGCAACTGCCCTTGTTGCGCCAGGGAGGTATGCGGACCAACCTGACCTGGCAAGACCGCGCTGGCATGGAGCTGCAATTCTAGAATACGGCCGCAACGGCAGGAAGACATCGTATTTCCGGTGAAGAACTGAAAAATTGATATTTTTTTGCCGAATACCAATGGATCAAAAAGCCGTATCATGTCCTGAGCACGCACCACATATTATATCCAACAGATCATTCCGGTGAAAAAGAAAATCATCATTTGTGCGGCAAAAGACATCCATGCCTCCGAAGTGCAAACAGAGCTAAGGGCACTGGCCGACCCCGAACAGGCCCGGCACCTCATACGGTTTTTCAAAACAGGTCCGGGAGAATATGGGGAAGGGGACAGGTTCCTGGGGATCAGGGTTCCCGCGCAGCGAACTATTGCCAGGAAGTACTGGAATTTGTCGCTGGACGAAGTCGCCGTGCTGGTTCGGTCTGAATTCCATGAAGAACGCCTGAGCGGACTGCTCATACTCACGTACCGCTATCCCAAAGCGAGCACTGAGGAGAAGCAAGCCATCTATGAGTTTTACATCTCCCACATCCCGTGGATCAACAATTGGGATCTGGTGGATGTGACTGCGCCCAACATCATCGGTTCATGGCTCGAACAGCGATCCCGGAACATACTCTATGAGCTTGCAGAATCGGAGAACATCTGGAACCGCCGCATAGCCATCCTGTCCACACTTCATTTTATTCGTAAGGATGACTTTGAGGATACGGTCAAACTGGCGCAGATCCTGTTGCACGATACCCATCACCTGATCCACAAGGCCGTTGGATGGATGCTCAGGGAAGCCGGCAAGCGCGACGAAGCGACGCTGGAATCATTTCTCGAGAAACACAGTCTCCAAATGCCGCGCACCATGCTTCGCTATGCCATCGAACGTCTCCCGGATGCAAAACGCCGTCAATACCTTGATCGCGGAAAATGAACCGCATATCCGCGGTGTGCTCCAGATAATCGTTATCGAGCTGCAAATCCGATGCGGCTACCACTGACACCGGCCTCGTTTTGTAGCGCGGTAATCATGGTGCTGTAAGCCATCAATCGGATGTCCTTGACGGGGTGTTCTACAGAAAGGTCCCGCAACAAGTCGGCTACAATAAGCGGTACGGGATCGCTTGACTGGCGGAGATGGACACCAAGCTGAATGATGACCGGTCGCAGCACATCGGGATCGCGGTCGGATCGTGTGGCATCATGCAGCTGACGTACCAGTTCACGAATCTCCGATGAAGAAAAGTCCGCCTCTCTGTATTCGGCATTCCAGATTATGGCTTCGGGTTGTTCCATTTGCTCCGTGATATTATTGCCTTCGGTCTGGATGAGATTCAGAATCGCAAATCCACCTGCCAGTACAATGATTGCAAAAAAGAAAAATAGTCGGTTTTTATTGATTGTGTTTTTCATAGTATTTATAACCTCCAATGGTTATGTACAAACCGTGATATTTGATTTATATCGTCATAAAAGTGTCACGATTTTAATTGTAATGAGATAAATTTCTACAGTACTTTTATCACTTCTTGACGTCATGAACAAATATAACCAATTTCCTGAATAGATAGTTCAAATATGCGTATCAGCGTTAAGGAGCAATGATTTCAATCCTGAACTAAAAGGGCTTTTCTCATCAAATAATGGGGCGTCATTTTTGATTATCTGTTATCAATATGTAAAATAAATATCAATGATAGCGCTTTTTAAACGCATGTGTAACGATAAATAAATAAAAATAAAAATAATACGTATAAATATATGGAAGTAATCTTGGAAGGGCTTTTAATAATGTATATTAAGACACAATAAATCGGATATCACAAATATAAGGGTGTTAATCGACGCAAGAATTAAGAAGAAAAATCATGGAACGATCGTATTGACTTCCCAGATAACCGGCAAACGCTCAGGAATAAGTGGCATCTTAGGGCGCCAATCCGTTATTTTAGACGAAGAAAACATAAAGGAAACAAGCGATGCATATACAAGCGGCCGACCGCGTCATCTGCGGACGGGAGTAACCATTATCATCCGTGAAACCTGCAGAATTGTGATCCAAACGTAGATAACGTTCGAAAATAATTAAATTAACAGGAGCAGATATGAGCCAGGCTAATTTTATCGTCCCCGAACCCAAAAACGAACCGTATCTCTCTTACGCACCCGGCACCTCTGGACGTGAGGGACTCAAAGCGGAGCTCGACCGTCTGAGTTCAAAGGAGATTGAGATTCCGCTCATCATTGGTGGCGAAGAAATACGCACCGGTGATACCGCTCCGGTGGTCATGCCGCACAATCACGGGCACAAGCTGGGCATACATCACAAGGCCGGACGCAAGGAGGTCAACATGGCCATCGAGGCCGCCATGGATGCACGTCCTGCATGGGCAGCTACTCCCTGGCAAGAGCGGGTGGCTGTATTTCTGAAAGCCGCCGACCTGCTGACCGGTTCCTGGCGCTACACCCTCAACGCCGCCACCATGCTGGGACAGTCCAAGACCCCGCACCAGTCTGAAATCGAAGCGGTAGGGGAGCTGGCCGATTTCTTCCGCTTCAATGCCCACTACCTGACCGGGGTGATGTCCGATCAGCCGCACTCGCCGGACGGAATGTGGAACCGGGTGGAGTATCGTCCGCTGGAAGGCTTTCTGTTTGCCGTAACTCCCTTCAACTTCACGGCCATAGCCGGCAACCTGCCGACCTCCATGGCCATGTGCGGCAACGTCGTACTGTGGAAGCCCGCGACAAGTTCGGTCTTCTCGAATTACTATGTGATGAAGCTGCTCAAGGAAGCCGGACTCCCCGACGGGGTCATCAATTTTGTGCCGGGATCCGGCGGACAGGTCGGCGATCCCGTACTGGAGAGCCCCCACTTCGCCGGCATCCAGTTCACCGGTTCCGAGGGCACCTTCAACCACCTCTGGAAGGGGATCGCATCCAAGCTGGAAAAATACAACAGCTATCCGCGCATTGTCGGCGAAACCGGTGGAAAGGACTTCATCTTCGTGCACAACTCGGCCAACCTCGACGAGGTAATCGTAGCCGCCGTCCGTGGGGCATATGAATACCAGGGACAGAAATGCTCAGCCGCCTCCCGGATGTACATTCCCAAATCGCTCTGGCAGCAATTCCGCGAGGGCTTCCTGGGCGAGGTCGCAAAGATTAAAATGGGGGATGTGACAGATTTCTCCAATTTCATGGGGGCCGTCATTGACAAAAAGGCCTACCAGAGCATCACGCAATACATCGATTTCGCAAAAAAGGCCGATGACGCCGAAATCATTGCCGGCGGCGGATACGACGACAGCGTCGGGTATTTCGTGGAACCGACGGTCATCCTGACCACCAATCCGCAATTCAAGACCATGCAGGAGGAGATCTTCGGCCCGGTCCTGACCGTCTACGTCTACAAGGATGCCGATTTCGAGGATACGCTCAATCTCTGCAACGAAACATCGCCCTACGCACTCACCGGCGCCATATTCGCCAAGGACCGGTACGTGGTCAAGCTGATGTGCGATGCCCTCCGCGATGCCGCAGGCAACTTCTACATCAACGACAAGCCGACCGGCGCCGTTGTCAACCAGCAGCCCTTCGGCGGTGCGCGACGTTCTGGCACCAACGACAAGGCCGGAAGCAAACAGAATATGCTGCGCTGGCTCTCGACCCGCGCCATCAAGGAAGTCTTCGATCCCCCCACATCCTGGAGATATCCGTACATGGACTGATTCCGGGTTGTTTTCGCATGACAAAAAGCAGGCGTGGAATGAACTTTGCCATGGTTCGTTCGTCTAAAAAACAGTTACAGCGCAATAATTTGCAAGATTTTTACATTTAAAGCGTGTAACATGGACAAATATGCCGAGATACATTGCTCCAGGTGTGGTCCGGGCGGTGTTTTTTTTTGTATCCGAATGAACCCGAAGGACTAAAAAAGAGTTATGTACCCTGTAAACCAGCCATGATCACCCAATCCTGTACATCCTCCTTGAAAACACATAGTCTTTCCTTCATACTTGCGTCATTGGCCACATTATTTGTGGTCTCTTGTGGCGGCAACGATACCCAGAGTCCAGGCGGACCCGGCGGCTGGGCAGGTATGGCCCGTCAGGCCACCAGTGTGGAAGTCACAGAAGTCACAACGTCCTCCATATCCGATCTGGTCCGGTCCTTTGGAACCATTCGTGCTCAGGACGTGGTCACCATCATCCCCCAGGTCAGCAACCGGATCACGCATATCCATGCCGATCTCGGGGATACCGTTCGTAAGGGGCAGATGCTCGCAAAAATCTATGACGTACCGTTCCGCGACGCTCTCGGACAGGCCGAGGCACAACTGCGTCAAAGCCGGGCTTCCTACATACGTGACTCCACGGCCTACCAGCGCCAGCTGCAGCTCTTTGAACGTGGCGCCAGCAGTTCCAGCGAAATTGAAAACGCGCTTTCGGCCTTCCAGAGCAGCAAGGCCCAGTACGAATCAGCGCACGCTGCGCTCACTCAAAGCCGGGAAAACCTGGACAATACGGAAATCCGGTCACCGGTCAACGGCGTGGTGCTGAACCGCATGATCGCCGAAGGCGACCTGGCCCGTACCGGCGACCCCGCCTTTGAAATCGCAAACCTTGTTGGATACGAAACCAGATTGTTTCTTCCGATGGAGGATTGGGAAGCCCTAACCGTAGGCCTCCCGGTCACAATGCGCCTCTCGAACCGGGATGAAGTCGCCGCAAACGGCATCATCTCCCGGATCAGTCCGCAGCTCAATCCCAATACCGGACTGGGTGAAGTGGTAGTCAGCCTGACCGACGCGATCCGATCGGTGCGGCAGGGAGTTCTTGTGGATTCGCGCATCACCCTCAAAACGCATGAAAACACCGTTGTCATCCCCAGATCAGCCATGATCGAGCAGGTGGAAACATTCATCGAACCGGAAACAAATACCGTTGAGATCCGCAGAAAATACAACGCGTTCGTTGCCGTGGGCGACACCGTTGCCCGTCAGCGCGAACTGGAACTGGGACTGGAACAGGGCGAACGGGTGGAAGTGCTCGCCGGACTCGAACCCGGTGAAAAGCTGATTGTTACGGGACACCGGAACCTGAGCGACCGGGATCGCATCCGTATTGCCGGACAGCCACGGCCCGGTTCCCGCGAACAGCGTCTTGAAGATGGACTGCCCGATACGGCCGCCACTGGTTCGACAGAACCTGGTGCCGCAGGTGAATCAGACCAGTCCACATCCAGCAACGGGTAACCCTACGGCGCTGAAATTGCTATGAAAAATCTCTCCAAGCTCGCCGTTAAGAGGCCCGTGACATTTCTCATGGGCAGCCTCATCCTGATCGGATTCGGGATTTTCGGGTTGCTGAACCTGCGGCTAAACCTCTATCCGGATGTCTCGTTCCCGACAGTCACCGTCTACACCACCTATGAGGGTGTGGCTCCGGAAGATATGGAGGCGCTCATCACACGTCCCATCGAGGAGACCGTCGGCAGCGTATCGGGCATTGAGCGTGTGCGCTCGCTGTCCAGCCAGGGCGCCTCGGTGGTGCGCCTTAATTTCAGCTGGGGCACCGACCTGTTCTATGCCGAAACGGAAGTCCGCAAGCGTCTCGACATGATCCGCCGCAGCCTGCCACAGGATGCGGAACAGCCCATAGTATTCTCATACGACCCCAATGACGAACCGGTCGTCGT
>SL_3KL_010_SEDDRAFT_10006213_pt1 | contig 10693 bp, 10 predicted proteins | sample SodLakKL_010_SED_2_FD_10381 | JGI IMG/M metagenome (IMG submission 10381)
TCCAAAGGGTGGAGTTGTGCTTCAAAATCAAATCTACCAACGAGGCCAGTAAAGTTTGCCGGCCTGCTTTCGGTTGGCAAAGGCTTAACATCCAGCGATAAAGAGTTAGAACTTACCTGGTGCTGGATGGTCTGAAAACTGTCGAATCGACTTCCGCCAAAAAACTCATCAAACAGGCTTCCTCTCCTTTGCTGGGTAGAGCGACGCACGCGTACCCCCATCTCAACAGACATCGGATCAATGCTAAGCGCACCCGATCGCTGAGGAAATATGGCAACGCGGCGAATTTCTGCAACCCGGTAGTTTATGCCATTGACCATCTCATTGCCAACACGGGGTTGCTGCTCGGTAATGTCTTCTGACCAAAATCCCTGGAAAGAGGGGAGACGGTCGATATTGTAATTGGTGATATCAAGGCGGGTATAAAGCTTGTAAGTGACGATCACTTGTTCACCTCGGTAGGGTGTTGGGTTATTGACCTCTGCACGGATAAAAATATCATCTCTGCCAGGCATGGCAGCCTCCCTTTCTTCTTCACGGTGTGTTTCAGGTTGCTGTGGTGCCGTGCCACGCGGATTCACTTTGATGTTCAGGCTATTGCTTTCGTATGTAGTCCCATCAACCCTTATCTTTGCCCCATCAATAGAAAATTCACCTTCTGCAGTTGCTTCAAGCACATAAGTATAACTGATTGTGATGGATGTCGTAACCCTGTTGTTGATGATCTGGGTAGAGGAGCTGGTAGATTGACTTGGTCCTGATTGAATCCGGAAAGGATCAAAGGAGGGTGCCTGAAATTGATCCGGTCTGGCATTCACGGTATATACAACCCTGAACCGTTCCCCAACCGATGTTTCTGAAGGTCCCGAAACAGTGACTTCAATTTCTTCTGCAAAAAGCATTGCAGGATAAAGCAAAATGAAAGCCAATAAAAAGTGCGGTAGCGATTTCATTTTTCAAGCTTTTGCTGTTTACCATTCTCTTTGCGATCTGACCGGTTCAAGGGTTTCCTCTTCCCGGTTGATCTTTTCCTGTATCCTTTGTTCCTGCTGTCTCAATGCTTCCAGAATGCGTTCTGCATCCTGGGGTGACAATTGGTCAGGACGTTCGGCAAGCTGGTCATCGCCCATGTCCGGTTGCATTTCTGGCGAACCATCACCATCCTGTTCATCTTCTCCTTCATCATTATCAGGATCTTGATCCTGATCCTGCTGATCGTCCTCGTCATTTTCATCGCCATCCTGCTCTGAAGTGTCTGGTGGTGGATCTTCCAGCAAGTTGAGTGCATAGGCCAAATTGTACCTGGTGTCTTCATCATCGGGTGCCAGTCGCAATGCCTCTTTAAAAGCATCCACACTCTCAGGAATCTGGCCACTGCCCAGCAGGGTGTTGCCGAGGTTATGCCATCCGGCAGCTCGCAATTCATCAGAAGCTGAAGCTTCCTGTGTCAGTTGGTTGAAAATTTCCTGGGCCTCTACCAGGCGTCCCTGCTTATATAAGGCATTGCCAAGATTGTGCCAGGCTTTGGGGTTGTCAGAATTTATTTCCAGTGCCCGGCGATAGCTTTGCTCTGCACCTGTATAATCTCCATCTTCAAAAAGCTTGTTACCCTGCCGCAACAGCTGCAGGTCTTGTCCGCCAAAAGTAAGCGAAGCAAATACCTTTAAGATAAAAATGGTCAAGATGAAAGCTCTGATCATATTATTTTGATGTTTTATTAACCAAAAATGTTGATTTTCGAAAGATATTTGTTTTTTCTTTCCAGGACAACTATCTCAATTGAAAGCAAAATAAGTGCCAGCACAACGAAAACATAATACCTGGTTTCATATTCTGCGAACATAAAAATTTCGAACTCCTCTTGTTCCAACGCCCGGATCTGTTCCAGTAGTTCATCAAGTCCCAGATCTGCGCCACCTCCGTGCCGGAAAATGCCTCCCGTAGTCTCAGCTATTTCCCTAAGCATCTGTTCATTATACCTGCTAATCACCGTGTTACCGTCCTGATCGCGCAGATATCCGGTTATTTGTCCGTTTTCCTCAATGGGAATGGGTGCTCCCGTCCGGCTTCCTATGCCTATTGTATGGATGACTATCCCTTTATCTGCAGCCCGCTTAGCGGCTTGCAGCGGCGCGTCTTCATGGCTTTCTCCGTCGCTGATTATGATCATAGCTTTGTTATGGGGTTGATCATCCTGGAATGCAAGCACTGCCCTATCAATGGCAAGCTCTATGGCAGTGCCCTGCACTGCTACGCTGTTTGTGTTGGCTGTTCGTAAAATCATTTTGGCAGCGTTATGATCTGATGTTAGCGGAACCTGTGACTGTGCAGATCCGGCAAACAGAACGATGCCAATTCTGTCTTGCTCCAACCTGTCTATCAGTCTGTTTACTGCCAGCTTGGCTCGCTCAAGGCGGTTTGGACGTACATCCTGAGCAAGCATACTCCGGCTAACATCCAGCGCGACAATGATATCTGCACCTTCCACACGTAGCTCTTCCATCCGGCTACCTGTTTGAGGGTTTACCGAGGCCATGATAATTGACGAAATTGCTGCAATTATCAATAAAAACTTGATATAAGGGCGTTTGTCAGACAATAACGGACTCATTGACCGGATAAGCGTTTCCTGCCCGAACGCTTTCAGGTTACGCTTTCGCAAATACCTGCTGATCAAAAATACAAACACAATTACCGGTATCAGCAAAAACAAATAAAACAACTCCGGATGTTCAAAACGTATCATATTGCCTTATGGTGTTGTTCTTAGCCATGTTTGCCTTAATAATGCTTCCAAACTCACAAAAACCAACGTGAGTATCAGAAATGGTAAAAATTCGTCCTGATAATGCGTAAACTCAGTTACATCGATTTTTGTTCTTTCAAGTTGATCAATATCTTCATAAACCTGCTCAAGTACATCCAACCGGTCAGCCCAGAAATACTGCCCCCCGGTCATGTCTGCAATTTGTTGCAACAGCGCCTCATCAACAGGGATTTCCACGTCCTGGTACCTGATACCGTATGGTGTTTGAAAAGGGTAGGGGACAGGTCCGCTGCTTCCAACCCCAATGGTATAAACCCTGATGTCATAAAGTGCTGCGATCTCTGCCGCTGTCAATGGATCAATCACACCTCTGTTGTTGATGCCATCGGTAAGCAGAATGATCACACGGCTGATGGCGTCGCTGTCGCGCAACCGGTTAACTGCCGTGGCAAGGCCATCACCTATGGCGGTGCCATCTTCCACCATTCCTGTCCTGACATTTGCAGAAAGCTGTTTCAGCATGGCATGATCCGTGGTTAATGGCACCAGGGTGAAGCTCTGGCCGCTGAAAACAGTCATCCCGATACGGTCGTTTGGTCGCATATCAATGAAGTCGAGCGCTGTCCTTTTTGCAGCTTCCATTCGGTTTGGCCTGAAATCTTCTGCAAGCATCGACCCCGAAATATCCAAAGTGATCATGATGTCGATCCCCTCGATGCTGACGTCCCTGGTGCTTGAGCTGCTTTGAGGCCTCGCCAGTGCAAAAATGAGAAACATCAGCGCAAACATTCGCAACACAAAGGGGAGATGAAGGAAGCGCAAACGAAAACTTTTCCTGACATTCCTTATAAAAGCGGAATGCACAAACCGTATGTCGGGCGAAATATCTCTGTGTTTGCGAATGTACCAGATCACAAACATGGGTATGGTAAGGAGCAACCAGATGAACTCCTGCCGGGCAAATTCTATGTCGGTTAACCAGTTCATTCTTTATCGTTTATAACAACAGCAGTGTTTTTAACAAATACAAGCGCTTTTTCAAGCATTCGTTCATGCTCCTGATGTTCCGGCTTGAACTTTGCAAATTTTACCATGTCGGCAAGTTCAAAGATCCGTTTAAACTCGCTCTGAAGCTCTTTTTCTTCAATATGTTCCGGAAGGTATTGCAGAATTTCGCCCGTTGTCATCTCAAGGGCATCAAGTTTGTATCGTTTGTAAAGATACTTCCTGATAATGGCCGTTAACTCACTGTGAAATGCCTTAATTTCGCCCTTCTGCCACAACTCTTTTCGCCGAAGGGTTTCCAGACTGGAGATGGCTGCTATGTGGGCAGGTACTTCCGGTTTTTCCCATATCGTAGGTTCTTCGGCAGGCTTTTTTCTTTTTTTCAGGAACAGAATGAGCAATAGCACAATGAGCAGAACTCCAACCGTTAAAAGTATGTATGGTAAGAACTCACGAAAGGTCCTCGGAAAACCAAAAAGTGGCTTGATGTCCTTGTAGCCCTCCTGCATGTCAACCTCAACCCCCCTTACTTCGAAAAGCTTTGCCTTGCTCTCAAAGGTGATGGTGTCATTTTCTGTAATAAATATAAACTCAAACGGTGGTATGGGAATATAGCCTTCTTCCCATGCAGTGATTCGGTGTTTTTGTTGCATGGTGATTCTGTCAGCGGCCTGCTCCAGGGTATCTACCAAACCAAAACGAAGTACCTCGATCTTTTGCGCTTCAAGTGTCTCCTTTCCAGGCCAGATCAATAAACCGTAATCAGGTGTTTTTACTGAGATTTCTAAGTCAGCGGGCTGACCAATCAGTATTTCCTGCGGCCTGAGTTGTATGCTGGCTTCAAAGTCCCCGCTTCCCAGCAAGTTCAGCGAGACAGAAGTTAAGACAAACAGAAATAGTGAAACATGTTTTACCATAGAGCGCATATTTGTCTGAACTTGGAGTCAGATATGATTAATGACTTCGTTTTCTGAACAGTTTCATTAATGGTGGAATATAATCTTTATCGGTTGGTATGATAACATGATCTATTCCGGCGCGGGCAAAGGCATCGCGCATGTATTTGTCCTGCTTCTTATTGTATACCTCCATTTGGTCTCTAACTTTTTTGTCAGATGTGTTGATCCAGTATGGTTTTCCGGTTTCGGCATCACGAAGTTTCAATATACCAGCGGGAGGGATGTATTTTTCACGTTTGTCATACACCTGGATACAGATCAGATCATGTTTCCTGGCCACAATGTTCATGGCATCTGAATAATTCTCATCGTGATAATCGGATACCAGGAATGCAATTGATCTTTTTTTGATCACATTACGAAAATACTTTAATGCAGCTGAAAGGTCGGTAGCGCGACTCTCCGGTTTGAAGTTGATTAGTTCCCTGATGATCCTTAAAATATGCGCTGTTCCCTTTTTGGGTGGAATGAATTTCTCTATGCGATCGGAGAAGAAAATCACACCAACCTTATCATTGTTGCTTATCGCTGAGAAAGCCAGGACACCAGCAATTTCGGTAATTATCTGCTCTTTTATGCGTCCGGTTGCGCCAAAATCGTTAGAACCGCTTACATCGATAAGAAGCATCACTGTCATTTCCCGCTCTTCCTCAAAAACCTTCACATATGGATGGTTAAAACGTGCCGTAACGTTCCAGTCAATATTTCTGATATCATCACCATAATAATATTCTCTGACCTCAGTAAATGCCATACCACGGCCTTTAAAGGCACTATGGTAGTGACCTGAAAACAATTGGCTTGATATGCCCCGTGTCTTGATTTCGATTTTGCGTACTTTTTTAATCAGGTCCGTGGTTTCCATCTCACATTGTAATTGGCATGTTCATAAGATGAAGGTATTTTTCTGCAAAGTATCATAATGGCATTAAGGAACCTCAACAGCGTTCAAAATTTCATTGATGATCTCTTCTGAGGTGATGTTTTCAGCTTCTGCTTCATAGGTGAGGCCTATGCGGTGTCGAAGCACATCGTGGCATATGGCCCGGATGTCTTCAGGAATAACATACCCCCTTTGCAGGATGAATGCATAGGCTTTTGATGCCAAAGCCATATTGATACTGGCCCTTGGCGATCCTCCATAACTGATAAGTGGTTTCAGCCTGCTCAGCTTGTATTCTTCGGGAAACCTGCTTGCAAAAACAATGTCGGTGATGTAATTCTCTATTTTTTCATCAATGTATACATCGCGAACAACTTTACGTGCATTAATTATCTGTACAGGTTCAATCACCGCAGCAGTGGATGGGAATTGCTGAAGCATATTCTGGCGCAGGATCTCCTTTTCTTCCTCTTTTGTGGGATATCCGATGATCACTTTCATCATGAAACGGTCAACCTGGGCTTCCGGCAAAGGATAGGTACCCTCTTGTTCCAAAGGGTTCTCTGTGGCAAGCACCAAAAAAGGTTCATCCAGTATGAATGAGTGATCCCCGATGGTAACCTGGCGCTCCTGCATCGCTTCAAGCAGTGCACTCTGAACCTTCGCAGGTGCACGGTTTATCTCGTCAGCAAGAATAAAGTTTGCAAATACAGGCCCTTTGCGAACCAGGAATTCTTCTGTTTTCTGACTGTAAATCATGGTTCCGATAAGATCGGCCGGAAGAAGGTCTGGCGTGAATTGGATGCGACTGAAACGGGCTTTTATTGCCTGTGCCAGTGATTTTATCGCCAGTGTTTTAGCAAGCCCAGGCACACCCTCAAGCAGAATATGGCCGTTCGCCAGCAAACCAACCAGCAGCCTGTCAACCATGCCTTTCTGTCCAACAATCACTTTTTGCATCTCTTCAGTAAGTTGGGTTACAAAGATGCTCTCCTTTTGAATGCGTTCATTCAACTCCTTGATGTCCATGTTTGTCGTTTTAAAAAGGATTTAAGATTTTGTAGGGCAAAAATAGAATCTGTAAAGACATACAGCCCGATTTTGTAGTTAAAAAATGTTAAAGTATTGATTTTCAGCAGTATCGATGGAACTGGGAACTGAGAGCTGAGAACCAATCAACCAATAAGCTTCTGGAACTTTGCTGTTTCTTTTAAAAAAATATTAAAAAACATTTGGTAATTTAAAAAAGTGTATTACATTTGCAGTGTATTAGAAATGTAGAACACTAAAACATGTTATTTATGGTTGACATTAAAGAATTGCGTTTTGGTTATACAAAGAAAAGGACTTTGTTTGACCATTTGGATCTGGACCTGAAGCCTGGCAACGTTTATGGATTGTTGGGCAAGAACGGTGCAGGTAAGACCACTTTGCTGAAAATCATCAGCGGACTGGTATTTTCGGATAAAGGGAAATGCCTTGTGCACGGATACCATGCTAAGGATCGAGTTCCGGAATGTTTGGAGGACATTTGTTTTATTCCCGAGGAATACCATTTACCTTCCATACGGATTGATCGTTTTGTAATGCTTCACGGCCCTTTTTACAAACGATTTGATCACAGTAAGCTTGACTGGTTATTGAAAGAGTTTCAGTTGGAACCGCAACAGAAGTTGCACCAGCTGTCTTATGGTCAGCGAAAGAAATTTTTGCTCGCTTTTGGCTTAGCCACCTCTGCAAGGTTGTTATTAATGGATGAACCGACCAATGGGCTCGACATCCCTTCAAAAAGCCAGTTCAGAAAAGTAATTGCCGCTTCGGTTAATGAAGATCAATGTGTTGTGATCTCTACACACCAGGTGCGTGACCTTCAAAACCTGATTGATCCGATTATCATTATTGATGAAGGAAAGATCATCTTCAACCAGAGCATTGAACGCATTGCCTCCGTGCTGCATTTTGATACCCTGATTGATTTAAAGGAAAACATGCAACCATTATATTACGAAGAGGGCATAGGTGGATTTGCGGTTATCACACCGAATTGGGATGAAAAAGATAGCCGGATTGATATTGAGCTTTTATTTAACGGTGTGGTAGCTAATGCGAAAGGTTTTAATAACGAATTTTAAAAGTGATTCTTATGGAAAAGAGTAATATTTTCAATTTAAATCGGATGTATCTGCTCACACGACGACATCTTTTTTCTAATCTTACCGGATGGCTGATCGCTTTTGGCGCCCTGTCAGGTGTTTTGCTTGTCATTTCCCTGCTTGTTGCCAATTTCCAGCCCGGTAGTCTTGCCATGCTAACGCCTGCCTATTTAACCATTATGTTTATTGGTGGTTACATTTTCACCGGCAGCATATTCGGAGAACTGAATGAACCCAGGAAAGCAACTCATTACCTGACACTGCCCGTGTCTGTTACAGAACGCCTGGCATCTGCCTGGTTGTTGACAGGCATCATGTTTCCCTTATTTGCTTTGTTGATGATTTTCCTGATCATATTCCTGGCGAACCTGGTCATGAACCTAACTTTCGATTTTTCTCCCTTTGCGAATCTTTTCACTGGAAATTATGTCAATGCCTTTAAAACCTATCTGATCACACAGTCGGTTTTCTTGCTGGGAGCGGCCTATTTCCGGAAATATAATTTTCTGAAGACATTGTTGGTGCTTTTCCTGTTTTTTATTGCTTTTTTATTGATTACGGCACTTTTCGGATGGATCTTCCTCTCACATTTGGCTGAAACGATTCAATCGGGGGAAGCAGCCTTAAACATTGACCCGGTTGCCGTTCGCTGGATACCCATGGCAGCAAACTTTTTTTATACCTATTTAATGGTTCCGTTTTTTCTCGTAACAACGTGGTTCTCTTTAAAAGAAAGGCAGGTGTAATTATGGAATTCAATGACAAACAAGCCATATATCTGCAAATTGCAGATTATTTCTGTGAGCGCATTCTTAAAAAGCAATGGAAAGAAGGGGAGAAGGTCCCCTCGATCAGGGACATTGCAGTTCAGCTGGAAGTAAACCCCAATACTGCTTTCAGGACCTATAATTTCCTTCAGGATAAAGGGATTATCTTTAACCGCAGGGGAATCGGTTATTTCGTTGCTGAAAATGGATATGCCAAAACCATGGAGTTTAAAAAAGATACCTTCATTCAGGAGGAGCTTCCGAGGGTATTCCACACCATGGATATGTTAAAAATGAACACCAAAGATTTGGAAAAAGAGTATAATGAGTTTAAAAATTAAACAAAATATTTATGAAAACTGCAAATAAAATTCTTTTAACGGCACTTGGAATACTATTCATTGTGATAATCGCGGTATTTATTACCCTCAGAATAGAATTATCCCGGGAAGCCCATAAAGGCAGCGGTCACATTGTAACCGAAGAAAGATCCCTTGCTGGTTTTACTGAAATTGAAGCTCGTGGCAATCTGATCATTCATATTGAACAATCAGATAACCACAATGTTATGATAGAAGCAGATGATAATTTAATCGAGTTTGTTGAAACCACTGTAAGCAGGGGACGCTTGCGGATTCGGCTAACAGAACCAATACGCAGCAAATCCCACATCAACCTGTATGTCCAACTTCAGGATTTATCCCGTTTGGAAGGTAATGCCGGTAGCCATTTCATTTCTAATGAGGGTCTTCATGGGACAGTTCTGACAAAAGAGCTTGGTTCAGGCGCCCGAAGTGCACTGTATTTGTTCTATGACGAATTGAATGTTATATTAAAATCAGGATCATTTTCCAATCTTTCCGGAAGTACAAACGATTTTTCTGTTGAGGTAACATCCGGAGCAGTTATTGATGCCAGCCGGTTAGAAGCATTAACCTGCAAAGTTATAAGTAAAAGCGGCGCTGAGGCTTTCGTATTTGTCAGCGAAAGTCTAACCGCAAATGCCAGCAGTGGAGGATTAATTAATTATCATGGAAATCCTGCTCATAAGAGCTGGAATACATCAGGCGGTGGCCAGATCATCAAAAAGTAAGCGGGAATAAAAGTTATATAATTAATATTATGTTAAATAGAGTTTTTGAAACAACAGGGGAATCTTTAAAGGACTCCCCTGTTGCTTTAATGAATACAAACTAATGATACTAGTCTTCCTCTTCAGGATCCCCGAAGTATTTTCTGTATAATGGCAGGATCTCTTCCAGCTTATCGTTTTGTTCGGTTCTGGCATAGAGTTCAACGAGTGAGAGAACAACAATTTCCATATTGGGATCATCCATTTCCAGCATTTCTTTTGCTTGCTCTAGAAAAGGCTGAGCCTCCAGCCATGCTTCTTTGAACTCTTTTTCATCTTCCTGGTATCTTGCAAAATCATGGGTTTCTCGCAGCCTATCTTCAGCTGCTTCAAAAATTCTAATTCCACGGTTAAAATATAAGACGCCAAGATTGTAAACTGCATCAAAATAGTCTGGTTTTAATTCTAAGGCGCTTTCATAGGCTTTTATCGCCTCGTCAAATGCAAATGCCCTCTCCTCATCCGTGTAGGTTGTATCTTGAGACATTCTGTCGTAGTTTGCCCCAAAGGCAAAATACAAATGGGGATTCTCAGGGTCTTTTTGTATGGCAAGGTCAAGAATCTCCCTGGCTTGATCAATGTCGCCCGTGAAGATGTGAATATTTGCTTCTGCAAAAATGAGATCCAGTTCATCAGGGTATTTCTCGCGTCCCTCCTGAATAAATTTTGTAGCCGCCAGCGTATCTCCTTGTGCCATGGCAATGTTTGATAACGATGAATAAATGAATGATTCATCATATTGCATGTTCTTTAAATCCAGGTATATTTCTTTCGCACGTTCCAGGTTTCCACCGATCTCAGCTGCAATTCCTGCATAGGAGTAAATTAATGTATCTTTATCGTCGTAGGTTAAGCCAATATTGTAAGATCTTAATAAATAGTCGCTTGCCTTAAGCCATTCTTCATTTTCGTAGGCTTCTGCCCCAACATTGCGAGTCAGATCGGATAAAAATAGCAGCAATGGTTGAATTTCAAGGATAAGCTGGTTATCGGTATCAAGCTCTTTGGCTTTAAATAAGGCTTCATC
>SL_3KL_010_SEDDRAFT_10006215_pt1 | contig 10691 bp, 11 predicted proteins | sample SodLakKL_010_SED_2_FD_10381 | JGI IMG/M metagenome (IMG submission 10381)
GAGATGCAATACGCCAATTATTTTGAAGTCGGTTACAATGCCTTCGAGTTTGTCATTAAATTCAGTCAGAAGCATGCTGGAAGCCAAAAAGCGGAGCTATGCACTAAAATCGTCACCAGCCCAATCTATGCCAATCAACTGCTAAAAATTTTGCAGAATAGCATGAAGCAATATGAAGAACAATTCGGGCCCATTAAGAAAACTGACCAATAATATCTTTATTGGTATGGCCGACGTCACCACAAACATTATACCCCATTAGAACTTAGGAGACATTAATTGGCTGATAAAATCAAAATTTTCTTGGGGCACCTCGACCCTCTCCTGACCGATAACATCGATTCGGCCCAAAATGCCTACGGAGGAGAAGCTGGTCGGGACAGTTTCAGGGAAATTCATCTTGTTTCGGAAGATGTGACGCTGCTTCTCAACCGCGAACAGGTGATTCTCTGATAGACGGGGCCGGCTGTGCATTTTTGAATGAGAAACTCGAAATAACATTATAGAATTAGATGCAATGGCAACAATATATTCAGTACATTCTGTGGGAGATTCTCTGGTAACCTTTTTGCGTAATACTTATCCTGAACCTCTTAGGACTGACCACCCTTGCGAATTCAAATTGATATCAAGTGGTGAACTTGAGGAAAATAAGGATTTTGGAACAGCAGTAACATTGTATTTGTATAGAATCGATATTGATAAGCATACCCGCAACAATCCACATCCGGACCATCTTATGGGACATATCAAACCATTACCCCTATGCCTTTATTATATATTTATCATTTGGGCGGAAACACCTTTGGTTGAAAATACGATTGCCGCCTGGGTCATGTCACAAATGCATCGGCATCCGGTTTTGGATCAATCTGTCTTGTCAAGTTCCGGTGGATGGCAGCCCAATGATCAGATTTTTATGGTACCTACCGACGTCAGCAACGAGGATCTCATGAGGCTTTGGGACGTCATGGCACCTTCTTACAGGTTGTCCCTTCCTTATCTGGCAAGGGTAATCAGAATCGATCCCGAATCCTTTGAAGATGCTTTGCCTGTCGTGTCCACACGTTTTCGTTTTGGAGAATTTGAGAACTCATGAAACGGGTAAGCAGGATACGGATTAAAGAAGACATCGACCGTAGATATTTAGGAGCGATATGTATTGTCGACAGTGTCACTAATGGAATTGTTCGCCGTTCATTAGACATAGAGGCGAAGGGATTGTGTTTTGTGATCAACCGATCTTACCTTCATGTGATTGTTTCGGCGGAAAACCTTGAAAACCATTTGCGCTCTTTTGTCGCTCCGCCGGATCATCCTGAAATCAGGTCAAATATTTTTCAGTTGACCATTTCAGATCCCTTGAGACATTATTTACCCCGGATAAAATACATCGAACTGCCTCGAAATCCTAATCCTAAAGTGCAGGACGCTTTATTTGAGCCTATTCGGATCCCAATGTTTTCCGCCGTCTCCCGAGGTTCGAGACCCAACTGGAGTATCATTCGGGTGTCGGTTTACAATGTGGGGAAGGAGGACTCGGAAGTGCCGATAAAGGGGGCCCTGATTCGCATTGTTCGGGAAGATGACGAAAAACTTATTGCCGCAGGATTGGCGGATCCGAGGGGAGAAGCCATGATCATTATTCCCGGTATTCCTCTCCATAGCGTTGTTACCGAAGATGAACGACCCGTAGATGAAGATGAGCCGGATCATGAAGACAGGCCTACTTCAGGCGATGTAGTTGAAAAAGAGACATCGGTGAAACTATTTGTTGTTGTTGACAAAAAACTCCCATGGCCCGTTGATCCGGAATTGTTGGAAGAAAAAAGCCACGAATGGCTATGCAAAGTTAAATACAATAGAAGCAATGAATTGAAAAATAACATTAAATTGAAACTCAAAACAGGACAAACCCAAAAAATCACGCTGTTTGTCAAGGTACCTGATGGTACGTAGCTTAAGGAGGAAATACCATGCCTGAATATCTTGCCCCGGGAGTTTATGTTGAAGAAGTGAGTTTCCGATCCAAATCCGTCGAGGGTGTCGGTACAAGTACATGCGGATTTGTTGGTCCCACACGTCAAGGGCCTTATAACATTACCCCTGAACTTATCACCAGCTTCGGTGAATACCAACGTGTATATGGTGGTTTTTCCGACCTTGCTTTTGGAGGTAAATCTGAACACAACAATTACATGGCTCATGCTGCCCGTGCTTTTTTTGATAACGGCGGGCGAAGGTTATATGTATCACGGACGTATGTTCCCAAAGAACAGGACGGTGTTGCGGTGCCGGGTTTTTCATACAGCGATATCGGGGGTGATGTTGCAAAGATAAAGGCCAGATTTGCGGGAAGCGGGTACAATGGGAATGCCAAAGTTTACCTCGGTGCCAAACGTGTTTTCGGTCCTCCCCTTGATAAAGCCATGCCTGGAACTCTGCTTCGGGTTGCAAGCGGATCTTCCCCAGGCATTGCACTTCCTGCAAGGATCACCGGTTCCAAAAATCCGCCTTTTACATTGGAAAACGGCTGGCAATTGAAGATCAACATAAATAATGGGGAGCCAAAAAATGTCACGTTTACCGAGCGGGAACCCGCACAGGTTACCTCATCTGAAAATCTGAACGATACCATCGATGTTCCGGAAAATACGACTCTCACGGTTCAAGTCGGAAAAGGAGGTGCTTTCTTTGGTAAAGAGATCACCCTGCCTGAGGGGGATGGACAGACACTTGCCGACCTGGCGGCATTTCTCAATCTTGAGCTCGATTATGCAAAAGCGGGTGTACAGGGCAACAAACTTTTTTTAAGAAGCGATGAAAAAGGGGAAAATGCAGAAATTACGGTTACCGAGCTTTCACTTCTGGGGTTTGGTGCAGGGACCTATAAGGGTACGGGTAATGTCGATGCTATCAGCAGCGTCACTGTTGAAGAGGTCAACAGTGCATTGATCAGGGCTGAAATTCCCGCACGGGCGACAACCATGACCGATACGGGAAAAATGAAAATATCGACAGTTGAGGTGGGTGCAGGCGTTTCTTTGAGCATCGAGGATTCAGACGCAAAAATTCCATTAGGACTTGAAGGCTCACCAGAACAGGGAAAAGACGGTATCACCTATCTTTATTATGTTAAAGATGAAAATGCCTGGAAAAACAGCTCTAACGACGAATTGGATGATTTGGATGAAAACAAGGTGTACGAGTTTCTTTCATTGACCCTGGAGATAAACGACAATGACGGAAATCAACTCATCTATGGAGATCTGGGCTTCAGCAAAGACCACCCTAATTTTATCTCAAACCTCCTGCCGGAAAAACCGGGTACAAAGTCAGAAGCCCTTCAGAATCCTTATTATGTTATTGTCACGAAAGACAAGACGGCCTTTGACCTTTTCAATGCGTTGTTTGGCACGGAGCTTTCCAATATCATTGCTCTAACAAGCGGTGATGATGGTGTTGAGCCCGTTGTTAACACGGCTGTCGCATCATCTGACGATCACTCAGTAGCCTATGCCGAAGCGCTGGAGGTTTTTGAGGCCCTGGATGACATTGCGATCATTGCAGCCCCAGGTTACTCGGATATGACTCTTTATGCATCCATTCAACAGGCTCTCATTTCTCACGCAGAGCGTAATAAATACCGTATCGCCGTTCTGGACACACCTTCCCACCTGACTCCTCAGGGGGCTCGTGAAGCCCGAAGCCGTATTGACAGCTCCTATGCCGCCATGTATTACCCATGGGTCACGGTGGCTAATCCCTTATGGCGACCAGGAAACAACAAGGGTTCCAGGGAAATCAGCGTGCCTCCTTCAGGTTTTATTGCAGGAATTTACGCCCGGACGGACACGAACAGAGGAGTATGGAAAGCCCCGGCCAATGAAATTGTCAGGGGGGCGATCCGTTTTGAGTCGGATATCAACCATTCCCAACAGGAAATGCTCAACCCGGAGGGCATTAACTGTTTGCGGTTCTTTTTTGGCCGTGGGTACAGGGTATGGGGGGCCAGAACGGCAAGTTCCGATCCCGAATGGAAGTATGTCAATATCCGTCGCTATTTTATCTACCTGGAGCATTCCATTTATCGCTCTACCCAGTGGGCCGTGTTTGAACCCAATGGCATGCATCTCTGGACCAACATTACCGATACCATTTCAGCCTTTCTATATAATGAGTGGCGAAGCGGAGCGCTTTTGGGGACAACCCCGGAACAGGCATATTTTGTCCGCTGCGATCGCTCGACCATGACCCAGGCCGATCTAGACAATGGTCGCCTAATATGTGAAATCGGTGTTGCAGCATTGAAGCCTGCGGAATTTGTTATTTTCAGAATCGGCCAAAAAACAGCGGATGCTCAATAAAAAAGCAAAGGAGAACGTAAAAAATGCCGGATCAAAGACAATCACCCTATAGCGCCTTTAACTTTTTAGTTGAGTTCAATGGACAGGATATTTCAGCCGGATTTTCAGAAGTGACCGGACTTAGCGCCGAAATCACCATGGCTGAATATAGAAACGGAAACGATAAGGAAAATCATGTTCGAAAAGTTCCCAACATCAGCAAAGTCGGTGATGTGACCCTGAAACGCGGAGTTATCAAGTCTAAGGATTTGTGGGACTGGATTAACCTGACCCGTAGAGAAGGCTGGGCTGCCCAGCGCAATGTGATCATTACCCTGATGGACGAGGCAAACGAAAATCCGGTTCAGCGCTGGACCCTTCAGAACACGGTGCCCATCAAATATACCGGTCCCAGCCTTAACGCAAAAGGGGGATCGGATGTGGCCATGGAGGAACTGGTCCTTTCCGCTGAAGGCATTTCTTATTCCGAAGGCTAAAGGTCATGCGAGGCATAACGTTCAATAATTTGCCACCTCTAAAACCTCCGGAGCCGGACAGGATGGATGTGGTCTGTTTTATCGGCTTTGCTCCGCTGAATGAATCCCCCTTGTTTTCGGATACCCTGAAACGCTGGCTGATAGATCATGGGTGGAACCGGGAAAAAACTGAACAATTATCCGAAGATCCCGCTTTAATCCTGAATTCACCCGTGCCGTTGGAGTCGTGGGATGCCTTTTGTGCTGTCTTTAATGACACCCGTCTGAATTGTATCAGCGAAGTTCGAAGCAGAACCCTTGAAGATCCTCAGTTTATTGCAGAACAGGACCGGATTTTTCATTTGATCATCGATAGGAGCAAATTCCAGGTGGCTATAGACCCGGATGCGAATGGCCGGATTTCCCTTAAATCCCTTGTTGAGCAGATTAACGAAAAGCTGCGTAATGAAGCTTCTGCTCACGAGGCTTTTGCAACCCTTGATCCGAATACGGACTCGAATCTGGTGATAAGAAGAAATGACGCGGTAACCAAAGGAGAACTTAGCGTCTATAGAAACCTCAGCCTGGGTTTTACCGAATCGGTTCAGGCGAATTCCTTTTATGTCCAAAATTATTCGGCAGCCGCAGTCAAGGCATTTTTCCAACAGGGAGGGAAAAAATGTTACTTCATCTGCATGGGGAATCCTTTGCCGTGTGAAGCCGATGACGAAGAAAAAAACAGGCAGGTATGCAAACTGCTATGGGGAAAGAAGAAAGCGGAAGACTTCTTTGGGAATGGAAAGCTTTTTATGCGAGAGGATTTTCTCCACATTACCTTTCCTGAAATTCCCCACGGGGCTTCACCGATGAGTGAATGGAACGGGATGTCTCATCTTGCGGCCCTTTCGGATGTCACCTATGTGTGTTTTCCTGATCTTGTCGATGTTCTGGGCAGGCCACCAACGGTGAAGGCTGAAGAGCTGACGGCCAAAGATGAAGAAATCTTTATCGTTTGCAGTGGGACGGTTCAAAATCCGCCATGGTACTTCACGAGTTCCGTCCGTGTTCCCGAATACGATGAGTTGGCGTTTAAAGTCTGGAAAAGGATTGTGGAACATGTCCTTGATTTTCTGATGGTGCATGCCGGTACGGTTCAGCTCGTTGCCGGCTTACCGATGCCCGGACATAAGTTACGCCGTCATTTTTCACGCTTTGTTTCTGAGACATTATTATCGGAAACAGAACATGCCCAACATTCCTATCGCCATCTTCAGCTTTCCTTTCCATGGTTGAAGACAAAACGATCCGACATGCTCCCGGAGTCGTTGGAGCCTCCGGAAGGTGTTCTCCTGGGACTACTTGCCGGGCAATCAAGACAAATCGGGGCGTTTCGGAGTATAGCCGGTTCATTTGCGGATGATGCCTATGACCTGGTACCCCGGGATATCGACGGCCACTGGCCTGGTGAGCGGAACATTTTAACCCTTGCCGACAGGGTGTCCTGGTTTGACTTTGTTCCGGACGGTATAGCCCTTCAGTCGGATGTTACGGCTTTTTTAAAGGGAAACTACCGTTACGCTTCGGTGCGTCGAATCATGATTCTTATTCAGCGGGCCGCCCATCGAATCGGCCTTGACCATGTTTTTGAACCTGGCTCCGAGAGAGTTTGGCGGACAGTGAGGGACAGTTTAAACGATTTGCTCCACTTTATTTATCTAAGAAACGGTTTGCGGGGTAAGTCTTCGAAAGAGGCTTATTCAGTATCGTGCGGCCGCTCGACAATGACTCAACATGACCTGGATAACGGCCGCCTCATCGCACATGTCACTCTTCAGCCGGCTGTTCCCATCGAACGTATTGCGGTGGATATCTTATTGGAACCGGATGGAGCGGTCTTATTCGGAAAAAACGATCTATGAGTGATCACGAACACAATCAAGGAACCATTCTGGATTACCCTTTGCCGGTCTTTCGCTTCCAGGTAAGATTTATGGTATCAACCCAAAACTCGGGTGTAACCGGTGAGCGTTTGCTGTGCGGCGGGGCTTTTTCTGAGTGCAGCGGCATAGAAGCCACCATGGAGCCTAAAGCAATCAAGGCGGGGGGGCATAATTACGGGGAATTCCAGAGGGCCGGGCGCGTCAATTTTTCAACTGTCATTTTGAAACGGGGTGTCACAAAAAACCGTGATCTTTGGAAATGGTTTCACCTTATCGGAAACGGGGCATATGCTTTTCGATTGAAAGCGGAAATCACGCTGCTCGATTTTGACAAAAACGGCAAGGAAGTTCCAGTCATGTCCTGGCAGATGTTAAATGCCCTGCCCACAAAATTTAAGGCGGCTGATTTCAACTCCACCTACACCCAGGCTGCCATCGAGGAATTACACTTTGTGCATGAAGGGTTGATCCATGAGGATAATTTATAATCACCGGAGTATTAAATCATGACGGAAACAGCATCAGGTGTGAATTCGAATTCCAGGGCGAAGAAGCAAACAACAGCCATTTTCATGCCCAAAACGGACGAAAACGGAAAGGTTCTTTCAGGCCAACAGCAAAGAGAGAACAAGGTACAGGTCCATTTCAACCCTGAATCTTTGGACATCACATTCACCAACAGTGTCGAAAAAGGCAGAAAAAACCAACCGGCCCAAGTATCCGGGACCGAAACCACGGCACAGCTCAGTATGGAACTGGTCTTTGATACCACCTTAAACGGCATTGACGTCCGAATCGAGACCAACAAGCTGGCTCGTCTGATGGACCCTGCCCAGCAGACACCCCGGCGGAACAAAAACAGTAGAAAAATTCCTTCCATCGTGATCTTCCAGTGGGGCACCATCTGGTTTGAAGGGTACATTAACAGTTACAGGGAAATGATCGACTTTTTTTCCTCCGAAGGCGTCCCGCTGAGGGCAACCGTTACCCTGTCCATGACCCAGCAGCAGCGGGATTTCGAACCAAATACGAGTGTCCAATTCAATAATAACGTGACAGGCGGGGATGTCTCGCCACACCACAACACCCCTGTTACGCGCATCGGATCCAACAAGAGTGTCGCCGATGCCGTGAAAGCCGGCAATTCGGCAACAGCCCGGAATCTTGCCACGGTTAACGGCATTGAGAACATGCGCCTTCCGGAAGTAAACGAGCTTGTCATGCCTGATTTTCAGCTTTCAAAATCGCCTCGTTTCGACACGATGATAAGCAGTCTTGGACCAAATGCAACTTTTCAGGCGGAAGGGGCCACGGCAAGCCTTTTTTCTGACCTGAAAAAATCGGTCAGTGTTTCGGGAGGTGCAGGTTTGTCCCTTAATATGGATAGCCATTTCAATATGGGCATGAGAATGGAGCATGAGTTATCAATGGGCCCGGGAGGCTTATCGGGAGGAGGGGGAAGTTCAAGTATGTCAGCCGATGTGGGAGTTTCCGCCGACATAGAACCGGGAATACGTTTTGAGGAGTGATGATGAGCATATTAATTGATGAAGTCTATACGGAAGTGAGCAATCCCAGGAGAAAAACACCCAGAGAAGGTCGATCGCAAGTTGAATCGGCCTGTCTCATGGACGGAGATTCTGAAAAAATGCTGTGTGATCAGATCACGCGTCTTGCAACACGGCAACTTCGACTTTCGGCGGACTGATTATGGCCAATGAAACAGCGTTATCCACAAACGACATCTATATTGCAGTTCCGATCATCGAGGTAGATGGCCGGATCAATGATATGGTTCAAAATCTTTTGGTGGGTATGGATATGACTGCGACCGACCAGGGCATGTCATCACTTGAACTGAATTTTATCAATTCGGCGACGGTTGAAGGACGGGGAAATGACCTGGCCTTTGAATACGGAGATAACAACTTATTATCCCTTGGAAAACCCATAAAAATATGGGCTGGTAATCACAATGACCCGCAGGAGATATTCAGAGGAACAATCACCGCGCTGGAAATTCAAATGGGGGAATATGAGGTGCCCAGGTTGATGGTTCTTGCCGAGGATGCGCTGCAAAAAGCAAGGCTTACCCGCCACACCCGACTTCATGAGGCGGGGAGGCTGAGCTCGATCATTAGATCCGTCGCTTCCGGTCTGGATGTGCAAATTAATATTGCCGGAATGGATCAGGACGTGGATGCGCAATTGCAGCTAAACGAATCGGACCTGGCGTTTTTGAGACGTCTTCTGGATCGGTTTGACGGTGATTTTCAGATGATAGGCGATGTGCTTCAGGTCGCATCCAGGGCAGATATTCGAACAAATGAAATTACCCTTGAACAGGGAAGCCAGCTTCTGAGTATTCGTGTTATGGCGGATCTTGCCCATCAGGTGAACAAAATTACATTTTCCGGTTGGGATGTGGATGCGGGCCGGGAAATCAATGTGGAAAGCGATAGGGCTGCGGATATAGGCCCCGGTCGGGGCAAATCAGGGCCGGAGTTTCTTGATGAGTCTTTTGGCGAGAGAACCGAGCATTTATCCCGAGCGAGTGCCTGCAATGAAAACGAAGCACAGGCAATGGTCAACGCAGACTATTCTCAGCGCATACGAAAATTCTTGTATGCTGAGGGTGTTGCTGTCGGCAATCCGGGTCTGCACGTGGGCACACATTTAACGTTGCGGGGAATAGGCCCTCGTTTTGAAAATATCTATTACGTTACAAAAGTCCGACATCATTATAGTGTGTCGAAAGGATACCGAACCATATTTCATGCAGAATGCGCGTTTTTAGGAGCTTGATATGCTTGTGTCAGCACACAAACCTGTCCTTAATCAGGATGTTCAATTGGCTAAAGTGACTTCCGTAAATGATCCCGAGGGGTTGAACCGGGTTGAAATCAGGCTGCTGTCTCACAGCGGTTCACCTCGACAGGAGGGCACCCTTTGGGCGCGTGTGGCGGTACCGTGCGCCGGAAGCCGTAAAGGTGCTTTTCTTATTCCGGATGTGGATGATGAGGTTCTGATCTCTTTCATCAACGGTGATAGCCGGTACCCGGTGGTCCTGGGTTCTTTGTGGAACGGGAGCGATCCGGCTCCGGAAACATTGGGCGGAAGCGGCAGTGCCGTGGATCGATGGACCTTTGTGGGAAAAGCGGGAACCCGCATCGCCATTGAAGAAGAAACCCCATCGTCAGCCACCATTAAATTTACCACCCCCAACGGCACTATCGGAGAACTGACCGATGCCGGGGGTGGGAAAATCGAATTGAAAACCGCAGGGACCACCGTGACGATCAACACTCAAGGTGTTACGGTGAATACCCCGCTTACGGTCAAAATTCAAGCCACCCAGTTGAACGTGTCCGCGGCCCAGGTACAAATAGATGCCCCGATTTCCATGTTCAGCGGAGTGGTCCATGCCCAAACCGTAATCACTAACAGTGTAGTAAGTGCGTCCTATACGCCGGGAGCGGGGAATATATGGTAAACTCGGAAAAAAGACAGAATGTTATGTGGATGTCACCGTCGCCGCTTTGGGGAGAACAGAGTTCATGGATTGGCCTGCCCATGCAAAACCAGATGACTCACCCCGTTATTTTGCGATTTGCCAATGATATGTTCATCGATGAAATGATCGCCATGTTAACTCATAGCCCCTGGCGTTTCCAGGAGTGGGTCGCGCGGCCGGAAACTTGGCGCAACCCCATGCCAAGTCCAAAGCCGGTTGAGATAACGCGGCCCGAGATCAACACTTTCCAATCCTACAACAAGACAAAACTCTTGGTCCGGAAATATTCAGGGGAAAAACGGGTTGAGCAGAACGCAAACCCGACAAAAACGCCCGCAACGGTCCCGGAAAATTTTTCAAACGAGCCGATCAAGCTCTATCAGGCGGCTCACCTCCGTTATTATGTAGTCACAGC
>SL_3KL_010_SEDDRAFT_10006216_pt1 | contig 10691 bp, 10 predicted proteins | sample SodLakKL_010_SED_2_FD_10381 | JGI IMG/M metagenome (IMG submission 10381)
CGCCATCGTCGACTTCGCAACCATCGCCGCCAAACAGGCCGCCTCCGTCACCCCAAATATGTCTCAGACCCAGGTAGTGGCCAATTTCGTGAACGGTGGTTCTGCCATAACCACTGATGGGTTCTCCTATCCCCGGGTCAATAGTGAGGGGGTTATTTCGTCCAAAGATCCGGTAATCCACTACCACTCCATCGAGTTCGGGAGAGGGTGCAGAAACCTCATCCGGCCAGTTGTCCAATCCCGCAGGGGGATAGGCAAACCCGAGCACTTGTCCAAGGGGGATGCCAAATACCACCAAGGGTTGTATTTTACAAACCCAGATATTGAGGTGGCTTTCGGTATTCCATGCATCACTTCCTCCTTGTGAACTCTGCTTTACATTATCCGGCAGACCGGTTATAGATATGGCAAATTCAGCCTCCGTATTCACCCTGACAATTTCCACCAGTTCAAACTCGATTCCCGGATCTCCAACGCGATCTAAAAAAATGTCTCTTATATTGTCGGCATCGGCATTCAATCTCCTGAAGTCTTCATTCAGAACCTCTATCTGATTGTGGACAATGGAATCGTGCAGATTTTCCTCTTCTTCTTTCCAAACTATGTGAACCACAACGGGTATGGTGTATACTTCCTGTGAACGGTAGGGAGGAATGGCCCTCGATTTCACCTCTTCAAAGGTTTCGTTTACGAGCTGAAAATACTCGGGATAGTTTCTCTCCAGATAAGACTTCAAAATGCCGTCTCCACACATGGGCTTTTGGCTGTATCCATCGGGTAAAACCAATAAAAAACCGACTACAAGACAGGTAAAAAATACAGGTATACATTTTTTCATATAACTTGAATTTTAAAATTGAACCATTTAAGATGGCTTTAAATTAGTAAAATGAGCCTGGAGTACAGACCTTTAATCTACCATTACTCCAAAAATATCGACAAACGTCCCTTCGTTTTTATTTTTTTATCAACTTTGGGTTTTAAATTCAAGGAAATGTTCAGAAATCTGTGTTGGGGATTGACTTTATTGTCCATCGCATTTCAGGGAGTGGCTTTTGCCAATGGTACAGACCGGACAGGAGTTGGCGAGGAAGGAAGGGAGACTATCATTGGTCTCCGCTACGGAATGGGTAAACTCCTGCCCCACGGTCAGGAATTGCACTACCTGGAAGCAGGCCGGTTTCAATCCCTTGAGGTCAGTTTTATGCGAAGAGGCCGGGGAGAAGAGCCCTGGCACAATCTTTACAATTACCCATCACAGGGCTTTACCCTATCCTATACTCATAGAGCAACACCCAAACTGGGCTATCTGATCACCGCAGCATCTGCTGTGGAATTCCCTCTTATTGATCCCCGTCACAAATCGAGTCTCAACACGAGGTTGTCAGGGGGAATCGCCTATTTACAATACCCTTTTGACCCGGAATCCAATCCGAGAAATCTAGCCATTGGCACCCATCTAAACGTTTTTGTTCAAGGAATGCTCGAATACACGTATCCCATAACCAACCACTGGATTCTTTCGGCAGGGCTTCAGTTCAATCACATATCCAACGGTTCATTTTTAAAACCCAATAAAGGGGTCAATTACCTCATGGTCCATTTAGGGGTCAACAAAACACTCAATCCGCGGGAACCCATTGCCCAAAAGGAATCGGCTCCCATTATCGGAGATTCCTGGAACCTCCTTCTCAGCGCTTCACTCAACTCACCCCATATTTCCTCAGACTCTCAATACGGTGTAGTTTCCCTCGGGCTTTTTCACCAAAGGGGTATGGGTCAAAAGTTGTTTTGGGTAATCGGAGCAGAGGCCATCTACAACGCTGCCAACCGGAGGGGAGAATTGGTGAGGAGAAGTGAGGCACCGGGGCGGAGTATCAATTTCCAGGGAGGCGCTTATGTGGGGCTGGGCATACAATTCGGACCCAACTCCATAAGCCTGAGCAAAGGATACTTAATCGGAAACAAAAATATTCCCACACAGGGGATATACCACCGACTCGGATTCAAAAAAGAACTGACAGAGAGTCTGTTTTTTCACACCGGAATTTGCTCCAATTATTTCAAAGCCAGTTTTTTGGATATTGGCATTGGATATAAAATTGGATTGAACGAATAGAAAATAGTTGTAAGAAAAAAAGGAGGCGCACATGATTTATCTGCAGTCTCTCGCAAGGAATAAAATTTAAAAAAATGAAGTATTTTAGTTCAATTTTGTTGTCGGTTCTGTTGGCTTGCCTAATGTCGGGCTGTGAAAAAGATGCCTGTCTTAAAAATGCAGGTAAAGAGTCCATTGAAGAAATGGAAAGTCCGGCTTTTAATAAGCTGAGGGTACACGATTTTGTGGACGTCCGACTAAAAGAAAGTAATGATCATCGGATAAAACTCAAAGGGGGAGCGAACTTACTTCCCTCAATAGAAATAAATACGGAGGGGGAAACACTGATCATAAAAAACTCCAATCGCTGCAGTTGGATGAGAGATGCCCGGGAAAGGGTGGAGGTCATCATTTACAGTCCGTCTATTGAAAAAATTGAATTTTTGGGGTACGGCGACCTCACCGCAGATGATTTGAAAGTACAAAAGCTGGAATTGAGGACCTTTCGATCGCTTCGGGATCTAAATTTTCGAGTGACTGCCGACAGTTTAATGTTTTTCCTGGAACAGGGTTCTCCGGATATATACCTCGAGGGGCAAGCGGACTATCTGTACATTTATCACGCGGGAACGGGCAGAGTTTTTGCGGAGGGTTTGCAGGTGCGGAATAAAATTCATCTCAATCACGAAAGCACGGGTCATTTCCACGTATTTCCCAAAGAAAAATTATTGCTCGAAATCAAAGGCAGTGGCAACATTTACAGTTATCACAAACCCTCTGAACTCACCATTGCCCAAATCGGCCGGGGAATGTACATCCCCTCTTATTAACCTGTTCGCCCGCTAAATCTTCCAACAAGAGACCGACATAATGAGTTTTCTAACTTGTTCGGAAATATTTGGGAATGAATCTTGCTCCGGAATAATAATCTAGCTCAGGATATTAAATCGGCTTAAAATACGGCATCATCCACTCCATTGACAGATTCATCGCGCCTTTCGGTGCGATCCTGGTAGCCCCTGAATCTGTAAGTCAAAGACAGATTGAGCACCCGGCTTTCCCTTTCAAAGTAGCGGCGTTGATTAAAGTTGCTGCTCTCGGTATTGAGGGTGAAATTACGTGTTTTAAAAACGTCGCTCAGACTCAGGCTTATGGTACCGTTTCGGTTAAAAATCTCCCGCCTGATTCCGATATTCATAGAAAAAATGGGGTCGATACTACCCTGTGGAATGACAATGGGACCGCGGTAACTGGCCATAATCTGAAGGCTGAACCAATTGGGAATTCGGGTATTGCCCATCAGGTTGAAGGTGTAGGAATAACGGGAATTGGAGTACCGCTCGCCGTTGTCCTTTCCTATAATCTCCGAGTAAAAAAAACTGCTGGTCAGAGACAAATCCGTATTCCTCCCCAGGAAAGCCTGTTTAACTACTTCCAATCCGGTACTTCGACGGGTGTCGGCATTTTGCCAGGTAACCACCGACGATCGGTCCTGAAAAAGCTGGTAAACCCTGGTAAAGGTATTTTTGGCATTTCTGTGAAAAATGGCTGAGGTCAGGAAGAAGTTTTCCCACATTTTATCGAATGAAATTTCGTAATTATCGGTGTACTGAGGCTGAAGGTATGGATTGCCCAGTCGGAGGTTCAACAAATCCTGGGCATTCAAAAAAGGCATCATGTTGCGCATGCCAGGCCGACTGATCCTCCTGCTGTAACTGGCTTGTAAAACCGTATTTTCAGCCGGTTCGTAAGAGATAAAAAAGGAGGGAAAAAGATCGAAGTAATTGTTGGTGTGCACCGAATCGATCCGCGGTTGATAGGATTCAGTGAGGGTTTGTTCGGCTCTCAACCCCGCCTGATAGCCCCAGGGTCCGGTTTTCCCGGAAACGATCAGGTAGGCGGCGTGAACATCCTCGTCCAGACTGAACTGGTCGGTTATGAGGTCATTCGTTTCCCACTTTTGATCGCCAAAGTCCCACTCGTTAAAAATTTGTTCTCTGAATTCCCTGGACAGCGTACTCTTCAAACCCGTCTCTACAGTAAAGTCTCCCAATGGCCGTGAAAAATCGAGCTGAAAAAGGTAAACATCGTTATTGAGCGGTCTTTCGTACGTTTGCAGTTCCCTTTTTTCAGCCACAGGCTGATGGTTCTGATCCCGGAATTCCTGATCAAAGTACTCAATGCGGTCCTGGTCGGCATTGCTGTATCTGGCCTGAGCACTGAATTGGTAGTCTTCTCTGCCAAAGGTCGTCTGAAAATTCACGCCTAGATCCAGATTGACCCTGGACTGATCCTCCTCCAGCAACCTAAAGTAGGCACTGTCTTGCTGACCTTCGGTATTCAGGCTCCTGATTTCATACAATCGCTCCCTGTCCCTCGATCTTGCATTTATCGAGGAAGTTAGATTGATACTGCTGTGATCGTTGAATCGATATTCAATGCCCGGTCGAATCAAATGCGATTGATCCCAATTGGTCGTATTGTACTCCTGATCGAGTATGGGTGAAACCTGTCCCGTAAAACTCTCTCTGTAGCTCTCGCTGAACTCCCATCGTTCTCTGTACTGATAATTGTACCCCAGAGAAAAGTTAAATCCGTTGGTTCGGTAATTGAGGTTAACACCCCCATTGTACTTGTGACCGGTACCCACACCCAAGCTAATCTGACCGTTAAAGCCCTGTAAATCAGATTCATTGAGAATGATATTGATGATTCCACCCACCCCTTCCGCATCGTACCGAGCTGAGGGGTTGGTAATGACTTCTACCGACTTGATGGCATTGGCTGGAAACTGCTCCAAAACAGATTCCGTATCATCGGCTGTCAGATTGGTGGGTTGACCATTGATATAAATCAATAAATTGCTGCTTCCGCGGAGATTGATCTGCCCCTCGTCATCCACCTGAATAGAAGGGAGGGTTTCGAGTAATTGAATGGCTGAACCACCACTGGCTGCAATGGTGTTTTCCACATCGTAAACCCGTTTGTCGATATCTGATCGAAACATGAGTGCAGCGGCTTCCACTGAGACCTCTGTCAACATTTCTCCAGCCTCGCGCATGGGTATTTTACCCAGGTCTTTGTCTCCCGATTCCACAGTAATTCTGTCCCAATGCGTTTCATAACCCAAGAAAGACACCCTGAGTAAATACTCACCGGGATCGGCCTGAAGCGAAAAGCGACCTTCAAAATCAGTGGTAGCACCGGTCACCAAACTGCTGTCTGCAGTATTCAACAGAGAAACATTGGCAAAATCTATGTACACATCCCGTTCTTCATCCACAAGTTGCCCCTGTATGGTTTGGCTGGCCAAAAGAGAGTGGCCCGCATCGAAAAAAAAGGTGAAAAACAAAAAGGCCCCCAGGGACAATGTAATGTGGTTTTGAAAAGTGCCGGAAAAATTCCACATGCTGTAGTTGTATTTTATTTACCAAAGTTAATTCATTAAAGGCAATCCGGCGGTTAAAGGTTTATTAAATGCCGCGGAATCCAGATGAATTCAGCCGGGTTTAATTTGGAAGTCAACCATTGGTGTCCAAAAGAGTGGACAATAAGGTGAGGCAATGAAAGCTTGTATTACCATAATTTTTATAAATTAGCGTTTTTTCAAATTCACTCTCCAATATTCAAGGTTTTGTGAAGTCAATTTGGCCCGTATAATAACAGAAAAATAAATGGAGGAAAATAAGGAAGAGCAGGACTTGCACCCCAGTGGTGAAAAAAGAGGTTGGTTTACAAAGTTTTTGGATTTTGTGGAGTGGATGGGAAATCTCCTCCCTCACCCGGTTACCCTTTTTGCCCTTTTTGCCCTGGGGGTCATTCTCATAAGTGGGCTGGCAGAAGTGTTGGGATGGAGCGCAATAGACCCGAGACCGGAAGGTGCTCCGGGCAGAGCGCCGGACGGAATCATTGAACCGGTCAGCCTCATGAACGGCGACGGATTCAGGAGAATTGTCGCCAATCTCGTTCCCAACTTTACGGGATTTGCTCCTTTGGGTGTGGTGCTGGTGGCCCTTCTCGGAGTGGGCGTTTCCGAGCGTTCGGGTCTCATCAGTGCATGTATTCGGGGTTTGGTTTTGAAGGCCGCTTCCTTCAAACCTTTAGGAGATTTTCCTAAATTTTCTTTCTACCCCTTTGAGAGAAAAAACGCATTTTTACTCCTACTGAATCTCATTCTTTTGCCCATTCGGTATTTAATTTTTTTATTGAATTGGATATTCCATCCCGTTTTAAAATTTGCGCTCAAACCAAAAAACCTCGTAACCATAGCCATCTGCTTTGGTGCAGTGGTATCCAACACGGCTTCAGAGATGGGGTACGTGGTCTTAGTACCGCTTGCAGCAGTTATCTTTTACTCCATGGGCAGGCATCCTCTGGCGGGACTCGCCTGTGGTTTTGCCTGTGTTTCCGGTGGTTACAGTGCCAATATTCTGATCGGCACCATCGATCCACTATTGGCCGGTCTGACCGAAGAGGCTGCCAATATCATCGATCCCGAATACGAGGTGCACGCGGCGGTGAACTACTACTTTATGTTCATCAGCACATTTATGATCACCATTCTGGGAACCTTCGTAACCCTTTTCATCGTAGAACCCAAATTGGGTAAATACGATCCCTCAATAGCTATGGAAGATCTGGATGATCAATCGGCTATGGATCCACTGACAAAAGTTGAAATCAAGGGCCTGAAAATTACCGGTCTTGTTTTGGTGGTTATGATGGCATTGCTCTCACTTACCATCCTGCCAGAAAATGGGGTATTGAGAAATCCGGAGACCGGTGAGACGTTGAACTCACCCTTTTTCAGAGGCATTGTAACCTTTATTTTTATATTTTTCCTGATACCCGGTTTCGTATACGGAAAAATCACCGGTAGCATGAAGACTGAAAACGACGTCATAGAAGGCATGGCCAATGCAATGTCCACTTTGGGACTGTATATCGTCATCGTGTTTTTTGCCGCACAGTTTGTCGCCTTTTTCGGATGGAGTAATCTGGGTCAGATATTCGCAGTAAAGGGAGCGGAGTTTCTGGAGGCGGTGGGCCTTACAGGACCTCTGGTATTCATCGGTTTTATATTGGTGTCCGGTTCAGTGAACCTGATGTTGGGATCCGCTTCGGCACAATGGGCGGTTACAGCACCCATCTTTGTGCCCATGCTGATGTTGATCGGCTATAGCCCGGAAGTCATTCAGGCGGCTTATCGAATCGGTGACTCGGTGACCAATATCATCACGCCTATGATGAGTTACTTTGGACTGATACTCGCTTTTGCCAATAAATACGACAAGAATCTGGGAATCGGTACCATCATCAGTATGATGCTGCCCTACAGTATATTCTTTTTCATCGGGTGGATACTGCTTTTTTACTTATGGGTGTTCGGTTTGGGCATGCCCGTTGGACCGGAAGCTCCCACTTACTACCTGATAGATGGTTAATTAAGTATTGAACTTCAGCAGCTGCTCTGCGGTTAACCATATGTTTGACGACCATCACCTATGAATTATTACGACCGAGTATTCGAAGTGGTTGAACAGATTCCTTTCGGAAAGGTAACCACCTACGGAGCCATCGCCGATTTTCTCGCTCTTGGATCGGCCAGAATGGTCGGCTGGGCGCTGAACCAATCTCACCTTATGGGAATCGACATTCCCGCTCACCGTGTGGTGAACCGTAAAGGAGAGCTATCGGGACGAAATCACTTTCCCGGCGATCAGACCATGGCCAAGCGCTTGCGATCAGAGGGGATAGAGGTGACCGACGATAGCGTAGTAAATTTTGAAGGCCACCTATGGATTCCGGCTGAACACCTTTTATAACACAGAAAAATAAACGATGCTGATAAAATTATTTGGATTTTTCTTGCTCGCTTTTATGTTCTCAGGGACCATCGCACCCGGTGACATTGAATCGCCACCCGTGCCGGAGGGAGTTTTTCTCATACTTGATGATGGAACCCAGGAAATGCGTTCCAAAGTGGAGTTTTACCGACAGGGAAACGAACTGCGCGCGCGGATTAAAGAATTGAAAGAGGGTTATGAAAATGCCCGATGCGAACAATGTACGGACGAATTGAAAAACAAAAAACTCATGGGAATGGATCTGATCTGGGGATTGGAATGGGACGGCAGCCGGTGGTCAGGGGGTGAAATACTGGACGTTGATTCCGGTAAAATCTACCGTTGCAGAATCAATTCCATTGGAGATAACCAGGTAGAGATCCGGGGATATGTCGGTTCTCCCATTTTCGGTGAAACACTGGTGTGGCCGCGAGCGCGATGATGCGGGTTTTTGGGACTTACAGACCAGTCAAAAAAATGAGGGGGAGTAGGCTTATAACCATAGAGGATAATTCCGAACAAAAGCAAATTACTCTCAAATCGCATCATAAACTTCGCTATTAAATTTCATTGGGTATCCATTACCTAAATGAATTGACATTTTATATCTTTACAGAAGAAGAGATTGGATAATCAATGAGTCCACTCCGAAAACCCTTTTGTCGTGAAAATGAGCGAAAAATTCAAGATCGAGGAAGAAGGGAAAATATTCCACACACGTAACCATAGCTACGTTGAGGAAAGAATATTCCTAATGACAAAGATATTGGATTTTGCAGCCATTTGTAATAGAAAGAGGTTTTCGTAGTGGACTCATCTATACCTTTAATAGTTTATGAGCAAACTACCAAATGCTCCTTTACAGGAAGTAATATTCGAGATTCGCTGGCCCTTACAACCGGATTCAACGGGAAAGTTTTTAACAGATCCCGAGTTCCCTTTTGTTTTAGGTAAATTTGATGCCCTAATGAAGGATAAATTTCCATATCGATTGAAGAAGCATTCGATCCCCCTTCCATCCTCTTTGTTCAATTACCAAACACTGTATCAGTTTTGGGAGGCTGGGCAAACCTGGCCGGTTGTGCAGATAGGACCGGGAATTGCCACTGTAAATGACACAGATAAAAAATACGATTGGGAAAAAAATTTCCTCCCAAATATCCATTTTACCCTTCAAGCACTGGAAAAAAGTTATGGATCCATAGATTACAGCAATGTTTCACTCAGGTATATTGATGTAGTCAGGGTAGCGGATTATGGATTCAAAGACTGGCAGTCATTCGTGCACAATAACATCAACTTTAGCTTTGAAAATCACTTTGACACACCATGCGAGTTAAGGGAGTTCAATTTTCAACAATCGTTTGAAACCAATAATACCGGGCGCATAACCGTTACTTTTTCCACAGGTAAAAACAAAAGAAATGAAGATACATTTGTGTGGCAAACCAATATAGCCCATTCTGAACACCTGAATCGGGAAAAAGTATTGTCGTGGTTGAAACTGGCTCATATTGAAGTATCCAATTTATTCAAAAAGATTTGTAAAGACCATTTTTATGCAAGTTTTAAATGAACCTTCGGCTCTTTATGGAATGCAAAATGCAACTACTGATCAGGTATGGCATAATTTTGAACCAGAGACCTCCAGTATTTACTTGCAGCGTTTAAACGTTTTTTCAGATAAAATCGCAAGATTATTACAACAGCTCAATGGTTTTAGAGAATTGCTACCGGATTGGGATAGTTATAATGCAGAGGCACCGTCCAAAAAAGCCATTAATGCTGCTATGCGATTTATTATTGAATGTCACCATTTGGCTCTTCCTTTTTATTTTACCTCACCGGGGGTGGATGGAGAAGTAATGCTCGAATTTCAAAAGGGTGTAAAATCCGCTGAATTGTACTTTCTACCCGATGCAAGTACAGAGTTGGTATTATTTCAGGAAGATGAATTTGTCTTTGAAGGACGCCTACCTGATCATTTTGATAAAATGATCCAATTTTTCAAAGATTAACCAGCATTATTAATGGACAAAATCGACATACTCCCTGGTGATTTACTCCTGAGAAGAGTTTTGTTTTTGCACCCAAATTTTATCAAACCCGACGGCACCCCAAGCTCATCCAGTTTTAGGCCGAAAAAAGGAGAGGATGGATTGTCTGTAGACGTCGACCGTCTGACCACCTATAAAAAGTCCATTCAGAGCAAAGCTAGATTTCGATTATACAGTTTACAGTCGGAATTTACTTCTTCACTTGGCCTTGAAAATCATCACGACCCCTTACCTGACAATCCAGCCCATGCATTGATAAAAGGAAATATCTCGCGTGGGATTGCTAAAAAACTTGCAAAAACTGCGAAAAGAATAAATTACCCAGATTAGCTTTTTCTACAAAGATTTCGGTTCTACGTACCTTATATAATCATTCCCAATATATTGATTTCAACCCAATACGCCAACAAGTTGGGTACGCGGCAATCCATTGGTGGGGGTACGCAGTTTAATTTGCACCTAACTGTAAGGTGGTTTGACAGTTTAATCAATCCCGAACGAGCAATGCAAGCAAGTAGATAACAATTGATAAAAAGTTGTTCAGTGTTAAACCAATCTGGTAAGAAGCAAAAAAAAGGCACAGAGTGGCGGCATCTTAATCTTGTCACCTCAGCCTCCTTTATTCAAGTCCTTACCATTAATTATTTTAATATCTCTCATTTCTAATGATTTTTGCAAATCTTCTGCAAA
>SL_3KL_010_SEDDRAFT_10006217_pt1 | contig 10689 bp, 9 predicted proteins | sample SodLakKL_010_SED_2_FD_10381 | JGI IMG/M metagenome (IMG submission 10381)
GCTTCATCTATAGCAAATAAGGAAACTTCATGGGGGGAGAGAAAGTCCCAAAATCGATCATTGACTCTCTCAGGGGCTAAATATAAAAGCTTTATTTTTCCGGCGTTCAATTCATTGATGACCTCCATTTGCTCCGATTGGGATTGTGTGCTGTTGAGGTAGCGAGCCTGAACACCGGACAATCTGAGGGAATCTACCTGATCCTTCATAAGGGCAATCAAGGGAGAAAAAACCACGGCAAAACCCGGTTTGCAGAGTGCGGGAATTTGAAAGCAAATGGATTTTCCACCCCCTGTGGGCATCAATACCACCACATCCCTACCTTTGAGAATGGCAGAAATAACATCCTCCTGACGGTCCCTAAAATGGTCGTAACCGTAGACATCTTTCAGGATTTTCATCGGACTTATCTCCATAGTATTTGCGGGGTTTTTAATGGTCAAAGATAAAAAATTTGAGCACGATTTTGGTTTGTGGGAGTAATAAAGGATGATTGAATCCGGAATTTAAACGGAGGAGTTTATGCTGTTCGGAGTGGACTCATAAATAATTTGTCGCGGACTTTGTCTCCTTCATACCGTTTTAGGTGTTCGTTTTATCGTTGCCTTCGAGAGCCTCAGACAACGAATCCCCGGTGGCTGAAGTTTTTCCGGTGGCTGAGGCTTTCGAAACCCCGGAAACTAAATCCCCATAATTACACCGCTAAACCTATGAGGAGCAAAAACTGGCGATTATTGCGTAAAAGTCAAGGATTGACAAGTTACTTAAGTATTTGCCTACAAAGACATCAGTTCTTCTGCCCACGTTCGCCCCCACCCCCTGAAGGGGAGTCAACGCGCCGTTTTGAGTATTTTTTGAAACGGTCTGGATGAGAGAGATTCATTCACGGCAGAATAGAGATACTGGAGGATTTTTAATTTTAATCTTATGTTTAAGTTATGGCACTAACTTAAGTTAGCTTGTGCAGCAAAAATTCCCCGGATCGAAAAATAAATCTTAATTTGGCGGTTCAATAAATACAATAGCCATGAACAATCCCCTTTCCTATTTTAAGAATATAGAAACCGTGGTAATGGATTGCGATGGAGTGCTGACCAACTCGCAATTATTGGTGACAGAAAGTGGCGAACTGCTCCGGAGTATGAGTGTCCGTGACGGTTATGCCATCAAGCGGGCGATCATGGCCGGCTTCAGACTTTGTGTGATTACGGGAGGCAGTTCCAAAGGAGTGGAAATGAGATTGCGCAATTTGGGATTGCCCCATTACTTCGGGGGAATCAGTAAAAAATTAGAAGTCTTTGAAGAGTGGATGGAATTTCACGATCTGGATGCGGAGAAGGTGCTCTATATAGGGGACGATCTGCCGGATTACGAAGTGATGAAACGAGTGGGATTTCCCGTCTGTCCCGCCGATGCAGCCCTGGAAATTATAGAGATAAGCAAATACGTTTCCCCGGTAAAAGGCGGGTACGGATGTGTGCGGGATGTACTTGAAAAATTGATGAAGATTCAGGGCAAGTGGAAAAAATTAAAATAGCCTTATAAGTAGCTCATAATCAGCGAATAAAAAATATAAACCACCCTTGGTTTTATCGGGTGGAATTAATTGGTAAAAGACCTGAAAATCCCGTTGAAATTTAGTATCTTTGCACATCTTTAAAATCAGCAAATAATACAATGAGCAAAGAAAATACCCCCTCATACGAAGCGAGTAATATTCAGGCCCTCGAAGGTCTGGAAGCAGTGAGAATGAGACCCGGAATGTATATTGGCAGTACAGATGCCAAAGGTCTACATCACCTGGTCTGGGAAGTTGTCGACAACTCCATAGATGAGCACCTCGCAGGACATTGCTCTCAGATCGACCTGATCATTCACAAGGACAACAGTATCACGGTCATTGATGACGGTCGGGGAATTCCCGTCGGAGAACACGAAAAATTAAAAAAATCGGCTCTGGAAGTTGTAATGACCGTTTTGCACGCAGGTGGAAAATTCGACAAAGACACGTATAAAGTTTCCGGTGGATTGCACGGTGTTGGGGTATCTTGTGTCAACGCCCTGTCCGATTACCTGCGCGCCGAAGTGCACCGCGGGGGTAAATTATATATGCAGGAATACAGCGAGGGCATTCCCAAAGGTCCGGTGACAGCAATTGGGGAATCCGACAAGACCGGGACCCTGATCACTTTTCACCCCGATACGACCATTTTTCCAAACATAGAATTTAAATACGAGGCCCTTTCCAATCGCCTCAGGGAATTGTCTTTTCTAAACAAGGGTCTAAAGCTTACCATTACGGATGAGCGATCTGTGACCGATGAGGGGCCGAGAACCGAATCATTTGTCTCAGAAGGGGGACTCAGGGAATTTGTGCGATATCTTGATGAATCGCGAACTCCTTTGATTGATAAGCCCATTGCGGTCAACGGGAAGGAAGACCATGTAGAGGTGGAAGTGGCTCTGCAGTACAACACCAGTTATTCTGAAAATATTTATTCTTTTGTCAACAACATTACCACCAAGGAAGGAGGTACCCACGTCAATGGTTTTAAAATGGCAGTGAGCAGGTTGTTGAAAAAGTATGGAGACGATAACAATCTGTTTAAAAAAATCAAACCCAGCAGTGAAGATTTTAGGGAAGGACTGACGGCTGTAGTTTCTGTAAAAGTGCCGGATCCGCAATTTAAGGGGCAAACCAAAGGGGAGTTGGGGAATTCCGAGGTGACTGGTATTGTAAGCCGTTGCGTCGGTGACATACTCGGCCACTACCTGGAGGAAAATCCAAGGGATGCTAAAAAGATCGTTGAAAAAGTAGTGCTCGCTGCCACAGCCCGACAGGCTGCCAGAAAGGCCAGGGAAATGGTGCAGCGCAAAAACGTACTTACGGGCAGTGGTTTGCCGGGAAAACTGGCCGATTGCGCATCCAAAGATCCCGCCGAGTGTGAAATTTACCTGGTCGAGGGAGATTCTGCCGGGGGTACGGCCAAGCAGGGTAGAGACAGAAGCTTTCAGGCCATTATGCCGCTCCGTGGAAAAATACTGAATGTAGAGAAAGCCCTCGAGCACAAAATTTATGAAAACGAAGAGATAAAAAATATTTTCACCGCTTTGGGAGTCTCCATCGAGGAAAACGACGAAGGCGAACGGGTGTTGAACACAAAGAAACTCAGGTACCACAAAATCATTATTATGTGTGATGCCGATGTGGATGGAAGCCATATCGTCACCCTCATTCTGACGTTTTTCTTCAGATTTATGCGCCCACTGGTCGAACAGGGGTATGTGTATATCGCTGCGCCACCACTTTACCTGATTAAAAGAGGCAGAGAGTTCCAGTATTGCTGGACGGAAGACGAGAGAAAGGAAGCCGTAGCACGCTTTGCCAAAGGAGGAAAAGAGGGGTCAATAAAAATACAGCGTTACAAAGGTCTGGGTGAAATGAATGCAGAGCAACTCTGGGAAACCACCATGAATCTTGATACCCGTTTCTTGAAAAAAGTCTCCATTGAGGACGGTTTGGAGGCCGATCGGATTTTTTCCATGTTAATGGGAGATGAAGTGCCCCCGAGACGTGCCTTTATTGAGAAAAATGCCAAGTACGCCAATGTCGATATTTAATCAGACTCAATGGTGCAATAAAAAACCGAGCATTGAAACGAAGGCCGGCCGATAATTTGAAGTGTAAAGGGCTGCGGACGCTTAGTGATGCGTTGGTATTTTGCAGGTTTGCAGTCTGAATATATTTTGTGGTTCGTCTTTCTAAGTTAGAAAACCTACCCTTTAGGGATGGGGCAAGGCTTTCGGCAATCAAAATCCAGTAGAATTTGGCTGAATGTGTCATTAATCCCTACCTACCTATCTACGAAGTGTAAAAAGTGGGAGTTGTTTCATTGATTTTAAAGAGAATAATAGATCTACCAAAGTCATTGCAAGGCGAATTAGCTCAATTATGTGTAAACATTGATCTCAGATTTATTTGAATCACAGCCATTGAGGAAAAGTTCTATCGACCATCAGTCAAAAAAACGCTTGTAACGATCGCGGTCGTCTTCTTTCTGGAATTCAGGCAGGTCCATGTATTCATCAGATGCGTCGGAGTCTTCATTATCATCTATTTCTTCGTATGGGACAAATTCGCCTTCCCGCTCTTCCTTGATCTCTCTTTGTACGCGATCAGCTCTGCGGAACAACAAGGCTTTGCCGAACAAAAAAGCAATGATAATTGGAAATCCAATGACGGTTAAGATGGTCATGGTGATTCCCCAGTAAATGTTTCTGTCCAGCGTTCTCAGCAGGTATTTTCCGTAGTTCAACAGAACCTTGTAGTCCAGTATCAAAGTGGCTATAAAGAGAAATGGCGACAGCCAGGTGAGTAACCTAAAAACTCCTCTGGCGACGAAAAAGATAAACATAAAAAGAACCACCAGAACGAGCAGACTGATGATCGTGTTTATAGGATTTATCTTTTTATTGTTGACCCGGATAAAAAACATGTGAATGGGGATTGAACAAATTTTAAAAATGTATGGATGGGTGCTCCCTTTTTACTGAAAACGCCCAAAAGCATTCATAAAACGTGCGCGTATACAATTTTTTGCTCTGATAAAAGCCGAATATATACCCGCAGCCTCATTTAACTTATTAAACGCAATTTAATGCCGTATCGTTTACCGAAAGTACGAATATTCAGATTTGTCTCAACGGTCTGTCTAAGGCTTCCTCCAAAAAATCTTGTATGTTCTCCATCTGCTTATGCGAGAGATGCTGACCCAACTGAGCCAACCCCCAGATAGCGAGCATCAAGATCAAAATGACCAGGGCCACCCAAAGTACAGACGCGTCCTGGCCGAGGGAAAGAAGGGAGAACCCCCACATCAATAAAATAAAGAGGGAAAAGCCCAATATCACGTATAGAAATACGACCAGGGTCCAGATCCCCGGAGCGGGACTGTACACTCCACGGAGTAAGCATCCGTTTTCGGGAAGGTCCTCTGCGGTCATAGTGAAGACAGGAGACCATATTCTGCGATGCGGCCTTTTTATCCTTATGATTACATAGGCCTCCATCAATCTGACTTGTAAGGACTCATGAGGTGAGGACAACTTATCCTGAATTTTTGCCATTACCTCTTTGGCAGAGAGCGGGACGCTGACTTTAAATCGAGGGCGCAATCGGTAAGGAGCGTTGACATCAATTGGCTTTTCCATGGATTGTGGTTTGACTCAAAAATAAAAACTTTTTTGAGGTATTGGGTTTTTTCCAGACCTCTTTGGTTGCGGCCGAAAAAAATAAAGTAAAATAATGGATTTGGATGTAGAATGGCTGCCTTCGAAAACCTCGGGCAGCGATAATCCGGTGGTTGAGGTGGTTCCTGAGCATTCTATGGGCTCTCGAAGCCCCGGAAATTGCCCCGCTTAATCACTCCAACCCAATATATACTAACCTCAGTTACTTTCATACCTGAGCGCTGACTCCCCTTCAGGGGGTGGGGGCGAGCGCGGGCGTAAAAGGCGTTTTTTATATTGCAATATTACGGAGGTATTGCCTTATCTTTGGAACAAATTTTTTCCATGCTTTACAAAAGAATTCTGCGTCCTCTGATGTTTTTACTGCCCGCTGAGAAAGCTCATTATATGAGCTTGAATTTATTTTCTGCGGGACTTAAAATACCGGGCATATCCCGTTTTTTAAAATCGATTTACAGACCCCGCCCCAACCCTCATCTCCAAAAGAAGCTCATGGGTTTGAATTTTAAAAATCCCATCGGTCTCGCTGCGGGATTCGATAAAGATGGCAGGTATTACCGCGCACTTGGGGAGCTGGGCTTTGGTTTTGTTGAACTCGGCACGGTGACTCCAAAACCCCAAAAGGGCAATCCACAACCCAGATTGTTCAGGGTTCGGAAGGACAAAGCCATTATCAACAGAATGGGATTCAATAATCAGGGAGCGGAAGCTTTGAGAGAAAGACTTGAATCTGGGCACCGAGGTCCTCTGATCATAGGTGGGAATATCGGGAAAAATAAAGTTACCCCGAATGAAAACGCAGTCGATGACTATCTGAAAGGCATGGAATTGCTCCATCCGGTGGTGGACTATTTTACGATCAACATGAGCAGTCCAAACACCCCTAATTTGCGGGATTTACAGGACAAAGAACCACTGAAAAAAATCCTCGGGGCCTTGTTGAAGTTCAACAAAAGTACCGGCAACCCCAAGCCTGTGCTTTTGAAAATTGCACCCGATTTATCCGAGGGGCAAATTGACGATATCATTGAAATTGTAAAGGAGTTGAAATTGGATGGGGTAGTGGCTACCAATACGACGGTAGCGAGATCTGGCCTGAGGACCGGAGAGGGTGTAATTGAGAACATTGGTGCGGGTGGTTTGAGTGGTGCTCCTCTGACCGATCGTTCCCGGCAGGTGGTGAGCTACCTGAGGCGAAACCTTGGCTCCGATTGTGTAATAATTGGAGTGGGAGGGATTATGAGTCCGGAAGATGCGGTAAAGATGCTGGATTCCGGTGCAGATCTCATCCAAATTTACTCCGGTCTCATCTATTACGGACCTTCATTGGTTAAGGATATCTGTCATTCTTTGGATGGGAAAGAATCGGTTCTCGATTAATTCCTAAACTAGATGATTTGGTGGAATGCTTATAAACGGATCTCATTGCGGCAAATGGGGTTGGAATCTTCAGTGAAAAAACCAACTCAGACCAGACCCTCCCTGAGGAAGTCGTGTAAGTGAACCACACCCAGGTATTTTTTTCTCTCCGCGACCACGAGTTGCGTAATGCTGTGTTCCTTCATGACATTCAATGCTTTCATGGCCATGGTTTCAGAGCCGGTTGTTTTTGGGTTTTTGGTCATGATTTGTGCAGCCGAAACAGATTGCAGGGGTTGTGTAGCAGAGAGCATTCTCCGCAAATCCCCATCGGTAATGATCCCTTCCAATTCATCGTTGGAGTTCAGCACCGCTGTCATGCCCAGCCTTTTTGACGATATCTCCAGGATAATATCGGTCAGCGGGCTGTCGAGGTAAACGAGGGGCCGCGAGTTGGAAGGATACAGATCACTGACCCTCATATACAATTGTTTTCCCAATGCACCGCCCGGGTGGTAGCGCGCAAAATCAGAGGCGTCAAATCCCCGGAGAGAGAGCAGGCCCATCGCCAGTGCATCCCCCATGGCCATTTGTGCAGTCGTACTTGCGGTGGGAGCGAGATTGTTGGGATCCGCTTCTCTGCTGATGGGAGTGTACAACAGGTGATCGCTGTGCCGAGCGAGGTAAGACTCCATGTTCGAGCTTATGGCGATCAATAAGTTTTTTCTCGATTTCACCAATGGTGCAAGCACTTTTATCTCAGAGGTCTCACCGCTTTTACTGATGCAGAGGACGATGTCCTTTTCACCCACCATGCCGAGGTCTCCGTGAATGGCATCAGCGGCGTGCATAAAGAGAGCGGGAGTCCCGGTGGAATTGAGTGTGGCCACTATTTTTTGAGCGACAATGGCACTTTTTCCTATTCCGGACACCACCAGTCTGCCCGGAGACTTATATATTTTGCGCACCAATACCGGGAAGTCCTCATCTATGTACTTACTGAGTTCCGACAGCGCGTGGGCTTCGATTTCAATGGTTTTTTTTGCTACAGAAAGAATCTGTTGATCGGACGTATTCATTTTAAAAATTTTCTAAAATTCTTTAAATAGTCTCCACCGAAGGGCTGGTATACCCCGGGTGAATCAATGGGCCTTGAAAGTACGACTTTTATCGTTGGACCAAATTTAATGCATATATACGAAGAAATTTTCTGTCTGTCCGTGAGAATCAATGAAGCGGTACTCTTTTGTCCTGAGAAGTAGTATTGAACAGAATATGGTTGTATGCCTTTCGTTTCTTTTGAACAATGTCCTGAACAACTTCTCCGGAGAGAAAATCTTGGTGGTTGCCACCGGGAAGAATATTAAAAAATAAGGGAATATTTATGAATGTTTTTCCCTGACATTAATTATCTTTATCCATTATATACGGTTGCTTAACCTCAAAGCAGGATAGTGGGGTGTAGATTTAAAATGAATGGTCGGGGGGAGGGTTAGAAATCCGGTTGATTAAAACTTTAAAGATTATTGAATAGAGGTCTATAAAACTTTTGTGGGTAACCTCTTCCAGGGAGGCACAGACCTGTCGGTTGAAATGGGTGAGGTGCTGGTGCAAGTTTTGAAAACTTATTGAGTTATTATACCCGGGTTGTTTTTTACATTCGGTAATTTAGTGATAGACCAGTTTAGTGCACATAAACATAAAACACATATTATTATCTAATGAAATTAGGAGTTACAGAAACCAAGCAGGCATTAAAGGAGTTTTTTGGCTTCGACAAATTCAAGGGTTTGCAGGAACCCATTATAAAGAGTGTGTTGGAGGGCAACGATACCTTTGTAATTATGCCGACGGGTGGTGGTAAATCACTTTGCTACCAGTTGCCCGCATTGATGCTGCCGGGAACTGCACTGATCATATCGCCGCTGATTGCACTGATGAAAAACCAGGTGGACTCAATCCGAGGTTACAGCGAGAACGAAAATGTAGCGCATTTTCTCAATAGTTCTCTGAACAAAACACAAGCCCGGCAAGTAAAATCGGATGTTTTGAGTGGCAGCACAAAAATGTTGTTTGTCGCTCCTGAAACTCTTACCAAAGAGGAGAACGTCGAATTTTTGAGCAGGGTGAATGTGTCCTTTGTCGCAGTCGACGAGGCCCACTGTATCTCAGAATGGGGTCACGACTTCAGGCCTGAGTACAGGAAAATCAAGGAGATCATCACCAAAATTGACAACAATATACCCCTGATTGCACTTACGGCAACCGCGACCCCCAAAGTGCGGCAAGACATCATCAAGAACCTGGCCATGGAGGAGGTGAAAGAATTTGTATCCTCTTTTAACAGAGACAATCTCTATTACGAAGTGCGGCCAAAGGTGGGTAAGAACGAGGCGATGAAAAACATCGTTCAGTATATAAAGACCAAAGCCAGTAAATCTGGCATTATTTACGTTCAAAGTAGAAAGGCGACGGAAGAGATTGCAGGCTTTCTGAAGGTCAACGATATAAAAGCCGCTCCCTACCATGCTGGAATGGACTCGAAGAACAGAAGCAAAGTTCAGGATCAGTTCCTGATGGAAGATATAGATGTCATTTGTGCAACCATTGCCTTTGGTATGGGGATAGACAAGCCCGATGTCCGCTTTGTTATTCATTTTGACATTCCCAAAAGTATTGAAAATTACTACCAGGAAACCGGCAGGGCAGGAAGAGACGGACTGGAAGGTGATTGTCTGGCATACTACAGTTACAAGGACATCAGAAGACTGGAAAAGTTCCTGAGAGACAAAACGGTTGCCGAGAGAGAGATGGGTGCGCACCTGTTGGAGGAGATGATATGCTATGCGGAGACCTCCGGATGCAGGCGAAAGTTTTTGCTGCACTACTTCGGTGAGGAATACGACGATTCTGATTGTAACGATATGTGCGACAATTGCAGGTATCCCAAAGACAAAATCGAAGCCACTGACGAGATGGAAATGGGGATTCAGGCCGTGTTGACGCTCGGAGAAAATTACGGCGAAAAGGAATTGGTCGACTTTCTGATGGGGAAGGAAAACAAGTTTAACAAAGATTACCAATACGACGAACTCGACGGTTTTGGAGAGGGTAGTGACCGGGACGATATTTTCTGGAACACCATTTTCAGACAGGGCGTTTTGATGGGGTATTTGTTTAAAGATATAGAGGAATACGGCGTCTTAAAAGTAACCGATAAAGGCCGGGCATTTTTAAAAAACCCGGTGGAGGTGGAAATCAGCCTCATTCGCAATTACGACGACGAGGAATCGAGCAATGGTGAAGTTCAATCAGCCGGCGGATCTTCTGCACTGGATGATGTGTTACTAAAAATGTTACTCGGCCTTCGGAAGAAAATGGCTAAAGAACACAATTTGCCGCCATTTGTCATTTTTCAGGATCCCTCTTTGGAAGATATGGCCCTGCAATACCCCATGAAAATGGAGGACATGACCAAAATTTCGGGTGTGAGCCAGGGGAAAGCCATGAAGTACGCGCGGCCCTTTCTCGAACTGATCAACGATTATGTTGAGGAGAACGATATCGACAGGCCGGACGACATCCTCATCAAACAAGTCGCAGAAAAGTCGGTTAAAAAAATTGCCATTATTAAATCCATTGATCGAAAGATTCCCCTGGAGGACATCGCCTTTTCCAATAATCTGAGTATGGAAGACCTGATCACTGAAATAGAGATGATCGTCGCTTCCGGCACCAAGGTGAACCTGGATTACTACATTGAAGATGCGGTCGATGATTACTCGAGAGAGGATATCCACGATTATTTTATGGAGGCGGAAACGGATGACCCGGTAACGGCTTATCACGAATTGAAAGAGGACGATATTACCATCGAGGAAATCCGGTTGATGCGCATCAAGTTTTTATCCGATTTGGCAAACTGATGGGGCATTGCCTTAGATGGGTCAATGGTTGCGTGTGGTCGAATAGACACCGGGTACTCCAACTCCATTTTTTCGTCGGTCGACGAAAATCCATTTATAAATTTACGCTATGAAAATTGTCATTATCAACGGGCCCAATCTCAATCTGCTCGGA
>SL_3KL_010_SEDDRAFT_10006218_pt1 | contig 10689 bp, 11 predicted proteins | sample SodLakKL_010_SED_2_FD_10381 | JGI IMG/M metagenome (IMG submission 10381)
GAGGATTGACTGTTGCTGAGAAGATATTCTCACGAAGATGTCACAGGGAGAAGAAGGCTGGTGATGTCGTTATGGCGCCAATAGACGCCGCAATGATTCATGACATCACCGGACCCCTTGCTATTACCCAGTTTTGGGAGATGGGGGGAGAACGCGTCTTTGATCCCGAGAAGATCATTCTCCTTTTCGATCACCAGATCCCTGCCGATTCCATTCCGGCTGCAAAAAATCACGTGATGATGCGGGCATTTGCCGAGGATCAGGGAATTGTTAATTATGATCTCCGTGAAGGTGTCTGCCACCAGGTTGCTCTTGAGAAAGGGCGGGTCGCTCCTGGCGATATCGTTGTCGGGAGTGACTCCCATACCTGCATGTACGGAGCTGTCGGGGCATTTGCAACCGGTATCGGATCGACCGATATGGGGTTTGCCCTCAAGTTCGGTGCACTGTACTTCCGGGTCCCCGAGAGTATCAGGGTCAAAGCAGAAGGCCGGTTCTCACCCAGGGTCGGTCCCAAGGATCTCATCCTCAGGCTTACCGGTGATATCGGTGCAGATGGTGCCACCTATCGTGCGCTCGAGTTTGGTGGATCTGCTTTTAACGAGATGGATATGCCGGGCAGGATGACCTGCTGTAATATGGCAATCGAGATGGGCGGGAAGGCAGGGATCGTCCCCCCTGACGAGGTGACACTGGCGTATCTGAAGGAACGGAGGTCGTTTGATCCCGTCGATATCGCCCCTGATCCGGATGCCGTCTATCTTGATCAGCGGTCATATGATGTCGCTGATCTCTCACCACAGGTTGCTGTTCCCCATAATGTCGATAATGTCGTCTCCGTTGAGGAGGTTGCAGGACGAAAGGTCGATCAGGTCTTCATCGGCTCCTGCACAAACGGCAGGTTTGAGGATATGCAGGAGGCTGCCGAGGTCCTGGGTAACGAGACCTTCTCTGATAAGGTGCGGGTGATCATCATCCCGGCATCCCGTGACGAGTATCTCAAGACCCTCCGTGCAGGGCTCATCGAACGGTTCGTCGAGGCAGGCGCTCTTGTCGAGGCGCCCTGCTGTGGTCCGTGCATGGGTGGGGCATTTGGTCTCCTTGCACCGGGTGAAGTCTCCCTCTCAACATCCAACCGGAACTTCCGGGGACGGCAGGGAAGTACGGAGGCTGAGGTCTATCTCTCATCCCCGGCAACGGCTGCGGCAAGTGCCCTGTATGGTGAGATAACTGATCCGAGGGGGGTGTAATGGCGATGCGTGTCTGGAAATTTGGCAACGATATCGATACGGATGCAATCATACCTGGTCGTTTTCTGACGATCTATGATGAAAAAGAACTTGCCTCACATGCGTTTGAGGGAACCCGTGACGACTTTTCAAAGCAGGCTGAAGAAGGGGATATCATCGTTGGTGGCCGCAACTTTGGCTGCGGCTCGTCACGTGAGCATGCACCCCTTGCTATCCGGGGCTCCGGTGTCCGGGTGATTGTCGCAGAGTCGTTTGCGAGGATCTTTTATCGAAATGCCATCAATACCGGACTTCTTCCGCTTGTCTGTGAAGATGCCGGAGCTATTGCGGATGGGGCAGAACTGATTGTAAATACGGATGAAGGATATATTGAGTCGGCCGGGAAGCGATACCCGATCGATCCTGTTCCGGAATTCCTTCTTGAAATAATAAAAGCGGGGGGGCTCGTCGCCTATGCGCGGGCGCACCCGGAGGTGAAGACATGCACAGAGTAGCACGTATAGATGGAGATGGAATCGGACCTGAGATCATTGATGCAGGAGTCACTGTCCTGGATGCCGCCGGTGAGCGGTTCAACTTTGATATCGACTGGGTCAACTTCGATATTGGATCGGAACGGTACCTCAGGACCGGAGAACTTCTGACCGAGGAAGATATCACCGGTCTTGAAGCCTGTGACTCGATCTATTTTGGTGCATTGGGCGATGATCGCGTCAAACCCGGCATTATTGAGAAGGGTATTCTCCTTGCCCTCAGGTTCCATTTTGACCAGTATATCAATCTCCGCCCGATCAAGCTTCTGGATGGTGTTACCACACCCCTTGCCAACAAGAAGCCCGAGGATATCGATTTCCTTGTTGTGAGGGAGAATACCGAGGACTTCTATGTCGGTATCGGATCACGGTTTACTGGATCTGAGAAGACGAGCCTTGAGGTGATCCGCAATCTCTACTCCATCAAATTCGGCGTTGATGTTGAGAGTGATGCGACGGAGGTCGCCTACCAGATCGGCCTCATCACCAGGGAGGGTGCAGAGCGGGTCATCAATTATGCCTTTGAGCGTGCCCAGGAGAGGGAGAAGAGCTGCACATCGGTTGATAAGGCCAACGTCCTCTCCGACATCTACGGACTCTGGCGTGAGGTCTTCACCTCGGTTTCGGGCAGATATCCTGATGTCAAGACCGATTTCACCTTTGTCGATGCGGTGACGATGTGGTTTGTCAAGAACCCAGAATGGTTCGATGTCGTTGTCACCCCGAATATGTTTGGGGATATCATCACTGACCTTGGAGCGATGATTCAGGGGGGCCTTGGTCTCGCACCCGGTGGAAACATCAACCCCGAAGGAATCTCAATGTTTGAGCCGATCCATGGCTCTGCCCCGAAGTACAAAGGGATGAACATCGCAAACCCCCTTGCGACGATCTGGGCCGGCGCACTTCTGCTTGAGAATATCGGGGAGAAAGAAGCTGCTGATGCCGTCATCAGAGGAATCGAGTCATCGATTATCGCCGGCCATGTCACAAAAGATATGGGTGGAAGCCAGTCGACGAGCAGTGTCGGCGACTGGATAGCAGAACAGATCAGAACCGGCGCATAACTCCTGCTGCCAATGATGCTGCGACGATCCCTGCGATGATGATTGCAGGGGCCGGCGCACTCTGCTCAGGCGGTGTCGGAACAGGCGATACCCGGAGATCAGGAGTCGGGACCGGTGGGGCAGGTTCCGGTGTGGTGAGTGGCTGAAGCTCTTTCACAATACCGGACGTCTTTCCCGGATAGACGGTGGTATACTCCTGATAACTGTAATACCCCTCTTTCTCTATTGTTATCAGGTGGGCGCCCAGGTCGGTCCGTGCGATAATGAGGCTCCCGTCCTCATCTGTCACTCCGACATAGTTCTGATTCTGCAATACAACCGCTTCCGGATGTGTGGTGATGACGATGTTTCCGGTATTTCGGAAAACTGTTCCTGTTCGTGCAAGTTCCGGCTCAAGCCGGACGGTTGCACCCGGTGTAATGTAGGCGACCCCGTCCCAGTTCTGGTAGTTTGGCCTCCTCACAGAGATCCGGGTCAGTCCGGGTCTGAGTTCGCTGATGGTGATGGGGGTGTAGCCCCGGAACTGGCCCGTGATATAGACCTCGGCGTTGCCAGGGTCTGAGATGATCTCAACAGATCCCGTCTCTGCTGCATTGACGGGGGAGATAAGGATGAGCAGGGAGATCAGAATTCCCACGATCAGGATGGGCGTATGGATATGCATATCTTCTGTAATGGTATTGATCCAGATAATGCTTCGTTAGGATGGATAGGTGATTCTGATCCTCTCCTTATCCTCGCTGACGGTGCCCCCTGTCAGGGAGAATGCCTGTTTGAAGTACCGGATGGTCTGTTCATCAAGAACCGGGCGATCCGGTGAACAGGTTATGATTACCCGGCGAGGATCCGGTGAGGTGATGGCGATCTCCATACCCTCGCACCCGGATGCCGCCGTCTCCTCAATCAGCCTCTGTATCGCCCTTCTGAACCTTTGTTTGTCCATCACGACATCAGGGGGTGTTTCCTCCGATTGGATGGTGAGATACCTCGGCTGTACAACACGGATCGTTCCCATCTCACGGATCATCGCCGCCATAAACGCCTCATCTGTTTCAGCTGCAAGGAGGCGGCCAGGATCTCTCTCCCCTGTGAAGGAACGCATCGCCTCTGCGAAGATAGCGTCTGGATTGCATGCTGTGAGGGTTGCAAGCGGCTGGTATCCACGAAAAACGGTCATATAATCGTTAATAAGGCCTGTCAGATGCTCAAGGAGCATGGGATCGATGATCGCTCCGAGAGCTCCCCGGTCGATCATCCGATCCAGTTTGCCTGCAATCTGGGCTGCCTTCTGAGCAAGCTGGATATCCCTGTGCTCCCCTCTTCGATATGCCTCCGAGAAGTCATGATACCGGGTGAGGAGATCATCAATTGCCGCTATCTCAATGATTCTACCGATTCTGTCTGCCTCATTCTCCTCTTCAAGCTCCTCAAGCATATGGGAGATGAAGGTGATCCGTCCTGAGATGATGGTCAGGGTCTTGTCCATCTCTGCCATCAGATCATCGCCGAAGGTTGCCGTAGCGCGTGCCCATTCCGGGGTGATCGTGGCGATAGTATCGAGTCTTTCGACATCATCCAGTATCCGTCCGATACTGGTTATTACTGATGATGCAGGAATGGGATCACCATGGCCAGAGAGGCAGGAGGTGATCCCTTCATCTTTTATCACCCTGATCAGGCCATGAAGGGACGCAATGCAGTCACTCTTTGACCAGCCAATGGAACCGGCGACACCCGGTGCCCCGATAAAGAGCGTATCGCCGATGAAGAGATAGGTGCCGAGACGGTAACAGATACTGTCCGGACTATGCCCTGGTGTATGGAAGGCGATGATCGGCATATCATCGGCAAACGGGATCCCCTCTTCCTTCAGGCCGGTTTTGGGGGAATATCCTGTTTCAAAGGAGAGGGGAGTGCCGATGGTACAGGGGTTCATCTCCCGCCCAAGAAGTGCTGCCTGGCTGATTCCTGTGTCGCCGATCCGGAGAACCTCGGCACCGGATGGATGTGTATATACCCTTTCCGCATATCCTCTCAGCTCCTCGTTATGGAGAAGGGAGAATGAGTGATCGATATGGGTATGCGTCAGGAGAATCTTCTCCAGCATACATCCTTCCCTCTCCTTTCTTCTGATGGCGGAGATGATCTCGTCCGTCTGGCCTGCCAGTCCTCCAGGGTCAAGGAGGATACACGATGTATCTGATGCAAGCAGAAAAGAATTAGATGAGACTGTATCGATCTTCCGGATGATGGGGTAGATGGATATGTCGTCGGATCCGGGAATTTTATTCCAGCGGTGCGACTCCATGCTCTATCCCTGAAGATACGCCATAGCGGCATCGATGGAGGGATGGATGGAAAAGATGGATGAAAAACCGGTCAGTCTGAAGATCTTCTCAACATCCGGACGGAGGGAGCAGAGGATGATATGCCGGTCCTCTTTTGCCAACCCTTTTTCGATGGTAAGCAGGACGCGAAGGCCGCCACTGCTGATATATGTCAGTTCACTCCCGTCGATGATGACCGGCCCGTCCCCGCCCTCTGCATATCCCCGGAGTTTCTCTTCAGCGTCGGGGGCGTTGGAAGAGTCGATTCTGCCGGATACTTTCAAAAATCGGATATTCTGTATCTCTGTCGGTGTGATCTCCATCTTCGATCTCCTGAATTGTACTCTCTCTGCTCTGGTACTACAAAAAATATCAGCATCCGGTCCGGACCATGGCATTGGATCGAGACGCACTCACTCCCGTGATTACCGGGATGACGGGCTCGCTACTATGACAGCCCCCTCATTCCTTTATGATGATCCCATACCAGGGATAAGCATTGGCACCATAGAAAAAATTATGTTCTTGCTATTCCTAACCGAAGGTTAACCACACACCCTGTGTGGTCTGGAGGTACAAACTATGGTATGGCGTAGGCGAAGATATCCGTTCGGCTCACTTGGCCATGAGATTGATGAGATGATGGGAGAGATGGAGACCCGTTTCCAGGATCTCTTCTCCGGAGGCAGGACACTGCTCCCTGAGGGGGGGGCGGCAGATCGCCTTATCCCGGCTGTCAGAGGGGAGTTCCGGGTTGATGTCTGCGAGCATGAGGGCGACGTTGTCGTCGTCGCGGATCTTCCGGGAATCGAGAAGGAGCAGGTCAATGTCCGGCTCCATGATCCACGGACCCTTGAGATATCAACAGAACGGCGGGAAGAGAAGAAGGAGGAAGAGGAGAACTACTTCATGAGGGAGCGAGTCTATGGATCGATGCGCCGCGTCGTCCGCCTCCCTGGCGATGTTGATGAGGAGAGTGCACAGGCTTCCTTTAAAAACGGAGTCCTTGAGATCCGGCTGAAGTTGTCCGAGAAGGAGACAGGAAGGACAATTCCTGTCAACTGATACTTTTTTAAAGACCGATGCTTTGATGGTGTTTTGTGGGAATATCAATACCAATGGAGAAGAAGAAGGTCAGTGACTATATGACCTACGACGTTGTGACGGTCGAGGCGGCTGGAACGGTAAAGGATGTTATCTCCCATATCAGATCGACTCATCATGACGGTTTCCCTGTCGTCCGGGGAAAGAAGGTCGTCGGTTATATATCCGCACGGGATATCATCGGGGTCCATCCATCAACCCGTATCGACCAGATCATGTCACGCCACCTGATCGTTGCCGATCCCGAGATGTGCATCACCGATGCGGCACGGGTCATCTTCCGATCAGGCATTCAGAAACTCCCGGTAATCGACGAGAAGAACGAACTCGTCGGTATCATCTCAAATGCTGATGTTATCCGCTCCCAGATTGAGCATGTATCCCCGGAGAAGGTCTTTAACTTTATGAAGACCCTCACCAAGCTGTACGGGATCGAACCGACCCTTGACCGGGGCATGATTCCCGTCGACAAGCTCCGGCCGACCCAGGCAAAGATCTATCAGGATGAACTTGAGGGGAGGATGTACGAGATCAGAAAAGGTCTGGCCGAACCTGTCATCGCTGTCAGGCAGCCTGGGAAGCTGATCATGGTGGATGGCCACCATCGCGCCGTTGCTGCCAAGCGGCTCGGCATCAGGCATCTGGAGGCGTATATCATCGATATAACCGAGGATATCGAGCTTGGGCTGGAGAGGACGGCTAATACCATGAACCTTCACTCACTCGATGATATTGTGGTTCTGGACTATGCCAGACACCCACTCGTTGCTATCACCCACCGGCTTGTACCACATAGCTGAAGCAGGGGTTCTATGACCCCTCATGCCGGGTGTCATATGCATCATTCAGGACGTACTCTTTTACCACTGTCCCTGGCTGAACGTTAACCTCAGGCCAGAGCCGGGTTCGTGAATGGACGACGACCCCCTCTCCTATGGAAGCACGTGGACCGATGACGGTATCATTCTCAATTGAGCAGCCATCTCTGATGACAACATCATTGTCGATGATACTCCCGCTGATTGTTGAACCGGTCCCGATCCTGACTCCTGAGTATATGGATGATGAGAAGATCTTGGAGCCATTTGAGATCACACAGTGATCTCCGATGGATGTGTAGGGGCCGATGATAACATCCTCTCCAATCGTTGCCCCCTCTCCGATGGAGACCGGGCCGATGATGCGTGATCGTGATCCCAGAGAGATGGCGTCACCAAACCGGACAGGTCCTGTGATCTGTGCATCCCTGACAGAGAGGGTTCCCTTGATTGTTGTCACACCGATATCAGCCAGTTTCCAGCGCTCCGCCTGCCTGAGCATCGATGGGGATCCGACATCAGTCCAGTTTCCCCTGGCAAGCCAGCCCTTGATGGTCCTGCCATCATGCATCAGGGCCGGGAAGAGATCCCGTGCGAAGTCAAACTTTCTGCCGGTGGGAATGTAATCAAAGATCTCAGAATTGCAGACATACATTCCTGTGGATGCGAGATTCGAGAAGATCTCACCGGGAGAAGGCTTCTCTTTGAACCTGCGGATGGTGAAGGTTGCATCAAGTTCTGCAATCCCATATTCAGATGGATCGTCGATGCTGATCAATCCGATTGAGGTGATGGCACCGTTCTTTTTGTGCTCACGGTAAAACTCAAGGAGGTTAATATCTGTAACATGGTCTCCTCCGACGACAAGGAAGGGTGTTCCCTCAAGGTATTCCTCTGCATTCTTGACTGATCCGGCGGTTCCAAGCTTCGTCTTCTCCTCGACATAGGTGATCTCTGCAGAGTAGAGCGATCCGTCACCAAGCGCCTCCCGTATCCGATCCCCCAGATAGCCAAGCGTGATGACGATATCAGTAAAGCCGAGGTTGGCGAGATGAATGACCAGATGCTGGATCGAGGGAACCCCTCCGATGGGAATCGTCGGCTTTGGCCTCTCAAAGGTCAAAGGGCGGAGACGGGTCCCCTCCCCCCCGCACATGATACAGACTTTCATGATAATGAGGTGGTCATCATTTCCAGTTAATAGTGGTGTTTTGACCTGCCATACTCTTATCTACCCGGAGCCAGAGAGGAATGATATGGAGTCGGAGTTTTCCTGTACCCTCTGCGGGCGTTGCTGCAATGGGTTTGGACGGTATATCAGAATCGATCAGCAGACTGGCACTACGTACCGGTGCACCCTCACCCTGACCAGGGAGACATTTCGTGCAATTCCGGATCCCGGAAGATCGGATCTTCTGAAGGATCGGTCATATTTCAGAGATCATCCACATGCATGTCCTTTTCTCAGAAAGGAAGCTGAAGAGAGGATTATTTGTACTATCCATGGATCACGCCCCCGCTTTTGCCGTGAGTATGTCTGCTGCACCGGAAGAATCGGACGTGATGATATCGTATGTGGTGAGATGAAGGGACGCAGGGATATCAAAACCGATGATCCTGATCTAACGAGGCGGTGGTCAGAACTCGTTTCGCTGTATGGAGGGTCTGATGACACTGTCTGGAAGCAGAAGGTTCAGGAAGCATTACAAAAAGACGGGTATACGGTGGTTTATTATGGATGATGCCCGCCTGAGAATTCTGGTCGTTGAGAACGGTGTGGTTGCCTGCCTGCCAAAGAAACCTGTTACACTTGATCGGTGTCGCTTCTGTGTTCACTCGACGCATTTTGAGACAAAAGGGAAGAAGGTGGTCTCCCCTGCCCGTGCGTACTGTTCAAGGAGCGGGGCTTCAGAAGAGGTTGACCTCAAAACTGTGACAAAGGTCTGGTGTGACGATCTGCAGGGGGAGGGTTTTCGGAGTATCATGTCGATCATCAGCTGATCATTCAGATACCTTTCCAGAACTCCCACCAGCGGCGGCTCTCTTTCTGAACAGGTCTGCTCTCCTTCTGATGTCTCAGATCAAGGATGTGATGGATAACCCTGATCTCCTTCTTCAGGTCGCTGACTGTTGCCGTCAGGTCATCAATGGATCTTTTGATCACCTTCACTTCCTGAAAACCCCGCTCCTGCTGTATCGGAATGAATCCCTTCTCTTCGGAATACTTGATGATGCCCGCCTCAATAAGTCTGAGAATTGCTTCATTTCGATCGACCCTCATCTCCTGTGCAAACTGTTCAATCTGATCTGACAGTTTGCTCTCCAGTGTAAATGACATCCGTGTTGTCATTTCCTGCCATCATCCCCGTTGTTCAATGCGATGATCGCCTCCATGTCAAGGTGCCTCTCAAAATGGCGGGCGAGCTCTTCGTATGGATCGATGTATATCTCTTCGGAATATGATAATCCCTTTCTCTCATGCAGGTATCTGAGAAGGGCGAGAGCGGCATTTCTGTTCTGAAAGAGCCCGTGCAGATATGTCCCAAAGACCATTCCATCATCACTGGATGCCCCCTCTCCGGAGAAGGCTTGATTTCCACCCTTTCGTACTGTCTCACCCATATGGATCTCATATCCCCTCACTTCCCCGATACCGGAGAGGATGGGTCCGATCGGCTCTGCCTGGCGGACAACCTGGATTGTTGTCTTTTTGTATTCGGAAAACCGTGTCTCAACCGGGAGGAGGCCAATGCCTGTATATACCCCCCGGCGACCTGATTCTATCGCATCATCGATGATCTGCTCCCCAAGCATCTGGTATCCCCCGCAGATTCCAATCACCGGGATGCCTCGTTCATGTGCCTTCCAAATCTCCTGTATTGTCCCTTTCTCCCTGAGCTCTTCCAGATCCTCAACAGAATTTTTTGTACCTGGAATGATGATACAGTCATATGGCTCAAGTGTGCTGCCGGGGACGACATATTCTACCGAAGCACCCCGTTCCAGCGACTCAAAGTCGGTGAAGTTGGAGATCCTTGTGAGGCGGATGATACCAATGCGTATCGGTGACCCTGATGCGCGCTTATCATTCAATGAGAGGGAATCCTCGCTTGGAAGCTGGAGATCTGTATACGGGACAAGCCCAAGGACCGGAACACCGCAGATAGATTCAACCATCCTGATGCCTGATTCGAATATTCCGGGATCACCCCTGAATTTGTTAATGATTATACCGGCAACGAGTCTGCGGATATGTGGTGGGAGGAGTTCCATCGTTCCATAAAGCTGTGCAAAGACCCCTCCTCTTTCAATATCGGCAACCAGGATAATTGGAATGTTGAGTCGTTCTGCAAGCCTGATATTGGCGATATCCCGATCATAGAGATTCAGCTCTGCCGCACCCCCCGCTCCTTCACATATCACACAGCCCGTCTCCTTATCGAGCCGTTCATACGCGGAGACGGCTATCTCAAGGAGCGCATCGGTCTCCTTATAGTATTCTCGTATTGGCAGATCCTTATAGGGCTTTCCAAGGACGATCACCTGCGAAATGCTCTCCCCCTTGGGCTTAAGCAGGATCGGGTTCATAT
>SL_3KL_010_SEDDRAFT_10006219_pt1 | contig 10687 bp, 13 predicted proteins | sample SodLakKL_010_SED_2_FD_10381 | JGI IMG/M metagenome (IMG submission 10381)
GTAACCAGGTCACAAGCATCCCAGTCTGATGGTAAGTCAAATTCAAAAGCAAAACTACCTGCACTTGTCCAGTTTGCAATCATTGGTTCTTCTTCAAAACTTACATAAACACTGTAGGTTGCATTTGCACTAAAACTGCCTTCTGATGTAACTTCAATAATAAATTTATCATGTGTGTTGTAGGCAATATAACTGATGGTTTTGCTTTGACCACCATTCTGTCCGCCGCCCCAGGTTTGTGTTTCTGAAATATCACTAATGTAATAATAAAGTGGATTTTCCGGGTCTATACAAACTTCTTCGCAATCCTCAGGGTAAGGTAAAAGAAAATCAGCTTCACCATCTTTCAGTGAGTAGCTTTCCGTTGATTTATCCAGTAACATGGAGTCATCCTTCTCGCAGGCATTAAACATAATTCCCAAAGCGAGGAACATCGTGATAATAAAAGTTGTCTTTTTCATAATAGTGGTGTTTGAGTTTAACATATAAAAATATTTGTTTGTCATTATGAAAGCAAATTTAGTCTAATTATATGTCAGAAAGCAACAATTGTTATCACCTGATTTTTTACTAGGGAAAACCCTTAGGACATAAAAAAAGATAAGCCCGTTTTGGGGGCTTATCTTTATGATAGTCAGGTATATATGTATATGGGTAATCCGCAGCGTCTTAGAAAAGGTTACTTTGTCTGCAAAGTCAGATTTTCTGATTTCTACTGAATCAGTCGTGCAATTTGTTGTATGGGTATGCTATTGGCCATGTCCATGATAGCATTCTCTTCGTTGATTCCATGAAAGTTTACCGTAAGCAACGAACTGCCAAAAGGTATCTGCATATCCCACGAAACATCACCCTGTGCATTTTCCGATTTTTGAAGCAGACCCCTGTATCCGTCTACACGAATGCGCTTCTGATTTGGGTCGCGGCCAATTACCGGCAAAGCCAGTATGGCATTGATACCGGCCAGCAGGGGAGAGTCGGCAATGATCTGTAGCTCAGCACTTTGTTTTTCATCATTTTGGTAGGTACGACTTAGGTGCAATCCCACAAATCCCATATTTACACTTCCTACCATATCATCTGCATCTGAATAGTTCAAATAACCCAGTCGTTCAGGCAAAAGTTGAAGGATTTCACGGCCAATGGCTAGGTCGAGTTCGTACATGGCTTGCTGAAGGGCAAAGCGTGCAGCTTCGAGATCTCCGCTGCTATATGCAGAGCGTGCATCATTAAGGTTTTTTTCCACCTCCTGGGCTGGTGCCGCAAAAAAGAAAAACAGACTGTATACGATAATGGTTAATATCTTTTTCATTTTTCTCCGAGTTTTTGTTTGATGGTATTGATAGTAAATTGATTTGCGGCTGCCATAAACTCTTGTTCCGAGCCAAAATTCACTCCCTTGAGTACAAAGATGGATGACTGTCCGAAGGGCACAGCCAGACTGTAACCGCTGTATTCATCATATTCAATATGAGCCTGGTGCTCCTGGAAGCGTATTCGTTTGTAGTTGGTGTCATCTGATTGCTGACGGGCGAATTCACCGGTCATCATCAGGCTTGCAACACCCAGTATGGCAGCATCATTACCTATGGAAACCTGCAATTGCATATCATCAGCTTCGTAGATCCGTTCGATAAGCAAACCGACAAAACCCATCCCGGTGCTGGTAACATTATCGGCTCCGCTAACTGAGCGTAGTCCCGAAACCGACTCAGGCAGTGATGCCAGTACATTTTGACCTATTTCCAGTTCAACGCCCCAGATGGCATCGCGTAAAGCCATTTTTGCGCCCCTGAAATCTTTTCCTGAGTAAGCACTCTCTGCTACTCCAATAGAAGCGGCCACATCGGGTGCTTCAACTGATAAACCCCCTTCGCGGTTATGAGCACCCATCCGGCGGCTTTCCTCACGCTTTTCTTCTTCCGATTTCTCAGTACCCAGTCCACGGAGTAATTCTTCTGCCGCTTTCTTTTCGGCTTCCTCCTGCAACCTGCGGATAAACCTTCCCTGGGAAAAAACCTCCGGACTGAAAGTCAACTGAAGGAAAGCGAAAAATCCGATTAAAAACACGATTCTTTTCATAATTGCTTTTTTAAATGATTAAAATGTAAAATGGTGAAGTTTTATTTGAGTTATCAGAATCTGGGTTTCTGAATAACCGGTCGTTTTTTTGTTTGCTCAAAATGTGCCGGATAGAGCAGTGTAGATAAAAAAAGAATTTATTCAAATAAGTAGTTAATAATCTTAAACAAACTTAGTAAAATAAACTTAAATATGAAAACTGGTTAGGAAGAAAATCAGTGCAATATTTAAAAAATTTTACACCATTAAAAATTTTTGAACGGTTTAAGAAGACAGATTTAATTAATATGGCTGAGGAAAGTTTATTAATTTTAGTCTAACTTAAGCAGATTTAAATAATTGAAATTATGAGAGACCTGAGAATCTTTGGAATTCTAATCGGTCATGCCGCAAAACTTTTTTTTAGTTGCTGCTTATCCATTGTGTTAATGGGGCATATAACAGCTCAGCATTTGGGCTGCACAGATCCACTTGCAATTAATTATGATTCTCTGGCAACACAAAATAACGGTAGTTGCATGTATTCTCCTGAATTAGTTTCAGTATTAAGCAGTTGGGATTTGCCTGAAACAATGATTGAAACATCAGGATTGATAATCTGGGATGAAAAGATCTGGACACACAACGATGATACTGATATCAATCTCTATGCATTTGATACCACTGATGTTCAGAATTATCAGGCTTATCCGTTAACCGGGACAGTTAACATTGACTGGGAAGAAATTTCACAGGATAATGATTATGTTTATATCGGTGACTTTGGCAACAATGTCAATGGAAACAGAACTGATCTTAAAATCCTGAGAATTGAAAAGAATTCACTTCTTGAGAACTCTCCTGTTATTGATACCATTCATTTTTCATATTCATTGCAAACTGATTATTCTCCCACTGGTTCTAATAATACTGATTTTGATTGTGAAGCATTTATAGTAACATCCGATAGTATTTACTTATTTACCAAAGAATGGATAAGTCAGAAAAGCAGTATATACAGTTTGCCCAAAGAGCCAGGTACTTATGTTGCGCAATACAGGGATTCATTCGACGTAGAAGGATTGATAACAGGAGCAACTTATCCTGATGATAAAAATCTGGTCGTTTTAACAGGATACTCAACACTTTTACAACCCTTTTTATTTTTACTTTATGATTTTCAAACTTTTGATTTCTTTTCAGGAAACAAGAGGAAAATCTCAGTAAACCTTCCCTTTCACCAGGTTGAGGGAATTGCTACTGAAGATGGTTTAATGTATTTCATTTCCAATGAGTATTTTTCTTACTCAGTGGTTACCGTTTCACAGAAATTGCATCTTATTGATTTAACACCATTTTTAAGCAATTACATAACCGGAACAACTGTTAACCTCATTGATATTGAGCAACAAAATCCAATGATCATTTATCCAAATCCAGCCACCCATATAATAAATGTAGAATACGAAGATTATTTTGCAGGAGAATCTTATAAGATAATTGATCTTAACGGAAGAAAAATTCTATCAGGAAAGTTAGAACCGGGAGAAATGAACATTGATATCGGGGATTTAAAACCAGGAACATATTTATTCATCGTTGAGCAGCCGGAATATATCATCAGAAAAATCATCCGGAACTAACATATAAACCCAGTGGTTTCACTTACAGAATACTCAATTCAGTCCTGTTTTAAAGTTTGTCTTTACGTTTTTTCTATTCAATCAGCACCTTTGGCGTGCACATGGGCTATTTGTAATAAAAAAACCCAGAAACCCACCAAAAAATACACTGCTCAATGAATCGCGCAGAAACCAGGTTTCCATTTGCTGTGCTTCACTAAAATAAAAATAACCGAAACCGGCCAGCGCACCCAGTAAAATATAAATCAGGGATTTTCTTATGTGCTTTGATTTCAGCAGTTTTTTGATTCCCTTGTTTTCTTCTTCAATTTCAAGTTTTTTGAATTCCATTTTTTAGTATGTATTTATATATGCAAATATATAGATATAGGTTTGAATAAAAAAACAGAACCGATTTGCATAAATTAATTTTATATTTTTTTCATTGTTTTTGGTTTAATCCCAGCTCTTCTTTCATCTCTTCATAGAAATTCATCATACGGTCGAAGTGAGAGCCTTCCCAGTATACTTTGCCACAATCGCGGCAGCGGAAAAAATCGTTGAAATACTGATTGGTTCCTGGTTTGAGTTCCTCTTCAATCTCTTCTTTGCTTACTTCTGCAATTGTTCCGTTACAGGCAATGCACCGGCTCAGGAACCGTATGGATTCTTTTAATTCAAAAACATCAATAATCTCTCTTAACTGTTCCCTGGCGTAGCGTGATTCAACGAAATGTCCGTGCTTTACCCTTTTGTTTTTAAGGATACCTCTGTCGCGTGTAAGCACGATTCGGTCTTCATCCTCGGCAATCTGAATGATTTCGGGATCGTCCAGATCGTTGCGGTAAATGGTATCAAAGCCCGCCATTCGCAGCAAACGGGCCAGCTTTCCCAGGTGTACATCAAGTATAAATCTGGCTAAATTCATAAAGAATTATATTTTGATTAAGTTGTGTTTCTCAAATTTACAAAGATTATGAAAACAACTCATTGATGAAGAAGTATTGATACTTTAAAGCGGCAAACCGTTTTATTTCATTCTTGACATTATGTTTCTTATGGATTTGGGAACGAAAAAAATGAAATTAAATTTGCTACGTATTTAATTAAATAATTTATATTTGCTGCCACCACTATTGATAATTTGTATTTCATGAAAACAAAACATTTTTCTCTCACCTGTTTGCTGTTCATTATTTTAACAACAGGAATACAGGCTCAAAATGCATATTGGCTCAGAGGGGGTTGGCAATATGTTAGAGTAAGCGGGCATCAGTCCCAGATTTACAACCCTGAGACTACCCATAATTTTGGATTTGGCTACGAAAGGATATTTTCAAATCCTTATGGATATAAAATCGAATTGTATTATAATGACAAAGGGTTCAACAGTTATCGCGAACAAACTTTCCGGAACTCTGTACGTTCCTGGATAAACGAAGTAGAGCAGACTTCACTAGCTATACCCATCTTCCTCACCATGCATACGAATCGTTTTTTCATTGAAGCGGGTTTAAATTTTGACTTTTTGCTTAGTTCCAGGCAGACTGAAAGAACCATAATACAATCAGAATCATCGAGCCCTGTTATTGTAGAAGAATACAATCGGGTAAATTTTTTTAATCCTGAGCTGGGTGCCATTGGGGGGGTGGGGATAAAACTTTTCAGAGACATGTATCTTTCTGCCCGATACATTCAGGGCCTGACCCCCATAAGCAGAGCCTACAATTGGACCAGGATGAGCTATTTGCAAGTATCATTGAGTATGCGTTTAGGCCAAAGCTTCACTCCTGTGAGACTATCTGAAGTTTCGGCCATGAGAACCGGCCAAGAGGTTACTAATTACAGAATATTCAGTCATAGAAATATTACACGTGCACAATTCTCAAGAACCGGCGATGGTTACCAGGTAAGATTTCGCTGGCAAGCTCTTGAGAGTGGCACATTGACAGTTTCTAACATCAACCTTGAAAGTAATTCTGGCCATGTTACCACCACCGGACATCAGGTTATAATTACAGACATTATTTTTCCGGTAAACTGCCGCCTTCAATACACCATAACAAATCCTCTGTCTGGCCAGAGTTATGAAAACACATTGGAATTCGAGATTTATGAAGCCGGCGTCTGGACGGTGACTCTTAATAACAATTAATACTTTGCTTACTTCTGCAAGGTTCGAAACTGGTATTTTTCTGTTTGAATTTTTCCGTGAGTTCGTGAGTAAAACCATGCGAATGGAGATACTGTAAAAGTTTATATGTGTTATTGCCAGGTTTTTTTACAAAGAAAAAATATTATTAACTTTAGAAAATATTATAAAACAAGCAATACTATGGCATATACACTGCAACTGGGAGAAAAAGCACCTGATTTCAAATTACCCGCTACCGACGGAAAGACTTATCGATTGAATGATTTTGATGATGCACCTTTGCTGGTCATCTTTTTTACCTGCAACCACTGCCCTTATGTTATTGGCAGCGATGAATCAACCAGGCAAACCGTTTTGAAGTACCGGGAAAAAGGAGTGAAGTTTGTAGCGATCAATTCCAATAGCAAAAATACCTACCCTGAAGATAGTTTTCCCAATATGGTAAAACGCATGGAGCAATATAAATTTCCCTGGGTTTATCTTCACGATGAAAGCCAGGAAGTCGCTTTCTCATGTGGTGCCCTGAAAACACCCCACTTTTTTGTTTTCGACAACGACCGTAAGTTAATTTATACCGGTAGGGCACTTGATAACCCACGTAAGGCTGAAGAATCAACCGTTTTTGATTTGGAAAATGCTTTAAAAGAACATCTTGAAGGTAAACCGATCAGTGTTCCCGTAACCAATCCCATCGGCTGCAACGTTAAGTGGGAAGGTAAAGACCCCAAATGGATGCCGCCCGATGCATGTGATCTGGTATGAATTCAGTTAATTAAAGGACCCAAAAAGGTTAATATATTCAGATCCGGTGAGCAGAATTGTGGTTTTAGGAACTCATGGCTGCCGGCTTTGTAAAACAACATTTTAACTGATCTCTTAAAGAACAAATTCCGGTTGAAAAACCCGATCTATTCATTATTTTAAACAAACAATATGTGCAAAATTTTTACCACTCAGCTTTTTCTTCTCTTATTTTTTTCAGGTTTTGCTCAATTGCTTCAAGACGATTTTGAAGGCAACTCAACCATCGACACCTGGTATGCTGATGACTGTTTAATGGACATCTCTTATGCGAATCCCTTTATTGATTCTTTCAACTCTTCATCTACAGTTCTCAGATATGAAGATACAGGCGGCCTTTATGCCAATATCGGATTTGATTCCCCTTCAATAATTAATATTTCTGATGATACACCCTTTAGTTTAAAAATATATGTGCCTTCAGACGGAATTACAGGAAATCAACCCAATCAGATTTCCTTAAAACTTCAAAATGGAAATCTGGGGCAACCCTGGTCAACGCAAAGTGAAATTATTAAGCCCATAAGTTTGGACCAATGGCAGATAGTTACCTTTGACTTTGTAAATGATCCGTATATCAATTTAGACCCCAATTCACCACCACCCATTCAAAGAACAGATTTTAACCGGGTTGTTCTCCAGGTGAATGGCGAAAATAATACGGATCATGTCCTTGCTTATATTGATGATTTTTATTTTGAAGGAGAAGAGCAGGAGGAAACAGACGATCCTGTTTACGATCAGTTGGTATGGTATGATGAATTTGAGGAAGATGGTGCCCTGGATGCTTCAAAATGGTTTCATCAAACTCAGTTGCCCAATGGCGATAGTTGGTTTAATGGTGAAATACAGCATTACACAGATAGAATTGAAAATACATTTGTTGATAATGGCATCATGTACCTGGTGGCAAAAAAAGAAAACTTTACCGATCAGGGAGTTACCAAACAATATACCTCTGCACGGTTAAACTCAAAGTTTGCATTTACCTATGGCAGGGTAGAGGTAAAAGCAAAACTTCCCACAGGTGTTGGTACCTGGCCGGCCATCTGGATGTTGGGAAAAAATATAAATGAAGTCGGAGCGTACTGGTATATTGAAGGTTATGGCACCACCAACTGGCCGGCTTGCGGTGAGATCGATATCATGGAACATTGGGGAAGCAACCAGAACTATGTGCAAAGTGCAATGCATACTCCTTCAAGCTATGGTGGAACCGTTAATCACGGCGGACAAGTCATTCCTACTGCTTCCACCGAATTTCATGTATATGCCCTGGACTGGTATCCCGACAGAATGGTTTTCAGTGTAGATGATGTGGTGCATTATACTTATCAACCCCATGAGCAGAATCCAGACACATGGCCGTTTGATGAAGACCAGTACTTACTTTTAAACATAGCCATAATACCCAACATAGATCCCAACTTCACCGAAAGTGCCATGGAAATTGATTATGTGCGGATTTACCAGGAAAGCACAACAACTGCAGTTGAAGTTCCTTTGGAATTAAAACTGATAATTTCTCCAAACCCTGTAAATTCAATAGCAATCATTAAAAGTCCGACACAGGCAACAGGCAGCGGTATTTTTATTTATGATCTGCAGGGCAGATTATTACAAACCATGGTAATTCATTCTGAAGAAACAAAGGTTGATATGACGGGCTGGTCGCCGGGAGTTTATTTATTTCAGCAAAGGGGAAAAAACGTTAACCTAACATATAAGATCATAAAAAAATAATTTGTAATCAGAAAGCATAATTCATTTGCCTTAACATAAAACTGGTAGTCAGGTGTTATCAAATGTCAATAAAAAAAGCTCCCTGAATTGAACAGAGAGCTTTTTTTATTTTGTGTTACTTCCGTGTTACTTATTTGGGAAGAACAACTCCATCAATAACATGGATTACACCGTTAGAACCTTTAAGGTCCACAGCAGTAACATATGCTGAATTACCATTTTCATCGGTTAATTTAACTTTATCCATTTCCAGGGAGACAGTTAATTTTCCACCACTTACGGTTGTTAAAACTACTTCACCATTGCCATCTTCAAGTGCAGCCACTACTGCAGCAGAATCAAGATTGCCGCTAACCACATGATAAGTTAAAATTTTTGCCAGTTGAGCCTTATTCTCAGGCTTAAGCAATGTGGCAACAGTTCCTTCAGGAAGTTTGTCGAAAGCTTTATTTGTTGGAGCGAATACTGTAAATGGACCTTCACTTTTCAATGTTGCTACTAAGTCGGCAGCTTTTACAGCAGCTACTAATGTTGTATGATCAGACGAACTGATTGCAATATCCACTACATCTTTTTGTTGACTGAATGCGCTAAACGATACTACAAGAGCAAGAAGAATGAGATTTAATTTTTTCATTTTTGTTTCTTTTTAAATTTGTAAAAAATTGTAATAGTCTTTAAACAGGCAGTATTGATTAATGTTCAATAATATAACATAAAGATTAAACAAAATATTTCTGATTGTGTGTTTTGAGTTAAGAAGATGTGTTTGTTTTAGTAGTTAAATAAAGCATTTTATTTATAAAATGCTATAAGGATGATGGGAAGGAAAACAAAGTGTTGTTTTGCTTAGATGTTTAAACTTCAATAAAAATACATAAACAGTATCGATATATTTATCAATCTTTACCGGTTTAATTCTACAATGATATTTTGGACCGTATAATTTACAATTTAAGTTTTTTACTTCAATATATCTCATGTTAAACTTTTTTATAATCTTAGAAACAAAAAGCATTTTTTTTTGTCTTATAAATTATGTTAAGTTCGGAACCCACATGAAAAACGGGGTAATATATTATAAATCAAATAAGTAAAAACAAAAAATATGATGACAAATCTCCTGATTATAGCACAACTGGTATTAGCAGTTTCCATATTAATTGTATGGGTATTTCGTTTTGATAATATTGTAAAAGAATTTAAACAGTATGAACTGAGCGATCTAACCCGAACCATGGTTGGAACCAGCAAGATCGTACTGGCCACATTGCTGGTTGCAGGTATCTGGTATCCTGCACTGATTCCTGTTCCTGCACTTATTATGGCTTTCCTTATGTTAAGCGCGCAGTATTTTCATTACAAAGTAAATAACCCATGGCATAAGAGAATTCCTTCGTTTTTTCTTATGCTGCTATCTCTTTTTATTGCTGCGGTATCCTTAAATATTATTCCCTGATGCGCATACTGAATTTCCTCATTCTCATTTCAAGTCTGTCTTTTTTAGCATATGGGATTTCCTATTTCATTTCTCCGTATATGAAAAGTGAATTTATTCGCTTTGGACTTGGAAGATTAGGAATGTTGATAGCTGTTTTAGAGATAATTGGAGCGATAGGTTTACTTGTAGGTTTATGGATTCATTCTATTTTGCTGATCTCATCCGGAGGACTGGCAGTATTAATGTTTATGGGCGTAATTGTCAGATTAAAAGTAAAAGATAGTCTTTGGCTTTCATTACCTGCTTTGGTTTTCATGGTTTTAAACTCATATATTTTTATTGCATCATTGAACCTTAGTCCTGATTGATTTTTTATATTAATTCTGACATTCCCGAAAAAAATTAATTGAATGATGGAACAAAATGATATTGACAGAATTATTGAAATGGCCTGGGAAGACCGAACACCCTTTGAAGCCATTAAAATACAATTTGGTTTTGAAGAAGCAGATGTAATTGCTCTGATGCGAAAAGAATTAAAACGCAGCAGCTTCAATTTATGGCGACAAAGAGTGCATAGTGGAATTAGTCAGAAGCATCTCAAAAAAAGAAATCCCGAAATCAATCGCTTCAAATCCAATCGCCAGAAAAATATTTCAATGAATAAGATCAGCAAGCGTTAAATGGAGCTTTAATTTAAGTTTTATACCATATTTAGTTCATTATCTACAATAAAAAACCGCAATCCGTTAATTTATAACTGATTGCGGTTTTGCTTGGTCGGGGTGAGAAGACTCGAACTTCCGACCCCTTGCACCCCATGCAAGTGCGCTAGCCAACTGCGCCACACCCCGATTTTTGCAC
>SL_3KL_010_SEDDRAFT_10006220_pt1 | contig 10686 bp, 13 predicted proteins | sample SodLakKL_010_SED_2_FD_10381 | JGI IMG/M metagenome (IMG submission 10381)
CATGCCAATGTATATTGTCTCGCCGGTACAGGTGTACCGGGACCTGCACGTTCTTTTCGGTGCCACCGCCGCCGCGGGGAAACTTTTGCGGCAAGCCATCGAACCGTCCTGGTAAAGAATCAAACCCAAATTATTGATAGGCTCGTAAAAAACTCGATCTGACGGCGCAGGAACATAAAACGTGCTGTTTGATACTTTTTACCTATCCGACATCATTGCTTTTTAGGAAGAAGGGTCCGGGTACTGTAACCGCTTCCCTCAAGCACGACCTGGACGGCCCGGTCGGTCTTAGGCGTGTAGATCACCGGCGCTAGCAAGTTCAAACTCGCGGTTTTATCCTTGTGGAACGTGATGGTGGTCATGATAAAATACGAATCGTCTTCGGCAATGCCAAGCTTCATCAGGTCATTGTATTCCGGGCGCACCCGGTAATCCGGAAAGAAAAGGCACGGATTGATCAGCAGAAACGCCACATGCGCTTCTTCCACGCTCTGGATGCAAAACAGGACATCGTCCTTTTTCACCGGCATGACGATGAACTTCCGAAGGTGCTCGAAACCGATCAATCCTTCCGGAAAAAGGATCACCTTGTCCGGATCGTATGTAATCTCACCAAAACCGGTATGCAGTGTTTTCATTCCCGACTCCCCTTGTTGGGAAGAATGGCATTCAATGCATCCAACTTCTGCAAATCCCACTGGCTTGCCTCCCTGTTTTCCAGGCATATCCGCTCGTAGATTTCCTCGCGGTAAATCTTCTTGTCACGCGGGGCCTCTATTCCGATGCGAATCCGCCCGTCCTTGCATTCCATCACCCGGACGACGATATCCTCTCCGATTACGATACCCTCTCCGACTTTGCGCGTCAGTACCAGCATCCGCCCTCCCTGGCGCCAGCCTTTATCTGAGATTACATGTGATCAAGGATGGACAATCTCGACACCCTCGTGGTTACGTTCAATGCCGCCTCGAAAGCTGTCTCCTGCTTCACCAGTTCCGAAAATACCTTGATCAGGTCCGCGTCTTCGTAACTGGAAATCATGCTTTTGAACTCGATGGAGGCATCGGTAAGATACAACTCCGCCCGGTCGATGCGCCAGGCATTGTTGCCCATGCGGCCCCGGGTCCGCCGTACCTGTTCGGCGCCGGTTTCCAACTCTTCGAGCCCCTTGCTCATGCCGTCGACATCCCCGTTCCGGACGGCATGCTCCGCATCCCGCAAAACCCTGAAAAGATCAATGCCCAACCCGTCTTCGGTATCGCCCAGAAAAAGGGCTTCGCCGGAGACCTGTTTGTCGATGTGCTTGCCCGGCTCGATTTCCACGGTTTTGATATTTTCCCCGCCCTCGTAATGAACCGGCCAGGTAGCGGGAATCGCTTCGTCATAGGCCTCCGGATCGTAGTCCGGATTCTCTTCGAAAGGCCGGGTGAACTCCGCGTACCCTGAAAACATGTACTTTCCGTTGGTCTGGGTGTTGGCTGCATAGAGGAGCTCGTCATAGAGCTGGGAGATCCGGTCCGCGTAAGTCTGCAGATCGGCTTGGCTGGCCGCGCCGTTCATGGCCGCGCTGGTCGTTTCCTTGGCCGAAACCATGATGTTTTCCACGTTGCCCAGCTGGCCGTCCAGCATTTTCATTTCGCCGGCGGCAGAGCCAAGGTGCTTGAGATAGCGATCCGCGGATGCGCTTTGCATGCGGTAATTGAGCACCGGCCGGATGGCGCTTGGATCGTCCGATGGACGGTTGAGCTTCTTGCCGGTGGCCGCCTGCTGCCGCAGTTCGAAAAGTTTATTGGACATGGTCTCCAGGTTGGAGGACAACAGGCGGTAATTCATTCCCATGGTGGCTTTCATGACGATATCTACCTCTTCATGCCGATGATGGTGCCAAGCATCTCGTCAATGGTCCCGATGTAGCGCGATGCCGCCTCGAAGCTCTTCTGGAACATTATCAGGTTGATCATTTCCTCTTCGATGGAAACCCCGACAATCGATTCGCGCAGATTTTCGAGCTGGTCCATGGTATCTTTCGCGCCGTCGCGGGCCATGATGTTCCTGCGCGCTTCGGTTCCGACCGCGGAGGCGATCCGGCTGTAGTGCTCCAGGAACGTCTCGTCTCGGGTACCGCCGTCGCCCTCGATGCGCTCGTTTATCAGGCCGCTGATGGCCAGCGCGTTCTCGTTGTCGCCGGGTGCGCCGCTGTGTAATCCGGCGGCCACTTGACGGGTGGAGGTAATTTCAACGTAGGCGGTGCCGGTTTCCTCGTCAACCTCGAAAAAAGAACGGCCGGTTTCGCCGTCCAGGCCGTATCCCGCCTCGTGCAGGGCATTGACCTCGGTGATGATCTTGTCGCGCAAGGCGGTGGTATCCTCCCTCATCTCAGGGATGAAATTGTCCCGCAGGTCGAGCAGGCCGCCGAACTGACCGCCGAAATTTGCCGCAGTGGTATTCAGGGTCACATCGTTGCTGCGAACCTGAAATCTCAGGTCATCGCCCTCATAATAGGACTCGAACTGTACGGCGTTGGCACCCTGGACCAGGGGAAGCCCGCCCGGAAGCTGCAATCCCACCTGACCGCCGCCCGATTCGTAATCGTGTACACCCAGGATGCCGGAGAGTTCCTTGACCAAAAGATCGCGCCGGTCATGATCAACGTGGGCCACGTAGCCGCCGGCTTCCTTCGCCTTGATATCGGCGTTGAGCCGGGCGATTTCCTGAAGTCGCTGGTTGATGCCGTCCACCTCGGCTTCCAGGGTGTGATTGATGTTCTGGGTGATCCGGACAAGTTCGGAATCTTTGTGCGCAAAAGATTCGACCAGGTTTTCACCCTCATAGATCACTTTATCCCGCTCCACCGATCCGCTCGGGTTTTCCGCAAGATCGTGCCATGCGCCGAAGAAACTTTCAATATCCGACCCCAGTGCGTCCGATCCGATTCCGAACACCCGCTCCAACTCGGTCAGGGGGCCGCTTTTGGCGTCTTCCCTGCCCAGGATGTTGTTCTGGTCCATCAACTGACCGGATATGAAGCGGTCGTATTCCCTCCGGACCTCCTTGACCTCGACGCCCTGGCCCACATAGAGCCCCCGCTGGTTAATGGCGGCGTTGGGCGACATGGTGGCGGTCTGGCGCGAATATCCCGGGGTGTTGACATTGGAAATATTGTTGCCCGTGATTTCCACCATTTTCTGGCTGGCAAGCAGGCCCGTTCGTCCCGGGTTCATGGCGCTGATCAGTGTCATGTCAAATCTTTCCCGATATAATGGCACCCGAATGCCGGTTTTTCGATATTGAGCCGTCATCGGCATAGGAGGCGGGCCAGACCGCGCGCCCCATGAAATCCAGCGACTCGCGGGTCCATTTCAGGGCGGACCAGAAAAACCAGGCGTTGCGAAGATTTTCCGAGTAAAGGGAACGGGCCAGTTCCGCTTCCCGCGGGCTCAGATCGGCAGCCGGCCCCACCAGGGGAAGAATCATCTCCAGAAGCTGCTCCTTTTGACCGGTGAGCTCGATCATCTCGTCGACATGAAGGCTGCGGGCCGCCGCACGCTCAGCCATTATCACAACGCTTAGCTTTTCCAGCAAATCGCTCAGGCTGGTCTCTTTCACACCCATGTTCGTATCCGTGGCCATGTCGTCCATGTCACTTGCCTTCCACGATATATCGGAGCAGGCTTTCGGCCACCTTGATGGCCTCGGGCCGGTAAGACCCCTCCGCGATCTGTGCTTTCACCTCTTCCAGCCTGGCCTGCCGTTCTGTGTCCACGAAAGAGCCCTCTTTGACGTTCTGGAGCTTCTGAAGCTCTTTTGAAAAGTCCACCCTGTCCGCTTTGCCGGTTCCGGCGGCCTGGCCTGCGGCGTTCGCGGGTCCGCTTTTCTGGAGACTCTGGAATTGCCGGATTGCCTGGTCCGTATAGATTTTCATGGAACCCATCCTTTGTGTTGCCCGTTGTGTTGACTGTGTTGCCCGGTGCGTTGCTTCGGTGTTTCATTGTCGGCGAACCGGTTTTTGTCCTTTCTTGCCGCCTCACTATACGTATCGGAAGAATTTTTTATTTCTTTATGCTGACACGGGTATTTAGCGTAGCGGCTGAACAAAAACCAATATTTTGGGTCAAGGATATACGATGCGTTTCCTTCGTCAGCACATCCTATACCGGGAAATTTCGAGCAATGCGGATGCTGACGTTTTAATGAAGCCGTCACGGGTGGTTTTTCCGGAAACTCTGGTAGAGATGCTCTCCCAGTCCGAATCCGCCTTTTCGGGCCATCTCGCGGGCGACTTCCATATCCATGATCTCTTCAAAGAAATCCATGCTCATGTCCCGGTCAAAAAAACCGTCTTCCGGGATCGTTTTGCGCATCTGCTGAAAAAGGCTGTGAACAAACAGGGCCTCGAAATCCTGACACAATTGCCGCAGCCCCGCCCCGTCATCGCCCGGCGCTGCGTTTTCACCCGACGCTCGGTTCAGTTTCGGCATGGTCATTTGCGGATCAACTGCAATTTTCATTTTAATAGCTCTCCCCTCTTTCTCTTGCAATCAGGCTGCTTATTCTACATGATGACCAGCTCGGCGCGCATGGCGCCGGCGGCCTTGATCGCCTCGAATATGGTAATGACATCGCGCGGTGACACCCCGATGGCGTTCAAAGCCGCGGCCACGTCGCCCACGTTGACGCCTTCTTCCATGACGACGAAGCTGGCGTCTTCCTCCTCGAATTCCAGCTCCGTATCCGGGATCACAACCGTTTCGCCCAGCCGCGAGAAGGGATGCGGTTGGGACACCAGCGCGGACTCCTTCACCGTTAAGCGGATGTTGCCGTGAGCCACGGCCACCGTGGAGAGCCGGACGCTCGACCCCATGACGATGGTTCCGGTCCGCTCATTGACAACGATCCGGGCCCTGGAGTCCGGGTTGACCTCAAGGTTTTCGATTCCCGAGAGGAAGCGTACGGGGTTGTTTGTGAAATCCTTCGGAAGACGGACCTCCATGGTGGCGCTGTCTACGGCCCGGGCCACGCCGCTGCCGAACGTGTTGTTCACGGTGTCGACCATGCGCGAAAGCGTCGTGAAATCCGCATCCCGCAAGTGAAATTCGTATTTGCCGTCTGCGGGAAGGGAAAAACCTACCTCCCGCTCCACCAGGGCGCCGTTGGGAACCCGGCCCACGGTGGGATGGTTTTTTTCCACGCGCGCGGCGGCACCGCCCGCGCCCATCCCGCCGACAACCAGTGGCCCCTGGGCAACCGCATAGACCTGGTTATCCGGCCCGACCAGGGGCGTCTGCAGCAGCACGCCGCCGAAAAGGCTGTCCGCATCCCCGATGGAGGAAACCACCACGTCGATTTTGGTACCGGTGCGCGCGAAGGGCGGCAGATCGGCCGTAATCATAACGGCAGCCACGTTATCCACATCCACGGCGTCCCGGTCGATGGTCATGCCCATGTGCTCCATCATGTTGGCCACCGTGAGCATGGTGATCCCGTTATTGGAGCTGTCACCCGTATCGTTGAGGCCGACCACCAGGCCGTAGCCGACCAACTGGTTGTTGCGCACGCCCTGCATTTCGGTCAGGTCCTTGATGCGGGCACCCGAGGCATCGGGGGCCTGCAAAAAAAATGCAAGAAAAAAAGCCAGCAGACAAGAAAAAATACGGCCGTTGATCACCTCTCCCCTGTTATTGAAAAATGGGATTGCAAAAGCCGGACACCGCGTTTGCTTCTGGTTTGTTGTCATAGTCATTTGAATCCTCCGCTTCTGCTTCACCGGCTAAGAAATACTAAAAGGGCCACAAAACGTCCAGCGCCCTGGCAAGCCATCCCGGTTGCTGCTGGCGCGATACGATCCCCTTGCCGGAATACTCGATCTTTGCGTCGAGGATGAACTTGGAATCGATAATGTTGTGGGCCGTGATGTCCGCCTGACGAACAAGGCCCGAAAGCTTAATGATCTGGTCTTCGGCGTTGACCCGCACGGTTTTGCTGCCTTCGATTTTCATATTGCCGTTCGGGTAGACTTCAACGACGCGGGTGGTCAGTGTCGCAGAAAGATTTTCCTGCCGCGACGTCCGGCCGGAACCGTCAAAACCCTTGTCGCTGTTGGCGCTGAGCAGGCTCGACGGATCGAGGTTGGGATTCCTGTCCGCCAGACTCGTTTCGACGCCGAAGAGCTTGGGAATTCCCAGCGACGCATTCGAAGAGCGGCCGGTGGACGTCTGGGCCTCTTTGGCTGCGCTGGCCTGTTCGTAGATTACCACGGTTAGGATATCCCCCACCCGTGTAGCCTTGTTGGGCGCGAACAGGGAGCCGGATGCGTTTGCATAAAGCGATCCGGGGGATCGTTCTTCCGCGGGTGCCTGCTCTTCGACCGGAGCCGGCACATGAACCAGTTCGGTCCTCGCGTTTTTCCCGGCGCACCCGAAGAAAGCGGATGCCAGCAGCACCATGCACATACAGGACAATATACGTGTTTTCATAATTAAAACTCCACTTTTGCCAATCCAGGCCCGATGACCCGTCCCGGAACTTCACGGTCGGACCGGAGGTTTTTGATCATGACGATGTCGCCCCTGCGGCCCGAAGCCATGGCCTGCCCCTTGGTGCTTATTTCCAGAGCGCCCCGGTTGGCGACCAGGGTGATCATCTGCCGTCTTTCCACAAGCACGGGCAGGTCCAGGTCGTTTTCACTGATCACGCGGTTTACGGAAAGGGGGCGCCGTAGCTTCATACCGATGGCATCCTGCTTGTCCGTTAGGGGGTTTTTGAGGCCGTTTAAGTTTTTAAGTTCAATCCGGACGTCCCCGGCGCCGATCACGTCCCCGCGCCCCAGGTTGTCCGCAGTTACCACCACGGGCACAAAGGCCTGGATCTCCCCGGGGACGGAAATATTGTGCCGGACCCGCCCGTCGACCCGGACGATGAGGGTGGCCTGGCGGCTGGAAAGCACATCGGGGTTGGGGAAAAGGACCTCGAAATCCATGTCCCCCTCCGGAAGGCTGAGGGTCTCCGGCGTGTTGCGCGGCACGAAGCGGAGTTTTTGCGCTCCCATGTGGCCGATGGCCGACTCAAGGTGATCGTTGATGATGCCAACGATTTCGTTGTCCTCGACGACCATGGCGCCGTGCCGTATGCACACGGCGTCGGCCCCGCCAAAGGAGATGTTTTCCTGATCCGAGTTTGCGCGCACTGCGTCGCGCACGTAGGCCCGGAGTGTCGCGCTCCGGTAGCATCGCTTATCGGTATGATGCGGCGCCGAAAAGAGCGCCAGTTCAGCCAGATCCCGGGCTTTTTCCGCCGGGGAGATGTCCGCGATATCGCCGATCCTAAGCATTGGCGATCGGATCTCCGCATTCTCCCGGAAAGTAATCTCCACGCCGAGAGCCTGGGTTGCAAGCAAAACAACACAGCCGATGGCGAAGATGGACAAAAGGATTGGCTTCATTTTTTCACAACCTCATTATACCAGCTGATTGGTTTGCTGGAGCATTTCATCGGCGGCGCGGATGGCCTTGGAATTCACTTCGTAGGCCCGCTGACCGGCAATGAGGTTGATCATCTCCTGCATGATGGATACGTTGGAGTTTTCCAGAAATCCCTGGGCGATCCCGCCAAAGCCGTCACTCGCGGGCGTTCCCAGAATCGGCTGCCCGGAGGATGCGGATTCCCGCTGAAGGTTGCCGCCCATGGATTGCAGGCCCGAAGGATTGCCGAAGCGCGCCAGTTCAATGGTTCCAACCTCGACGCCCTCGGCTTCATTGTCGATGTATGCCGTGACGGTGCCGTTTTGCCCGATGGCAATCTTGGTTGCATTTTCGGGGATTGTAATCTGGGGTTCCATGGGATTGCCGTCGGCGGTGACCAGTCGGCCCTGGCTGTCCTTCTTGAAGCTGCCGTCCCGGGTGTAGGCTGTCTCGCCGCTGGGAAGCTCGATCTGAAAAAACCCGTCCCCCTCGATGGCAAGATCGAAATCACTCCCGGTTTTTTCCATATCCCCGGCGGTATAGATTTTGTCGACAGAGGCGGTTCGCGTGCCGAGCCCGATCTGGATGCCGGTGGGGACCTCGGTGTCGTCGCCGGCGGCCGAACCGACCGCGCGCGCGTTTTGATACATGAGATCCTGGAAGTTGGCGCGGCTTCGCTTAAAGCCTGTAGTGTTCACGTTGGCCAGGTTGTTTGCGATCACGTTAACCCGTGTTTCCTGGGCCTCCATACCCGTTGCCGCCGAAAATAATGCCGTAATCATGGTTTGCTCCCCAACTGGTGTTTTGTTTTTCGTGTTCCGGTGGTTCTACCCGATCTCCCCGATGGACCTGGCTTTTTCCGCCAGCTCGGAGTAGATCTTCATGGTCTGCATGTAAGCCGCATAGGACCGATTGATTTCGATAATCTCGGTCGTCAGCCGCAGGGCGCTGACGTTGGCCTGCTCAAGAGACCCCTGGATCACCTCCGAATCTTCGGAAGGACGGTCTGCATTATCCTGCGCGGCGCCCCACAGGCCGTTTTCCTGCTGGCGCAGGGCATCCCTGTCTTCAATGTCGTAAATGGTCAGGCGTCCCACCGGCTCGCCGTCGGCCGTGATGTTGCCGCGCTTGTCGATATGGATATCCGAATGGGGGACGAAAACGGGACCTTCCTCGCCCACCACCTGAAGCCCTTCCGTGCCGGTTACCAGGCTGCCGTTCTCATCAATCCGGAAGTCGCCCTTGCGGGTGTAGAAAAAGCCGTCTTCGCTCGCCACCTTGAAAAACCCATCGCCCTTGATGGCCATATCCAGGGGCCGTCCACTTCGTTCGATGTCCCCTTGGGAAAAATCCACAAACCGTCCGGCGGTCCGGGCGAAATTTTTACCCAGCCCGTGTGTGTTCTGAATCCGCTCGTCATAGATCGATTCAAACGATACCCGGCTTCCCTTGAAGCCGACATTTCCCACGTTGGCCAGGTTGTTCACGGCCAGGTCCAGGTTCTGCATTTTGGCTACCGCCCCGGTCAGCGCACTGTATATTCCAGAACTCATGTCATCGTCTCCATGCCGTTTCTTTTTTGCCTTCACTGTATCTCTTATCGACCACCCCCCGCCATACTTAAACCAAAATTAGGGGACGTCCTTAACTTATTAACTTTTTGACATCGTATTTTTCCTTTTCAATGATCCTGGCACCCCGCTCAACCGATTTACTAACCGCCACTAAAGATATATTGAAACGGCGAGCCAAAGAGGCCATGGTCGATTTCAATTCCCTAACCGCAAGGTAACAAATAAGGCTCCGGGCGATTACCGCCTTCCTTTTCCTCCCGCCACCCCACACCTCATCTTCCCTGACGCCCAGCAACGAAGCCACCCTTGCAGCAATATAATCGACATCAATTCCCCGTGTTTTAAAATGGTATCTCCTTTCAAATGATTCGTCCGCCTCCGAGAGCACGCGATTTACAAAATCACTGTCTCCCAGTATACGTTCATCGCTTTTGGAATATATCCCTGCCATACGCATTTGATGTACCGCCAACCAACCACCTGAACTGCGGACCAGCCCGCCACCAGTGAGATCATCCCTCCTGCCCTGACCCACTCCTTTTGCTATAAACTCTCTGTATTTCACCCGGGCCGCGGTCGCATCTTCTCCAAACACGGATAACACCGGATCGATAGATTGCCAGTCGTACTGATACCTGCCCATGAGAACCCCGTGACCAGTAAACCGATATGTATCGAGTTGTTCCATGGAATTCACGAGATTGGCCCTTAACGGATTCAGGTGGATGTATCGGACAAGTTCAAGAAAATACGTATCTTCCTGGCATAAAATGGATTTATACCGATTTTGAAACAAATGACCGCGGCGATCGTGCCTTTTATTGAAGCTGATGGCATGTCCGGTCATCAGTCGTCTCATGACCGTGGCCATTTGAACAGCACCGGTTCGCATCAGCAAGTGAAAATGGTTGGGCAGAAGCGCCCATGCATAGCAAGCTGTACTGGTTTCATCCAAAATTATGCCCAATCGCTTCAAAAAGAAATGCCGGTCATTATCATCCTTAAAGATCAGGGCGCCGTCTATGCCTCTTGCCATAATATGGTGAAGGGCACCGGGAGCATCCAGGCGGGCTTGTCTTGGCATAGTGTTCCATCCATACATTGTTGTACAATAAGTTAATAAGTTAAGGACGTCCCCTAACTTTCCCTAATTTCGTATCATTATTAACCAGACGATACATTATTCAATATAATAATAATAAAAAAATTTATATATTATTAGAATGAATTTTATAAAATAAAAGTTTTTATAACATAAAAAAGAGTTTTATGCGTACGAAAATGGCTACAGAAGGGTGAATGAAAGGAAAAATTTGCGACTTACATGGTGGATGATCGTGTTTTTCACTCGGACGTTAAATAAGTTAATAAGTTAAGGACGTCCCGTGTTTTGGGTGCGGGAGAGGGCGAGCATCTGGCGGGCTTCGTTTTGGGAAACGTCCAGTATATCGGCGATTTCGGTGGTGCCTAAGCCGGAGCGCTCCAGGTCGGCGATGTAACGGTATTTTTCGGAGATATCCGACTCGAGATCGGATGCATCGGCAAGGCGGCTTTTGAACTCGCTTTCATTCATGGACGGGGGTTGGTATGATATCCGGGAAGATGCGGCCGGGGGCCGGGACAAAACACTTCGCGCATCGGCGGGGGGGGGTTCC
>SL_3KL_010_SEDDRAFT_10006221_pt1 | contig 10685 bp, 10 predicted proteins | sample SodLakKL_010_SED_2_FD_10381 | JGI IMG/M metagenome (IMG submission 10381)
TTCCCACTAAAATCATGGTTAGTTTCTTCATCTTTTTTCTCCTTTCAAATTTTCTCCAGACTGCTATAGTTTTTTTACCTAAACCCTTACATCATCTTTAAAAAAACTGGTCAAAATCCTTTTGTTAATAACTCACCTCCTTTCCTTTTTTGAGCATTTCAGGAACATGGCAATAACTAATTTTTCCATATCCCTCAAAAAAGCCGAGACTATCTCCTTTTCTGAAAGTAAGGTACCAGACTTTAAAGTAAATATCTACCATTAACTGGTTTAGCGCAATATGGTGAAAACTGTATTTTGAGGATTTTTTTAATGTATATAAAAGGCAATTAGCGCTCCTTGCTTATCTTTGACAGAGGGGGTATGATAAATAGTATAGTGTTCAGATTTTGAACAGAAGGAAAGGTCATGGATAGAGATCATTGCACCCCTTTGCCGGTTGCCAACGCACCCAACGCGCTTACCGAACGGATCAAAGAATTGAATTGCCTTTATGGCATATCCAATCTGTTTGAAAATCAAGACGTATCGTTATCATGGATAATGCACCGTGCTGTCGAACTGATTCCAACCGCATGGCAATATCCTGAAAATGCTTGTGCGCGAATCCGGCTGGATGGCCAGGAATACATCTCAAAGAATTTTCAAGTAACACAATGGCACCAGAACACCAAAATCATTCTGAACGGCAAACAGGTTGGAGATGTACATGTCTTTTACAGACAGGCACCACCGGAAGGGGATAATGACCCGTTTCTGGAAGAAGAAAGTCGCTTGCTTAGGGCAATTGGCGAACGCTTGAGCAAGGTTTTATGGCTAAAACAATCCGAAGAGGCCCTTAAAGAAAGTGAAGAGCGCTACCGGGTGCTCACCGAACAGGTTGACGAAGGTGTTGCATTGGTACAAAATTCGCGATTTTATTATGTAAATCCAGCATTTTGCAAAATGTTCAATGTCTTGTCGGTCGAAAACATTCGCGACGCAAAAGTACACAGTCCTCCTGCGGGTAACGCTGTTGAGATCATGAAACTTTACAGCGGCTGCACAGACAGTAACATTAAAAAAAATCTGGAAATTATTCACCATTTCACACGATCTGAAAAATCCTTCTGGGTCCAGGCTTGCCACATTCCGATTACTTTCAAGGGCCAACCGGCGTTGTTGTCAACATTCAAGAATATTACCAAAATCAAAGAGCAACAGATGGCCGCACAACGCATGGCCGACTTTTTAAACAACGAAAACCGGGTGTTGCGGTCTTCATTAAAAGAGCGGTATCGGCTCGGGGATATTCTGGGCCGTTCACCGGCCATGCAAGAGGTTTACGAACTTATTCTAAAAGCGGCTGCCTCAGATGCAAATGTAGCCATACATGGCGAGTCCGGTTCAGGAAAAGAATTGGTTGCTCACGCCATTCATAACCATAGCGAAAGAAAAAATAAGCGATTTGTTGCAGTAAATTGCAGTGCAATACAGGAAACTCTTTTTGAGCGAGAATTTTTCGGTCATTGCAAAGGCGCTTTTTCCAGCGCCCACTCCAATTCACCTGGCTATCTGGACATGGCTGATGGTGGAACCCTGTTTCTCGATGAAATCAGCCAACTGACCATTAATATGCAAGCCAAGCTGTTAAGGGCCATTGAAGGAGGAGAATACCGTCCCATTGGCGGCACAAAGACAGTTTCGGCAGATTTTCGCATTATATCCGCATCAAATGAAGCTTTAAGCGAAAAAGTCAGCAGAGGACAAATGCGCAATGATTTTTTCTACCGTATTCAAGTCATTCAAATAAAGTTGCCACCTTTACGCAACCGCAAGCAGGATATCCCACTGCTGGCAGAACATTTCTTACGGAAAATGAAGCCACCTTCCGCTTCAATAAGGATTCCGGGGCATATTATGGATATTCTCACGGAATACAATTGGCCCGGCAACGTCCGGGAGTTAAGCAATGTACTTCAGCGCTATGTAACTCTCGGTCACCTTGAATTTCTTGCCCCTGGCCCGGAATCCGGAATAAGGAAAATTCCGGCGCAATTAAATCTCCGTGAAACCGTTCAAGAGCTTGAAAAATCCATGATCTTAAAAGCTTTGCAACAGACCGGCGGCAACCGGACCCGGGCCGCCACCTTGCTGGGTATTTCCCGACGAGCCCTTTTTCGGAAAATGTCAACATTTCAAGTGCCGACATCGCCCGATACGGGCTAATTCGCCCTTTCTTGTCTTACCAATAAATCCGGGATTTTATACCTTTTCAGGAATTATATCGGGCGCTTATTTCCCGCTTTTATTTTTTTCCTGGCTATCCACTTAATCCTATTCTTTAACATATCAACAGGTTAGATCCATCTATAGATTATGGCATTCATTTTGCTCTTAAAAGCATAGATAAATAACAAGTGTAACCTGTTTGCGTGAAACCGATATTCTGTTTTTTTTACACAAACAGGTTACACGCATAAAAAACCGCACACACCTGGATAGTTGTTACTATGGATGCAAAAATATATGAGAGGAGTCATTTTCTATGGAACTGGTGAAAAATAAAGCTTCCGGAAAATCTTTTATCGTTCTGGACGATAACGGTGATGCTGAGTTTGTGCTTATTACACCCGAAGGCAAGGTCAAGCAGCTGGATCGTCGTTTGTTTGGTCCACAGGTTACAGTTGATCACAAAATGCACCCATTGAATCTCAATGTCACCAAGACACAAATCGACAAATATGCAGAGTATGGAAAACTTGATGATTATTAAAGAATTGGCGATCAATTATCCCTGAAAAGTCTATTTCACCTGTCGAGTTTTAAGGATGAATTTTTCAGGAAAGGAGCGACTCAATGAGGAATGACCCCTTTGGAAGCCTTAGCGATTGGGGGACAGTTCTGGTACTACTTGAAGCGTTGGCGGAAAACGACCAACTGGAAGACTGCCAGCCTGGTCTAATCAGGGTTCTTCAATATAAGGGGAACTGGCAACTTCGTGAGGAAGTGCTGAAAAGGGTTGGAGAAATTCAAGCCCCTACGGATAAACTGGTTTTTCAGGTACTTTCCATAATGGGGGATGATAACATTTACTATGATGTCAGGATTCTTGCCGCAGAAGCCTTGATTCAGTTGCTGAAAAGGCTTCAAGACGATTCCAGGGGGGAGATAAAGCGAGAGGCACAAAAAGTAGTCCAAAAGCTAAAAAGCACACCACAGCCCCCTTTTCTCGATGATGCATTAGGCAGGCTATGTTTAGAGTTTGATTTTCTAACCATTATACGGTGACCGGCAACAATTAATAGTGCCACGCACCTAAAAAATCAAACAGATTAGCTACCGTTGTTTTTCCATATTTAGAGCCTGTCCGAAAACTCCTTTTCCTTCGGGAGGGGCTGGGAGCATAGGCGTTAACCTAAGGGATGTTTATTATGGATGGTTGAAAAGTTGGATCGGTTAACAGTAAGGTAAAAAGTTGATCGCAAACGTTCCCCCCTTTGAAAAAGGTGGGACAGGGGGGATTTGAAGCTTTTTTAAATCCCCCTAAATCCCCCTTTGCCAAAGGGGGACTTGCTACAACATCCCTTAGGTTAAAGCCTATGGGATGGAAGAGTTTCCGGACAGGCACTATTTAGAAGTGGAGGTGAAAATGGAGATACAATTGAAACAAAAAAAAACAGGGGAGGTGTTTCCCACGGATATTGTTTTTCAGACCGCGTTTTGGAGTTCGGTCAAATCTCAGCTTGGTTGGAAGCCGCTCGCTTTCGATTTCGATTCCCCGGGACTTCAAGGTGATGTTCTTGTGATGACCAAAGCATCATCATCCGGAATTTCAATGGCCTATGTTCCACAGGGTCCTGAATTTTGTCCCGATATCGATCATTACGGTATTTTCCTGGAGGCACTTTCTGATGCCTTAAGCAAATATCTGGAACCTGGAACAGCCTTTATTCGTTATGATCTTCCCTGGGAATCGCCCTATTCGGTTGAAACAGCAAATGATTCGATAGAGCCCGAACTGTTCCGGCGTCCTGAAGCGCGGCTTCAGGAATTGCGGATGAATATCGGTACCAAAGGCTGGAATCTGAGAAAGGCGGTTGTCAATCACACTTTTGCCGACAAGGTTGTGGTCGATCTGAGGGAACATGAAGAAAAAATCATGTCCCAAATGAAACCCAAAACCCGATACAATATTCGTTTAGCTCAGAAAAAAGAAGTCGAAGTATTTCCGGCCACACCGGATTTACTCCCGGCCTTTTATGATCTATACCGGCAAACAGCCAAGCGTAACCACCTGCATCTGTGTGATTACAAACATTTTTTTTCACTTTTTTCTGCTCTGTCGTCTTCCGACGATACATGCGAAATTCTTTTCCTTCTCGCCAGTCACGGCCATGATCTGCTGGCCGGGGCCCTCGTCGTTATTTCGGGACAGACAGCCACATACCTGTTTGGTGCTTCCTCCAATGAGAAAAGGAATTTAATGGCCTCATATGCCATCCACTGGAGGGCCATAAAGCTTGCGCGGTCGAAAGGATGCCTGAGCTATGATTTGGGTGCGGTATCACCTGAAAAAGATCCTGAACATCCCTTTTATGGCCTCTACCGTTTTAAAACCGGTTTCGGCGGCAAAATAGTCCATCAGAGTGGATCATGGGATTATCCGCTCAATGATAATGACTATAATGTTTTCCGCAACTGCGAAACCTTTGATGGCTTTTTTCATACCGTATGAGAAACCCTGAGTATTTCAAATTTTAAAATTTATGCAATCATTCGATTGACAGCACGCTGCCTGAAATTGTATGTGAATGGAATGATATGGAGAAATTAAATGAACAAGATTGCAATGCTTTCATCCATTGCTCGGAGAACGCCTTCCAGGAGCCAAAGTCCGAGAGAAAACCTGGTTTTTTTGTTAACCGAAGCTTTGGTGCGTCACGGTTTTGATGTCACCCTCTTTGCCACGGGGAATTCAACAACCAGGGGGAAACTGGCGAGTGTGTGTCCCAAAGGCTATGAGGAAGATAATACAATTGAGCCGGCCGTGTGGGAATGTCTCCATGTTTCCGAAGTTTTTGAACAAAGCAATTCATTTGATTTGATTCACAACCATCTGGATTACCTTCCTCTGACTTACACGGGCATGACCACCACACCCATGGTAACCACGACACCCGGAGTTATATCATCCCAAATTCTGCCGGTTTACCAGAAGTATAATGACAAGACCTTTTATGTAGCTGCCAGCGAGGCTGATAAAAATCCCGAACTTGATTACATTGCCACAATCTATCCTGCTATTGATTTGACCCAGCCTGCCTTTCAACCGGAACATGGTAATTATCTGTTGTTTTTCGGAAACATTCGGCCCGGACAAAAAATAGGAAAATGTATTGAAATTGCTCAGCAAACGGGGCTTAAACTTGTTATTGCAGGTGCCATTTATGACCGGGCATATTTTAACCAGCAGATAAAACCTTTCCTGGACAATAATTATATCATCCATCAGGAAAGCCCGGAACCGGCAGAGCGTAACAAGCTTTTCGGCAATGCCTGTGCGCTTCTTCATCCTGTCAAAACCGATGAGACTCTGGGCCTTTCGGCAATTGAGGCCATGGCATGTGGAACCCCTGTAATCGCCTTGAACCAAGGCAGAATGCCTGAAATTATTGCAGATGGTATCACCGGTTTCCTGGTAAATAATCGGGATGAAATGTCCCAGGCGGTTTTAAAAATTAAACAACTCGACCGTCAACAATGTCGCCAATGGGTTGAAACGCATTTCGGTGCCGATCGCATGGTGGAAAATTACATCAAGGTTTATGAAAGCATTATCCGACAAACCATGCGCGAAGATCACCGCCCCTGGGGTTTTTATGAAATCCTTCTTGACGACCCTGAGCACAAGGTCAAGCGAATCACTGTTTATCCAGGGCAGCGTTTGAGTTACCAGCGCCATTTCAGAAGATCCGAGCACTGGTATATCATAGGGGGTACCGCTCTAATAACCCGAAATGGTAAAGATATTGAGTTGACATTCGGTAAATCCATCGATTTGCCCGTAGGTACCTGGCACCGGGTACGGAACCCCGGTTCAGAAAATATGGTGTTTATCGAAGTACAGACCGGTGATTATTTTGGTGAGGACGATATTGAAAGATCGGAAGATGATTATGGCAGGTCGTGAGCAATTTAATGATAATAAACTGGTGGCTGTTATCATGGCCGGAGGTGTGGGAACGCGCTTTTGGCCCATGAGTACTCAAGAAAAACCCAAGCAATTTATAAAACTTTTCGATGACCGGAGTCTGCTGCAAAAAAGTTATGACCGTGTGGCCGGCATTGTTTCGGATGAACGCATCATCGTTTTGACCAATCAACGTTTTGTTCATCTGGTAGGTGAACAACTGCCCGAAATTCCACGCCAGAACATCATCGGTGAACCCGAGCGAAAAGACACCGCTGCCGCGGTCACTCTCGGCACCCTGATAGCCATGAAACGTTTCGGAAATCCGGTAATGGTTATATTAACGGCGGACCACCTTATAGAACCTGTTGATTTGTTTCAGCAGACCATGATATCAGCAGCCAGTTGGGCACGAAAAACCGGGGCTCTTTATACCTTCGGTATCAAACCCACTTATCCGGCTTCGGCTTATGGTTATTTGGAAGTCGGTGATAAAATTGACGCAGATAAAAGCACAGGGCACTTTAAACTTATCTCGTTCAAAGAAAAGCCTGACAAAAAAATCGCTGAGCAATATTTGGAATCCGGAAGGTATTTGTGGAACTCGGGTATGTTTATATGGTCCACGGACGCTATTTTCAAGGAATTAAATTTACATATACCGGAGCATGTCAGGCATTTGACAAACGCGGTTGATAAAATGGAAACCGCCCAATGGGAAATAACCCTGCAAAAAGAATTTTCGGCTCTGGAAAAAATAAGCATCGACTTTGCCGTAATGGAAAAGGCCCGCAGTGTCCGCTGCGTGGCCGGTGAGTTTTCATGGAAAGATGTGGGCGGGTGGCTGTCCCTGACGGATTTTCTAACTTCTGATGCCAATGGGAATTACCTCAAAGGTTGTGTTCACACACTGGATGCCCACAGCAATCTGGTATTTTGTGACCAATCCCAGGAAACCCTGGCCATAGTGGGTATAAAAGATATCGTGGTGGTCAGAGCCGGCACAAAAACACTGGTGGCTCACAAAGACCATCTGGAAGATGTCAAGCGCATAGTAGAGTCAATGGCGTTGGATTGAAAAAAGGAGTGCAAAAGCTGTGCTTTTGCATTTTTTTCTCGTATTCTCTGGTTACGTAAACCGAATCACCACAAGGGTTGCATCGTCTTCCATGGCAAGCCCGCCTTTGAAATTTTTCAGTGCCATCAGGATTTCATTTACAATTTCCTGCGCCCCAAATCCGCTTTTTTGCCGCACAATGTCAAACAACCGATCTTTTCCAAACATTTGTCCATCCGGACCCCGCGCTTCCCAGATTCCGTCCGTACCGATAAGAATCACCTGACCTTTAGCAATGCCGGTTTCTTTGTTTTCTTCATATTTACAGTGCTCATCGACCCCCAGCGGCACTCCTTTTCCCATAAGCTCCCGCAAAGAATTTGAGCGCGGATCATATAAAATCGCAGGATCATGGCCCGCACGAACCCAATGTATTTCTTTTGTTTCCATGTGAATACAAAGAAAAAAAAGGGTCATGAACTGACCGGTATTTCCAACATCACGGCATAGTTGAACATTAACGTCTGTTATGGTTTGGGCCAGACTTCCCGGCAAAAAAGAACGAAGCCTTAAAAAAGCCCGCGCCGAAGCCATCAGCAGTGCGGAAGATATCCCGTGGCCGGCCACATCACCTGCAACAACAACCATCCACCCTTTCTTTTGGCCCTCCAGTTCGAAGAAATCAAAATAATCCCCCCCGGTCTGATCGCAGTAAATGCTTTGCCCTGCAATATCAAGACCTTTTACTTTCAAAGGTATCGTGGGCAGAAGATTGAGCTGAACCTCTCGTGCCAAATCCAAAGATCGGCGCATGCTTTCTCTTTCCTGAAGGCCTTCTGCCATCTCGTTGATGGCATCGCCGGTATACCCGATTTCATCATTGGACATCACCTTTACACGTGAATCGAGATGACCGCGACGAAGTTTTTTCAATACGGAAATAATTTCCTGGAAGGGTTTTGAAAGATTCGAACTGACAAGCCTTGCCAGAAACAAACCGGCAAGAATAAACAGAACGGAATTAAACAATATGGAACTTCGAAGCAACTCCAGAATTTCGGCTGGTTCCATCGTCATCCGGAAAGTTTCCTGAATTATAAATACAAACACAAGACAAGGTACAATATTGCAAGCCACTATCAGGGCCACAATACGAGTCCGGATTCGAATACGCCAGGACTTGGGGATTCGGGAAAGACCTCCTTGCGGAAAAAAACAAGGCACCAACTTTTTTTGTAAGATATGTTCAAGAAGAAAAAATGCCGCGATGAGGGTCACAACACAAACCATCACGATTCGAAAAACCACCCGGTGCAGATTTAAATCACCTTCGTAAACAATCCAAAAAATCAGCGAATACACAATTACTGCGATCATCCATATGAGCAGATCCACAGCAATGAGCACAAATGGCTCATTTAACAGACGGCGTCTTGCCTGCGTTTTCAAAGGCTCATCAACAGGCTGGTCAAGCATGTATTTTTTATCGAGAAACTTTCGGACCGGCCTTTCATAAAAAAGGGTAAATACAAATAAGAACAAAAAAGCAGCAGGTATGAATATCACATCGATTGCACCTGTCAACTGCTGAAGATCAGGTGGAGGGGGATCAATGGATCGCAATGATATTACACCCACCACCTGGACTCCAAGCAGGTTGGAAATTAAATTTCCAAAAACCATCTGGTTTTTCAGGCTAAAAAGATGCCAGTTTTTCATCCTGCCCTTATTGTTTTATTTAATTAGACGACAATTTTTTCAGGAGGACGGCGTTCAGGTACATATTTATGGGGTATTTTACCCTCATTCCATTCTTTTGAAACATAAAGATTACAATAACAACTGCCGTACTCTTCAACATCAGGCACACGATAAACACAAGGACAGATTATGTCTTTGTCATTTTCACGATCTCCCGAAGCCAGCCGGCAGGGACAAGCCATATAGCCATATCGCTCCTTGTTAACCATAAGAGCCTCCAGCAGCTCAAAAACCCGCTGCTTATCATTGCTGAAATAATACCCTTTGGGTTCCTGGACTTTTTTTAGTGCCTCATATAATTGTTGTGCATCCATTAAATTCCCAGCGCCTCCTTTATTTCTTTTTCCTTGTAGCCAACGATGACATTATCCCCAATTATTATGGTCGGAAAGGAACATCGGGGATTAAACTTTTTAATATCCTCGATTATATCTCTTCTTTCATCACCATCCAACAAATCCACATCGACAAATTCATACTTTATTGTGCAATCATTCAGAAATTTTTTTGTCGCTTTACAATGACTACATGTACTTAAAGAAAACATTTTCACATCTGGTTGGTCCATGCATTAATCCTTTCTCGCCTTAATTATTAAGTGGTTATAGTTTTCGATCATCATTGAATGGACCCTAAGGTAATACATCGCAAAGGCATATTCAATAAAATTTGCATGAAAGCAAAGTGCTTTTTTTCATTAAAAGCTATGAAAACCTCTCTCTTTAAGCATTTTTAGGCAATTTAACGTCTGTCTGGCCACAGTTGCCTTTGCCTCCAGCGATCGCTTCAGCCAAACCAGATCTTCAATTTCATCTATATCCCGCCAACGGTCAAGTAAGTGGTAAACCGTTCTTTTTTCTTGAAGGCGCTGCAAAGTCTTACCCAGAACCCCATCTGTGCCCCAGGCAATATCATTGAAAATATTTCTGAAAAATGTGTCTTTCCGAAAACCGAACAAATAGTATCCACCATCTTGTGCAGGACCGATACACGCATCACATTTGGTGAGGCTATCAAAAGCTTCGGAAATCACCGAAGCAGAAAGATCGGGAATATCCGATCCAACCACCACCGCACGCTGATAGCCTCCGGCAAAAGCTTCTTCAAAAGCTCTGACCATTCGCTTTCCCAAATCTTCACCAGACTGAGCCATGAAATAACGCTCATTGTGCAACCAACTTTTCACCTGATATTCGGCCGACCCGGGATAATAACAGACGATAACATCTACCGGCAGACTTCGGAACATATCCAGTTCATCTGCAACAAAACTCATATACAAGTCCAATGCAGCATCTTCACCCAGTATTTCAGCCAGCCGCGTTTTGACCTTTCCTGTTACAGGAGCCCGCACAAAAAACAAAACACAGTTTCTGTCCTGTTTTTTTTCAGCATTCTTTATTTCTGCATCTGTTTTTTTCATAAAAGTGTCCCGCCAAAATTGGAATTAATCAAGTCCCTTTTTGGCAAAGGGGGGGAACATTTGCAATCACCTTTCTATATTACTGTTCACTGAATCGTCTTATCAAGCACCCCCTTTCTTGCCAAGATAAAATTTTTGCTTATATTATTTTCACAAAATAAAAAATGGCACTTTTCAACCACCACACCTAATGTGAATTTTTAATAAAAATGCTTGACACAATATTTTTAATCATGTATCTAATAGTAACGATTACTATTAACACTCACCAA
>SL_3KL_010_SEDDRAFT_10006222_pt1 | contig 10684 bp, 11 predicted proteins | sample SodLakKL_010_SED_2_FD_10381 | JGI IMG/M metagenome (IMG submission 10381)
CCTTGAAATGACCGAGAACAAAAGAGAGGTAACGCCGGCCAAAAAACACGGTAATCTGCCGTTGTAATTTTTCTTCCCGCCGGATTGATTGGGGTTAACCGGGGAAGGCCATACTGCTCAGGAATGACGGGTTGCGAATCTTTTCTTTATGGAGCTGACGGGGTTTGGTTAATGTCAATTTCCACGCTGCAATTCAACCATTCATCATCGACCTCGACGCCCATCTTCCGGTACATCTGAAGCAATAGAAAAACAATGAAAATCTTTTTTGCAAATGGAGATTTTTGTATGTTTACAGTCACAATAGCTGTTTTTATCGACTTCCTGATGCCTGACATCTATTAATTAATCTTGCCACATTAAAACCAAAACACCATGAAAAAATCAATCAACTCTTTTGCTTACCAGCTAGCGGTCATTGCATTAAGCCTTTTTATTGCCGGATGCAGTGATGATGACACCACACCCGGATCTGACAAACTGACTGATGTTGACGGCAATGAATACCAAACCGTTATCATTGGAGATCAGGAATGGATGGCGGAAAATCTTCGGGTAACCAGGTACCAGAATGGTCATGATATCCCCACGGGGTTAAACAATACCGATTGGGGAAACACCACGGAAGGAGCTTATGCGATTTATGACCATGATCACTGGAGTGCTGAAGGCATAAATTCTTCACAGGCAATGGTCGATGCCTATGGCAAACTATACAACTGGTACGCAGTTGATGATTCAAGAGGCCTGTGCCCTGAAGGTTGGAGGGTGCCGGGTAATGATGACTGGCAGCAATTGGTTGATTATATTGTCGCACAGGGATTTCCAAACGAATCGGATAACCCTGACGGAGCAGGCAATGCACTCAGATCCTGCCGGCAGGTCGAATCACCTCTGGGTGGCAACTGTGATACCACCGTGCATCCCCGGTGGAGCTTTGGAGCCGGACACCATGGATTTGATGAGTTTGGCTTTGCAGGTCTTCCGGGCGGCATGCGTGGAACCAGCAGCTACGGACAGATGGGAACCAGTGGTTTCTGGTGGTCCTCAAGCGAGCTTTCTCCAGCGTCACCTGCTGCCCATATTTGGCAAATTAGAACCGGTCACGGAGATTTAAACAGGATTGGCTACGGCAAGGATTTTGGGATGAGTGTCCGGTGTGTCAGGGAGGTGGAGTAACAGAGAATTGGCCAATGATGTCGCTAAATTTTCAGAGGGTTGAAAAATGAGCGTCGACGACGCGCACAAAACAGGAAAAAACAGGAAACGACTGCTTTATCGAATCTTGAAATGGTGAAATGTATGCGACCGTCACGTTTGGTCATTTAAACCCTGCTGGCGGATCCCTCTATTCCAAAAGGTACATCAATCGCGACCGTGTAAAACCAGGGGTGCTTAACCTGTAAATATAAACTCCGCCCGGGAGCGAATCACCATTAAACGATACTGAATGAATACCTGCTTCCATTTGCCGATCTAACAATAAAGAAATCTTTTCCCCTAATGTTGTGTATACCTCCAGTTTTACATGGGTAAAAACCGGAAGCAAGAATTCAATTTGTGTGCTTCCACGAAAAGGATTCGGAAAGTTTTGTTCGAGTGCAAAATTTTGATTTTGAAAATCTTCCACGTCAACATTAAGCTCCGAATGAATAAACAATGGAGACAATGGGAACTCGATCCCATGTTCATCTTTATAGGTCAGCCGAAAATATGTTGTATCATTTTCAGGGTTAAACATGACTGATGATATAGGCTTGATGAAATGTGGAAAGTCCTCCCCTTCTCGGACATTGGTTTTCAGAACTGCTTTTGAAACGCCATCTTCATCCCGGTAAACAAACGGCTCACTGCTGTGATAAATCAGAAAGTCCTTAATTTCACCTCTGAAATCTATTACTTCATGGTTATACCATTCATGGTGCGACGCATCAACAAGCACCTCAAGATCAAAATGAATGTATAATGAGTCATTGGTTTGATGGGTTTCTACCTCTTTAATTTCCTTGGTTAACGGGTATTTTGCATAATGATAGGAACCATCGCCATCGTTAATTAGAAAGAAAGTTGGAGCATAGCCCGGTACTTCATGTGTTTCAAAGAATTCACTACTCCCCGACATATCAAAAAAAGCAGGGATAACGATGTCTTTTCTCCCGTTACCATTGATATCATACACTGCAAAAAAGTCTCCCCAGCTGTTTGAGGCATAATCGTAGTAAAAATCCTGATCCAGCAATGCGGGATTAATACGATCACTAATGTCTGAAAAATGAACTTTTCCATCCTCCCATCCCTGGTTTTCAAAAAACAAAAATCTCCAGTCTGAATAATCGTGTTTAGAAACAGCTGCCACCATATCGGGCAGACCGTTATTATTGAAATCCGTGAAAACAAAGTGCTGAAAAAGTGCATCAGCAAACAAACTGTCACTGGTAACATTCACTTTGGTATAGGTTTCTCCAAAGTATCCATCGCAGCTTCCGTAAAGAATAATTGCCCCGTAGTCGCCACCTCCTGACATAACTATATCCAGGCACCCGTTACCGTTTACATCATAAAGTTCATTGTTAAATGATTGCCTGTGTTCTATTTCCGGATTGCCAATCCCATAAAATTTATTGAATGTGCCGTCCTTGTTATTCAGAAAAGTAATCAATCCCTGGTCATTTGTCCAATTTGAAACTACAAGATCCTGAAAGCCATTATTATTGACATCACCCATTGCCATCCCATGATAATACCCCCACTCAAAACTGCTCTCGTAGTCGCCATATTCCCTGGTGGCTTGATTCAGGTTTACCTGTTTCCATCCGCTTTCGGTTGACAGCACAATATCCAGGTATGAATAATCCTCACCATCGGCCGTCGGGTGACCGACGATGGCAAAGTCCAAGACTCCATTATTATTCAGATCTCCCGATACAACCTTCCGACTGTGGGGCTGCCCCACATTGTTTTCAATTAGGTGGGAAGCATCCTCCAGTTCACCCGTTTCAGGATTAAAAAGCATTAAGAGGTATGGGATGAATGATTCTTCAGGGGGCAGTGAATCATGCTCTGCAGAATGGTATGGGTAAGCAAAAGCTACAAATAAATCACAATACCCGTTGTTATTGAAATCTCTGGTTACAATGGTGTGCGATTTCACGGATTGTTTATTCCCCCTGATTTCATCAATATCAAAAATGTTCCAATGGGTATCAAAAATCGGGCACTCATATTGGTTATTCGGAAAGTTTAATGAATCCGCTTTTGGCGTATGCCACAGTAGCCCATATTGGGCCGAAACTTTGCTGCCGGTGCTGAATATTAGGACTAACAGAACAAGCAACCCAAGAAAGCCTCTCTTTTGTATACTTGAAGTCATAATGATTGCAAAGAATCTGAAATGTGTTCGTCAGATCATGAATAATGGAAGCGCAAAGACAAGATATGAATTTGACCCTCCTCGACTCGATATATCAGTCTGTGTTCCTTGTTAATTCGCCTGCTCCACCACCCACTCAATTCATGTTTGAGCTCCTCTGGCTTGCCAAGCCCAGAATAGGGATTATTCCGGATGTCCTTAATTAGGGATGTAATCTTTTTTGTAATAATCTTCTGACCAGATCTTTTCCAAAACGCTAAATCTTCCAGAGCCTGATCGTAAAGGATTATTTCCATAAGTCATCAATCTTCAAACTGGTCCCCCGGTCATGTCCACTGGCAATTTTAGAAATGGCTGTCCTGAGTCTTTCTGCATTCGCCGGACTAGAAAGCAAATACTCCGTTTCATCCATGTCCTCCAAAGGAATGATAGCAAAGGCATCACTGCGTCCCCGTTGAATAATAATACGTTCCGTTTTTGCCAGATCCAGGTAATATTTCTGTTTATGCCGGAATTCTGTGGTGCTTATGGCTTTCATAATGTTATTTGTAATGTACGTTTTAATGTACAAATATAAAAATTATTTCTGGTTCTGACAACACTATACTTCGAGTATTTCAAATCAAGAACTCCTAAATATATGGTTTTGATGAGTTCGGTTTTTCGGCTCTTCCGGTCGGCAGCTATTGGCAGGCGATTTCCACGCAGCAATTCAACCATTCATCATCGACCTCGACGCCCATCTTCCGGTACATCTCTATGGCCGGGCTGTTCCAGTTAAGCCCCTGCCATCTGATCCTTTTGCAGTTTTCTGCCCGGGCCAGTTCATGGATCATTTCCAGGATGGCTGGAAAATCTTCTTGCGTTGCTTTTCTGATTCGATAATTCATATGGATGGTTATTTACCCAAGCCCGGGGCTCCAGGGTGTATGTGTTTTTGAGCTCCTTTTACAAACGGATTTTTTATCCGCAAGCCGCAACGCCACAGGTTGAGCGAAGCCGGTAAACGACAAAGCCTGTCATCAGGATAAGACCCAGGCAAATAGACGGATCCGAAACAGGAAGGGTTGCCGGATTTTTCCGAAACAGAAAAAACAGTTTCGACTAAATAAATATTAAAAANTATAAAACCAATAATTTTTATTACCTTTATACCCTATTAAAAAAATAGATTTGAAATACGCATTGTTGCTATCTGAATCATACTTCCCAAAGAATAGTTTTTCAGGACGATTTTACGTATATTCATTTTATTATTCAACCCATTCAAGTAACATTTTATGAAAACTGGAACCGTAAAATTCTTTAACGACCTTAAAGGATTTGGATTTATCAAGGATCACGAAACAGAGGAAGAATTTTTCACACATGCCTCTGGCCTGATTGATCAGATCAGAGAAGGCGACGAAGTTACCTTTGAACTGATCGAAGGCAAAAAAGGCATGAATGCTGCAAATGTAAAATTGGCATAACGCATAATTTTAATACTGTCTCAAAGGCCTTAACAGACCAAAAGCCTCTCACCATCATGTGAGGGGCTTTTTTTTAGTCCTCTGATGGAGCTTCCGGCGTATGGTCGATATCGATTTCCACGCTGCAATTCAGCCATTCATTGTCGATCTCGACGCCCATGTTCCGGTACATCTCAATGGCCGGTCTGTTCCAGTTAAGGACCTGCCATCTGATCCTTTTGCAGTTTTCTGCCCGGGCCACCTCAAAGATCTTTTCAAGAAGGGCCGTTCCGATCTTTTGCTTTCTGTAGGATTCTCTCACGTAAAGATCATCCAGATAAAGGGACTTCCCGACCCAGGTGTAATAGGCAAAGAAATACAATGCCATGCCGATGACTTCATTTTGGCTTGTTTCGGCCACAAAACAGTTGAAGTATTCCTGTTCCCCCCGCATTTGTCCGATACTGTTGTGCACTTTTTCGGGTGCCTTTTCAAACAGTGCCAGTTCATGGATCATTTCCATGATAGCTGGAAAATCTTCCTCCGTTGCTTTTCTGATTCGATAATTCATATGGATGGTTATTTACCCAAGCCCGGGGCTCCAGGGTGTAGTGTTGTTGTCCTTTTATTACGAACGGGTTTTTTGTCAACGAGTCGCAACGCCAAAGGATGAGCGAAGCCGGTAAACGACAAAGCCTGTCATCAGGATAAGACCCAGGTAAATGGACAGATCCGAAAGAGGAATGGCAGCCGGCTCCCGGCGTAATAAGTGAATGGTGCTTTCTTTCTGGATGTTGTAATCGCTCAGGGTTCTTCCGTCTTCCAGTTGTTTGCCGTCAAAGATAAGGATCTGCTGATCCGGTGGAATTCCTTCCTTATCCCGGATCATGTCTTTAATGCTTTCAATCACGGTATTTGGTTCCACATCCAGGGTAATTGTTTTACCATCGGGAGATTTTATAAAAATCTGCATGGCAAATACGTTTCCGGCCATCATGAAGAAAAGCAGGGCAGCAAACAAGGATTTGGTGTTCATGACTCAGATGGGATCAACTGGATAAGTTAGGTTTGGTGCTAAATTAATAAAAAAAGCCACCCACGCTTCATTGACGTAAGTGGCTGATTCTGATGCTCCCCCTCTTGGACTCGAACCAAGGACCCTCTGATTAACAGTCAGATGCTCTAACCAACTGAGCTAAGGAGGAATGTTTCCCGTTTGATTGGGTGTGCAAAATTAACTTTTCTTTTTTAAATGCAAAAACTTTTCCGAAATCTTTTGCTTCAGGCCTCCACAATCTCATCCCGAAGAAATTAAATTCAGGGCCCAAACACCATATCATGCATTCAGATATATTTTTGTATTTTTGCATAGCCAAAAGTGACTATATGCGCCGTACCTACATAAAGCCCGTTATTTCTTTTTTCCAAAACATCAAAGCCAGGGGTCTGCAATTCAGCAGATCCGGAAAGTTACGTCCCGGCTTTACCGGCAACTTTGTCTTCCTGCTTTTAAGCCTGGGGGTGGTTACTTTCATTGCCCAGTCCGATTTCGTATCCCATGATCTTCCAAAAGAAAAGATCCTTGAGGAAAACACCATCGCTCCTGCCTTTACGGATGACGACCTGCTGTTTTACCGTGATACCATTACCGAGCTGTTGCTTCAGCAAAATTTCAACGGAACAGTATTGCTGGCGCGGGACGAAACGATACTTTTCAGCAGAAGTTTCGGGTTTGCCGATTTCCGCAACCATACGCCCCTGAACCCCGAAACTCCGTTTCAGCTGGCAAGCATCAGCAAAACATTTACCGCTGCGGCCATCCTGCTGCTTCAGGAAGAAGGAGGGCTGGATATTGACGATCCCGTCAGGGAACACATTCCGGAGTTTCCTTACGAAGATATCACCGTCCGGATGCTGCTGACCCATACCTCCGGGCTGCACAACTACATGTACCTGGTGGAGCGTTACTGGAAGAAAGAAACACCCCCTGACAATGAAGACATGCTGGAGCTGTTCGTTCGTCATCAAAGCGGGCTGAATTTCCGCCCGGGCACCCGTTTTGCTTATTCCAACACCGGTTATGCCTTCCTCGGGCTCATCATCGAAAGGGTTTCCGGAAAAAGTTATGCGGACTTCCTGAAGGAGAACATTTTTGACCCGCTGGGCATGCCCAACACCTTTGCCTATGACCTGCACAGCCAGGAGCAGGCAAGGAGCGACCGGGCGTACGGATTCAGGCGCTGGGGCAGGGCCCACCTGCTGATCCCTGACGTGGATCACGACGGCGTAATGGGCGACAAAGGAATTTATTCCAACATCATTGACCTCTATACCTGGGACAGGGCGATCAACAACGGGAAGCTGCTGCCGGAGCACCGCTGGGAAGAGGCCTCAGAATACACCCGCCTGGCCAACAACAACCCCGTGAGATACGGAATGGGTTGGCGACTGCAAACCTTCCTGGACAAGAAAGTGGTACATCACCCGGGTCGCTGGAACGGCTTCCGCACCAGCTTCCGGCGGTATGTGGAAGACGATGCCACCCTCATCATTCTCACCAACACCAACCGGGATGTCACGCCATTCGTGCGCAGACTGGAGAACATTCTTTTCATGGAAGAGATCGCCAGCCAGCGTTTACTGGCTGAAGCCGGCGAATAGTCATCCAAAGCCGGCGCCAGCCTTACCGGCTGTTTCCCTGCGGCGGTTCAACTCTTTTTAAGTACCTTTGCACCTTACTGTAACTTAGACCCTCAGCTGCTTTTCTTATGGAAATTAAAATCGTAAACCAGTCTGACAATCCCCTTCCCGAATATGCCACAGATTTTTCTGCAGGGATGGATCTCCGGGCAAACATTCCGGCCCCCGTTGTGTTGAAACCCCTTGAGCGCTGTATGGTCGGGACGGGTTTATTCATTGAGCTGCCCGCCGGCTTCGAGGCCCAGGTAAGGCCACGCAGCGGCCTGGCGGCAAAAAAGGGGATCACGGTGCTGAACACACCCGGCACCATCGATGCCGACTACAGGGGAGAGATCCGCGTGATCATGGTAAACCTTTCCAACCAGGATTACGAGATACAACACGGAGACCGCATCGCACAAATGATCATCGCACGCCACGAAAGGGCCAAGCTGAAACCGGCCGAATCACTGAGTGAGACGGTGCGCGGCGACGGAGGATTTGGTCACACGGGGAACAAATAAACAACGAGCATGTATTATACACACCGGATATTCATCATCGTCCTTGCAATGTTCATCACTTCCTGCGGCACTGCCAGGGAGCAGGTGGCCCTGGCCGATCCTCCGGAAGAGGAAAACCAGGAAACACCCACGGAGGTGTCGGAACAGGATCGCCTGGAAAGCACCGCCCTGCTCATTGACGCCAGCCGGCAGAAAATACTCGGCAACACGGCAAGGGCCATTACCCTGTACCACGATGCCATCCAAAAAGACCCATCCAACGATGCGGCCCATTATGAGCTGGCCAAGCTGCATGCCCAAAACGGCGAGTATGAGGATGCGCTGGAGTACGCACAAACTGCCACCTCGCTGGATCCTGACAATATGCGCTACCAGATGGTGCTTGCAGATGTCTTTACCCTGAAAGGAGAGCAGGAAAAAGCCATTGAGATTCATGAAACCCTGGCGCGCAAACACCCCGAACAGTTAAATCTGCAGGAGCAGCTGCTGAATGCGTATCTCCAGAATGAGCGATATGACGAGGCCATCGAGGTGCTGGAGCATATTGAATCCCTGCAGGGGCCATCCAGGGAAACCAGTATGCAGAAACAGCAAATCCTGATCACACAGGGAAACATTGAAAAAGCCATTGAGGAAGCGGAAAAGATGATCAAAATGTTTCCTGATGAGCTGGCCTTTTACGAATTGCTGGTCGACCTTTACATGGAAACCAATCGCCAGGAACAGGCTGCGGAGGTCCTCCGGCAGATGAAGGAAACCGCACCGGAAAACCACATGGTTTACCTGCTTTATGCAGATTTTCATCACCAGCAGGGAGAACATGAGGAAGCATTTTCCTACCTGAAGGGAGCGTTTCAGTCGCGTGAAATGGAAGTGGAGGGCAAAGCCCGTATCATCTACACCTACCTCCAGGCTGCAGGCGAGGAGAAAGCCTACCTGGATCAGGCCATTGAGCTGGGGCAAATCCTTGCCGACACCCACCCGGAAAACCCCGAAGCCTTTTTCATTTTCGGCGATATGCTGAACATGAGCGGGAAACACGAAGCTGCCCGGGAACAGTACCTTAAGGGCACGGAAAGGGACCCCTCCAGCCTGGGAGCCTGGGAACAAATTCTGAGCATCAACCTCAGGCTTTCGGACTATGAGGCACTTCGCGACCATTCAGAAAAAGCCCTGGAATATTTTCTGGAGCAACCCATTCTTTTCCTTTTTAACGGATTGGCTTATCTGCAGCTGGGCGATTATGAGGAAGCGGTTTCATCACTCGATTATGGACTGGCCCTGATTGTGGATGACAACGACCTGAAAGAAGATTTCCTCACCCTGCTGGGTGACACATACTACCAGCTAAAAGATCATCAGCAATCTGATCAATATTACGAGCGGGCCATTGAACTCAACCCGCAGAATGCCACGGCCCTGAACAACTACAGCTATCACCTGGCCGAAAGAAAAGAAAGGCTGGACGAAGCGCTTCAGATGGCGGAGATGGCCAACCGGTTCGAGCCCGACAATGCAGCTTTTCAGGACACCTATGGATGGATAAAATACCAGATGGGGGATTTTGAGGCAGCCGAAGAGTGGATCCGAAAGGCAATGGAAACATCCGAAGACCCCTCGGCAGATATCCTGGAACACTACGGTGACGTACTTTATCAGCTCGGGGAAAGAGAGAAAGCACTTGAATACTGGGAAAAAGCCCGGGAAAAAGGCAACGGTTCCGAATTCCTCAATAAGAAAATCGAGGATCGTACGTTGTATGAATAAAGTTAAACCGAAATCGCGTTGAAACAATCCAGATTAATCCTGCTGATATTTGTGATGACCATGGCCGCCTGCGGCCCCGTGAGGGAAGTAGTAACGCCGGAGCCCGTGGTGGTTGACCCCACCGTTTCCAGAACCGTGTCATCCATGGCCGAGAAAGAAGCCCTGTTTGACTTTTTCTCCACCCGTTTTTCCGGCAATGCCAATATCGACAACAGCAATTACAGCGTCAGTGGCACCATTCGCATCAAAAAAGATTCTGCCATTTATATCTCCGTTGCACCCATTCTGGGGATTGAACTGGCGCGGCTGCTGGTCACCCCTGATTCCGTCCATTTTGTGAACCGGATGGAAGGCACCTATTTTGAAGGAGATGTGGATTTTCTGAACAGCCTGCTGAACACCCGAATGGATTTCCATATGCTGCAGGCCTTTTTAACGGGTAATGATTTTTCCCATTTCTCTGCAGAAAACTTTGAGCTGTCGCACCAACGTGAACAATTGCTGCTGAAAGGGCGGGGGTCGATCCAGCAAAACATCCTGCTCGACCCCGTTTCCTATAAAATCATGGAAAACCATGTGTTTGACCAGCAGGCGAACATCAGCATCCGTGCCGCATACAACCGCCACCAGGAACTGGACGGGCAGGAGCTGCCCCAGGAGCTGGTGCTGACACTCACTGAAGGAAACACGCGTTCAGAATTGTCTGTCAGGTATAACAGATCCTCCATCAACCAGCCCCAGCCCATCACTTTTTCTGTACCGGACAGGTACACCCCGGTAAACAACTGAGGCGGCGGGCTTTTGGGGTCACTATAAATAATTTGCTAAAGTCTTGATCTGTGGTGATAATGGGTAAAAGAATGAGTTACCAACCTTTGATTTCCGCTGTATTT
>SL_3KL_010_SEDDRAFT_10006223_pt1 | contig 10684 bp, 12 predicted proteins | sample SodLakKL_010_SED_2_FD_10381 | JGI IMG/M metagenome (IMG submission 10381)
ATATAGANNTTGACCAATATGTAATTTCTGACCTTGTACCAGGCACTAACAATACTTATGACTTAGGTTCTTCAACAAGGGCTTGGGACAAAGGATATATAAGAGACCTAGAATCACGTTCATTATTTTTAAATCCAGGAACAACAGTTCCTTCAACTAAGGAAGGAATGATATATTTTGATTCAGATACAAATAAATTAAGATACTATGATGGCACAGCATGGAAAACTGTAGCCACAGAATAAAATAAATAAATATGCAATATACAATACAAAGCGGGGATACTTTGTCACAGATTGCCCAGCGAGAAGGAACTACTGTTGCCGAGCTACAAAGAATAAACCCACAAATAACAAACCCTAATTTAATATATGCAGGGGCTGGTTTAACATTACCAGGAACACCAGTAGTTCAAGAGCCAATAGTTCAAGAGCAACCTGAATTAAAAATAGAAGAACCAGAGAGCCCTGTCAAAGATGCTCAACATCTGTTAGATGAGTTAACACCCCAATCTCAACTAGCACAAATGGAAGTAGACAGGCAAAGACAAATGGAAGAGTTTCAAAAAGAGCAACAACAACTCTTAGAAGAAAGAAAGGGTTTGGTAGATAAAGCATCTGACTTTATGAAAGGTAGAACTACCGAAGATAAAGTTAAAGACTTACAAGAAGAATTTGAAGTATCTCCAATGATGGAAGAAGCAAGGGGGGCATTATCACAAGCACTAGAATTCCAACAAAGAGCAATAGGATTAACAGAACAAAGAGATGCTGCGATGGCAGCAGTAGGACAGCAAGCAATATCTACACCTTTCTTAAACAGACAAGAAGCAAGGATAGCAGAAAACTATGATAGAAGAATATCAAGTATGTCGGCAATGGCAGGAGCCCAATCAGCCTACGCACAAGCAGTCCAAGGGCAAGTATCACAAGCAAGAGCACTTATAGGCGATATAGTAAATGCATACACTTATGATACTAAATTAGAACTGGATAGAATAAATATGTTTATGGATTTGAATAAAGAAGAAATAGGAATGCTGGACAGAGATTACCAAAACGCACTCCAACAATCACAAAGATATTGGGAGAACCAATTAAACGAAGAAAAGGCAGAAAGAGAGGCAGTCTTAAACTTAATGTTAAGCCATACAGACGCTGGAATTACAGTGAATGACACATTAGAAGATGCAGTCCAAAAATCAGCACAGTGGTTGAATATACAACCAGACCAAGATGTTAGAAGTTTAATGGCACAATTCCCAACAGCAGGCATACAAGAATCAGACTCATTTACACAAGCAATCAACAAGATAGCCAAATGGGAAGCTACTACTGAAGAGAAAATAGATATAGGTGATTATTTTTCACCACAAGAACAAAGAGAACTTAGAAGAGAAGGTATAGATTTAACTACATCAGAAGGATTAAGAGAAGGAATGAGACGTATTAGAGAAGAAGAGAGAGAAATGTTTTGGAGTAGAGAAAGTATGTCTAAATCAGAACCTCCAATATGGTTTGATACTGTTTATAGAAAAATAACGGGTACTCGTAATAATGTAAGTATTGTTCCAGAACTATTAAAGAGAGCTTGGGACCAATATAGGCAACAGGTAGTAGAAGAAGGATGGACTGAACCAAGCCCAACATCACAAGAATATTTAGAACAGTTTGACTTAGACTGGAGGGTGCCAGGAGAAAGAGAAAAAGCAATAGAGAAATTACAGGAACGAGGTGTATACACACCAGGAGCTTTAAAATTTGTAAAACCAAAATAAGAATAATCAAATAACAAAATAATATGTTAGATAGGTTAAAAAAAATAGGTTCTGATGTAATATCTTCTATAAAAGAAACAGGTAGTCAAGTGATAGACAAAACAAAAGAAATAGGTGGTGATATTTTATCAGGAGCAAAAGAAACAACAGAAAAAGTAGGAGATATAGATTTTACAGACACTACAAAGGATTTTGTTAGTAAATTAGGTAGCTTTGGTAAAGAGAAAATTTGGGGAGAACCTAGAGAGGGTGTACCTACTATAAAAGAAACGTATGAAGAAACAAAAAGAAAAACTAAAAACTTTTTGATAAATAATTATAATAGTATAAAGAATGATGTTAAGACCTTTGATGAACATGCTGAATCATTTATAGAAAGGTTGAGAGAAGGTGGGGAAACTCTTTCAGATTGGGGAGAAAGTGTAGCTAAAAAAGAGGAGAGATTATATAGACTTCCTTATAGCCTGAAAACAAAAGAATTAGAAACAAGTGTTATAGACCATTTTGTTTTGGATTCATTTTCAAGACTTTCAGAATTACCTGTAAAAGCAGCAATGATTGCTGGTGCAGAAATAAGTAGTTTTATAGAATCTGGTCGTATGGCAAATGATTTTGACCACTTTTTAGAATTATTAACAGAAAAAAATGGTGAACAAATGGGACCTATAGATGCTAGAAGAGTAGGATTTGAAGAGAAAACAGTAACAACCGCTGCTAAAGAAACATGGGATATGATAGATGCAGGATTCACACCATTAGAAGCTTCTTTAATAGTTGGTGGTTCAAAAACTCTTGATGTAGCAGTAGGGGCAAGTATTACACAATCAATGGCTGGTTTAACAAATAAACTTTTAAAAGGAACACCAAATTCAATTAAAAAAGTAGATGCATGGAAGAGATTATGGGGTCCTAAAAATAAAAAGAAATTAGACACAAATTTTAAAAAGCTAGCACATCAATTTCATCCAGATAAGCCAATGGGAAATACAGAGATGATGAAAATAATAAATAATGACTATACTACTTTAAAAAATCTTGGAATGCCTACAAAAAAAGATATAATACAATATAATGCTTGGAGAGTAACAGAGCCATTAAGTAGGGGTACTGTTATAACGAATATATTAAAACATTCTCCATTAATTAAGAATTCAAGTGGAAAAACCGTATTAAGAATAAAACCTAGAAAATGGGAAGAAATATGGAGAGATATGTCTACATTCCCTAATAGGTTTAAAAGACCTGATTTAATTAAAACAGGTCTTCGTCCATACGAATTAGCAAATGCAGAGAATATATTACAATTACCAGGATATAGACCTATACCTGGACAAGGACCACCTATAGGATTATCAATACAAAACTGGCAAAAAGTTGGAGGTACTAGAGAAAAAGTTGCTAATGAATTACTTAAAAAATATAGTAAAGAAAGAGCAGATGCTATTTTAAGATATAAAGGAACTAATTTACTTAGTGATGTTAATACTTTTGGATTAAAAGAAGCAACTAGTGATATTATGTTATCAGATGTACCTGATTTATCGCATCTTAAGGTTTCTGAGAGTTATAATAAAGTAAGAGAAGCAATAAAGTCAGAAGAAGTAACACCTATATTTCCTAAAACCGATAAAGGAATACAAGAATTATCTCCTAATTTATACAAGGTTAAAAAAGATTCTAGTTATTTTAAAGCATCTAAAAAACAAAAAGTAAAAGAAGCAGAAAATATAGGTGCAGCAATAATTAAAGATAACAAAGGAAATGATATACCAGTAATAAGAGATAGTGGATTTTATGCGAGTGAAGACCTTTTAAAATATGATGTAGGAGATATATATAATCAAAACTTAAGTTGGCTTAACTGGGCTAATCAAGTAGATAAAACTTTTGCACGAAGAGAAGGTGTTTTTGGACCTCTTACTAGAACTCAGTTTAAAGCTAGAGAAGCAATGGCTGCCAGGGAAAAGGCAATTACAAATTATGAAGATGATTTTATTAGAGTTGCTGATAATAATAACATAAAACCCAGTAAAAAGAATTTAGAAACAGCTACAGAAGTCCAGTTAATTGCAAAAAGTGATGATTGGATAGGAAAAAGTGTTTCTAAATTAAAGAAAATATATCCTAAACTCAAAAAATATGATGATGGAATGCTAAATCTTGCAAAGAAAATTCAAGAGAATATGAGTGAGACAAGACTAACTGCTAATAAGATTAGAGCGTCGATGGGTAAAAAACCAATGGGTAAAATAGAAAACTATGTAAATGATGCATGGAAAACAGGTTTTTTTAATAGAGGAATAATGCAAGATAAAGGATATAAGCATGGAGATTCACCAAGTTTTACTGTTCCTGATACAGTACAAAATAGGTGGGCTAAAAAAAGATTATATAAAATACCAGAAAAATTCAAAGAAAAAAATGCTGCTATACTATATAGCAAATATATTAGGGACATGAATAATGAAATTTATATGAATCCGATAATAGAACAAGTGAAAGCAGACCAAGAAGCTTTGAGTTATATGGGAAAGAATAAAAATGTTGAATATCTAAACGAGATAATAAACAGTAATATATTAGGAAGACCAGGAACAATAGACCGAGTATTTGGTGTAGAGGAAGGAACATATAGAAAAAAAGGTTTGGATTTTATAAGGTCTATGAGAATTAAGGCAGATTTAGTTGGTAATCTTTCTTGGAATTTAACTACTCAACCGATTTCATATGCTATACTTACATCCAAACAGGCTGGATTAATAAATACTTTTGCCAAAGCACCTGTTGAATATCTTTTTAACAAAGACCTAAGAAAGGAAATAGCAAACGACCATACTATGGTATTGAAAAGCAAAAGAGCACATAGTGCAGCTTATAAAGGTAATATAGATGCTTACGACCAATCTATTTATAAAAATAATGCAAGAAAAGCTTCTGATATACTTACAACATTAGCTCATGCTGAAGAACAACATTTAACAGCAATGTCTTATGTTGCAGGTAAGGCGGCAGGAAAAGAATTAGGATATGAAGGAGATGATTTATTATATTTTGCTAGTAAAACAGCAGGAGAAACACAACAAATGTACGACAGAGGAATGAGACCTCCAATATTAAATAATTCAACAGTTAGAAGTGTATTTCCTTATCAAAGTTGGAGTTTGTCTACACATCAACACTTAAGACAAATATATGGTAAGGGTAAAATGCCCGCAGATGCTCAAATGAGATTTGGTATGGCAACAAAACTCATAATAGGAACTATTATAGGAAACGAATATTATAAAGCATTAAAAGGATACAATAAAACAACACCAGGTTCTTTTATACCATTTGTAGGAAGTGGAGTTGATATGGTACTTGATGAGATTCTTGGAACTGAATTTAGTTATGGTCGTACAAGAGGTATAGTTCCATTATATAATGATGTTATGGATGTAGCAAGAGCTGTAGGAGATATAAAAGAAGCAACATCTGAAATATCTTCTCATGAATATGAAGATATAAAGGAATTTTCAAGAGAAACTGCAAGATATGTAGCAGAAGGTAATTTAGAACATTTTAGAAACGTAGCTGTTAGATGGTTATCTGGTGCTAGTGGAATGGGAGGTGGTTCACAAATAAATAGATTAGTAGATACAATATTTGATGCAGAAAGAGGGTATGTAGAAGATTTGTATAAAAGAAAATGGTTTCCTGTAGAATTAAAAGATATACCAATGTCTGCAATCTTTGGAAGACATTCAACACTCTCTGCTAGAGAAGCAAAAGAAAGAGATGAAAGATTAGATAAAATACAAGAAGAAGAAGGTCAAATAGAAAAAGATAGAAATATGGAAGCAAGAAGAATTGTAAGAGATATAGAAGAAATGTCAAAAGAAGATGGATTAGCTTTATTTAGAGAATTACAAGAGTATAGTCCCCTTATGGCAAAAAAAGTAGGAGATATACTTGATAAAGAAGAACCCTTAACCACAACTCAATCTAGGTTTAGTGGGATGAATGTTCAAGATGGTGCAAGAGCAAGAGGATTATACAAGTTTTATAAGGAAATACCATTTGAACAAAGGAAGAAAGAGTTAAATGAACTTATTGAAGTTGGGGTTATTACTCCTACTGTAAAACGACAATTAGAAGAATGGTATAACTGGAAGTAATATGTCAGAAGAAATACAAAAACTAAAAACTAATCACGAAGTTATTATGGAGAGACTTAAAAACGCAGAGCAGTCTAGTAGTCGTATTGAAGAAAAATTAGATAAATATATTACAGAAGACAGAGATTGGAAAAAGAATGTATTTTGTGAAATGGATAAACGATATTCTCCCAAGTATTTAGAGACATTAACCACAAAACTTGTAATGCCTATTGTAGCTGGAGTTGTTATTGCTTTAATCCTTATGTTGGCAAGCAAGTAAATATGTAGTTTAGTTCAGTTATAATTGAATTGTAATACATGTTCTTTAACAATTGGAGGTGAAAATAATGCGTAAGCATGATAATAAACACCACGTGTTTCCTAAAAGCCGCTCTAGTAGAAAACAAACAGTGATTTTATCAAAATACTTCCATCAATCCTTTCATGATGTGATGGGCAACCTTTTACCAGACGAACAAGTAGAGTTCATTAAACTGTTAAATCAGGAAATGTTACGTAAGAATCGTATTAAGAATTGTGAGCTAGAACGTTTACGAAGGAGGTGTAAAAAATGATTATAGTCAAATGTCCCAGTTGTGGAAGAAGTTTTGTAAAAGGATGTTGGGTTTATCCCAGCGAGATAGAAACAGAAGAAGCAAATGTTAGTTTGGATAAAGTAGAGTTACACGAAATATACTGTAACAAGTGCAGGAGGTGAGAAAAATGAAACTGATAGTGTGTGAACATTGTGAAAAAGTATTCTGGAATGGAAAATGGGAGTCAGTTAATGACGTATTAAGTAAAATATTAGAAACAAAAGAAAGATTACACGCAAAAAAAATAGAAGTACAATTCACAACCTGCAGAAAATGCAAATGATTCCTCCAACAAATCAATACGAGGGAGACCTAAAAAATCTCCCTCACTTTATCCTATACACGGTTGGCAATATAGATATTTATATTGTCATTTTATTAAAATTATAAAAATATGATATACCAAAAAATAATAAGGCGATTATACAAGCGAGAGTTAGAGCGTAAGGCAAACGTAGTAGGGACTGGAACAGGTAAAAAGATTACCAAAGGCAAGATAACAGATAAAGATTCTGTTATGGTTGCTGTTCCAGAAAAGAAAGCAAAATCAGAAATGTGGGTAGGTGATATTATACCCAAGAAGATACTGGGGTGTGATATTGATGTTGTAGAGATTGGAGATGTAAAACCATACAACGAATGGCGTGAGAAACACAGACCAATGAAGGTAGGTGCTTCTTGTTGTTCTGAAAGAGGCACAGCCTGTTCCGCAGGATTACCTTTGTTTGATAAAGAAGGTAATACATATCTGTTAATGAATGAGCATTGTTCTAAAGAAGAAGGAGATGCTATTCTTAATCCTTCCCCGAGTGATGGGGGAAAACCAGAAGATGCTATAGGAGAGAATATCAAAAACTATGGAGTTTCAAGCAAGAATGATGGAAACCTTGATAATTCTTTAATAAAAATTGATATTGATTTTGCTTTAGAGGATGTGTCAGGTTATAAGTATTTAAGACAAATAAGAAACATTACTAGTAAGGATGTAACAAAATACTTTATAGGTGGTAGTAGAAATATGGGACACAGAAAAGGTGTTATAATCTCAACTGATTTTGAAGCAAGTGTTAGATGGGATGATGGAATAGCAAAGTTTCCTAATTCAGTGTTAGCTTTAAATAGTGATAAAGATGGTAATCCAGTAGTTGACCCTGGCTGCAGTAGCTCAATTCGTTTTGTAGATGATATGCCTTTGTTACAGACATTTGCAGGTTCAGAATATGTAGCAATTTTTAGTAAAGTTTATGAAGGTAAGAAATGGGCAGAGAAGGTATTAGGTAAGAAACTTTATTTAGAACCACAAGTTCAAAAGTATTATGTTTCTTTAGGAGAAAATTGGTATGTAAAACCGATTCTTGGTAAAACAAAAACTACTGTAAGATTAAATTTAAGAACAAGACCAGAAGTTGATGACTCAACCTATATTAAAACCTTTCCAGAAGGAACAGAGATTGATATAATTAGATATGTAGGAAGAATTGGAAATTATGAGTGGTGTGAGATTAAGTATGATTAACTTTAAGACTACCCTGGATGGCTTCCATCGTGCCGAAAGGTAAACTACTTAAAGTTGTCTGTTGATATATCCTGAAAACAGACAGTGAGCGTCTACACTAATAAAACGACGCTGATGGTTGGGGGGAAATAATAGCATTGGATATAGCTATCCCCCCAAATTATGACGCAATGAGCTTAAAAAAAATGACGCAATTAAAAAGGTCGGCACGAAACTTATAAATAAATATAAAAATTATGATAAATATATTAGGAGTAGGTGCTGTTGCTATAACAGGACTTATAACACAAATAGTTAAGAAGTATGTTCCTGAAAGATATATTCCTATTGTTCCTTTGGTAGTTGGGATTGCTGTTGTTACTTTAGGCAGTTTCCAAATAGGAACAGATTATGTCCTTACAGGAATTGTGGTTGGAGGTGCATCAATGGGAGTTTTTGATTTGGCAAAATATACCATTTTAGGTAAATAGTTGGGAAAAATATACCATTTCAGATAAAAAAGTTGGGATATGAATAAAAAACATATAATTTGCTTAATATTTGCTCTTGTAATAACGTTCATTTCAGCCCTTTTTATTCTCAGGAGTAGCAAAGTACACAAAGAGGGTAAAACGTGGCAGAGAGTGGACTGTGTGACCTGTGAGAACGTCTTAATCATTGAGCAACAATCATTCTTGAGAGGAAAAAATACTATTCCAATAAATACACAAGTATTAGGAGTTCGGATAGATTACAGTATTGCTACTTTAGTGAATCAGTATGATTGGGATACTGACAAGGCACTCAAGATTCTTTTTTGCGAAAGTGGGGGAAACCCTGAAGCAATAAATCTAAAACACGAGACAAGAGATTATAGTATAGGGTTATTCCAGATAAATTTGTATGGTAGCTTGGCGAACGAAAGACCGAGCAAGGAATGGTTATTAGTTCCAGAGAATAATATTGAATATGCTTATTCTATTTATGAGAGAGCAGGAGGATTTGAAAACGATTGGGTTAAGTGTAGTAATTAGCAGGGGTGTTAGTAATTAGATGTAATAATTAGCTGGGGTGTTAGTGAATTGATGTCGTTTGAAGGCTCTATAAAAACAGCTGTTCTCTTTCTACAAGAAAGAACAGGAATGTCTTTAAAACAACTAAGTCTTAGATAATCAATCCCACGGCACTCTGGCAATTAAAAGAACCACGTTTTAGCGTGGTTTTTCTTTTATTTTCGCTTGAGGAACCTGAACAAGTTCGTGCCGCATTTGGGACATTTTCCCTTACAAGCGTTCTTTCCGTTTTTTGTTTTTAGTTCTTCTACCTCAGTTGTAACTTTTTCCTTACAACGCAGGCAATACATTTCTTGTATCATTTTTTTGTTTATATCCATATTATTTTTATTAGTTTTTAATCTTGTTCTCTTGTTCCGTCTGTTCGTTCTCTTTCGTCTGCTCTTGCCTTTTCTATTTCTTGCCTTCGTTCCCTTGCTATTTCTTCTTGTATTGTCCTTGCCTCTTCTTCAAGTGTTTCCCTTTCTTCGTTTCCTAAATCAGCTTTACTTATTGGGATTTTGTCATAATCACTATCATCAAACTGCCAAGTATTTTGACTTTTCCATTTCTCTCTTAATCTTATTGCTCCCCAGATTCCGAAGAATATGTATCCTATTCCGAGAAGCATCCACACAGACTCAGAAGCACTATAGAAGAAGTTGTGTTCAATGATAGCCCAGACAAATGCTCCTCCCATTACTACGAATAAACCTGTGCCTAATGTTTTGTTTGTCATGTTATTATTTTATTTTNACGACCTTTATCTTAATTGTTTGAATAATTTTTCTGTTAATGCCCTGCTTTTTTCAGCCTCTTGATGACAATGACTGCATACCAATATCGTCTCATTAAACTTTGATAGCCCGTCTGGATTCTTTCTATAGTTTACACGCTTATGTCTATGATGCCAAGATAGTCCAAAGTCTTTCATACAACCTTTAAGGTGTGCTTCGCAAGTTGTTATCCCCTTTTCCCAGTAGATTTGTCTTAGGGTTTTGTTTGCCTCTCGGTTTATTTTCCCAATTTTACCTTCTTTTTTTAATCTTGTCTTTTTCATTTTTTATATTCTCCTGTTTTAACATCTAATATTTTAACAGGCTTGTATGCTTTAAACCCCCATACTTCCATATCCACAGGAAAGTCATTCTTGTTTAAATCGTTATCTTTAAAAAACTTGTTTATCTTTTTTTCTCTTGCTCGGATATTACTATAAGAAGTATATTGTCCTAATAATATTTTACCATTCCAGTAAAAAGAAACAAAGTCAAAAATTCCAAATATGTCGTTAGAATGATATCTTGTAGCACACGGAAACCAAAACACGCCATTATTATCTTCTATAATCTTACGTGCTTTTTTACGTATTGTGGATTCTTTCATATCTCTTATTATTAGTTATTAAATGTTAGTGGGTTATATATTATTTAAGGGTTTTAATAATTTTTTCTAAAGCTTCATTAAATCCCCCCGCCATATGTCGGACATAATCATCATCAGTATTATCTACTTCCATTTTTTTGGGTAGGTTCTCTATTATCCTCTCTCTTTCTTGTTGGATTGCATCTTCATATACTTCTTTAAGTTCCTTCTGGTGTTCTATCTCTATTTCTTCTAATAATTCT
>SL_3KL_010_SEDDRAFT_10006224_pt1 | contig 10683 bp, 3 predicted proteins | sample SodLakKL_010_SED_2_FD_10381 | JGI IMG/M metagenome (IMG submission 10381)
CCCAATCGTGTGCATCTGATCTTTGAGCTGGCGAAAAATGCCATAAGTGACATATTGCCAAAGGGTACGCTCTTCGATGGCGGCAAAGATAAAAACGGGAAAGCCATCCTGTATGCCACCACGGAAGAACTAGCGGTTGGAAAAGCAAAAGTGGCAAGCCTGAAAAGCATTTATCATGAAGCCGGAAAAAATATACGCTTCGCTGAAAAAACCGACTCACTGGATGGGCTGGGTACCGAGTTCGGTGAAGAAAATCCGCAATGGAATGCCTTTGGAAATAAAGAATGGCCTTCGGCAAACCCCGGCTTTGCCCTCGCATCCAATGTATTACTTTTAAAGGAAGGGAAACGGGAGATCACCGTTGATATAACACTCGAAAAAAACACTTTCCCTGCTGATTTTCCCGATGCTGAGCTCGTCGAATCAGTCATTCTGCCTCTTTTCAGTGGTGAAGAAGAGTGGATGGAACCCACAGACTTCCAGATCACAAAAACGCCCTCTTCCGGCAATCAAAGCCTTAGCCTGAAACTCTCGCTCGATGCCGCTGCAGATGCAGTGGTGCCATATGATCCGGAGATTCATGAAGAGCGCTTTAATACCGACCTTCCTGTCCTCCGAATACTGATTGACACAAGCAGTGATAATGGATATGCCCTTTACGCAGCACTGAAAGAAGCGGTTATAAAACAAGTAAGTATTGGGGTTGAGGTAAGCGATATAAGCGACCTGAAACTGGAGAATGACATGGGTGTATTGGATGGATCAAAACCTTTCTTTCCATTCGGCACAATGCCGAAAAGGGGATCCGGTTTCTACATTGGTTCTGCGGAAATATTTCAAAAAAACTGGGATGAAATCAAGCTGGATATCCAATGGAAAAACAAACCTGCAAGTCTGAAAACACATTATGCAGATTATAAGGGAACCGGAGTACCTACCATTAACGGAGATAATTATTTCACTGTCAGGGCAAGATACATTAAGAACAACCGGTGGTTTCCAAGCGGCATCAGTGCTATACCACATCAGCTTTTCAGCGAATCATCATCAAGCAGCAAGCTGACCATTGACAGAGATGCAACAGATACCGGATTCCAGGTTTCACTGCTGGCTTCGCCATTACTGATAAAAAAAGGCGTGGATATCAACAAGGCCGTTCTGAAAAACTACCTCGGTAAAACGAAAGGCGAGCAAGAAAGTCAACAAACATTTCCTCTCAAACCTGTTTCTGCCGGATTTAATGTTGCACTTTTTAATCCCGGGTTCAGTAAGCCCATTTTCCTTGCTGACAGCTTTGGGCCTGCCACAAAAGACAATTTCCTCAAGCTGACACTCGACAGAAGCTTTCTTCATGAACATTATCCGGAATGTTATTCTCTGGCTATGATAGAAAAAGCAAAAAACGGTGATGATGTTGATATTCCCAAAGCACCTTACACACCGGAGATTGCTTCTTTATCGGTAGGTTACAGTGCCACCGCCAGCAATAAGATTACATTAGATTCAGGAAGCAGCCCGGAAGAGAAATTCAACAACTATAAGCAGCGGGCCATTCAGTTATTTCACGAACAACCTTTTGGCCAGAATGAGCAACACATTTTTCTGAAAGAGCAGATGCACTTTCTGGATGGGGATGCAAAGCGAAAAATCCGGCTTTTACCAGCCTATGCACCTGAGGGCGAGCTGTATATCGGACTGAAAAATGCCCGGCCATCGGATATCGTAAGTCTGCTGATACAGGCAGTGGAAGGCAGTGAAGACCCGTTGGCACCAACCTTTACCGGAAACCGCCAAATTGAATGGTTTGCCCTGGTGAATAATGAATGGCAACCCCTTCAAAATCAATTTATCTCTAAAAACACTACGAACAACTTTTTGCGTGCCGGTATTGTAAAAATTCAACTACCGGCCGGTGTCAATACCAGTAACACCCTCCTTGACAAAGGATTTCACTGGATCAAGGCACAATTACCCGAAGGTCTGACACATACGTCTGTTTGTAAGATATCAGGCATTTACGCACAAGCTGCTGAAGCAGTTTTTACAGACCGTGGCAATGAACTGTTGCAACCCGAAGAAGCCCTTCCTGCAGGTACCATCGGCAAATTCCTTGAAAAACCACCGCTTATCAAATCGGTCAGTCAGCCCCACGCATCATTTGGTGGTGCTCCGGAAGAAAAAGATCAGATGTTTTACATCCGGATCAGTGAGAGATTGCGGCATAAAAACAGGGCTGTGAATATCTGGGATTATGAACGCATTGTGTTGGATAAATTTCCGTCGGTATATAAAGTCAAATGTCTGAATCACACATCAAACATTTTGCACGACGGCACCTCCGACTATTTTGAGATCAATCCGGGGTTCGTTTCACTGTTCGTCATCCCCGACATACGCAACCAGGACAGCTTTGATCCTTTAAAACCACGTGCAAGCCGGCAATTGCTCAGCGAAATCAAAGAACATGTACGCAGTTTAACTTCATTACATGTTCATTTTGACGCATGTAATCCTGACTATGAAACGGTTAAGCTGGATTTCAGGGTTAAATTTCATGAGGGTTATGATGCAAACGCATATCTGAATATCCTCAATGATGATCTGGTTCGGCACCTTTCGCCATGGGCGTTCGGAGAGCATTCAGAGATACATTTCGGCGGAAGCCTGTACAAAAGTATCCTGATCGGTTTTATTGAAAACCTGCCTTATGTGGACTTTATTTCTCAAGTGAGAATGTACCACAGGTACGATGGGGCTGAGGACAATACAAACGACCTGAATGTGATTGCTGCAACCAGTGCACGTGCCATTCTGGTATCTGCCCGAAACCATCAAATAACTTTAATCGATAACGACAAGATCTGCCATGAGTGAATCCAATACCATACCCAAAATCATCAGCGCTGAATTTGGCCGGGATTATGCTTTTCTGCGGTCGGAAGGATTGAAGTATATTGAGCAATTGTCCCATAAATTATGGACCGACTATAACCTGCATGATCCGGGTATAACCATACTTGAAACATTGTGTTATGCCATTACCGATCTTGGATACCGTACTGCCTATCCTATGGAGGATTTGCTCGCTGATGCGGATGACAATTTGGCAAATATGCACCGGCAGTTTCTGTCGGCTATCCGTGCACTGCCTGCCAATCCGCTAACAGCCAATGACTACCGGCAACTTTTCATAAGGATTAAAGGGGTACGCAATGCCTGGATCATGCCCGCAGAAAAGGTCGTCGTTACAAAGTTCAGGGATCTTCAACGCGAAGGCATAACAGAATCACACTACAAGCAGGAAGGAGAACAGGTTGACCCGGCAATAGCACACCAATATCCCCTCAGAGGCCTGAACAGGATTTTGCTGGACATTGATGAATCGGTTCTGTTAAACAAAGAGGAAAAAGCCTTGCCAAAAGCAGAAAGAGAAGCATTGAATGCTGAACGCATCAAAGAAGTCAAAGGGCAGGTGCTTGAAGTATATCAGCGGTTCCGCAATCTTTGCGAAGATGTTGAAAAAATTGAAAGGGTTCCCGGGCAGGGTGTGGTTATATGTGGTGACATCGAAATCGATCCATTTGCTGATCCTGAGGAAGTATGGGCACAGATCGTCTTTGATATTGAACAATACCTTTCACCGGAAGTACCTTTTTACAATTTGCAGGAGATGCTTGATGCGGGCAAAAAACCCGATGAAATTTTCAGAGGACCCGTGTTTTCATTTGACGATGAATACCCCTGGCGCAGTGGAACCAATCCTTTTGAAAAAAAGGGATTCCTGAAAACGGAAGAGCTTGAAGGCAGCGAACTGCGCAAGGAGGTACGCTTAAGTGACATTATCCGAATCATCAAAAAAATAAAAGGAGTCAGGATCATCAGGGAAATCGCTTTCGGGCTGGCTGATTGCCAGGAAAAAGACATGGGGAAGATCAGGGAGGCGGTATCCGGTGACAAGTGGAATCTTTGTATGAAACCGGGACACAAACCTGTTTTCTGTCGCAACATCTCTGTTCTAAATATATGGAAGGATGTAATTCCTTTAAAACTGCAAAAAAAACAAGCCGAGAAAAAGCTGGAAAACCTGCGCTTTCAATACCATGAATCGATGCGTTCCAGGATAACGGAGGATCTGCCAATGCCTGAGGGTAAGTACCGCAACCCCGCTAACTATCAAAGCATCCAGAACCATTTCCCGGAAGTTTACGGAATTGGACCGGCCGGTTTGCCGGAAAGTGCTTCCGCCGGGCGCAAGGCAAAAGCCAAACAGTTAAAGGCTTATTTGCTATTCTTCGACCAGGTTCTGGCCAATTATTTTGCACAGCTTGCCAACGTTAAGGAATTATTTTCAAACGAACCGGCAATGGGAAAAACTTACTTTGCCAATGTTGTAAAAGGATTAAAAGATGCCCAAGAACTATTTACGGAAGAAAACCAGTGGGAGGAAGCTGTTCAGGAGCTGCTTGATGCCAGAAAGTTTGATAAAGATGTACAGCGGAGAAATACATTCCTTGACCATTTGATGGCGCGATTTGCTGAGAAATTCAATGAGTATGTTTTCCTGATGCATAGGATTTTTGGTGAAGAAGCCTATAAACAGGTGATTGAACATAAGGAGCGTTTTTTGAATGATTATGAAACAACAAGTAAAGAGCGTGGTAGCGGATTCGATTATTACAATCCTTTACCGGCCGAACTGGAAGAGCTGAATGTTACCGGTCTGGAAAAAAGGATTTCACGATTGCTTGGTTTCGGGAATTATAAAAGGAAACCGCTAAAAGAAGATGAAGAAGGTATTTACGCAGTGGAACACCTGTTGTTGCGGCCCGATCCATCAACACCCAAAGATAAACACCATCTTTTTCTGCCGGTTTGTATCGAATCCAACGGAGAATTCTGCCGGCCGCTCGACCCCTACTCCTTCCGTATCACCATTGTGATGCCCGGTTACACCACACGGCTGAAAGATACAAGTTTCAGGAAATATGTTGAAAGAATGATCCGTATGGAAACGCCGGCCCATGTGCTGCCAAGGATATGCTTCGTAGATAAGGAGCATATGGAAATTTTTGAAGATGCATGGTACGCATGGCTATCGGAAAAAACAGGCGCAGAAGACCCTTTAAAGCAAACTGGATGACCCTACCCTTGTCAGGCTGATCGAAGTGATGGAACAATTATTCTCCGCTTACGAAAAAGGTCGCCTGACCACCTGCGAAGACGCAACACCGGAGCACAAACCGGTTACTTTGGGGCGAACAACACTGGGATCCCTGGATAACAACCCCAAACCGGATCAGCCGGAATGAAACAGTAATTAATAAAACATCTTGATATGGCAACCAGGCAAAAATTACATCTTGAAGCACAAAACCTTGAGTACAGCAGGTTTGTAAAAGACCAGGTGCTCACAGAAGTGCAACTGAATGAGATCATTGATTTCTTTGAAGATCAGCACCGGCTGACCCGCACCTGCCTTATAGGAACCGGTATAGTATGCGGACTGCAAGTACGGAAATCAAATTTGGCAGTTACCCTGAGCCCGGGTGCAGCCATCACCACAGATGGCGACATGCTGAAAATGGAAAGGAAGGAATATACCCATTTTGTGGAATACTCCATGCCTGATGATGGTCTCTATAAACCCTTTCTGTTTAAAGAAGGTTCGCAGGAAAAAGCAGTGAAGCTCTACCGGCTGCTCACCGAAGAAGAAAAAGAAGGCGTTACCTCGGGGCAAGTGCAGCGTATTAATCAGCTTGACAGCACCATCAGCAATTGGGTTGCATTGCTATATCTGGAATATTACCTGAAAAAACCGGAAAAATGCACCCCCACCCATTGCGACAATATGGGCCAGCGCCAGGTGGCAAAACCAATGCTGCTGGCCATTTCAAAAAGTGACCTGGATAAGGTGATCCATCGTGATGATGACCCTAACCGGAGGGATGATCTATACCTCAAATACCATGAAGCCTTTGAAAAATATTTCAATTTTCCGCAGCTGCGTGCAAAACGGGTAATACTCAATAAAAGCATAACCAAAAGCGCACTGACACTTGCCGGGGCCTACTTCCACACAGCAAAAAGCGGGTCCCTGGCACTGGCCAATGCCATTGAAGAGCTTTACAAAACTTTCCGGTTTGTAATCGACCGGGATAACAACATCAACATCAATCGGCTGAAACAACACCTGCTGAAAAACCTCAGCAAAACAGGCAATGCCGCGCACGCGCAATATACCTATGATCATTATAAAGATGTGGTTGTTGCATATAATGAACTCAGGGAAACCCTTTATCAGGCCGGTATGGAATGTTGCCCCTCCATTTATGCATTTCCCAAACATATAATGCTCGGAGAGCCAAACATCGAATACGAGCCGTTGCCTCCGGCATACCGCCACAGGTTCTATCCGTCCCCACTGGTAAGCCACAAGCCAGATGCAATCAGCCGGTCCATCAGCATGTTGAAAAGGCTTGAGTTGATGATTTTGCATTTTGAACCCGGCGAAGTGAATACGATCCGGATCACTCCTTCCGGAGATTATGATAAGCCCTTGGAGGTCAGATCAATTCCTTTTTACTACGGCAAGCCCACAGAGTTGTCGAAACAGTGGAACCATGCTCGCAGCCTGCATTCCCGTGAGAAAGACAATTTGTCATACCATGCGAATAAGTATGAACCACCGGTACCTGATGAAACCCTTAAACCCCTGGATTATGACATCGATGGGTTTAATTTTTTCAGGGTGGAAGGACATATTGGTAAAAATTTCCGCACAGTTATGCGGGAACTGGACAAACTGAAAAAAGAAAAGGGTGTTCCCATTGATTTGGTGGCTGTCAGGTTGGGTGACGTGAAGCTGTCAGATATCAATCTTGAAGATTTTGAATGCCATTTCGAGGACCTTAACACCATTTTGCAGGCTTTTCAGGCTGAAATCAGCTGTTTGCTGGGCGACGGCAGCCGCTTCTTTTCCGGTTTCAGCCCCAGACCCGAAATACCGCATATCATTCTTGAACGCTACATACCTCCCATAGACGGCCCCACATGGAACATTCCTTCAAACATCACCACGTTGGCAGGTTCACTTGCAAGCAACCAAAACCTGCATCTCATGCATACAAGCGGTCAACATGAATTGGTTACCGGTGGCATGCAAACAATAAAAAGAAGCATGTCAATTCCACAGGGTGGTTTTGAAGTCGCCACCAATATTGGAGCCACCATTGGTAAAGTTGAACCCAGGGACCTTTCAGCCGCTTTTTGTGATAATTTGGAAAGACCAGTTTTCAACATTGACCGTATCGTTCTGGAAACCATCGATCAAGACCCCAATACATTCGGAAAGTTCATTCACGAAGCTTTACAGCAGCCTGTTACCAGCGTTAACGAGCTGGTGGAAAGAGTGAGAACGATGCCGGACGTTGCTAAAGAGTTGCACAAACTGGAAGAAGACCAGAGATTTGTATTTTTTGAATACCCCGTACAGATTATTGGTCACCTGTATCTCATTCAACATGAAATTCCTGAAACAATTCGCAAGATTACACCGGATATGATCCTTAGATTCCGTGACTTCTCTATGAGTTTTTGCGGCAGGCTTAAAGTTATGCGTGCGCGTCTGGAAAAACATTTCAGGACAGGTAATTACACCTCAAAGGGATTTGAATCAACATACCTGGACATGGTCAGCCGCATGGAAAGAATATGCTGCGCCAATGAAAAACTGGAAGTGATCATGCGGGAAATCGAAAAGCGGAAAGCTGATATCCTGGCAAACCTCTCCTTTGAGAAATACGCGGAAAGGCATCCCGGTCTGGAACACAAAGCCGGCTCACACCGCGGTGGTACATTCGTGATCGTATATGCAGGTTCAACTGATACCAATACCGGTCAATCAACTGCAGGTGGCACAACAGTTTCTTCCGGTACTTCTGTCAACCAACCCGCTGTTCTAACCAACATTGAGAACTTGCTCAAATACCGTGATATCGATTCATTTGCCAATTTTGTTGCAGTTCAAGACGACAAGATCAACCGCGAGGAAGAACTCGCCAAATTTTTTGAAGCCAACAAAATACAGCCGGCCAGCACCTACGGGCGTTTTGTCACCAGTGAGTTAAACAAAAAAATCACAGACATAAAGCGTGTAATTTGCAGAGATATCGCACAACCTGCCCGTGACGTTGTGATAGCCGACTTCTGTCTGCCTTACTTGTGTTGCTCCGACTGTCCGCCTGTGGCATTTGTGATACAAAAGGACAAGGAACCGGAGCCGGAGCCGGAACCAGAGCCAGAGCCGGAACCGGAACCGGAACCGGAGCCGGAACCCGTATCACTGGATATCAAGCCAACCCAGTTTTGCAGCAATGATCGACACACCTATCCTTTCGGAGTTTCTCCCGAGAATGGGGTTGTCAGCACCAAAGATCCCAATCTGTCAGGATCAGTAGATAAATCCGGTAACGGTCAATTCGTGTTCATGCCTTCCGGTGTGCCTTCCGGCCAACTCGGAAAACCCATCGGGTTTTTGGTGAATGACAAAGACGTAGATCTTACATTGGTGGTTTATCAGCAACCGGTAGCCAAGATACTGCATGCAACAGCGGAAGCAGGACTACATGATGCCATCCTGACTTTGAAGGCTGAAGCCAATCCAGGCATAGCAGAAGACAAAATCCAGTATAAATGGCTCATCGGAGATGTCTATTCATACGAAGGTATGGATATACAGGTACAAATCAAAACCCAGCATTTCAAAGACAAAATACCTGTAAAACTTCTCGTCACAAACGAAATCTGTTCAGCCGAAGATGAAACAACCATCCCAATTGAACAGGAAGAAGAACCCCAAACCAAATGTCCTGAATTGGTGGAAACCTTCATTTCTGAAAGTATAAGTTCATTGAACAACAGACGTTTTCTCACACAGCTACGAACGATTAATGATCAGGGAGTTACAAATATTCATACTAATGTGGTTAACCTCTTCAATACTGCTGCCGGCCTGCTTAACAGGCCTCGGGCGGGTGCCGTTCTAAACCTGTTGAACCAAATTGACAAACTACTGTTGGACATCTATCAATTCTCCCCGAGAAATAACCGCAATCAAGCGGTAAGCATATTGACCGGATTTATTAATGCTTTATGGATGCTGATGCTCAATATGGTGAGATGTTACGACACAATCCCAAATAACAAAAGGACAGTCATTACCGGACATATTTCAAAGTTTCGGGAAATGCAGGATCATTTGTTGAAAAGATATCCGGGCCTCTACCAAAACAATCATTTGGAAAACTTTATCGAAGAATATTCCAGCACCTTTGTATCACAGGATCCGGGCCTGAAAAAAGCCCTGTTCGCTCTGCTGCAAAGTATTAAGAAGGATAATCGGTCATGACAAAGGCAACACATATCATTCACCGTGTGAACCTGGAATTTGAAGTCCCTGATGAAAAAACGGGAAGGCTGATGCAGGAAGATGCATTGCGCATCATGAAGAATGATGTGTTGCCTGTTATAGAAGAGTACCTGGATAAGGAATGGAAATACAGGGGATCGGCACGGATACCTCAGATGGATCTAACACTGGGAAATATTCACCCGGATCAATTTGAAGAAGCATTTGCTGAACTGTGTATCCATGAGTTTACCACAAAGATGGGGCAGCTCCTTCCAAAAGGCCTGACTGACCCAAAAACCGGGCATATTCCCCATAAGAGCCATAGCCCGGATGAAAAGCAGTTGGAACAATTTCTGTTTTTTATCCAACACGGTCACCTGCCATGGTGGTCTGTTGATGATAAGGATTTTCCAAATGAAACGGATATTTTGAAAAATCCGCTGTTTTCAAAGAGAAAATACAGGGATTGGCTGATACAGTTGCTGAAGAAAGCCCCGTATGCACTGGATCGTTTGATCCATCAATTCTCCGGAAAGTTTACAGCAGAGCTCATCCATTTATCAATTACTGGAAATACATTGAGAAAAGCTGATATACCCACTTTCGTAGAAGAAACCAAAAGTTCTGGTGTTGAAGCCCGGCGTGAGATGTTTTTTGATTGGATGGAGAGCTTAACAGCTGCACATCGTCATGGAAAAGAAAGAATGGATAAGCCGGATGAAGAATTGGTTTCCGATAAACAAATTCCGGATCTGCAAATAGCGGTTGAAGAGGGTTTATTTGTTAATCATGCAGGCCTGATACTGCTACACCCATTTCTGGAGTACTTTTTCAGGAATTGTGGTTTGCTGGCTGAAAAGCTTTTCAATGATGAAAATGCCCGGAACACTGCCATTCACCTACTCTATTACATCGCCACCGGCAAGAAAGATCCCCCTGAGCATGAGCTTTTGTTTCACAAATTCCTTTGCGGGATGGATCCGGAATTACCGCTTCCGCGCAAAATTCGTATCAGGCAGTCGATGTTGGATGAAGCCGATAAATTGATTAAATCAGCCATTGACCATTGGAAGATGTTAAAAAGAACCTCACCACAGGGTTTGCGGGAAGGATTTCTGGAAAGAAAAGGAAAACTGATCCTTGACAATTTCCAGCACCGCCTCATTATTGAAGGCAAAACCATAGACGTTCTGTTATCCGGACTTCCATGGGGATATGGTGTGGTTAAATTACCATGGCTTAAGCAGCCGCTGATCGTTGATTGGAACCATTAA
>SL_3KL_010_SEDDRAFT_10006225_pt1 | contig 10681 bp, 10 predicted proteins | sample SodLakKL_010_SED_2_FD_10381 | JGI IMG/M metagenome (IMG submission 10381)
GACCGGCGGTGTGCGACCGGCGGAGGCGGGCGAATTCACCCGCCGCGCCTTCGAGGCCGGGCGGATCGACCTGACCGAGGTCGAGGGCCTGGGCGATCTTCTCGCAGCGGAGACCGAGGCGCAGCGCAGGCATGCGCAGCGGATCTTGGACGGCTCGCTCGCCCGGCTGGTCGAGGACTGGCGGGCGGATCTCTTGCAGGCCCTGGCGATGAGCGAGGCAGCGATCGACTTCGCCGACGAGGACCTGCCGCCCGAGACCTGGCGGCTGGTTCGCGAACCGCTGGCGCGGGTCGGCGCGGGCCTTGCGCGCGAGGTCGCGGGGCGGCGGGCGGCCGAGCGCATCCGCGAGGGGTTCGAGGTGGCGCTTGTCGGGCCGGTCAATGCCGGCAAGTCGACGCTTCTGAACGCGCTCGCCGGGCGCGAGGCGGCGATCACCTCCGAGCGCGCGGGCACGACGCGCGACGTGATCGAGGTGCGGATGGATATCGGCGGGCTCGCCGTGACGCTGATCGATACCGCCGGGCTGCGCGAGACCGATGACGAGATCGAGCAGCTGGGCATCGAGCGTGGCCGGGCGCGGGCGCGCGACGCCGATCTGCGCGTCTTCCTCAAGGCGCATCCGGAGGATCCGGTCGACGCGGTCGGTCCCGACGACATCGTCCTGCTCGGCCGGTGCGATCTGTGGTCACGGCCGGGGATTTCGGCTAAGACCGGTGAGGGAATCGAGGCGCTGATCGCGGCCATCGAGGCGCGGCTGTCGGAGCGGGCGAGCAACAGTTCGGCCTTCTCGCGGGAGCGGCATTTCGCCCGCCTGGGCGCGGCGCTCGAGCATCTGGAGCGGGCGCGGGCCGAGGCGGCGGAAGACGCGCCGCGGCTGGAGATCGTCTCGGAAGAGATCCGGCACGCGGTCTTCCTGATGGATGAACTGGTCGGGCGAATCGGTGTCGAAGAGGTTCTCGGGCGGATATTCGCGGCGTTCTGCATCGGCAAGTAAGGGCATGGAGACATGGCGGAATTCGATGTCATCGTGATCGGCGGCGGCCATGCCGGTGTCGAGGCGGCGCATGCGGCGGTGCGCCGGGGGGCGCGGACCGCGCTGGTGACGTTCCGCCGGCAGGATCTGGGCGCGATGTCCTGCAACCCGGCGATCGGCGGCCTCGGCAAGGGCCACCTGGTGCGCGAGATCGATGCCTTCGACGGGCTGATGGGCCGGGCGGCGGACCATGCGGGGATCCAGTTCCGGTTGCTCAACCGCTCGCGCGGGCCGGCGGTGCAGGGGCCGCGGGCGCAGGCCGATCGGCGTCGTTACGCGGATTACGTGCAGCGCGAGATGGCGGGCCTGGAGAACTTCGCCCTGATCGAGGGCGAAGTGGTCGATCTCGACGTCTCGGGCGGCCGGTGCCGTGGCGTCGTGCTGACCGACGGCCGATCCGTGCGCGCGGGCGCGGTGGTGCTGACAACGGGAACCTTCCTGCGCGGGGTGATCCACATCGGCGACGAGCGACGCCCCGCCGGCCGCGTCGGCGCCGAGGCCTCGGTCCGGCTGGCAGAGCGGGTCGCCGAGATCGCGCCGCGCACCGGGCGGCTGAAGACCGGGACGCCGGCGCGGCTCGACGGCCGCACGATCGACTGGTCGCGGGTCGAGATGCAGCCGGGCGATGCCGAGCCGGTGATGTTCAGCTTCCTCAACCGCCGCCCGGAAGCGCCGCAGATCGCCTGCGGGATCACGCATACCACGCCGCGCACGCACGAGATCATCGCTGGCAACCTCGATCGGTCCGCGATGTTTTCTGGACATATCAAGGGGATAGGGCCTCGCTACTGCCCCTCGGTCGAGGACAAGGTCGCGCGCTTCGCGGACAAGGAGTCGCACCAGATCTTCCTCGAACCCGAGGGGCTGGACGACGACACGGTCTATCCGAACGGCATCTCGACCTCGCTGCCGCGCGAGGTTCAGGAGGCGTTCATCCGCACCATTCCCGGCCTCGAGGCAGTGGGACTCCTGCAGTTCGGCTACGCGATCGAGTACGATTATGTCGACCCGCGGGCGCTGAGCGCCGCGCTGGAATGCCACGACCTGCCGGGGCTGTTTCTGGCCGGGCAGATCAACGGGACGACCGGCTACGAGGAAGCGGCGGCGCAGGGCCTGGTCGCCGGGTTGAACGCCGCGGGACGGGCGCGTGGGGGTGAGGAGATCCTGTTCTCGCGCACCGAAAGCTATATCGGCGTGATGCTCGACGACCTGACCTCGCGCGGCGTGACCGAGCCCTACCGGATGTTCACCTCGCGCGCCGAGTATCGGCTTTCGCTCAGGATAGACAATGCCGATCAGAGGCTTACGCCGAAAGCGATCACGGCTGGCTGCGTCTCGGCGCGGCGCCGCGCGGCTTTCGAGGCGAAGCGCGAGAGGCTGGAGCTGGGGCGTGAACGGCTGATGGCGGCGACGGCATCCTCGCGCGAGTTGCATGCCGCCGGCGTCAACCTGCGCCCGGACGGAAACCGCCGACCGCTTTACGATGTGCTGGGCATCCAGGGGGTGGATCGAGACCTTATCCTGCGCCTGGTGCCCGAAGCACGGGAGATCGGGGCGGAAGATTTCGAGCAACTGCGCCGCGATTCGCTCTACCGCGTCTACATGGAGCGTCAGGCGCGCGAGGCGCGGACGCTGCGCCAGGACGAGGCGATCCGGATCCCCGGCTCCTTCGACTTCGATTCGGTGGCCGGGCTATCGACGGAACTGCGCAGCAAGCTTCGTGCCCGGCGACCGGCGACGCTTGCCCAGGCCGGGCGGATCGAGGGAATGACGCCGGCGGCGCTGCTGCTTCTGGCGTCGCGCCTGCGCAAGTCCGCCTGAGATGCCGGCACCGCCGGAGATCGCGCGGCAGATCGGCGACATCTGCGCTGTTTCACGTGAAACACTCGGCCGGCTCGATCACCTGGTCGGGGCGGTCGGAAAGTGGTCGCGACGGATCAACCTGGTGGCGGATGCGCGCCCGGACGCGGTTTGGCGGCGACACGTGCTCGACAGTGCACAGCTCTTTCCGCTCGGCCGCCCGGCNGGCCGGAAGTGGTGCGATCTCGGCTCCGGCGGCGGGTTTCCGGGTCTCGTCATCGCGATCCTGGCGCGCGAACTGACGCCCGGGCAAAGGGTGGTTATGGTCGAGAGCGACCGGCGCAAGGCCGCCTTCCTGACCGTCATGGCGCAGGAACTCGATCTGAACACCGCGATCGCCGCGGTTCGGGCCGAAGACCTGGCGCCCCAGCAGGCCGAGACCGTCTCCGCCCGCGCGCTCGCGCCGCTTCCGGAGCTTCTGACCCTTGTCGCGCGCCATCTTGCCGAAGGAGGCGTGGCGCTCCTGCCGAAGGGTGGCGGCCATGCCGAAGAAATTTCGCATGCGCGTCGGCGTTGGGCATTCACTGTCGAGCCGATCGAAAGTATCCTCGCGCCGCGGTCGCGCATCCTGCGCGTGACCGAGTTGCGGAGAGCCGATGCAGCCTGACCCAGCGAAGATCCTCGCCATTGCCAACCAGAAGGGCGGCGTGGCCAAGACGACGACCGCAATCAACCTTGCGGCGGGGCTGGCCGAGCACGGCAAGAAGGTGCTGCTCATCGACATGGACCCGCAGGGAAACGCCTCGACGGGCATGGGGATCAGCGCCGAGCGGCGCACGAAGACGGTCTACGACCTGCTTCTCGGGGAGGCGGCGCTGGCCGAGACGACTGTTCCGGGCAGCGCCGAGAATGTCTGGCTCGTGCCGTCGACGCCCGATCTGTCCTCCTCCGATGTCGAGCTTCACGCGACGGCGCGCCGGGTCTTCCTTCTGCGCGACGCGCTTCGCGGCGCGCGCGGCACGCTCTCGGGGTTCGACCATGTGCTGATCGACTGCCCGCCATCCCTGAACCTGCTAACGGTAAACGCGCTGGTCGCCGCCGATGCGGTGCTCGTGCCGCTTCAGTGCGAGTTCTTCGCGCTGGAGGGGCTGTCGCAGTTGCTGCTGACGGTACGGGAGATTCGCCAGACGGCGAATCCCGATCTGCGCGTCGAGGGCGTGCTCCTGACCATGCATGACCGGCGCAACAACCTGTCCCAGCAGGTCGAGCGCGATGCGCGCGAGACATTGGGCGATCTGGTCTACCGGACGGTGATCCCGCGCAACGTGCGCCTCAGCGAGGCGCCGTCGCACGCGATCCCGGCGCTGATCTACGATCCGAATTCGAGCGGCGCCAGGGCCTATCGGGCCTTCGCGCGCGAATATCTGAAGATCGACTGCCTAGAAACCCAGGAAGGATGACGCATGACCGATCGGCGGATGGAGCGACGGGGTCTGGGGCGCGGGCTGGCGGCGCTCATGTCGGATGTCGGGGTCGACCCGCAGACTGCCCGGTTCAACGATGGCGACGCCGCGCGCCGGGGACTGCGGGACCTGCCGATCGACGTGATCGAGCCCAACCCGGACCAGCCAAGGCGGCATTTCGACGCCGCGTCGCTCGAAGAGCTCGCCGAATCGATCCGCGCCAAGGGCGTGCTCCAGCCTCTGGTGGTGCGCCCGTCGGACGAGGCCGGAGAGCGGTACCAGATCGTGGCCGGCGAGCGACGCTGGCGCGCGGCGCAGATGGCCGGGTTGCACCGGGTTCCGGCGCTGGTGCGGGCGCTGAGCGACAGCGAGGTGCTCGAGATCGCGATCATCGAGAACATCCAGCGCGAGGATCTCAACCCGATCGAGGAGGCGATCGGCTATCGCAGCCTGATCGACCGCTTCGGCCACACCCAGGAAAAGATCGCCGAGGCCCTGGGGAAGAGCCGGAGCCATATCGCCAACCTGCTGAGATTGCTCAACCTTCCACCGAGCGTTCAGGAGCATGTGCGCGCCGGCCGTCTCTCGGCGGGTCATGCGCGCGCGCTGGTCACCGCCACCGATCCCGAGGCGCTGGCGCAGAAGGCGATCCAGCGCGGCCTGTCGGTGCGCGAGACCGAGGCCCTGGTACGCGCCGCGGGCAAGCCGTCGTCGCCGCGACCGTCGCCGCAGACCGAGAAGGATGCCGACACGCGCATTCTGGAGCAGGACATGTCGGCGAGCCTGGGGATGAGCGTGGTGATCGACCATCACCCCGGGGGTGAGGGACGGGTGACCATCCGCTACCGGACGCTCGATCAGCTGGATCAGCTGTGTCGTTTGTTGTCGGGCGGATAGCAGCGGCCGCGACGCCGGGCTCAGAGGATCTCGCGCAGGACCGCGTTCAGGAGCAGCCGGCCGCGGCGCGTTGTCCCGAAGCGGTCGCCATCGCGCCAGATCAGGCCGTCGTCGGCGAGTCTTTCAAGGCGCTCCGACGCAAGCGGAACTCCCGACAGCGCGGCGTGGCGCGCAACGGAAGCGCCTTCGCGCAGCCGCAGGCACATCATGAGATATTCGGCGGCCTGATCCGAACGTGCAACCGGCTCTGTCGTCTCCTGCCGCCCGGCGCCTTCCTCGACCCCGGCGAGCCAGGCTTCCGGCTTCGGCTCGGCCAGCGTGGCGAAACGCATTCCGGAGCGCGTCAGCCGCCCATGCGCGCCGGGACCAAGGCCCAGGAAGTCGCCATACCGCCAGTAGACCAGATTGTGCCGTCCCTCCGCGCCGCGCCGGGCGTGATTGGAGATCTCGTAGGCGGGCAAACCGGCAGCGCCGCACAGATCCTGGGTCAGCTCGAAGAGGGCCGCGGACCGCTCCTCGTCCGGCATCCCGGTCAGCTTCCCGGCCCGTTGACGCGCGCCAAAGACCGTCCCGTCCTCGATGGTGAGTTGGTAAAGCGAGAGGTGGTCGGGTTCGAGCGCAAGCGCTTGCGCCAGTTCGGCTGACCAGGACTCCGCGGTCTGATCCTGGCGCGCGTAGATCAGGTCGAAGCTGACCCGCTCGCAAAGGCCGCGCGCCGTCGCGACGGCGTCGATCGCTTCGCGCACGGAATGCAGCCGGCCGAGGCGCCTGAGATCGGCGTCGTCGAGTGCCTGGACGCCGATAGAGAAGCGGTTGACCCCCGCCTGCACGAAGTCCTGGAAGCGGCCACGTTCCACCGAGGAAGGGTTTGCCTCCAGCGTCACCTCGAGTTCGGGCCCGCAATTCCACGTGCGCCTCACGAGATCGAGGATCGTCGCGACGAGGTCGGGCGGCATGAGCGAGGGCGTTCCGCCGCCGATGAAGATCGAATCGAGCGCCCGTCCCGGGGTGAGCGTGCCGGCGCGCCGGATCTCCCGGGTGAAGGCCGCCTCCCATCGCGGATGATCGACATGCCGGGCGACATGGCTGTTGAAATCGCAATAGGGGCATTTCGCCGCGCAGAAGGGCCAGTGAAGGTAGAGCCCGAAACCGGCGCCCTGTACCCCGATTTCCGGGGAGGCCGGGGCGACCGCGGCGCGCAGGGGGTTATCGATCGCGTCCTCGGCCATGTTTCACGTGAAACAGCGCGCGATCATCGCCGCGACAGCCCGCGCGCGATGGCTGACCGCGTTCTTCTCGGCCTCCGTCATCTCGGCGAATGTCCGATCCGAGCCCGCCGGCTCGAACATCGGGTCGTAGCCGTGCCCCTCCCTGCCGCGGATCGGCCAGACGAGCCGGCCGTCGATCACGCCCTCGAACACCTCGTCATGACCGTCCGGCCAGGCGAGGACCAGCGTGCAGCGAAACCGCGCAAGCCAGGGCTCGGGCGCCCGGCGCGCGACCAGTTCGTCATGCGTGCGGCGCATGGCATGGCCGAAATCGCGCTTTCCGTCGACCTCCGCCCAGTTCGCGGTGTAGACGCCCGGCGCGCCGCCAAGCGCCTCGACCTCCAGCCCGCTATCGTCGCCCAGGGCGACAAGCCCGGTGGTGCGCGCGGCGGCATGGGCCTTTATCCGCGCGTTGCCGAGAAAGCTCGACTCGGTCTCGACCGGTTCGTCGAGGGCCAATTCGCCGGCGGAAACCACGCCGACAGCGAGCGGCGCGAATAGCGCGCGCATCTCGTCCATCTTGCCCGCGTTATGCGTCGCCACGACCAGGCGATCGCCCGAAAAACGACGCATCACAGCGCGCCCCGCTGCGCCTCGATCAGTCGTTCCGACCCCTGTTGCGCGAGATCGAGCAACAGGTCCATCTGGGCGCGCGAGAAGGTCGTGCCCTCGGCCGACATCTGCACCTCGATCACCCGGTCGCGACCGAGGAAGACGAAATTGCCATCGACGCCGGCCTCGCTGTCCTCGGCATAGTCGAGGTCGAGCACCGGCTGCCCGGCATAGATCCCGCAGGATACCGCGGTGACATGATCGACCAGCGGATCGCTGGTCACGAGGCCGACGGCCATCATCCGGTTGACCGCCTGCCGCAGCGCCACCCAGCCCCCGGTGATGGCGGCGCAGCGCGTGCCGCCATCGGCCTGCAACACGTCGCAGTCGATCGTGATCTGCCGCTCGCCGAGAGCCGCACGGTCCACGCAGGCGCGCAGCGACCTGCCGATAAGCCTCTGAATTTCAATGGTTCTTCCGGTCTGCTTGCCGGATGCCGCCTCGCGTCGGTTGCGCGTATTGGTCGCCCGCGGCAGCATCCCGTACTCGGCCGTCACCCAGCCCAGGCCCGAGCCTTTCAGGAAGGGCGGCGTGCGCTCCTCCAGCGATGCGGTGCACAGGACCTCGGTCTCGCCGATGCGGATCAGGCAGGACCCCTCGGCATGCCGGTTGATGCCGGCCTCGATCGACACGGCGCGCAGTTCGTTCAGTTCCCGTCGTGACGGACGCATGCTCACTCCTGTTCCGGCCGGGCCTTCAGATACAGGGCCGGCATGCCCATATGCAACCCGAATTGACCCGAACGGGCCGGCGATCTATGCCTGATCCCCGATCTGCCAGGTAGCGACATGACCGACCATCGAAACCTGCTCAGCGAAATGAACGACCGCTCGCGCGAGGTCTTTCGCCGGGTGGTCGAATCCTACCTGGTGACCGGCGCGCCGATCGGCTCGCGGACGCTGACCCGCGAGCTCAGCGAGAAGCTCTCCGCCGCCACGATCCGCAACGTCATGCAGGATCTCGAATTCCTCGGGCTTCTCGAAAGCCCGCATGTCTCGGCGGGGCGGATCCCGACCCAGCAGGGCCTGCGGCTCTTCGTCGACGGCCTGCTCGAGGTCGATCCCGTCTCCGCCACCGACCGCGAGAAGCTCGACGCCACCCGCGCCAGCAACGAGCGCGATCTCGGCGACATGCTCGACCGCGTCGGGCAGACGCTTTCCTCGCTCACCCAGGGCGCCAGCCTCGTCCTGGCACCGAAGACCGAGGCGCCGATCAAGCATATCGAGTTCGTCGCGCTCTCGCCCGAGCGGGCGCTGGTCGTGCTTGTCTTTGCCGATGGCCAGGTCGAGAACCGGATCTTCAACCCGCCCGCCGGCGTGCCGCCGTCGGCGATGCGCGAGGCGGCGAACTTCCTCAACGCGCTCGCCTCGGGGCTGACGCTGTCCGAGTTGCGCCAACGCGTGCGCGCCGAGATCGAGCGCAGCCGGCGGAAGATCGACGTTCTGGCCGGCGACCTGGTAGAGCGCGGCATGGCGCTTTGGGAGAACGAGGGCGAGCCGTCGGAAAGGCTGATCGTCCGCGGCCGCGCCAACCTGCTCGATCGCGCCGCGTCCGAGGACCTTTCGCGGATCCGCGAGCTCTTCGACGATCTCGAACGCAAGCGCGATGTCGTCGAGTTCCTCGAACTCGCCGAGGCGGGCGAGGGCGTGCGCATCTTCATCGGCTCCGAGAACAAGCTTTTCTCGCTGACCGGTTCCACTTTGGTGGTTTCTCCTTATATGAACGCTGATCGCAAGATCATCGGCGCGGTCGGCGTCATCGGCCCGACGAGGCTGAACTACGGCCGGATCGTGCCGATCGTGGATTACACGGCCCAGCTGGTGGGGCGGATCCTCACCGAACGGGCGGCAGAGTGACAGAGGACCCCATGGCACAGCCACAGCAGACCGAGGCGCAGCCCGCCGCAGAAAACCAAGCCGCCGACGCGCCCGAGGCCGAGCAGCTCGATCCGGCGCAGGCCCTGGCCGAGGTCGAAGCCGCCTTCGAGGCCGAGCGCGCAGAGATGCGCGACCGCCTGATGCGCGCGCTCGCCGACTTGGAGAATACCCGCAAGCGCGCCGACAAGGATCGCCGCGAGGCCGCGATCTATGGCGGCTCGAAGCTTGCCCGCGACCTGCTGCCGGTCTTCGACAACCTCAGCCGCGCGCTTGCCGCAGCCGACGACCAGACCCGCAGCGAGGCGAAGGGGCTGGTCGAGGGGGTCGAGCTGACGATGCGCGAACTGCTGAACGTGCTGGCGCGCCATGGTGTCGAGCGCATCTCGCCCAAGCCGGGCGACCCGTTCGACCCGCATCTGCACGAGGCGATGTTCGAGGCGCCGGTGCCGCAATTCGCTGCCGGCCAGATCATCCAGGTGATGACCGAGGGTTTCCGGATGCACGACCAGCTCCTGCGTCCGGCACAGGTCGGCGTGTCCTCGAAGCCCGCCGACTGATTCGGGACAGGCAGGGTACCGGGCGGCGCGAACTTTCGAATCAACGCCCCGGCCCGGATCGCTCCCGCTCGGCAGCCGAGGGCGCAACGGGGCGCCCTTTCCTTGCCGGCGGCGCCTGCGGCGAGAAGGTTTCCTTCCGCCAAACGAGGATTCTTTATCCAGTCTTCTCAATGACCTGGACCAGCGCACACGCGGCCTCGGGTCACGCGAAACGGGGCTGCTCGGCGGGTTGACCCGCGGCCATGATCCGACCGCGTCCAGCGATTCCAGCACCCGCCCGAAGTCCAATCCCGGGCCGCTCCCAGACTCGCCGATGCGGGGTGAGCATGACCGGCGGCGCGATTCTTCGCGGATTTAACGCCGGGCTTACGCTCTTCTGACGGCGCATTAGCGGCCGGGGCGTAAACCGGGGTTGTCGCAAATGGTTGCGATGCATGTCCAGAATGGAGATCAAGATGAAACTCGTGAATGACCACCGCGTTACCGGTTCCGTCCATGCAGGTTCCGCGATCAGGCAGGGCGCGCGCGCCGCACTCGTCGCCGTTTTCGCCCTGGCGAGCGCGCCGGCAGCCATCGCATGCACCGAAGCGGCTACCAGGCTCCTGCAGGCGGAGGCGGATGGCGGCAGCGCCTATGTGACCCGTGGGATCCGCACCGACAATTCCGCCGGGCCGCATCGGCCCGAGCAGCAGATGGACTTTCCGCGGCGTTGAGCCCGCGCAATGTCTGCAGAGGCCACAAGCCGGACCGGAGCGGTCATGACAGACCGCTCCGGTCTTACCGTTCCGGTCGTCGGCGAGGGCCCGCGCCGGCTCGATGGTTCTCCGGCTAGACCGCCGCTCGGCCCGCGTGAATGCCCGGCATCCCGACGTCGCACGGAGCCCGAGCGATGCGCAGCATCGGGCATGCCAGGCGTTGTCCGCCGGACTCGAGACGTCACCGGGCCCGGCGGAACGACGCCGACGCCCACGGCCCGTCATCGGACCGGCCGGTGATGCGGGACGGATGTTCGGGGCATGTCGGGCGGGGCTGCCCGAGGGCGCCCCGCCGCGCGCGGCTCAGCCGTTGACGCTGTCCTTGAGTGCCTTGGCGATGACCACCTTCACCGCCTTGTCGGCCGGCTTGGTCAGCGTCTCGCCGGTGGCGGGATTGCGCACCTGCCGTTCGGGGCGGG
>SL_3KL_010_SEDDRAFT_10006226_pt1 | contig 10679 bp, 13 predicted proteins | sample SodLakKL_010_SED_2_FD_10381 | JGI IMG/M metagenome (IMG submission 10381)
CACCGGCATCGTCCTATTCTCGATTTCCATATATTGCTTTCAAAAGTTCAGCAGATGAAGCTGTTTTGGGGACAAAAGCATCAGCGCCCGCATGTATTATATTCTTTATGGATTGGTCATCTTCAAACATGGATAATCCAATTATCCGAACGTCGGGAAACTCAGCCTTGATGAGCCGGGTGGCTTCGATACCATCCATCTCAGGCATGGATATATCCATAACAATCACATCAGGGCGAAGCTGCCTGGATAGTTCGACCGCCTCCCTGCCATTGGCGGCTTCTCCTGCAACCTCTATGTCCGGTTGGCCGGAAATCAAACCGATCAATCCCTGACGCATAACCTTGTGATCATCGGCAAACAGAACCCGCAACTTTGTATTTACAGAAATAGTTTTTTGTCCATCTGCATCGGTTGAATCCCCTGCTTTAACTGGCTCTTGCGTAGCTGCAGTTTGAAGAGGCGCGACCAGAATTAGACTGGTTCCCTGACCCGGCTCGCTTTTGATTTTCAGGTAACCCCCTATACGCTGAACCCGTTCACGTATGCTGATCAATCCGAAGCCCACTTTTTCCCTGGAGGAATCAATTATATCCTTGTTAAATCCCTTGCCCTGATCGCTTACAGTTACCGTAACATTGCCGTTTGAACCGGAAAGGACCACATGTGCGCTATTCACACCGGCATGCTTGACTATATTAAATAAAAGTTCTTGCACGGCCCGAAACAAAAACACCTTCAAAGGTGTATTTTCAAGATACGGTGATTTTTCATCCTGAATCTCGACCTTAAGCCCAAACTGCTCGTTCATCTGGCGTCCCAGCCACTCCAAAGCACTATAAAGGCTTCCATGATATAAAACAGGAGGACTTAATTCATGCGATAATTTCCGTGATTTTTCAATGGATTCTACCAAAATCTCCTTAACGGATTCAAGCGTTGGCTCATTTTGCAGGTTTTGGTTTGCAGCTTGCAACTGGAACAGGGCTGCAGCCAGCATCTGCTGCAAATCATCATGAAGCAGTTCGGCAATTCGCTGCCGTTCAATCTCCTCGGCCTCAAGCAGCTCCACGGCCAGAGCCTGAAGCTGCCTTGCGCGGGTCTCGGCAATATCGGTACGCTCGGTTACCTGCTGCTCAAGCGTTTCATTAAGCTGGCGCAGCGCTTCCTCTGCCCGCTTGCGTTCTTCTATCTCTTTAAGCAGTTCATCTCTTGAAACTGTTGTGGCGCTTAGTTTCTCGGTCATAAGATCAAAAGCCACGGAGAGTTCGCCGATTTCATCTTGTGCCGTAATAGCCGTGCGATGGCTTAGATTACCGGCTGCAATAAATTCCGTTCCTCTTCTAAGCTCAAAAAGGGGCTTATTGATTCTTCTTATCATCCTGATCAAAGCGAAAGTGAGAGGGACCGTTATGGCAATAATAATGATTAGTATAAGCAGATTGATTCTTTGCTGGATGTTGGATATCTCATTATGAATCAGGCTTTCAAGCTGCAATGCATCTGAGAGCATATCTCTGGATTTTATGCTGATCCGGCCTTTTAGGCGTTCAGCTGCCTGCTTGGCCATTTCTTCATTTCCAGCTGTGATAGTGCTTTCGTGGTGGGAGACCAATTTAAGAAATGCATTTTTCATAGATCCAAAATTGCGGTGAATACTGTCTATGAGCTGTTGTTTTTCATGTCCGTCAAATGTGATGGAAGCCATCAAACTCGAAAAGTTTTTATCTTCCATAAAGAACTGCAGCTTCGGTCGATCATTTTGGTAAATCATATAGGAACGGACCAGATCATTAAGCTCATTCATGCTATGCATGATTTGACGGGTTATCCTGCCTTCTTCCAAGGAGCGCGCCATTGTTTTATGAGAAAACAAAATGGCAAGGCAAATAATCAACGCCATAAGTACGGGTACCGAAGCGAAAAGTTTTAGTTTAGCAGCGATTCGCATAAGCTTTCTCTATTTCCCTATGATCCGTACGGCTTCAGATTGGACCGCTCGCAATCCGGTAGCATTGATATTATCCAAAAAATTGTGAGCCTTACCTTCGCTGGCTCCTTCTTTTTCTGATATCCATCGAGCCTGATCTTCCAAATTTAAAAGCAGGCTTTGGTCCAACTTCATGGTAAAAAAGTAATTTGACCATTCTCTATTGAAAAGGAGGCTTTCTGTCCCGATATATCTGGAACAGACTTCGTGCGCCTCGGCATTATTTTCTTCAATGAATTTGTTCGCTTTACTTATTGCCGATAAAAATTTTTTAATAGGTTCGGGATTTTTTTCGGCAAAATCCTGTGCAGCAACAATATTCCATGTCATCGTGTAGATACTTTGTTCTTGAAATACCGTAGCGTTGAGACCCAGCTTATCCCTGAGAATGGCGGTATAAGGCATCCAGGTGCTTACAGCGTCCACTTCTCCATTCAACATAGCCTCGACGACTTCATCAACCATAAGATTGACGATGTTTACTTCTTCTGGATCGATGTAAGAAGTAATCAAATAGATATGCAGAAAAAAATCGGCAGTGGTTCTCGGCACCACTCCAACTCGTTTGTCTTTTAGATCAATGGGTGCCGACACACCCCTGTCTTTCCTGCCAATGATCAGAATCGGCCGCTCGATCTCGCAAATTGAAGCTATGATGACACAAGGTTTGCCACCGATGGCCGCACGAACAATCGGCGTTTCCCCGGCTGTGGCAAGATCCGCCTTACCCCCAAGAACCGCATCCAGACCCAAATGGCCCGATGGATGGATTTGTAATGTCAGATCAAGACCTTCATCTCTAAAGAAACCCTTCTCCTGGGCTACGAAGATTGCAGCTGATGCCGGCCAAGGAACTACTGCAAGGGTGAGTTTATCATCTTGCCCAGGCCTCTGTTCATCTTTGCGGCTGCAATTAACCGCGCTTGAAACAAAAAAAAAGGATACAATCAGCAGTGCAATAGTTTTATACATATCGATTCTCGACAATATGGATTGACATTATAGCTTCTCAACATTTTTATTAGGATTCTGTAGCGTGACGGATTACGCTATTTCATCGGTGTCCTCTCCGCTTACATTATTCAAAACACCTCCTTTCTCATTATATATTTGATTATTATAATTACATCAATCCTGCATTTCGCACTTTTTAATATAAAGTTTTTTATTTTTGTATTTTATTTTTGTATTTTTTTAATAATGAAGTTTCATTCATGTATCATATTCAAGGTTTAAATATACGGGATATCTATCATATTGAGTTTACATTGGGAAAATGGTATTTTATTTTAATGAACAGAATACATACTGTCACAGATCGAATGACAAACCATCGGAATAACGATTACGCCGTTTTGATGCTCCGTTGCACAATCTGACCAAGGAAGACCTTCTGAAAGATGGAACTATTTTTCAGGTTGACGTCGCTCTGAGACGAATTGATATCATCACCCCAACATCAGGGCTTCGATCGTTTACCAAAAGAGGAGATTCAAATGAACAAGCGAAAGAATGACGAGATTCGTAGTGCGGTGAGGGAAAATTACGGAAAGGTTGCTGCATCAGGAAAGACCATTTGCGCCTGCACACCCTCATCCTGTTGTGGAACACCCAATGAAGTAACGGCAGCGGATATCTCTCTTGGGTTGGGTTACTCCGGCGAGGACTTAACAGTTGTCCCGGAAGGAGCAAACATGGGGCTTGGGTGTGGAAATCCACAGGCCATTGCCTCTTTCCAATCCGGCGAAGTGGTGCTTGACTTAGGCAGCGGCGGAGGATTCGACTGTTTTCTGGCAGCACGTCTCGTTGGGGAAAAGGGCTATGTTATAGGTGTTGATATGACACCAGAGATGGTTACCAAGGCCCGCAGGAATGCGAAGCAAGCCGGTTTCGGAAATGTCGATTTTCGCTTGGGAGAGTTGGAAAATCTGCCAGTTGCAGATGGAATTGTAGATGTTATCATTTCTAATTGTGTGATAAATCTTTCACCCGAAAAAGAAAGAGTATTCAGCGAGGCTTTCCGTGTATTGAAACCGGGTGGGCGCCTGGCGATTTCCGATGTCGTTGCTACCGCGGAACTCCCCGTTGACCTTAAGAATGACATGACATTCCACACCGCATGCATAGCGGGCGCTTCATCGATACAAGCGCTTGAATCTATTTTGCATAAAACTGGTTTTGTGAACATTCAGATTAAACCAAAACCTGAAAGCAAAACATTCATTCGTGATTGGATGCCGGGCAGCAAGATTGAGGATTACGTTGTTTCGGCAACCATTGAGGCAGTAAAACCATAGCTCCAGATATTGCAAAAATGAAAGGTCAATATAATATTTGATGGTGTTAGGGATATTGTATCCAAATATGAGGGGTTCCTCGAGCGGTTTGCGGGAGACGGCGTATTGGCAATCTTCGGAGTACCAAAGGCCCACGAAGATGATTCGATACGAGCTGTCCACGCTGCGCCGGAGATTTGCGATCTTTTGAAAAGGATGAGCCCTGAATACGAAACTATAGTCAGAGCTCCTCTTTTCATGCACAGCGGCATCAAAACAGGCTTGGCTCTCACGGCAGACGTGGACACCGAAAAAGGGATGCATTGCGTAACCGGGGAGGTTATAGATATCGCTGCCAGGCTGAGCGATCTTGCCAAAGCCGGTGAGATTTTGGTCGGTCCGGAAAGCTATCGAAGAGCAGCCAAGTAGGTGTACAGGCTTCCTTTCAGCCTTTTTTACTCTCATCAAATAAATGCCTTTGGAAATATGTACGAAGAAATCCGGCTCCGGAACCTATTAGCTTCGGATACTTTTGCTTTGGTGCAATCTTTACTGCAGACCGATGAAATTCCGCCGAATCTGAGCAAATTCATTCAAAAGAAGGCGGAAGGAAATCCTTTCTATGTCGAGGAGGCTATCAACGCCCTGGTGGAAAAGGGGACGCTTACCCATGACAATGGAAAATGGATTCTCATCAGGCCCATAGGTGAAACGGATATACCACCAACCGTCCAGGGGCTGATTTCCGCCAGACTGGACCGTCTCGAAGGGGAAATGAAACGATTACTTCAAGAGGCATCGGTTATCGGAAGAGCTTTTCTTCTTGAGGTTCTGAAACGGATTACAAAGATAGAAAATAATCTCAACAGGTCTCTACATGGCTTGGAGATGCTCGACCTGCTAAGGGTCGGTCTGTTCAACCCGATATAGAGTACATCTTCAAACATGCACTTACCCAGCAAGTGGCATACAACGGACTCTTAAAAAAAGACCGCCGGGAATTGCACGAGAGAATCGGCCTCGTTATGGAACAGCTGTTTAATGACAGAATCTCGGAGTTTTACGAAACCCTGGCATTTCATTTCAAGAAAAGCCAATCCATTTACAAGGCTGTTGATTATTTGATTAGGTCGGGCAAGAAAAGCGTGAGAAGATATGCTGTTGAAGAATCCCACGAATATTACAAGGATGCGTTTGAACTGGTCAGCAATAAATCCGAAAGGTCGGAACCAGAGAAGCAACTTCTTATAGACTTGCTAACAGATTGGGCTTATGTATTCTACTATCGGGGAGACTTCAATGGCCTAATCGGTTTATTTAGCCGCCATGAATATCTTGCTGAGTCTTTAAATGACAAGGCAAGGGCCGGAATGGTCTATGCGTGGTTAGGATTTGCTTTCTTTATGAACGGTAAAGAACAGATTGCATATGAATATGGTCTCAGGGCCAGTAAGCTTGGTGAGCAAAGCGGTGACCATCGGACTATTGGTTATGCTTATACCTGGCTTGCCTGGAGCGCCCAAGATTTGGGCCTGCTTGAAGAAGCCATAAGCTTTGCGGAGAAAGCAAGTGAGACGGTAGAGCACGTCCCGACAGATCATTATCTATACTTTAGATTATCCAAAACTGGAATATTCCCGGAGCGGAAAATTTCAAGGATACCGTAACGATTGGTAACTTGAATTTATTGAAAGATTAATGCAAGTTGCTTAAATGCTTATATTTCATAAACCAGATAAGGCCCCCATCATCTTATAATCTTTATCATTTGATTTTCCCCCTCTTAATCTGTTATTTTGTTGCAAGATTTTTTTAACCCATACATACTCGAGGAGGATAATGATATTCGAACGGTTCAGCAATTCTTGGCCCACAAGGATGTCAACATGAATCTATAAAAACATCAACCCAGCAGGAAAATCATTTAATGAGAATTTATCTTGATTGTTGTAGTCTGCAACGACCCTTTGATGATAAATCCCAACCAAGAATTGCTGTTGAAGCTGAAGCGGTACTCGTTATTCTCGCATTATGTGAATCAAATCGTTTGAAGCTTGTATCATCAGACGCTCTGTTATTCGAGATCAGTTGCATTCCCGATGAGGATCGTAAAGACGATGCTTTGGCAATTCTTAAAATAGCAGAGGAAACCCTTGATTTAACAACAAAGATAGAAGACTTGTCCGGAAAGCTGGAAGCAGGTGGCCTAAAACCTCTGGATGCTTTGCATTTGGCATTTGCATCGGATTCAAAAGTTGATTATTTTTGTACATCTGATGATAAGTTTCTCAAAAAAGCTAAGAGATTATCTGGAATAAATATCAAGGTGGTATCTCCTATCGAATTGGTAATGGAGTTAGACATATGAATATAAAAACCAGACCGATATCTGAAATTAGCCGTCGGGCTACTCACATTTTATTCAAAGAGATGGGTGTAGTGGATACAATTCGGTTTCTGAACCAGTTCTCGGTAGGCCGTGGTGATTATACAAAAGAGCGTGAGAACTGGCTGGGTAAAATAACTTTAGATGATGCCATATCTCAAATTAAAGCTGAAAAAAACAAAGTATAGCCTTTCCTTGATCAGCCCGGGAAGGCCGTGTGTAAGCTTTGCAGACGTTTTGTTTATAATACTTCTCCATTTTTTAACTGTGTTAGGATTATCAATTAGTTGTCCCGTAGTTTGACGTTTATCCATAATTATCCGATACTTAATTATGGCAAATAAATTTTTCTCAGGGATACTAACCCTATGTTTATCCAATATAAAAACAGTTCCTTTGAAAAAGTCGGGCATGGAATGGGAAGTCCATCCTATCTGTGAAAGGTGATAAATGTTGTTGTTTTTATTTGTATATTGCTTGATGCTCATTGTTGAGTCCTACCTATTCCTTACCTCTTAATTTTACCCGGATTTTACGGCGTATGAAACCGCACAAGGCAGAGCACGCAGCCCACCGGCATTTTTTGATTTTTTTTGATATCTTGATACAGGAGATGTTGCTGACAGCGGAGGCAACTATAGCGGTAGATTCTCAATTAGAGATCTGCTGGAAAACAGACTGGAAGAAATAAACCTGTCTTTAAAACCGAATAGGTTTTTTTGGATACTGCAAAACCATGATCAATCAGCTACCAAAAGTTTGGTCCTCTTGTCGGCAATGATTGACACAATATCCATAAATATCATAAACATAAAAACCTCTTTCATATGCTTTTAATAACGGCTCTCTTGATATACGATAAACCCAAGTGTTGTCAAGAATAACCCATAAGCAAATAAGCACCACTGCTGAGTCGTCCGGCATGGTATTTACACTTAGAAATTATCAAAAACCTGAATATTCCCGGATCGGAAATTTCAAGTATTCCGCTTCAAAACTTTACTTGATTTATCTGCAAAGCTAATGCATGAGTATTTAAGAATGGCTGAGATCCTGCTTACTCAAAAGCTGGCTATAGAATTTTTCCAAAGTAAATTGAATGACTCCCCAATAGGTGTTATAAAAACCTCAAATTCTGTTAAAACCAAAAGAAGAATTTGTAGGCATTACCGGTCTACTTCATCAGGAAATTGATGGGAAAGCGATAACTGAGATTGCCTTTCGAATTAACCCCGAACATTGGAACAAGGGTTATGCAACTGAGGCGGCCTACGCATGCAAGAATTATGGGGAAACCATCTTGCAGAAAAAGGAACTCATCTCCTTAATTCATCCTCAGAATAACGCCTCCAAAAGGGTAGCGCAAAAACTCCTAGCCAAAAGATCAAGAATATTATTATTCATGGGTCATGAACACGAGGTCTATGTTTTTTAGAAAAAAGAGCGCATTACCTTTCAGTCCAGGGGACAGTAAGGGCAGGGCCACAACGAAAATAGTGCGTTGACAAACAATTTCGCATAGGCAAAGGTCAGTGGAAGCTCTTGCTTCCCCTGACCGTAGCGGTCCAGGATAATTATCCGATACCGAAGAATTGAAGGATATACGGACCAGTACAGTAACTTGTTGGATCAGGCTAACTCGACTTTCGCTTGATACCTGTTGACCCTCCATTTCTGGATTGTTAATATATAGGAAAAAGCGGGGTGAAAAATGCAAGATTATAGAGTGGAAACAAAAGTATCGAGTGACGGGGCACTCATTATAAAGGACCTGCCTTTCCAGCCTGGCGATAAAGTCGAGGTAATTATTCGCAGCTATAATCATGGAGAAAGAAAAGGAACATGCTATCCTCTTCGAGGAAAGCCCATCCGTTATACTGATCCATTTGGCAGTGTTGCAGAAAAAGATTGGGAAGCCCTGAGATGATCATCCTCGATACTCACGTTTGGGTGTGGTGAGTGCACGGTGATGATAAAATCACCAGCACACAGGCAGAGATCATTAGAGCCAACGAGACAGACATCATCGGCGTAAGTGCAATCTCGGTCTTGGAGATCGCCAAGCTCGCTGAGTACAACCGGTTAGAGTTGCCATGCCCTTTGCAGGAGTGATTCTGTGAGGCTTTAAGCTATCCAGGAGTCCGCCTGGTCGAACTCACACCAGAGATTGCCATAGAATCCACAAAACTTCCAGGCGAATTCCACCGCGATCCGGCTGATCAGATCATCGTAGCAACTGCAAGGCTCTACGACTCTTCGCTTATTACTTCTGACAGTAAAATCCTGAAATACCCCTATGTCAACATTGTAGCATAGGGAAGAGATTCAGATTCCACAAAGGTAAGGACCTAACCGCAATAAATTCGTTTCTTAGCAACAAATTTACAAAAAAAGACACCGGAAACATTAGTTCTATGGGTGATAGCGTGCAATGATAATTATCCGAAACCTGAATATTTTCGGATCGGAAATGTTAAGGATACCGAAACGATTCATAACCAGTTTTTATTTCAATGTCTTCCATACAAAGCTTGAATTAAGAACCAGTATATTATAGAATATAGCAACAATTTCAGGGGGTGATTTATAATGGCTACATCTGTGGAAGAACTGGCAACAAAGGCCATGGCTTTACCTGGTGAAGCAAGGGCTCTACTAGCTGAGAGACTTGTTGAAAGTCTTAATGATGAGTCAGTCAGTGAAGTCTGGCTGACCGAAACAAAAAAGCGCCGTAATGAGGTGCGAAGTGGTCAAGCTCAACCAATACCTGGTGTTGAGGTAATGGAAGAAGTTCGGAAGCTTATTGATGATAAATGAGATATTCATTCCATCCAGAAGCACGCACTGAATTCAAGGAAGCGACAATTTACTATTTTGAAAAAAGCCCCTCATTGGGAGCGGTGTTTTATTCCGAGGTAGAAAGTGCGATTGAAAAATTAGAGTGTAACCTGATTGTGTAAAAAGACTTGTGCTCAATTGTAGGTGCGATTTCATTCGCACAATGTGAACCCCGATGTTAACTATAGGCTTTAATACCGTTTTCCCGGAAATAAAGTTGCTGGGTGGTTTTAAAGAATCTTCTGTGAATCCGAGCCGGATTTTGAGTGCGAATGAATTCGCACCTACAGAATATCGGATTTCACACAAACAGGTTACACTCTTTAAATTATTGAAAAGTTGTGTGCAAAACCAGAATGATTATTTTCTTAAACCATTGTCATGTAGCTGTTCTTTTTGCAAGAAATGTTGAATCGTCCCCCAGGTGAAACCTGAATTCTCCCTCCATTGTTTCTGAATCTTTCAGTTTTAACCAACCACGACCATTTACCGGATCATTTTCATTGTTACCATAAAAAGAAAATTCAAATCTTTCTCCACCTGGATAATTGACTATTTTCCCATCAATTTCACAATAAACATATCCGAAGTGGAATTCACCGGAACCGTCTTTTCCAATATCAATGTAGGCTTGGACCTCTTCGTTAAAATAATCTGCATGCCACATTTCCATTTCATATATTTGCCACGTCCCTTAACTAAGGGCGATTTCTCTTTTTGGAAGCCTTAGAATGTACCAAAAAATGTTAAAACCTCTTTTCTCGGAAGATATCCTTCAATAACACCATAGGCCATAGCCCGACAGGCTGAATTCCTGCAATATGGATTGGCATTTTTATTTAAAATTAAAGCTTTGATCGATTCAAAAGAACCAACACAAGTATTGAACAAAACACCAGGTAAATGTTCTGTGATCATATCCCCGAACATTTGATCCGGGATTTTATCCGGCAAACTGAAAAGATCAACAATCACTTGATGGGCTCTGGTTTCTTTAAAATGACCCAGCAAAATAAAAGCATAAATATGATCGAAAAAATTTCCATCCTCTGAATATTTGTAAGGATCAGCAAGAACCTTTTCCAGGATATTTATCAGATAAGGGGTGATTTCATTTTTTAACTTAACGGCAGCATCTACCTGCTGTCTTTTGTAGACACCATCGGCTATCTTGAAAGATTCGAGTATT
>SL_3KL_010_SEDDRAFT_10006227_pt1 | contig 10678 bp, 9 predicted proteins | sample SodLakKL_010_SED_2_FD_10381 | JGI IMG/M metagenome (IMG submission 10381)
CGGCGAAGACCACCTTATCGCTCAGTCCCAAAGTCCTGACCTTCTTTCGCAACTTCTCCTCCGCCGGGCCGCCTCCCACCAGAACCAGGACCGTATCATTATCCATGTGCTTCATGGAATCGATTATCAGTCCTATGTTCTTCTCATGGGACAACCTCCCGACATGGATGACGACCTTCTTGCCATCCAATCCGAGTCTCCGCTTTATGATGGAGCCGTCCACATCGGGGTTGAAACGCTTGGTGTCTATACCGACGGGTATGGTCTCCATGTGTTTGATGTGCGGGGCTCTTCTTTTGAGCTCCTCTCCAATGGCATCGGTGAGGGTGATGACGCCGTCCGCCCTCTGTAGCAGGGTACGGAAATAGAACCAAATGAGATCCTCGGTAACGTGGGAATCGAGGTTGAAGGGCGAGTGGTATTCCAAAGCCTCGGTGTGCATGGTGTTGAAAGACACCACGAACGGGAGGTTGAGGTTACGGCAGACCACCATGCTCCTCAAACCCATTATCAACTGTCCCTGCGAGTGGATGATATCCGGTTTCAGCTTCTTGATGACGTCCATCTTGTTGGACGGGTATATTGGTACGAAATAGCCGGGGTAGGGTCGGCATTCCCAGGCGGGGAAATATATGGTGCCCTCCTCGCGGAGCTCCTCTTTACCGGGGTCGGGAGCTATGACTATGACCTCATGCCCCCGGTCCTCCAAGGCCTTCTTGGCATTAAGCACCGCAGTCACAACCCCACCGGGGGAGGGAAGGTAACTGTCGGTGGTCATAGCTATCCTCAACTAAAAACCACCTCTATGCCGTGCATCCCCTGACATGAGAACCGAATCATCGTGACCTCTCATATTTATTTCGCATTTATTGTTCATGACGCCGTCTTCCTGATGCGGCGTTGGCGCATTCCGCCGTATATCAGTGATATTACTATGAACACGGCAACGAAGGACAAGGTGTACATCTGCGCCTCCGGTCCGCTGAAGATTCGGAAGAAGAAACCGGACATTAAAAGGACAAGGCCGTATTTTATCAGCGCCCCGGTTAGGAGGTATTTCAATGCCCTGCGGTAAGTCCAAGCGTCCATCATACTGACGAAGGCCCCGGCGAAAGGTATCATGGGGGCGAAACGGTTTATGAGTAGCAGCTTCTCATCCCCGATTATCAGGAAGTTCACATAGCGTGTGGCTATGGTCTGGATCTTTTTTGGTACGGTGATCTTCTCGACGATGAGATAGAGTGTAGTCATCCCGATTATCTCACCGATGAGGATGGTCACCATTATCATGAGGGCCCATTCCGGGGAAGGGTCGTACATGTACGCAATGACCGTGAAGAGCTCGGGGAGNGTGGGCATTATCAAGGCGTCGATGATGAATATTATCATGACGCAGAGCAGAAGGCCGGCCGCTCCATAGGGGCCGAATATGCTTAAGACGATTTCACCGACATCGAACATCAGGCACCACTCAGTCGTTCAATCTTACTATCGATCGCCCACTGGTACAATTCCAACAACCGTGAGGATGTCACATCGAGAGAGAATCTCTCCGCAGTCGCCCTGGCATTCCTCCTCATCTCCCCGTCCGCTTGTAGACAGCGGCGCATGGCATCAGCGCATGACGCCTCATCATCATGGAAAAGATGGCCGTTGCTACCGTCCTTGACGGTCTCCTTCAATGCACGGTAGTCCATGGCCGCCACCGGCAGGCCGCAGGCCATGGCCTCTATCACCACCAGGCCCTGGGTCTCGAACTTGGATGCCAGTACGGAGGCATCTCCGGCGGCGTAATACAGAGGCAACTCATCATTGGGGACGAAACCTGTGAATATCACCCGGTCGTCCAGTCCCAGTTCGGATGACAACCTCTTAAGCATCAGCTCAGCGGGCCCTGTGCCGACGATCAGAAGAGATGTGTCATCATCCATCCGTTCCATCGAACGCAAAACGAGTTCGATGTTCTTCTCAAATGAGAGTCTGGAGACATGGACCATGACCTTCCTCCCTACCAGATTGTGCCTCTTGCGCATGACTTCCCCATCCAATCCTGTATTGAATCTCTCCAGGTCTATGCCTAGAGGGATGGTGTCTATGCGCCTTATCAGCGGTGCCCTCTCCAACAACTCCCTGCCCACGGCGTCCGTGGGGGTTATGACGGCGTCAGAGCGCTGCAGTATGATCCGGAAATACCTCCACAGCAGTCTCTCAGCCATGTTCCATTCCAATGGGATGGGGGAGTAGTATCTCATGGCCTCAGTCACCATGGTATGGAAGTGGGTCACTATCGGTAGCCTCAGGTGCCGTGCGACGAGTATGGCCCTTATGGCCATGGTCATCTGCCCATGGCAGTGTATCACATCGACATCCAACCCTTTGATGATCGCCATCTTGTTGGACGGGAAGACGGGTAGGAAATAACCAGGGTATGAACGGAACTTCCGTGCTTTGAAGTAAACGGTCCCCTCCTCGCGGAGCTCCTCCTTGCCGGGGTCGGGAGCTATGACTATGACCTCATGCCCACGGTCCTCAAGTGCCTTCTTGGTAGTCGTGACGGCCGTGGACACCCCGTCCCTCGTAGGAAGATAACTATCAGTAGGCATGGCTATTCGCAGTCATATCACCTCAAAGCAGAAGGTTGATTTTCTGAATAAGTTCCTCAGGACTCCTTCCCAGGATTCTAACCATGGCGGCCTCACCGACGTCATGGTGGTCGTAGATGACATCAGGGAACTCCTCGCAGGCCTCGATGGTGTTGGAAACCGCCCAATCCAAGGCGGTAGTGGATCCATCAGGCACGTGGTTCCCTTCGAAGCAGGCCACCACAAGTCCGAGTTCCTCCATGAGGTTGACGAGTTCCTCATCGTAGCGTATGTTCATCGACGACCGCATATCGGGGTCATAGCGCATCGCTGTCAGTGTGACCGTGGCCATATGGGCGGAGGTGCCGAAAGCCACACCTCCTATGCTCCGGGCATTTCCGCGTATGGGCATAATCCGTGATTCCAGGGCGGCCACATCCTCCACCGTCCTGGCAGCGGGCAGTGCATAGACCACGTTGGACCCCGAAAGGGGCAACCAACTTGCGGGGAGCACGGACTCCAGTGAGCCGATCGCACTCCTCAGTCGATGCAGCACCTCAATACCTTCAGCCCTGCGTTGCAGTCCTACCAGCGGGTTGACGACCTTCATCCCCTTTCCGACATCGAACATGGTCAGTATGGATGATTGGATCTCATCGCGGGCGGACATTATGGATCCCAATACGTCCTTACCCTTCGCCAGATTGGCGGTTATGTATGCTGATAACGTACAGCCTCCTCCGTGTCCGGCGGTAGGTAGCCTCGGATATCGGAAACGGGTGAACTCGGCACCTTGGTAGAGGAAGTCAACCACATCCTCGGAATCCATGTGTCCGCCTTTGAGGTAGACGCTGCAACCATGGGACCCTATGATCTCACAGGCCCTCATGGCATCATCCTCGTCGAGTATGTCTATGCCGGAAAGCAGCTCGGCCTCGGACAGGTTCGGCGTAACCACATCGCAGAGCGGTATCATCACCTTGATCATGACTTCTGCCAGACCATCGATGCTCAGGCTGTCCCCGACACCGGCCATCATGACCGGGTCGACGACCAATGGGAGCTCACGGGACGAGAGGATATCGTTAACGACATGCACATTCTCATCAGAATAGAGCATACCGGTCTTGACAGCACCGATGTCCACATCATCGAGTACGCTCTCGATCTGTGCCCTGAGCATCTCCGCACCGACATTCTGGATCCTGTCCACCGCGGTGGTGTTCTGGGCAGTGATGGCGGTTATGGCGCAGCAACCGTGGACCCCTAATGATGCGAAGGCTTTGAGATCCGCCTGGATCCCCGCGCCTCCCACGGAATCCGAACCAGCGATAGTCAGGGCCTTGTACATGACTTCGATAATGGCACAATGGTTAATATTGTAATCGTTGGCTGAATGACGGACATCCCGTAGTGTGTCAACATCATCTTTAAATACATATCTTCAGTTCGAAAAGATAATGAAGGCCTCAAGCTGTCATTTCGTCCTCAGCGGTGAATCGGACTACAAGCACCTGACCAAGGTTTTCCCGGAACTATTGACGTTCTTTCTGAAGGAGACCGATCAATTACCTGAGGATGAGGAGATCATGCAGATGTTCATAGAGCTGAACATCCGAGATCTGGAACGCAACGTCAAGCCTGAAGGTTATAACCGCAAGGGCCGGATGAGGCTGATTTTCCCCTTGGATCGCAAGGAGTTCTACATACGCTCGACCTCAAAGCCCGCCGAGGTGACCCGTCTCGGTGAGAAGATAAGCGCCATGTTGAAGGCCGCGGATGTGGACCACGTGATGGAGATGGACACCGTTGACGGTGTCCGTTAACCGAGCAGGTCCTGCCAGGCGGAATCGATGCGTCTGTTGGCATCGTCCACAGCCGATTCCCTTCTCATGACCTTGTCTATGCATTCTGTTGCCTGGATCAGGACACAGTGTGGTGACGTCCCTCCATAGGAGCGCCGGCGTTCCACACAGCTGTCGGCGTTGAGCACATCGAACACATCCTCATCGATCATATCGGAGAATGAGCGCATCTCGTCCAAGGAGAGGTCGTCAAGTCTCTTGTTCCGTTCGATACAACTCCTCACCGCGGTTGCTACGACCTCATGGGCCTTACGGAAAGGCATCCCCTTCACGACCAGGTAGTCAGCCAGGTCGGTGGCGTTGATGAAACCCATCTCGGTCATCTGACGCATCCTCGCGGTGTTGAAATTCAATGTGGCCATCATCCTCTCGGCCATCCTGAGGGACGAAATCATGTTGTCGAGCGCCTCCATGGCCGGCCCCTTGTCCTCTTGAAGGTCGCGGTTGTAGGCCATGGGAAGGGACTTCAACATAGCCATCAGCCCACTCATCGCCCCTAGGGGGCGACCGCTCCTCCCCCTTATCAGTTCTGCGATGTCAGGGTTCTTCTTCTGAGGCATTATCGAGGAGCCTGTGGAGTAGGCATCGTCCATCTCCACGAATGAGAACTCAGGTGAGGACCAAACGATCAACTCCTCACACAATGAGGATAGGTGCAGGGATACGGTGCAGGAACAGTAGACGGCGTCAAGTACGAAGTCACGGTCGCTGACCGAGTCCATGGCGTTCTCCGTGGGTCCGTCGAAAGCCAATAGGTCAGCGCTGCGTTTCCGGTCTATGGGATAGGTGGTCCCAGCCATGGCCGCCGAGCCCAGGGGGCAGAGGTTCATACGCCGATAGGCGTCCATCAGGCGGTCGGCATCGCGGTCGAGGCGGAAGGCATGCGCCATGAGATGGAAACCGAGTGTCACGGGTTGGGCGTGTTGCAGATGTGTGTATCCTGGCATCACACTCTCAGCCTCGGACTCGGCCCTCTTCACCAAGGTCCGCTGCAATGTATCTATGGCGACCACGGCCTCCAACAGCCTGTCCCTCACATACATCCTGAAATCGGTCGACACCTGGTCATTGCGGCTGCGTCCGGTGTGCAGCCTACCGCCTGCCGGTCCCACGATCTCCGTCAAACGTTGTTCGATGTTCGTGTGGATGTCCTCTAGGGACACATCCATCTTCAGCCGTCCGTCCTCGATGTCACGAAGGATCGTGCGCAGGCCGTTGGATATCAGTTCCACATCATCAGAGGGGAGTATATCCCTCTCCCCTAGCATCCTAACATGGGCCAAGGAGCCCATGACATCATAGAATGCCAAACGGGAGTCGATCGCCAACGAGGAGGTGAAAGCGAGAACGTCCTCATCCATCCCTTTCTCGAAACGGCCTGACCACAATGCCTTCTTTGACATGTTCACTCCTTCTTCTGTGTCTTGGCGACGGTCTTGTTGGGCAGTCCCCAGCAATAGATGAAGCCCTTGGCTGAGTTATGATCGAAATCATCGCCCTCGGCATAGGTGGCCAAGCCCTCATCGTATATCGAATATGATGAGCGACGACCGACAACGGTGGCGTTACCCTTGTGCATCTTTATTCGTACCACGCCACTGACGTATTCCTGGGTCTGGTCTATGAAGGCTTCCAGGCTTTCCCTCAGAGGTCCGAACCAGAGGCCGTCATAGGCCACTTCGGCGAAACGCTGTTCGACAGATTTCTTGAAGGCCAGTACATCACGGGTGAGGACAAGCCCCTCAAGACTCTGATGGGCCTTTATGAGCGCGACGGCCGCGGGGCATTCGTATATCTCACGGCTCTTGAGTCCCACCAAGCGGTCCTCGACGTGGTCTATGCGACCGACTCCGTTCCTGCCCGCGACATCGTTCATCCTGGTAATCAATGCCAGTCCGTCCATCAGCTCCCCGTCCAATGCCACCGGGACACCGTTGACGAACTCCACCTCGACGTACTCCGGCTCATCAGGGGAGTCAGTGGCGGAGGAAGTCCATTCATAAGCGGCCTCCGGAGGCTCGGTCCAGGGATCCTCGAGAACCCCGCATTCACAACTCCTGCCCCAGAGGTTCTCGTCGGTGGAGAAGGGGTTCTCCTTCTTCACGATGATAGGTATCTCCTTCTCCTTCGCATACTGTATCTCATCATCCCTTGTCATCTGCCATTCGCGCATGGGGGCTATGATGCCCAACGAAGGATCCAAGGAAACGATGCCCACATCGAAACGGACCTGGTCATTGCCTTTCGCCGTGCATCCGTGAGCGATGAATTTGGCGCCCTCCTTCTTGGCCACATCCACCAGTAGTTTGGCGATCAAAGGCCTGGCGATAGCAGTGCTCAGAGGATAGACGCCTTGATAGAGGGCATTGGCCTTCAATGAGGGGAATATGTAATCCTCGACGAACTCCTTGCGTGCATCAAGGGAGTAAGCATTAACGGCCCCGATCTTCCTGGCCCTGTCGATGGCATCATCGTCGCCAGGGGGTTGACCGACATCGATGGAGACGGCCACGACATCGAGGTCATAGTTCTCCTGAAGCCAGCGTATAGCGACAGAGGTGTCCAAACCACCGGAGTATGCCAGTATCACCTTGTCCTTCTTATTCTCTGCAGCCTGCATCGTTATCGTCCTGGTATTTTCATGACAATATAAAGTATTGCGCAGTTGTGTCCCACGCCGTTCTGCATACATGGAGAGGGGTTCCGCCACATACGCTCGAAACCGTTCACGACAAAAATAATACACCATTTGTCGGTAACCGGAAAAAGCAATATCCAGGTATTTGCTATCTAAGTGAGCAGATAGTATTATAATGTACATAGGATAGTTTGTATGTCTGAAATAGAACAATAAACCTAAAAACAAATCCCAGAATCAGTCATATCTTCACCGTATTTGAGGATTATCAATGATCAATGTAGGCATCGTCGGAGGTACCGGATACACCGGGGGCGAATTGGCACGCCTTATTTGCAGCCATCCAGGCATGGAGCTCAAGGCCATGACATCCCGCGGCAACGCCGGAAAACCGGTAGATTCGGTACATGGATACCTGAAAGGGTATGTGGAAATGGATTTCCAGGCTTCAATTGAGAACGGTGAAGGTCTGGACCTGATATTCCTAGCCACTCCTCATGGAGTCTCGATGGAACATGTGCCTGGACTTCTGGATATGGGCCTCAAGATTGTGGATCTGAGCGGAGATTATCGTTTGGACGATGAAAAGGTCTACAGCCAATGGTATGGCAAGGGTCATGATGACAAGGATAATCTCACCAAGGCCGTTTACGGACTTCCGGAACTGTTCCGTGAGAGTATAGCCGATGCGCAACTCGTCGCAAACCCGGGATGCTATCCTACGGCCAGCATACTGGCGTTGGCACCCTTGTTCGCGGCGGGTGTGGTGAAAGGCGACGTGGTAATCGACGCTAAGAGCGGTACCTCGGGGGCGGGTGTGAATCCCTCGATACGCACCCACCATCCCGTCTGCGGTGAATCGGTGATAGCATACAACAGTGGTAAACACCGCCATCAGCCGGAGATAGATCTCATACTCCATAAACTGGGCGAGGGCGGGGAGGTTTACTTCTCACCGCATCTGGTGCCGATCGTACGTGGGATACTAGCCTCATGCTATCTGGACGTCAATGAGGTCATGACGTCCACGGAACTACAATCATTGTACGCCGAATTCTATTCCGGGGAACGTTTCGTACATGTGACCGGAGACNGTTCGATACGCGCTGTCGTGGGATCGAACCATTGTCAGGTCGCACCCGTGTCCCTGGGCGGCAGTAAGGTAGCCGTGTTCTCAAGCATCGACAACCTTGTGAAAGGAGCATCGGGACAGGCGGTCCAGTGTGCGAACATAATGTGTGGGATGCCCGAGGAGATGGGCATAGACTTCCCGGGACTGGGGGTTTGAGGAATGGAGAAAATCGAAGGAGGGATCACCGCCGCCCAGGGCTTCAAGGCCGCGGGTGTGCATTCAGGTGTGAAATACCGCTCACTTGACCTGGGCGTGGTGACATCAGATGTGCCGGCCAAGGGTTTCATCGGATACACCAGCAACAAGGTCAAGGCGGCACCTGTACAGGTTATGATGGAGACCAATCCACGTGAGCTTCAAGCTTTTGTCATAAACAGCGGCAATGCCAATGCGCTCACCGGTAAGCGCGGTGTCGAGGATGTCTACAACATGCGCGCCCATGCGGCGTCCGCTCTAGGTATAGACAACGAGGAACTCGTAGGCGTCATCTCGACCGGTTTGATAGGACGTTTCCTGAACATGTCCAAGATATACTACGGCATCGACCGTGCCTCGAAGGAGTTAGCATACGGTTTCGAGGCCGACAATGATTTCTCCGAGGCAATAATGACCACTGACACCCGCAAGAAGGAGGTGGCTTATCGCGTCAAGCTCGATGATGGCAGCCTGATAACAATCGCCGGTGTGGCGAAGGGCAGTGGCATGGTGGCCCCGCATATGAAGGTCCTCCACGCCACCACGCTGAGCTTCATATCCACCGATGCCGTGCTCAGTGAAAAGTTCAATGACAAATGGCAGGAGATCTTGGATGAGACCTTCAATATGATATCCGTTGACGGCGACCAGAGCACCAATGATATGTCGGTGCTCATGGCCAACGGTCTGGCCGGCGGCGATACAGCCGACGATGATATCAACTTCATAAAGGCCCTCAAGACAGTTATGAAAGACCTGGCTTACATGGTCATCGAGGATGGGGAGGGAGTCACTAAGGTCATCGAGGTAGAGGCGCGCGGTGCGCGGTCGAAATCGGAAGCCGCATCGGCCGTCAAGTCGATAATACGTTCACCTCTGGTCAAGACCGCCATATTCGGCTCCGATCCTAACTACGGGCGCATAATGATGGCGTTGGGGAACAGCGATTGTGAATTCAAGATCGATGATGTCAAATTGACCATCGTAGGCTCCGGGATAGAAGTCCCCATACTGGAGTACGGGACGCCGGTCTTCGAGGACCAGCGTTCCGTCGAAATCGTCCGTATGGCCATGGAAGGGGACACAGTCAAGATATTGGTCATCCTCGGTGATGGTGAGCACAGCGCCACAGGTTGGGGATGCGACCTGTCATATGATTACGTGAAGATAAATGCCGAGTACACAACGTAGTGATGTAAATGGAGAAACCCCAAATCAAGCAAAGCTTCCCCCGTCTGGAAGAGCTACGTAACACCCACATCGTGATAAAGTTCGGAGGCAACGCCATCAGTGGCGAGGGCGAACTACAACGCTTCGCCAAGGACGTGGCGATGATGCGCTCCCTGGGAGTACTACCTGTCCTGGTCCACGGTGGAGGGCCGGAGATAACCCGGGAGATGAAGGTCCGCGGTATGGAGGCTCGTAAGGTCGCCGGACTGCGCATCACCGACACCCAGACTCTGGAGATAGCTGAGTACGTCCTCGGTCGCATCAACCGTGAGATCGTCAAGGCCTTGAAAGGCGCCGGTGTGGATTCCATATGCATGCCTGGATACAAAGGCGGTCTGCTACGTTGCAAGCGTAAGGATCCCGTCTTGGTCTATGATGAGGAGGGGAACCTCGCCACCATAGACCTGGGTCATGTGGGTGACGTTGAGAGTGTGGATGCCAAGCAGTTGCGCTACATGACCGCCTCCGGCATGGTGCCAGTGATATATCCCATAGGCATCGATGATGACGGAGGTCATGTGAATGTCAATGCTGACACCGCCGCCGCCCATATCGCCGCCGCACTACAGTGTGAGGAGATGATACTGATAACCGATGTCCCCGGCATATTGACCGATGTGAACGACGCTGAATCCATTATCAAAGAGGTGTCTATCAAACAGGTCGATGAACTCATAGAGGGCGGCGTGGTGATGGGAGGCATGGTGCCCAAGGTGGAGGCCTGCCGTCTGGCATTGGAGAAGGGCGTGCGTTCCACCCACATGCTGGGAGGAAAGGACGCTGAACACCTTCTGCGTCAGATATTGAACGGTTCACATCGCGGGACCAAGATCGTGAACGGGTGACACTCATGGACCTGGAGACTCTGAAGAAACTCGATAACGCCTTTCTGTTCCAGAACTATGGACGTCAGGACCTGGCTTTCACCCACGGACGGGGGGAGTTCCTTTATGATGAGACGGGGAAGGAATACCTGGACATGGTTGCTGGTATAGCCGTGAACTCATTGGGTCACGCCCATCCGGCGATGACTGCC
>SL_3KL_010_SEDDRAFT_10006228_pt1 | contig 10677 bp, 8 predicted proteins | sample SodLakKL_010_SED_2_FD_10381 | JGI IMG/M metagenome (IMG submission 10381)
CGAAGGCGAAGGCGCGGCGCAGGGAACGGCAGCGCCGTTGAGCCGCAACCGGGCTGCCGGAAAGCGGGTGGCAAGCGGGTGGCAGCAGCGCGCGCCGCCCCCGCGATCCGCGCAACAGCGCCGCCGCGCCCCGACCCGCGCCGACCGGCCGCGGCAGGGCCTTCTCGCCGCGCGCCCCGCGCGCGGCGCCCGGCCCAACGCGAGGAAGGTTGTGCGCGCCGCGCACAGCCTGACGAGGGGCGGGAGACCCGCCGTCGCCCGGTCCCCCGCGGCGACGCTTTCCCCCGTCCGGCACCCGCGCTATAGAGGCGGCGGGGACATTCAACGAAGGGGTATCTGACATGGACGAGATCGTCATCCTGAGCGGCGCGCGCACCGCCATCGGCACTTTCGGCGGCAGCCTTGCCGGCACGCCGCTTTCCGAGGTCGCGACGCATGTGACCAGGGCCGCGCTGGAACGTGCCGGCGTCGAGGGCGCGCAGGTGGGCCATGTGGTCTTCGGCCATGTCGGCAATACCGAGCCGCGCGACGCCTATCTTTCCCGCGTCGCCGCGATGCAGGCGGGCATTCCCGACACGGCACCGGCGATGAACGTCAACCGGCTCTGCGGCTCGGGCGCGCAGGCGATCGTCTCGGCGACCCAGGCGCTGGCGCTGGGGGATGCCGATTTCGCGCTGGCCGGCGGCGCCGAATCTATGAGCCGGATGCCCTACATCATTCCCGCGGCGCGCTTCGGGCAGAAGATGGGCGACACCGCCGTGCTCGACATGATGGTCGGCGCGCTCACCTGCCCGTTCGGCACCGGCCATATGGGCGTGACGGCAGAAAACGTCGCCGCCGAGAACCAGATCACCCGCGAGGAGCAGGACGCCTTCGCGCTGGAAAGCCAGAACCGCGCGGCTAAGGCGATCGCCGAGGGCCGGTTCAAGGACCAGATCGTCCCCTTCGTGATGAAGACCCGCAAGGGCGAGGTCTCTTTCGATACCGACGAACACCCGAAGAAGACCTCGGCCGAGGCGCTGGCCGGGCTGCGGCCGGCCTTCAGGAAGGACGGCTCGGTGACCGCGGGCAACGCGAGCGGCATCAATGACGGGGCGGCGGCGATCGTACTCGCCCGCGCCGAGGCGGCCGAGAAGGCCGGGCTGAAGCCACGCGCGCGGATCCTCGGCTACGCGGTGGCCGGCGTGCGCCCCGAGGTCATGGGCATCGGCCCGGTCCCGGCGGTCGAGCAGCTGTGCAAGCGCACGGGGCTCTCGGTCGATCAGTTCGACGTCATCGAATCGAACGAGGCCTTCGCGGCGCAGGCGCTTGCCGTGAACAAGGGGCTCGGGCTCGACCCGGCCAAGGTGAACCCGAACGGCGGCGCCATCGCGCTGGGCCATCCGGTCGGCGCGACCGGCGCGATCCTGACCGTCAAGGCGCTCCATGAGCTCGAGCGGACCGGCGGGCGCTACGGGCTTGTCACCATGTGCATCGGCGGCGGCCAGGGGATCGCGCTGGTGCTGGAGCGGGTGTGACCCGCCCGGCGGGCGAGGCGGTCGCGCGGACCCGCGACGCTGCCCTCGCCCGCGCCGGGGCCGACTTCGACTCGGGCGCCTTCCTCGCGGCGCTCGCGCCGCTGATCGCGATCCCGAGCGAGAGCCAGAACCCGGATCGCGGGCCGGAGCGGCGGCGATACCTCGAAGAGGGCATCGCGCCGCTGCTCGCCGCGATGGGCTACGCGTGGCGGGTCCACGAGAACCCCACCGGCGCGGATCTGCCCTTCCTCGTCGCGCGCCGGATCGAGGACCCGGCGCTGCCGACGGTGCTGACCTACGGGCACGGCGACGTGATCCTCGGCCAGGAGGGCGCCTGGTCGGCGGGCCGAGATCCCTGGCGGCTTTCGGTCGAGGGCGACCGCGTCTACGGCCGGGGCGTCGCCGACAACAAGGGCCAGCATGTCACCAATCTCCGCGCACTCTCTCATGTTCTGGCGGTGCGCGGGCGGCTCGGCTTCAACTCGACGATCCTGATCGAGACCGGCGAGGAGGCGGGCTCGGCGGGGCTGGCCGACTTCGCGCGGGCGGAGCGCGAGGCGCTGAAGGCGGATGTGCTGATCGCCTCGGACGGGCCACGGATCGCGCCCGACCGGCCGACAATCTTCCTCGGCACGCGCGGGGCGCTGAACTTCGCGCTGACCGTCGATCTGCGGACGGGCGCGCACCATTCGGGCAACTGGGGCGGGCTGCTGGCCANCCCGGCGCTGATCCTCGCCCATGCGCTGGCCGCCATCACCGACGGGCGCGGCGCGATCCGCGTGCCGGAATGGCGGCCGACCAGCCTTACGCCCGAGATCCGCGCGGTGCTCGCCGATATCGAGTTGCCCGACCATCCCGACCTGCCGCGGATCGACCGCGACTGGGGCGAGCCCGGCCTGCGCCCGGAAGAACGCGTCTTCGGCTGGAACGCCTTCGAGGTGCTGGCGATGAGTGCCGGCACGCCCGCGCGGCCGGTCAACGCCATCCCCGGCCGCGCCGTCGCGCATTGCCAGCTGCGCTATGTCGTCGGCACCGATGCGGACGACATCCTGCCCGCGCTGCGCCGGCATCTCGACCGCGAGGGGTTTTCGCAGGTCGCGATCGACGCGACGCGCGAGACGATCTTCCACGCCACCCGCGCGCCGCTCGACAATCCCTGGGTGCTTATGGCCCGCGACTCGCTTGCCGCGACCGGCGGGCGGGCGCCGGCGATGATGCCCAATCTCGGCGGCTCGCTGCCCAACGAGGTCTTCGCCGAGATCCTCGGTCTGCCGACGGTCTGGGTGCCGCAATCCTATGGCGGCTGCAACCAGCACGCGCCCGACGAGCACCTGCCGCTCAAGCTGATGCGCGAGTCGCTGCGGCTGATGACCGGGCTCTTCTGGGACGCGGGCGCCGGGCAGGGCCCCGACGGGCAGAATTCCGGCCCCGGTTAAGGGCGTTTTCATCCTCAGGCGCAATCGTGACCGGGCGTCGTGCGGTCCCGGGGGGCGGACGGCGCGCCCCTGGATCTGAGTGACGCGCTGCCGATGACGCTTCTCGACAAGCTGACCAGCGAACGCCGCGCCCGGCTCGCGGCCGAGCGGCTGCTCGAGCGGCGGCAACGCGAGCTCGCGGCGCTGAAGGACGAGCTTGACCAGGCGCGGCGGCTGCTGAACGCGCAGCAGCTCGAGTTGCGCGACATCTCGGAGGTGGCCAGCCGCAGCGTGGCGCTGGAGGGCGAGAGCAAGCGCGCGCGCAGCGACCTGGAGGTCGCCAACCAGACCGCGCTGATGGCCGAGCGGCGGCTGTGGGATTCGATCAACACGATCAAGGACGGATTCGCCGTCTTCAACAGCCGGCAGGAACTCGTCGTCGCCAACCAGTCCTTCCTGCGCGTCTTTTCCGGCCTGCCCGAGGTGCAGCCCGGCATCGCCTATGCGCGCCTGGCCGAGATCCTCGCCTTCGAGGGCCGCGTGGTTCTGGGCGAGACGGCGCCGCAGGACTGGATCGAGATGATGCTGGCGCGCTGGCGCGAGGAGAAGATCCCGGCGCAGGAGATCGAGCTGACCGCGGGCGGCATGGTGCGGCTGATGGACCGGCGCGCGCGCGGCGGCGACATCGTCACGCTGGCGCGCGACATCACCGAAAGCGCCCGCCACGCCGCCGAGCTGGAAGAGGCGCGCCGCCGCGCCGAGGCGGCGAATCGCGCGAAATCGGCTTTCCTCGCCAACATGAGCCACGAGATCCGCACGCCGATGAACGGCGTCGTCGGCATGGCGGAACTGCTGTGCGACACCCAGCTCAACGAAGAGCAACGGCTCTGCGCCGAGACGATCCGGTCCTCGGGCGAGGCGCTCTTGAACATCATCAACGACGTGCTCGACTTCTCGAAGATCGAGGCCGACCGGCTGACGCTGGTGCCCGAGCCCTTCGACCTCGAGCGCTGCATCCACGAGGTGCTGATCCTGCTGCAAGCCGGCGTGCGCGGCCGCTCGGTCGATCTGATCCTCGATTATGACCTCTTCCTGCCGACGCGCTTCATGGCCGATCCGGGACGGATGCGGCAGGTGCTGACCAACCTCGTGGGCAATGCGGTGAAATTTACCGAGAAGGGGCACGTGCTGATCCGCGTCACCGGGGTCGAGGGCGAGGCGGGGCATCAGCTGCACCTCACCGTCGAGGATACGGGCATCGGCATCGCGCCCGAGAACCAGGACCGGATATTCGCCGAGTTCAGCCAGGTCGAGGACCAGGCCAATCGCCAGTTCGAGGGCACCGGGCTGGGGCTGGCGATCACCCGGCGGCTGATCGAACTGATGGGCGGCGAGATCTGGGTCGAATCGGAGCTCGGGCGCGGATCCTGTTTCGGGTTCAGCCTGACGCTGCCGCTGGCCGAAGAGAGCGCGGCGCTTCCGGCCGATCCGATCCCGCTGAAACGCGTTCTGGTGGTCGACGATCACCTGGTCAACCGCACCATCCTCGAGCGGCAGCTCTCCGCGCAGGGGATCGCGGTGACGAGCCACGCACTGGCCAGCGAGGCGCTGGAGGCGGTGGCGCGGATGGAGCGCGGCGAGGGGCCGGAATTCGATCTGCTGATCACCGATCACGAAATGCCGGGAATGAGCGGGCTCGACCTTGCGGTGACGCTTCGGGCGACCGGCAGCACGCTGCCGATCGTGCTCTTCACCTCGAACCCGGCGGCGGCGCAGGGGCATCCGGGGCTTGCCGAGATGCGAGCGATCCTGCAGAAGCCGCTGCTGCGCCGCGACCTTCTGCGCCAGCTGCACGAAATCGGCGACACCGGTCCCGCCGAGGCCGAGGCAGACGCCGCGGCGCCGGCGCAGGAACCCGCCAGCCCCGAGGACGGGTGGACAGACAGCGACGAACGCCGCATGCGCATCCTCGCCGCCGAAGACAACCGCACCAACCGGCTGGTGCTCTCGAAGATGATGGCCGGGCTCGAAGTCGATCTGAGCTTTGCCGAGGATGGCGAGCAGGCGGTCGAGGCGTTCAAGAAGCAGCGGCCCGATCTGATCCTGATGGACATCTCGATGCCGCGGATGGACGGGCGCGAGGCGACCCGCGAGATCCGCCAGTTGCCCGGCGGCGCGCAGGTGGCGATCGTCGCGCTGACCGCGCATGCGATGGAGGGTGACGCCGAGGAGATCATGGCCTCGGGCCTTGATCACTACCTGACGAAGCCGCTGCGCAAGCCGCTCCTGCTCGAGGCGATCGCGCGCTACCAGCCCGAGGATACCCGCCCGCCGATCCCGGGCGCGTTGGCCGCCGAATAGTCGACGCGGTCAGAAACCCAACGCCTTGCGCAGCATGTTCGCCGCCATCAGCATGATGAAGACGGCGAAGACGCGTTTGAGCGGCTTGGGATCCATGGCATGCGCGAGCCGGACGCCCCAGGGCGTGGTCACGAAGGTCGTTGCCACGATCACGGCGAAGGCCGGCAGGTTGACCGCGCCGACGGTCCAGGGCGGCGCGTCGACGGTGCTCAAAAGCAGGAAGCCCGCGACCGAGGGCAGCGCGATGACCAGCCCGAAGCCCGAGGCGGTGGCCACCGCGCGGTGAATGGCAACGCCGTAAAGCGACATCAGCGGAACACCGAAGGAGCCGCCGCCGATCCCCATGAGCACCGAGAGAAACCCCAGCACCGGTCCCGTGACCGCGCGTCTGATCCCCTTCGGCATCGCTTCGCCCAGCCGCCAGTGCGGCCGGCCGAAGGCGAGGTAGAGCCCGACCGCGATCCCGAGAATGCCGAAGATGGCCTGCAGAACGACCGAGCGCAGCCCGGCAGCCATCAGCATCCCGAGGACGGCGCCGAGCGCGATCCCCGGTGCCCAGCCGCGAAGGATCTCCCAGTCCACCGCACCGCGGGCATGGTGCGCGCGCACCGAGCGGATCGAGGTGACGATAATCGTCGCCAGCGAGGTGGCGAGGCAGATCTGCATCAGCTGCGGGCCGGCATAGCCGAGCGCGGTGAAGGCGTAGAAGAAGGCCGGCACCAGCACGATCCCACCGCCGACACCCAGAAGTCCCGCGATCACGCCGGCGAAGGCGCCGATGACCAGCAGGAGGCCCAGCATCTGGGCCAGCAATGTCGCGTCAGGCATGCGCGCGGTCAAGATACGCCTGCGCCTCGGTGCGCAGCCGCGCGACCATCGCCCGGACCCCGTTCGAACGCTGCGACGAGAGATGCTCGTCGAGCCCGAGCCGGGCCAGTTCGCCCACGGCATCGACCTTCGGCACCTCGGAGACCGGCCGGCCGGCGTAGAGGCAGTGCAGCACCGCTATCAGCCCGCGCACGATCATCGCGTCGGAATCGCCGAGGAAATCGAACCGGGCGCCGGCGCCCTCGCCCTCGATCCGGGGGAAGACCCAGACCTGGCTGGCGCAGCCCTCGACCTTGTTCGCCGGCACCTTGAGCGCCGCGTCCATCGGCTCCAGCGCCCGGCCCATCTCGATGACATGCCGGTAGCGGTCCTCCCAGTCCTCGAGGAAGTCGAAGGTTTCGGCAAGTTCGTCGAAGTCGGGCTGGGCCATCCGTTCCCCCTGCGCTGGTCGTGCGCGGCTGGGTCAGAGGTAAGGCGCGGGGGGTCAAAGGTCCAGCCCTGTCGGTGGCCCGGCGCGTTGCCCGTCTTTTCAAGGCCCGCGCGATGGGGTAGGCAGGTCGGGCGCGACCGGGCAGGCGTAAGCCCGGCCGAAAGAGGGACCGAGGATGACCAGACCGCTCATCGCCGCGCTTGCGCTGACCATGCTCCTGTCGGCCTGTGGCACGATCCGCGAGTCGCGCTTCAACCCGCTCAACTGGTTCGGCGGATCGCGCAGCGAACCGGCGACGCTTGGGCCGACCACCGCCGTCGTCGACAACCGAGCGCTGGTCGCCCAGGTCACCGCGTTGGCGATCGAGCGCACCAGCACCGGCGCCATCGTCCGCGCCGAGGGGCTGACGCCGACCCAGGGCTGGTGGGATGCCGAACTCGTGCCGCAGACCAGCCTGCGCCCGATCGACGGCGTCGTGGTCTACGAGTTCCGCATCGCCTCGCCGGGCCGGGCGACGCGCGTCTCGACGCCGCAGTCGCGCTCGGTGACAGTGGCGACGACGCTCAACCAGGCGCAACTCGACGAGATCCGCGAGGTCGTCGTCGTCGGGGCCGAGAACCAGCGCCGCGTCCGCCGCTGACGCGCGGCGGCGGCGGTCATCGCGCGAGTTCGATAGTGCGCACCTGCGCGCCCTTCGCCGTCAGCGCCAGCTCGCCGCGGCAGAGCCGGAGCGCATCCGTGCCGAAAAGTTCGGCCCGCCAACCGCGCAGGGTGGCCAGGTCGCGCTGACCTGCAGCAATGGCGTCGAGATCGGCGGAACTGGCGATCAGCTTCTGCGCCACGCCCGATTCCTCGGCCCGCGCCTTGAGCAGCACGCGCAGAAGGTCGGCGAGCGCCGGATTGACCTGCATATGCCCGTTGTTGCCATTTGCAGGCTCGGGCCATTCCTCGGGCGGCAGCGCCTGCGCGCGACGGATCGCGGCGAGGATCCCCTCGGCAATCTCGCCCCGCCGCGCTTCGCGCAGGAGAAGCCGCGACCGGCCCAACGCCTCGTGGCTGTCGGGGCGGGTCGAGGCGAGTTCGAGCAGCGCGTCGTCCTTGAAGACGCGCGCGCGCGGGATGTTGCGGCTCTGCGCCAGTTCCTCGCGAAAACGGGCGAGCTCCTTCACCAGGGCCATGAACCGCCCCGATTGTCCACGCGTCTTGATCCGCTGCCAGGCATCCTCGGGGCGGGTGGTGTAGGTCTCGGGCGAGGTCAGGACCTCCATTTCCTCGGCCAGCCAGTGAGCGCGACCGTTCTTCTCGAGTTCGGCGGCGAGGTATTCATAGATCACCCGCAGATGCGTGACGTCGGCGAGCGCGTAGCGCATCTGCGCCTCGGTCAGCGGCCGCTGCGACCAGTCGGTGAAGCGCGAGGTCTTGTCGAGCTGCGCCCGCGCGATCCTGCGCACCAGCGTCTCGTAGCCGGCCTGTTCGCCGAAGCCGCAGACCATCGAGGCGATCTGCGTGTCGAAAAGCGGCTGCGGGATCAACCCGCCATCGATCCAGAAGATCTCCAGATCCTGACGCGCGGCATGGAAGACCTTGACCACCGAGGGGTTGCGCATCAGCTCGAAGAGCGGCGCGAGCTCGATCCCCTCGGCGAGCGGATCGACCAACACCGCACGCTCGTTGTCCCGGCCGGGCAGCGCCAGCTGCACGAGGCACAGCTTCGAGTAATAGCTCCGCTCGCGCAGGAACTCGGTATCGACGGTGACATAGGGCTCGCCCGTCGCCTCGGCGCAGAAGGCGGCCAGCGCGTCGGTCGTGGTAATGGTCTGCATCTGCCTCGCCTTGCGGACGTTTCGCCGCATTGACCCTTCATATGGCCCCGCCCGGCGAAAGAAAAGCCCGGCCGGCCGCGCGCGGGTTGAACAGGGCGCATCCGGACCGCTATGCTCGGCCCGCCGATCCCGGTCCGGAGCGCCCCGATGTCCGACAGTGCCGATCCACTGCGCCGCCTGGCGGCCGTGACGCTGGGGCTGGGCCTGGCGCTGATGATCTTCTGGCTCCTGTCGATCGGTCGCGGCATCCTGATGCCGATCGTGATCGCGGTTCTGGCGGTCTACATCATCATCTCGGCCTCGGCGGCAATGGGTCGGATCCGCCTGACGGCCTGGATGCCCTCGGTCCTGCGCAAGCTCCTGCTGCTTCTGGCCTTCGTGCTGATCCTGGCCGGGTTCAACGGCGTCGTCATCGTCACCGTCCGCGACCTCATGGCGCAAGCACCCGAATACCAGGCCAACCTCGAGCAGATGATCTCCCGCGGAATGGCGCTCCTGGGGATCGAGGGCAACCCTGACTGGCAGACGATCCAGGAACTGACCATTGGCCGGATCGACATGCAGCGGCTCATCGGCGGGCTTGCCGGCGGCGTCGGGGCGCTGGCCGGTATCCTGGTGCTGATCGTGGTCTATGCCGTCTTCCTCTTTGCCGAGGCGTCGGGCTTTTCGCGCAAGATCTCGGTCGCGCTGCCGGACAAGATGCAGGCCGAGCGCACGATGGCGGTGATCCGTTCGATCAACGCGCGGATCGGCGAATACCTTGCCGTGAAAACGCTGATCAACGTCATCATAGGCGCGGTCTCCTATGCGATCCTGTGGGCCTTCGGGGTCGATCACGCGCTCTTTTGGGCGCTGCTGATCGGGGTCCTCAACTACATCCCCTATTTCGGCTCGCTCATCGCGGTGATGTTTCCGGTGCTGATGGCGATCGTGCAGTTCAGTTCGATCCCGATGGTTCTGGCGCTGCTGGTGCTGTTGACGGCGGCGCAGATGTTTGTCGGCAACTACCTCGAGCCGCGAATGATCGGGCGCAAGGTCAACATGTCGCCCTTCGTCGTGGTGGTGGCGCTGTCCTTCTGGACCACCTTCTGGGGGGTGCCGGGGGCGATCCTGGCCGTGCCGCTGACCTCGATGCTGGCGATCATCCTCGCCGCCTTCGACGCGACCCGGCCCTTCGCGGTGCTTCTGGCGCAGGACGTGAGCGAATTCGAACGCGCCGACCGCATTCCGCTCGAACCGCCACCCGAGCGCGCCGCCTCTTGACCCGAATCAAGGCGCCGGCGTCCCGGACGCGGATAGTCTGAAGAGAACCTGCGGAACCGAGAAATGGACAAGCAGCAACAGTATCACATCTGGTATTTCGTCGCCGCCTTCCTGGCGCTGCTCCTGTTCCACAGCTGGCTCTCGACGGCAGCGGTGACCGAGCGTATCCCCTACTCCACCTTCCTAGATCATCTCGAGGCCGACCGCATCGCCGAACTCACGGTACGCGCCGAGCAGATCGAGGGGCGCTATCGAGACCCGATCGACGGCAACACGCATTTCGTCACCAACATCGTGCCCGAGGACCTGACCGCGCGGCTCGAGCGATCCACCGCCGAGTTCGATGGCACGGTGCAGAACACGTTCCTGGTGATGGTGCTCTCGTGGGTCATCCCGATCGGGCTGATCCTGCTCGTCTGGCTCTACATCTTCCGCCGCTTCGCCGAACGGCAGGGGATGGGCGGGATGATGAATGTCGGCAAGTCCAAGGCCAAGGTCTATGTCGAGCGCGACACCGGCGTCACCTTCGACGATGTCGCCGGGGTCGACGAGGCGAAGGCGGAACTGAAGGAGATCGTCGACTTCCTCAAGGAGCCCGAGAAGTTCGGCCGGCTCGGCGCGCGCATCCCCAAGGGGATCCTGCTCACCGGCCCGCCGGGGACCGGCAAGACCCTCTTCGCGCGCGCCATCGCCGGCGAGGCGGGCGTGCCCTTCTTCTCCATCTCGGGCTCGGAATTCGTCGAGATGTTCGTTGGCGTCGGCGCGGCACGGGTGCGCGACCTCTTCGAGCAGGCGCGCAAGGCGGCGCCCTGCATCATCTTCATCGACGAGCTCGACGCGCTGGGCAAGAAGCGCGGGGTGGGCAATTTCGGCGGCGGCCACGACGAGAAGGAGCAGACGCTCAACCAGCTCCTCGCCGAGCTCGACGGGTTCGACCCGCGCGAGGGGATCGTGCTTCTGGCCGCGACCAACCGGCCCGAGATCCTCGACCCGGCGCTGATGCGCGCCGGCCGCTTCGACCGGCAGGTGGTGGTCGACCG
>SL_3KL_010_SEDDRAFT_10006229_pt1 | contig 10676 bp, 12 predicted proteins | sample SodLakKL_010_SED_2_FD_10381 | JGI IMG/M metagenome (IMG submission 10381)
TATGTTTATCACAAACCTTTTTGAAACGAAGGCCCTAAAAACCAATGATACATTAAGTTGGGTGAGTGATGAAATCAAAGCAGACAAAAAATTTTTCACAACGCATTTAACCGATAAACCCCACTTGTTAAAAACTGCCAATCATACCTTGCAACAAAGCAAAGGTTTCTTGCTCAAATTAGGAGCGCCAACGCTATCCAATGTTTTTAACGATATTGATGACGCTTTAAAAGAAGATCCTATTTTCATAGAACAAGCTCTAAAAGTTGATGATAAAATTAAAGACAAATTATCTAAAAAAATGAAAAAAACCTTTAACATTAAATAAGTCGGCCAGTGTTCATACTGGCCGACTTATTCACATCAATGGGACGAACCGACAAGGACCTAAATCTGTTTCCTTGAAGATGCCGTCTTTTTTTTCGATTTTCATAAGACTTTGATGGAATTGTCCACCAACAGGAATCACCATTTTTCCACCGTCTTTAAGTTGTGTCTTTAAATCATTAGGCACTTCTTTGGTAGCGGCTGCGACCAAAATAACATCAAATGGCGCTTGATCAGGCCAGCCAAGTTTGCCATTACCAGCCTTATAGTGGATGTTGTCAAGTGCTAAATCATCCAACACCGTTTTGGCGTTTTCTTGTAATGACTCGATGCGTTCAATGGTATAAACTTCTTTAGCTAAATGAGCCAAAACAGCGGTTTGGTAACCAGAACCAGTGCCAATTTCTAAGGCTTTCATGGTTGGCTTAAGCTCAAGGGCTTGCGTCATGAGCGCAACGATAAACGGTTGTGAAATTGTTTGATGGTGTCCGATAGAAAGTGGATGATCGCCGTAGGCGAAGGGTCGTTGTTCTTTTTTTATAAACTTTTCTCTAGGTACTTTGTTAAAGACATCAAGGACATGTTGATCAAAAATTCCCCGAATTCTTAATTGGCGTTTCACCATGTGATTGCGAGACTTTGCGTAATTATCTTCCTTCATCTAATCCCCCTTATTACCCATCTTTATTATAGCATATCGTGTCAAGTCTGAAAATATAGGGTTGGTTTAGCCTTTAAAATTTAGTATAATGTGATTTGAATGATAAAAAAGGATGTGACAACATGCGTGTTAAAAAAGCTGTGATTCCAGCCGCGGGACTGGGTACTAGATTTCTTCCTGCATCCAAAGCAGTGCCTAAAGAAATGTTGCCGATTGTTGATAAACCAACCCTACAATACATCATAGAAGAAGTGAAAGACGCCGGGATTGAAGATGTCTTAATCATCACTGGTCGCAATAAAACGGCGATTGAAGATCATTTTGATTTATCGTATGAGTTAGAAAGCACTTTGAAAGAAAAAGGTAATCANGAAGCCTTAAAATTGTGTGAGGACGCATATCAAGGCATCAATATTCACTTTATTAGACAACAAGAACCTAAAGGGTTAGGACACGCCATCTTGAAAGCAAAAGCGTTTGTTGGTGATGAACCGTTTGCGGTTTTATTAGGTGATGATGTGGTTCATAACCCAAAAAAAGGTGCCATTAAACAACTGATTGAAGTGGCAGAACACCATCAAGCCAGTGTGTTAGGCGTGCAATTAGTTGCCCAAGCACAGACCCGTAAATACGGAATTGTGGCTGGTAAACAATTAGATGATAAAACCATGAAACTTCATGATATGGTAGAAAAGCCAACCCCTAACCATGAAACTTCATGATATGGTAGAAAAGCCAACCCCTGATATGGCCCCTAGTCGCTATGCTGTTTTAGGACGTTATGTGATCACCCCTGCGATTTTCAATCTTTTAAAAACCACCAAGCCTGGCAAAGGCAACGAGATACAGCTAACCGATGCCCTATGTGCCCTAGCTAAGCAAGAAACAGTACTTAGTTATGAATTTGAAGGCCGTCGTTATGATGTTGGAGATAAGGTTGGTTTTGTTGAAGCGACCATCGAAACAGCGCTTAGACACAAAGAAACAAAAGAACAAATAAAAGCCTACATCAAGGCCCTTGCATCACATATTTAAAATGCCATTTAAAACAGTATCGTCAGACATAAAAATATGCTATAATACTTTCAACGGATAAATAGAAAGGAACGATTGAACATGAAACCCTTAAAAGAAATGACAAATCTTAAAAAAGAAACCTTTAAGTTTTTAAAGAAGTACTATAAACAACTTGATAAACTTGAAGAAGCTCTTGGTGAAGACAAAACCATGCGTCACACCCCAACAGAAACTGAAGAAAAAGCATGGGATCAATACCGTAAGTTTTTGCGCAAGCAAGAAAAATTCATCTTAGCTGATTTGATCACACTATTAGAAGTCGGTAAAGCGCAACCTGAGGATTTTGTTAAACAGTTTAAAAGCATAAAACAAGTACGCATTGAATCTCATACCTTTAAACAAATCTTACATGACATCATGACATTTGAAGGTACCCGTGATGCCCTAGATCAAGCACTTGAAAAAGCTTCTGAACTCAAATTTAACGTTTAAACACCACATTTGTGGTGTTTTTATTTTCTCTTGACAAACACGTCTTCGTGTTCCAAACTATAATAGAGAATAAAAACGCTAACATGGATAGGAGAATACGCATGAATATTGTTGTTGCACTTGGGGGTAACGCCCTTGGCAATACGCCAGAAGAACAAAAAGCACTCGTAAAAAACACCGCCATTTCACTCGCTGATTTAGTTGAAGCAGGTCATAGTTTAACGGTGGTTCATGGAAATGGCCCACAAGTTGGGATGATTCAATCTGCGTTTGATGAAGCCAGTCAAGTGAAAGAAAACATTCCCTTAATGCCATTGCCAGAATGTGGCTCGATGTCACAAGGCTATATTGGCTTTCACTTGCAAAATGCCTTATTAAACGAGTTTAACGCACGTAATATCTTACAACCGGTGGCTACGGTGGTCACACAAATGCTTGTGGCACAAGATGACCCCGGCTTTAAAGACCCAACGAAACCAATTGGTTCTTTCATTAAAACAGAAGCCGAAATCAAAGCCTTACAAGAAAAAATGAACTTACCCTATGTTGAGGATTCAGGACGAGGGTACCGCTTTGTGGTCGCAAGTCCCAAACCGGTGGATGTCTTAGAAAAAGCATCGATTCAAGCCTTGTTAGCTCAAAACCATGTGGTAATTGCTGCTGGTGGAGGGGGCATTCCTGTTATTAGAGAATCAAACCAAATAGCTGGTGTGCCAGCTGTGATAGATAAAGATGCTTCTAGTGCTAAACTAGCTGAAATTGTTGATGCAGATTTACTCATTATTTTAACCGCAGTCCCACAAGTGATGATCAACTTTGGTAAACCAAACCAAAAAGCGTTAAAATCATTAACAATCAAAGAGGCTAATTTTTATATTGAACAAGGTCAGTTTGCTAAAGGCAGTATGCTGCCCAAAGTTGAAGCTGCGCTTGATTTTGTAAAGCGTAAACCAAAAGGTAAAGCGATCATCGCTGCTTTAGAAGATGCGAAAGAAGCCACACAGTTAAAAGCTGGTACCATCATTACCAACGCTTAAGCATCTTTCATTCATCGGCTATCTTTGATATAATCAAATTAGAGGTGATACCATGTATTTAATTGATTCTGCAAATCCGAAAACCATTAAGCAATTGTTAGATTACTATACTGTCTCGGGCATCACCACCAATCCGAGTTTGATGAGTAAAGAAAACCGTACCGATTTTTTGCATCACTTAAAGGACTTAGAAAAGGCCGCACCAGGCAAACGTCTATTTGTTCAAATCAACGCTGAACAATATGATGATATGGTCAAAGAAGCCGGTGTTTTTAAAGCGACGTTGACCAATCCGTTTACCTTGAAAGTCCCAGCGACCAAACACGGCTATAAAGTCATGCGCACCGTCTATAAAGACATTGATGTGGCCGCCACCGCTGTGGCTAGTTTTCATCAAGCACTGCAAGCCATTGAAGCCGGTGCTAAAACCATCATCATTTATGTAAACCGCATGATTATGCACGGGCACCACCCATATAGCTTAATTGAGAACTTAAATACATTTATCAAGCGCGAACACTTACCAGTTAAGATTATGGCTGCGTCTTTTAAACAACACGATCAAATAGAAAAAGCCTTACTTAGTGGTGCTGATCAAGTAACTGTTCCACCACTATTATTTGAAAATATGTTTTTAAAACCACTGACAGAAAAATCAGTGAAAGATTTCTCTAAAGATTTTAAAGACCGCTACAATAAAACATCAATTGAAGGTTAATAAAAAGCCTGTGCACATGCACAGGCTTTTTTTATGCTTGCTTGATCGCGTGAATCCGTTGGTCAATCGGTGGGTGTGAATAACTGATAAAGACGGTCAGTGGATGCGGCGTTAAGGTTGCGAAATTTTCTTTTGCTAATATCTTTAGAGCTCTTACCATCGCCTCATCACTTACGTTTTGCTTCGCAAAATGATCAGCCTTGTATTCGGCCTTTCTAGACAGTAAATTAGACACAGTGCTTGTTAGTAGTGAGAGTGGTTCAAACAACAAGGAAAACATAAAAATCGAAAACCCAAAATGGATGGGCTCAACGTCAAATGCATTGGTGAACACATCTTGAGTTAAGACAATATAAAGTAGCGCTAAGATGATAAATAATTGAACCGCACTCATCACCACATTTTTTATGATGTCTTTATGCTTGGCATGTCCGATTTCATGAGCTAAAACAGCAACCACAGCGTCTTCGTCCATTTTATCGATTAAAGTATCAAACAACACGACATTTTTAAATTTACCAAACCCTGAGAAAAAGGCGTTTAGCTTTGTAGAGCGTTTAGATGCATCCATCACATGGATGTTTTGAACGGTGTAGTCATGTTTGTTTGCTAGCGCTTCAATTTTTTGTTTGAGTTCGCCATCTTCTAAAGGGGTTAACGTATTAAAAAGTGGTAAAAGAACTTTTACATAGCCCATATTAATAATGAGGAAAATGACCATTACCGCCACAAACGCAACGACTAAGAATAAGCTATCAAAGCGTATGAATAAGAACTCTAGTAACACAATGATGCCACCACCTAATACAATGGTTAAGATTAATCCAATGATGCGGTCTTTGATGAACGTTTGCTTGGTTGTTTTGTTGAACCCATATGTTTGTTCAATGACGAAGGTTTTATAGATTTTAAACGGTAAGTGCCACAAAAGACTAAACAAAAACAATATCCCTAAAAAGCTTAGAGTACTTAAATAAGGCGAATTAAACCAATCATGGCTTTGGTTGGCTAACCAACCAAACCCATTAAATATTAGTAATAGCAAAGTTATGATAAAAAGAGGCACGCCTTCGATTAAATTGATTTTTGTGTAAGCTTTAGAATAATTTAAATAAGTTTGATACGTTTGTTCAGTATAAACATCTTGCACATTATCTGGGATCGGTTTGTTTTTGGCCTTGTATTCTAAGTAATCCATCACATAAGATAAAGTGCGCATCAATAAATAAATCACAATCACTAGAATAAAGATGGTGGTTTCCATACTATCACGTCCTTTTATTGGTTGTCTTTACCCCTATTATACACAGTTTAGATAAAAAAAAGAGCCTTTTTAAGCTCTTTTAAGAATAATAGTCATCGTATTTAGCAAAGGGGTCCTCATCGTCATCATCCTCGACAAGATCGACATCTTCAATCGGTGGTGGATCGTTGTAGCTTGGTTCATAGGGGTTTTGATAACCCGCGCTTTGAAATCTAAAGAGCATCTTCAGTTTATCAAACAATAGTGCCAGTAAATAACCTGCGATTAACCCACCAATATGACCTGGGATTGAAATGTTGCCACCAAAGAAAGTAAAGATTACGTTAATGGCAACCAGCCCTTTAATGCTTGAGGCGTCTTGTGGGTTGAAAAACTGTGCATAATTGACAACTAAATACAGTAAAAAGCCCATAACTGCAAAAATAGCACCACTGGCTCCTACTGTAGGGACCAAACTCTCAGTAGCAACATCCCAAGCAACCACAGCTAATGAAGCCAATAAGCCTCCGATAAAAATAACGAATAAATATTTACCACTGCCGATGATGCGTTCTAAAGCGCCACCAAGGACGAAAATACCAAAAAATGTATTAAAGGCAAAATGCATGATGCCCCCGTGTAATAACATCACGGTAAACAATCGCCACCATTCTCCGAATTCAACGACCCAAAGCCCGTTTAAAGCGCCGAGATCATAATAATCTTGATAAGTACTCATCCCATGGATTTGCGAAAACAAGAAAGCCCCAGTGATGATGACGATGAGGGTCATGCTCACTGGGTTTGATTTATAATATGGGATGTTAATATTGCGTCCAAATAAATTCATGTTTAATCATCCTTGCTGATAAAAATAAGCGGTACGATCATTTCATCATCAGTCCCACCAGCATGATGGGCTTTATGCTCTTTATCGTCGCTTAATTTAAAAAAGTATTGGTCTTTAGCCACCGCAATAAAATCACCGATACAGTTATCAATCAGTGGACTTTTCTCACCGTGACCTAGTAATTTTTTCATTAAAAACTCATCTTTAGTATATAAATCGAAAAAATCATTAAAGTGTTCTTCAAAAAACCGTATAAAATGTTCTCTCATATGCGGTTTAATAAAGAAGTTTGTCATTCTTGGTTCATTAGCGGGTAACGTTTCAAAGGTGGCGGTGATATCATGATAATCAAACAAGTTGATTGGTTTAACATTGGTTAAACCGTGATCAGCTGTCACGATTAACAGCGTGTTTTTTGGTAAGGTTTTTTGGTAAGCTTCTAATGTATCGTTGATGCTTTTTAAAACGTGTTTTACTTCGCTAGAATGCGTGCCATGTAAGTGTTGTGTTAAATCAGGCTCAACTGAGTAAACATAACTCAATGTTTTGGTGTGTTGTTTTTGAAATGAGCTTAATGCTTTTAACCCATCATTCAATGTATCATAGCCATTGACATGGTCGACTTTTTTAGGGAAAATCGTTTTGGTTTTTAACCCAGTTTCTCGTTCAATCCGTCCGAACAAATCATCACGTTCAAACCGTTTGTGAATCGCTGGATTGATTTTCTTTTGTTTATCATAATAATCAGTTTGCATAAAAATTGTATAATGCACATCTTCATCTTTTAAATACTGGAACCAACCAAAATAACCACTTTCATACGGCGTTAACCCAGTTAATAGTGCCGTGGTAGCAGCGGTGGTGGTAGAAGGGTACACAGAGGTAATGGTTCGAATGGTATGGTTTTTTAAAAACGAGCTTTCTTGTTCGTGCAAATCATATAGGTTATGCCCATAACCATCAAGTACCAATAAAGCAACGTGGTCATAATCTTTAGCAAGCTCATCACTCACCGCTTTTAAAGGTGTATGGTAAGGGGTTAACCCGTAGTGATTTAAAAGCGCATTACTAACATTAACAATTGAAGCATCATAATTAATTTTCACCTGGCATCACGCTTTCTTTTATATATATATGTGTATTGTACAGTCTTACACGCTTTTTTTCAAGAGATTAACGCCTTATGTTATAATGATAAAGAGGAGTGATACGATGAAAAACTTTACCTTTAATCTACCAACAAAAATCATTTTCGGTCGTGATCAAATCGAACAGTTATCGACAGAACTCAAACAGTTAAACATTAAAAAAATGTTGCTGGTATACGGAAAAGCTTCGATTAAAAAACTCGGTATTTATGACCATATCATTCATGTTGCTAATTCATTAGACATTGAAGTCTATGAAGAGGGTGGCGTTGAACCAAATCCGGATATTGAAAGTGTGTTAAGTGGTCAAGCGACCATACAAAAGCACGACATTGAATTCATCTTAGCCGCTGGTGGGGGATCTGTGATTGATGCGGCCAAAGCCATGGCTTTGGCTAAAGACTTACACCCAAGTGAAGTGTGGGATGTGTTCATGCGTAAAGAAACCTATGAATCAGTCTTGCCACTTGGTGTGATTTTAACCCTAGCAGCCACCGGGAGTGAAACCAATGGTAATACCGTGATTTCCAACCGTGCTCTAAATGATAAACGGAGTGTGGCAGACAATCAACTCATTCCGCAGTTTGCCATCATTGACCCAAGTTATACCATGAGCGTGAACAAACACCACACCATCGCAGGTTCAATCGATATAATGATGCATATTTTTGAACAATATTTTTGTCCAACCGAGCACACAGATACCAGTGATTATATGTCTTTAGGTATTTTGAAAAGCACACTAGATAATACCTTTAAAATCTTAAACAGTGAAGACGATTACCATGTTAGAGCCAATATTTCTTGGGCCGCAACCTTAGCCTTAAGCTGGATTTTACAACAAGGCAAACAGGGTGACTGGGCGTCACACCGTTTATCCTATCCGATTACCATGGATTACGGCATTACCCATGGACACGCCCTCGCGATCATTCAACCAGCCTGGATGAAAGAGATGCTAGCACAAGATGCACCACTTATGAAGGCGCGCTTAAGTCGTTTAGGGGACTTCTTATTCAATGAAACAGACCCACAAAAAACAATCACATTAATACAAGACACATTTCGCTCATTCGGTGCCGCTTCAAGTTTCAAAGAAGCCGGTGTTGAGCTAACAGACGACGATGCGCAAAGAATGGCAGAAAAAACCTTAGAATTAGGCCCCATTGGCAACATGCTTAAGATCAGCACCACCAAACAAGCGAAAGCCATTTTCAAAAGGGCCTCCTAATGGAAGCAAAACTAGTCCTTTTTATCTATGCCAAACATACCACAGAGATGATGATCGAAACCTTAAAGGCATCTTTTGAAACCGCCTATACCAAACAATTACAAAAAAACTTATTATCATTTACCTTTACGCAAGGAGAAGAAACAACCGGCTTTGATGATGTGCGTGCCCTTATTTTCACAGACTTTCAAATCAACCTTACCACCGCGAGTTTACCAGCAGGCTATCACAACTACATTAGCGATGAACACATGCAGAAAATATTGCCTAAATTATCACCCGGTGATTACAGCTTTGAAAGCATCCTATTAACACTCATTAAACAAAAGCCAAACACACTATCTTACTTAAAAAAAACATTAAGCCAACAACTATCAAACACCGATATCACCACCATACAAACTTATGGGGCACACCATATGAACGCTTTGAAAGCCGCCAAACATTTATACATACACCGAAACACCTTGCACTACAGATTAGAACAAATCAAAGACAAAACCCTCATTGATGTTAAAACCTTCAAAGGGCTTGTCATCATGGAATTACTATTCGGACAATGATTTGTGCACTTTGCACATACCATTGTCCTTTTAATTGGTGTACAATAATCCATGAGTGAACAAACAGAAAGGATGTGCTCACACATGGGCCAATTATCATTTAAAGGCATTAAAAAGATTTATGATGGCAACGTTCAAGCGGTTGCTGATTTCAACTTAGAAGTAGAAGACAAAGAATTTATCGTCTTTGTTGGACCATCTGGTTGTGGTAAATCAACCACACTAAGAATGGTTGCAGGACTTGAGGAAATCACTGAGGGTGATTTATACATTGATGGCAAACGCGTCAACGACGTGGCACCAAAAGACCGTAACATTGCGATGGTATTCCAATCTTACGCGCTATACCCACATATGAGTGTTTATGACAACATGGCATTCGGTCTTAAACTACGTAAAATGCCAAAAGAAAAAATTAAAGAGCGCGTAAATGACGCCGCTAAAATATTAGGGTTAGAAGAATTATTAAACCGTAAACCAAAAGCCTTATCAGGTGGACAACGTCAACGTGTGGCCCTAGGCCGTGCGATTGTACGTAACGCAGAGGTATTTTTAATGGATGAGCCATTATCCAACCTTGATGCGAAATTACGTGTACAAATGCGTGCAGAGATCATCAAACTTCACGCAAAGATTGAAACAACCACCATTTATGTTACCCATGACCAGGTTGAAGCGATGACCATGGCCGATCGTATTGTTGTTATGCATGATGGGTTCATCCAACAAGTGGGCACACCAAGTGAAATCTATGATACACCTGATAACATGTTCGTTGGTGGTTTCATTGGAACCCCAGCCATGAACTTCTTAAAAGGTAAAATCAAAGATGGCTATTTCATCTCTAAAGACATGAAAGTAGAAATTCCAAAAGCAAAAGTAGATATGTTAAAAGCACAAAAATACAACAACAAAGACATCGTGATGGGCATTCGTCCTGAAGATATTCACGATGACAACATCGTGCGTGAAGCTTACCCTAACGCACAAGTAGACTTTAAAGTTGATGTGGCAGAACTACTCGGTAGTGAAACCAACATCTCAGCTAAAATTGCTGATCAAGACGTCATCGCTCGTGTTGATGCTAGAACAGACATCAACATTGGAGATACAGTTAACTTAGTATTAGATATGAATAAAGTTCATTTCTTCGATAACGAAACTGAATTACGCATCAAACCAGAAGACGAATAATAATTAACTGGAAATCCATATGAGGATTTCCAGTTTTTATATAAAAGAGTGATTGTTTAAGAAGATGTGGTTGTGCTACACTATGATAAAGGCGGTGGTGTGATGAACACAAACTATGAACACAAGTTCCTTATTCAATTATCAAAACAATTTCCTAACTTACAAAGTGCTGCCACAGAACTAATCAACTTAAAT
>SL_3KL_010_SEDDRAFT_10006230_pt1 | contig 10676 bp, 8 predicted proteins | sample SodLakKL_010_SED_2_FD_10381 | JGI IMG/M metagenome (IMG submission 10381)
ATCTCCCCCCGACCACCGACCCCAGCCGATCAGACGGGACGGGGTTTCTTGCTGTTCACTGGGAACTGTTCACTTTCAACTGCCTGTTCCCACCGTTTATCCGGGCAAATTTGCTTCGCCGCCCATCACCTAGCAGAATGAGAATCGAACCGCAGGGGGGCGGCCTACCATCGGAACTCCGATTTGATTCGGCAGCAACTCTCCTCTTGCTCTTTCGACGGCCAGCCTCAGTGCTGAGGTCGGCCGGACGAAGTCGTTTCCAACAAGTATCTCAGGAGCCAGAATGATGACTAGCAGAAAAAGGCTGTTGCCCTTGGCGTCTATCTGGGCGTGTATCTGCCTGATGGCAGCTGCGCCGGTCGGCGCGCAGGGTTTCTACGCCGGCTTCGGGCTGAGCAACAACAGCTACACGGCCGAGGACAGCGATTTTGACGACGCCATTGGTTACCAGGTTTTCGGTGGTTACGACCTGGGCAGTGTCTTCGGTGTCGAGCAACTCAACCTGGCCCTGGAAGCGACCTACTTTGATTCCGGCGACTTCGAGCAGGAGACAGACCTCGGTACCGTGAATATCGGTTCCGCAGATGGTCTGGCGCTGTCCGCGGTGCTCGGTTTCGCGCTCACGGACAGTTTTTCCCTCACCGCGCGCGGTGGCTATGACCTGGGCGACGATGACGGCGCACTGCTGGGCGTGGGTGCCGCATTCCGGTTCAGCGAGCGCTTTACGCTGGGTGGCGAGCTGGTTGGCCGGGAGCATGTGGACTCCCTCCAGTTCAACATGAGTTACCACTTCTAAGTGGAGCGACATTCCGGTGGCGCCGTGCTTTCAGCCGACCGCAGGCTGCCAGGGTTTATTCAGGAAGGACAGGGTGGATTCAACATGAAACTTGGAAAATTTGCATATCTGATGGGCGCAGCCTTGCTCTGCGCGTGTGTCGCCGGGCTTCAGGCCGCACCGCAGCCGGATGCCGGTTGGCGCGCCAAGCACCTGCTGGGCGATGAAGATCCCGCGGCCATTCGCGACGGCTGGTTTGATGAGCAGGCCCTGTATCTGGTTCGCCTGCAGGGCCCCGCGCTGGCCTTTCACTATCGCCAGTCGCAACTCATGAGCGATTCCGGCTCCGATCGGCACGCCGGCCGCTTCAGCCTGCAGAGCGACAGTGCCCAGGAACATCTCAACCGCCTGGACAGCCAGCGTGAGGACATGCTGGGCACCATCTCCTCCCACATTGGCCGCACGATTCAGCCGCGCTTCGTCTACCGACTGGCCAACAACGGCTTTGCCGCGAAAATGACCCCGGCGGAAGCCGAGACCGTGGCCAGTCTGCCGGGCGTGCGCGCGGTCCACCGCGATCACGAGCTGGAGTTGTACACCGATGCCGGTCCGGAATGGATCGGTGCGCCGGCCCTCTGGGACGGATCCGGTGACCCCACCGGCGGTACCGGTACTCTGGGCGAAGGCGTGGTCTTTGGCATCATTGATACCGGTATTGCCCACGACAACCCCAGTTTTGCCGAAGTGGATGAGGTAGAACCCTATACACACCAAAACCCCGTGCCCTCGGGAGAGTATCTGGGCGCTTGCGCCCCGGGCGGCAGCCACGAGGGCTATTGCAACGACAAGCTCATCGGCATGTATGGCTATGATGATCTGGGCGGCAATCCCATCGATACCGACGGCCATGGCAGCCATGTGGCCGGCACCGCCGCCGGTAACCATTTTGATCTGCCGGTGGGCGAGGGTACCGTTCGCATCCAGGGCGTAGCCCCGCGCGGCAATATCATTTCCTACAACGGTTGCTGCTTTGCCTCCACCCTGTCCGCTTCCATGGAAGATGCGCTGGCTGATTACGCCACCCTGAATGCAGGCGTGGACGAGGTGCCCATGGTGGTGAACTACTCCATCGGCGCCAACATCCAGTTGTCGCCGTGGGAACGATTTGACAGCATGGCCTTCCTGGCCATGCGCGAGGCGGGCATCTTCGTGGCGGCTGCGGCCGGTAACTCCGGCCCCGGCGAGGCCACCATCGGTATGCCGGCGGTCGCCCCCTGGCTCACTACGGTGGCGAACAGCACCCATGACCGCCTGATTGGCGCCACCGTGGTATCCGTCAGCGGTCCCGAGCCGGTGCCGGAAGAACTGGAAGACATGAATGCGGTGGAAGCCGGAGCGGGTCCTGAAGTGGAATCCTTCAGCGACTGGCCAGCCGTGTTCGCGGGCGATGTGGATGCCGACAATGACCTCGCCTGCGAGTCCTTCGATGGCAGCCCTTTTGACGATGCCGTAGCTGTTATTCGTCGCGGTGATTGCACCTTTGAAGATAAGCTGGCCAATGCCGCCGACGCCGGTGCGGTATTCGTGTTCATGGTCAACAGCGAGCCTGGACAACCCATCGTCATGGGTTTCGAGGGATCACCACCGAGTATCCCCTCCGTGATGGCCTCTGAGGATGACGGCGAAGCGGTTATCGACTGGGTGCAGGCAGAGAACGATCCCACCCTGTCACTCACGGTGGGTGCCTTCATAAGAGACGAGGACGCGGCCGATCAGCTGAACTTCAGCAGCTCCCGCGGGCCCGTGCTGTCTGTTCCCTCCATCATCGGGCCGGAAGTGGCCGCACCCGGGACGGACATCATTGCTGCGGTGGCCAGCCAGGGTGGTGAGCCCGGCTGGGCGGCCCTCACCGGCACCTCCATGGCCTCCCCCCATGTAGCCGGGGCTGCCGGTCTGATCTTCGCTACCCGCCCGGACTGGACGCCCAGCGAAATCCAGTCGGCCTTGATGATGACCGCCGAGCGGGACATCACTGACTTTGATGGCGAGCCGGCCAATATTTTGGGTATGGGCGCCGGGCGCATCGATCTCAACAACGCCGCACGGGCCGGCTTCGTGCTGCATGAAACGGCCCAGGCCTTTGAGGAGGCCGATCCGGAAGAAGGCGGCGATCCCGCCACCCTGAACCTGCCGGCCTTCAACACCAGCGAGTGTGCTGACAGCTGCAGTTTCACCCGCACCCTGCGCGGGACCAGCGACACGCCGGTGGAGTACACGGTCGACTTTGATCTGCCAGCCGGTCTCTCCGTCACGGCCAACCCATCCACTTTCACCCTGGAGGATGGCGAGACCGAGGAAGTGACGTTCGCCTTCAGCAATATCCACTCGGCTGACGATCGCTTCGGCTGGGTCGAGTTCACACCGGATGACGGTTCCGCGCCCCTGCATATGCCGATCTATCTGGGCAACCTCTATGGCTCGCTCAGCGGATCCCTGTCGGAAGTGGGTGCCGGCCGTATTGCGCAGATCCTCCTCTTCCAGGAGGGCGCCGATGAACCGGTTGGCCAGCATATCTTCATGGGTCAGGGCTTCTCGTATTTCTTCTACTTCAGCATGGCGCCTGAAGTGCCGCACACCCGTCTGGAGATCATGGCCGAAGGGTATGAAGACCTGACCCTCGACAATGACGGTGATGGCTGGGAGCCATCGCCGGGCGAGGAGTTCGATCTCGGCGTCATCCGGCTACAGCGCCTGCCCTTCCAGCTGAGTGGCACGGACATCAGTGACCGTGAGCGATCCAGTGCAACCGTTGCCTTCGATGTGGAGACCAATGAATGGGGCTTCGACTACGAGATCGGTCTCCGACTCAGGGGCGGTGACAGGGACCGCTCTCTGGATTCGGGCACCATCGACGAGGCCGGGGAAACAGAAAGCTTCGAGTTCCCGCTGACCGATCTGGTCTGCGGCACGGACTACGAAGTGGTGGTGCGACTGCGCCACCTGCTGGACGGGGCCGAGTACCAGGAAGAGACAGTGGCTGTCAGCACCCGCAGCTGCTTCGACGGTGGTGGTGACGGCATGTTCTCCTGCAGCATGAGCGATGGTTCTGGTCGCTGGGATCCGGTCATGCCGCTGATGCTCATGATGGCCCTGATGGGGATCGGCGTGCTGCGCCGTCGCCAGCTTGCGCTAAAGCGCTGATCGATCGCTAAGCAAAGCGCACCCGGAGTCCTGTGATCCGGGTGCTTGAACGAAGACGGGGCAGCCCTGATGGGGCGGCCCCGTTTTTTTGCGGCTACGATTTGTCAGTGAATGGCAGGCGGTGTCCGTTCACCGATGAATCCGGTGGCTACTGAGGGCAGACTGTTTGACATCGAGGACACAGGGGACCACGGAGGGAAAGCAATCAAGTTGGCACTGCCACTCGTGAGCGTGAGCGTAGTCGTGATCGTGAGCGGTTTTTGCTAGGGCTGGAAAACCCGATCACGATCACGACTACGCTCACGCTCACGACCAGCAGTGCCTGCTCAACGCCCATCCCCTCTGCGATCCTCTGCGGATTCTTCGTGCCCTCTGTGCAACAAAATCGGCGCCGAAATCCGGCACCGATCCACCAGCAAACAGTAGGGAGCTATCGTAATCGCTCTCGTAATCGGCATTTACCACCGCGCGAATAAAAGCCGATTACGACTACGACAGCGATTACGATTCAGGATTAGACGGGGATGTACTCCGGGTACTCCGGCACCCACATCATCTGCTCCACCCGTTCGGCAATATCGCCCTTGGGCGTTGGCGCCAGTCCTTCCTCCACACAGGCGATGGCCACGGCCACGGCGATCCGCCGGGTGATCTCCCGTAGCCCGCGCATGGGCGGATACAGGCGGCCGTGATCCAGGTCATCCTGGGAGATGCATTCGGCCAGGGCTTCCGCCGCCACCGTGAACAAGCGGTCGGTGATGCGTGTGGCCTCCACGGCCAGGGCACCCAGGCCCACGGCGGGGAAGATGTAGACATTGTTGCCCTGGGCGATCTCGTGGGTCTGGCCCTGATAGTCCACCGCATCGAAGGGGCTGCCGGTGGCCACCAGCGCCCGGCCTTCGGTCCAGTTGATCAGGTCTTCCGGGCGGGCCTCGGTGTTGGCGGTGGGGTTGGAGATGGGCAGGATGATGGGCCGCTCGGTGCCGGCCTGCATCTCGCGGATGATGTCTTCGGTAAAGATGCCGGGCTGGCCGGAGGTGCCCAGCAGCACGGTGGGCCGGAATTGTCGTACCACCGTGGCCAGATCCTTGTTACCGGCCGGGTCGATGCCGATGGCTTTCGCGTCGTCCGGCTGCCAGGCAAATTCCTTCTTGTAAGCGTCGGACAGCTCGCCGTCGTCGATCAGCAGGCCACGGCTATCCAGCACCGCAATGGCACGGGTGAGCGCATCGCCCTCGACGCCGTCGCGTCGGAGCCATTCCCGCAACTGGCGGGCAATACCAATACCCGCCGCACCGGCGCCGAGGATCAACACTCGCTGCTCGGCGGCCCGTTGCTCCACGATGCGGCAGCCTGCCATGACGCCGGCCAGGGTGACAGCGGCCGTGCCCTGAATATCGTCGTTAAAGGACAGCAGGCGGTCCGCGTAGCGATCCAGCAGGCGAAAGGCATTGGCCTTCTTGAAGTCTTCCCATTGCAGCAGCGCCTTGGGGAAGCGGGCCTTCACCGCTTCGACGAACTCCTCCACCAGCTCGTCGTAGGCCTTGCCCCGGAGCCGCTTTTCACGGAAGCCCACATAGAACTCGTCGTTGAGCAGTTCTTCATTATCGGTGCCTACATCCAGGCTGATGGGCAGGCACTGGCTGGGATGAATGCCCGCGGCCACGGTGTAAAGCGCCAGCTTGCCGATGGGGATACCCATGCCGCCGGCGCCCAGGTCGCCAAGGCCCAGAATGCGCTCATTATCGGTGACCACGATCAGGCGGGCATCGTCATAGGGCGCATTGCCCAGGATCTCGCCGATCCGGCCTCGGTCACGGGGTGTGATCCAGAGGCCCCGGCCACGACGGAAGATATGGCTGTACTTGCGGCAGGCCTGCCCCACCGTCGGGGTATAGACCACGGGCAGAAACTCATCGAGGTGCTGCTCGAGCAGTTGATAGAAGAGCACTTCATTGCGGTCCTGCAGCGCCGCCAGGCCGATATAGCGCTCGATGGCATCATCCTTGCGGACGATGGCCTGGTAGGTGCGCTTCTTCTGGATCTCGCTTGTGGATGTGCGATCCGGCAGCATGCCTTCCAGGCCGAAGGTCCGGCGTTCCTCCTCGGTAAAGGCCGTGCCCTTGTTGTACATGGGGTGAGCCAGTAGGGCGCGGCCCCGCTGGGGTACTTCCAATTGATCCTTTTGTCCCGGGCGGCGATGAAGCCGGAATGTCTGCATGTGATGCTCCGTGAGTGTGGGTGTAATTTGGCCCGGCTACACCGGCTCGCCTGATGTTCCCGGCCGTGGGGTCCCCCGTACAGGGGGACGCAGACTACCCCTTCTTTCTGCTATCTTATTGGGGTAATCCCTAAGAATTGCATTCTCCCCGCTTCAGGCGGGTCGGGACAAGTCAGGGGCTGCACGACTGCGGTCGAGTGGCCGGGTCCCGGGCAAGCATCAACCCTCAAAAGGAGAAACAGGATGATTCGTACTTCCAGTATTGCCGGCCTGGTGCTGGGCTGCGCCTTTGCCGGTTCTGTCGCCGCCGACGGTTTCGAGTTTGATCCCGGCAACATGTATGCCGGCGGTGGTATCGGCATCAACAGCGTGAGTTTTGTTTCCGATGATGCCACCGGCTTCCAGATTTTCGGTGGCTACAATTTCGGCGAAATCTTTGGTGTGGAAAACCTCGATTTGCTGGTCGAGGTGGGTTACATGGACAGTGGTGATTTTGACCAATGTGTTGCCTTCAACTTCTTTACCGGCGAGTGCCTGGAGCGTGAAAGTTTCTCCGCAACCGGTCTTTGGAGCACGGGTGGCGTGGCCTATCGCATCAACCCGCAGTGGTCGGTCTTTGGCCGTGCCGGCCTGGATTTTGGTGATGATGACGGCTTCATGATCGGTGCCGGCGGCGCATTCCACATGAACGAGCAATTGGAGTTCCGTCTCGAGCTTGTGGAACGAGACAACATCAGCTCCCTTCAGGTGAATGTCGCCTTCGATTTCTGAGCCTTTTGCAAAGATTGAGTGTGCCAGAACCTGCCCGGACATTGTCCGGGCAGGTTTTTTTTGGTTGGTATTATGTGAAGAGGATGGTAGTTGCAAGGGGAACAGCCGGTGCCGTTTGTTGTCTCACGCAGACACGCGGGGCGTCCAGATGGATTGGCAGCTTGCTTTTCCAGGATGTAGAACGAGAGCTTGACTCTCGAAAGGAGAAAGACAATGAAAAGCACCCAGGCAACGATCATCGCTGTACTGCTGACCAGCTTTGCCGGATCCGCCATTGCCCAGGCGGATCGCCCCCTTGAGCAGGATCGCGTCTATATTGGTGGCGGGCCCAGTCACAACAGTCTGGGCGGCTGGGGCACGGCCAACGGTTTTCAGCTGTTTGCCGGCTATAACTTCGGCGAGGTTTTCGGTGTAGAGCGCCTGGATCTTCTGGTCGAGGCCGGCTATATGGACAGCGGCGATTTCAGCCGTTTCCGTTTTGGCGAGGAACGCCGACTGTCCGCAGCCACCGGCATCTGGACCACGGGCGGCGCAGCCTATCGCTTCAACCCGATGTGGTCATTCTTCGCCAGGGCCGGCGTCGACTTTGGTGACGATGACGGTGTGATGGTCGGCGGTGGCGCGGCCTTCCATTTCGGTGGCAATTTCGAGTTGCGCGGTGAGATCGTGGAGCGCCCCAACATCACATCACGACAAATCAATCTGGTCTATCATTTCTGATCATTTGAGCTGTGTGACTGGGCGAATCGTCGCGACAGGGTCCGGCGGTTCTCATTCATTCGGACTAGGCAAGTTCGCCTGAATCAGGGAGTGCGTAAATGACGCTTCGATTACTTTTTGCCGGCTTGATCCTGGCCAGCCTAACGGCAGGCCCGGCGGTCGCCAACCAGGATCTGGACAATTTTTATCTGGGCGGCGGCGTGGCTAATAATACCGTTGGCAATGAAAGTGCCGTCGGTTACCAGTTTATCGGTGGATATGACTTCGGCACGGTCCTTGGGAACGCCAATCTGATGGCGGAGGTGGGTTACTGGAATTCCGGCACTTTTGGCGATGGTCCTGGGCGTGCGTCGGCCAAGGGCCTGTGGTCAACGGCCGTGGCTAGCCTGCCGTTGACCGGCTACTGGTCCCTGCTGGGCCGCGCAGGCCTGGATTTTGGTGACGATGATGGTCTCATTGTGGGTATTGGTGCGGCCTACCGGGCGGCACCGCAGCTGGATCTCCGGGGTGAGATCGTGGCCCGCGACAATGTGGACTCCTTCCAATTCAATGTGCTCTATCGCTTCTGATTGAGTCCAGGGCAGAGAGAATTGCCGGTCGAAAAAAGGCCCGGTCTCCTCACGGAGCCGGGCCTTTCTTGTTCCGGCTATCTTCCGGACTTGCTGAACGCCGGCTTAGAAAAGGAAGGCGGCCCGCAGGAAGATGTCGTCCGAGGTGCCACTGTCAAAATCATCGTAGACATGGCCCGCGACGCGGTAGCTGAGTTCCAGGCCCAGCTTGGGCCCGTCACCCACGGGAATGTCCACGCCCAGGGTGGCGCCGGCACCGAAGTAGGCACCGCCGTCAAAGTCGCCGCTCAACACGCCCACATAGACGGACGGGCCGGCCCAGACACGCACTGCGGAACCGGGGTTGAAGGCGAAACCGAAGTGGTTGTCGATACCGATGCCGGTTTGCTCGTCCGGGACCGTGCCCTCGCCGAGGGCGTGGTAGCCGGCATGCAGGCGGTACTGGAACATCTTGCCCTGGCGCCCGGTATCAAGGGTGAAACCGGCCTGGAAGTAATCCACATCAATCTCCACATCCTCGCCTGCGAAGAAGCCGTCACTGAAGGTGACATCCATGGTGCCGGAGCCGAAACCGGCATGAAAACCGATGTTGATGGCGCTGGCGGCGCCGGGTACGGCCAGCAGCAGCATGGCCGCAATCGATGAAATCCCGAGCTGTTTCATGGTCCTCTCCCTGTGGGTTGCTGTTATTAGCTTTCGAAGTGACACAGGCCGTCCGGTTCTTCTGAGGGGGGCAGCCCGACACGCCTGAAACTGTAGCAAATTTCCGCTGATGGAAGCATCATTAAATGACCCTGCAAACGCGGTCAGATGACAGCCGTGCCGAGCGCTGGCGCGCCTGCCCGGCAATCAGTCGGGGCGTACCCGGATGTCGTGCTTTCTCAGTCTGGCCCGGAGCTGGTCGTAGCTGAGTCCAAGTCGTTCCGCCGTTGCCCGCTGGTTGAAGCGACAGCGCTTCAGAGCCTGATTGAGATACTGGCGTTCCAGGTCATCAAGGTGGCTGTCCAGGTCATGGGGCAGCGGTGATGTCATTGCCTGTGGGGCCGGGTCCTTGCCGGTCTCTTCGGTCCTGGCCGTTGCGGGTGGCTCATCGACAGCCTGGCGCCACGGCGAACCGAAGGGATGCAGGGCAATCTCTTCTACCGCGGATTCGGGGTCTGCCTGGCGGTAGACGGAGCGCTCCACGGCGTTCTTCAGCTCACGCACATTGCCCGGCCATGAATACTCAAGCAGCGCCTCGCGAGCGTCCTCCGAGAAGCCGGCAAAGAATGGCCGTTCCAGTTCCCGCGTGATACCGATGGCGAAGTGCTCGGCCAGGGGCAGGATATCGTCCCGACGCTCCCGCAGGGGCGGCACGCGGATGACATCGAAGGCCAGGCGGTCCAGTAAATCCGGGCGGAAATCGCCCTGTCGGGCCATGGCGGGCAGGTCGGCATTGGTGGCGGCGATGATGCGCACATCCGCCTGCAGGCTTTCGTCACCCCCTACACGCTCGAATTCACCGTATTCTACGGCCCGCAGGAGCTGTTCCTGCATGCGCTGGGAAATGGTGGCGAGCTCATCAAGAAACAGGCTGCCGCCATCGGCGCGCTCGAAGCGCCCGGCGTGCCGGCGATTGGCCCCGGTAAAGGCGCCGGCTTCGTGACCGAACAGCTCCGTCTCCAGTAGACCTTCGCTGAGCGTGGCGCAGTTGAGTCGTACGAAGGCCTGATCCCAGCGGGGAGACAGGAAGTGCAGTCGTTCCGCGATCAGTTCCTTGCCGCTGCCGCGCTCGCCGATGACCAGCACCGGCTTGTCCAGGCGTGCCGCCCGGGAGGCGTGCTCCAGGGTTTCCAGGAAGGCCACCGATTGGCCGATCTGGGGGTGTTCACCTTGGCGATGGGCCTGGTCCATTACGCTACTCATTGGTGTGATAAACCGATTATTGGCATTATAGGCCATATCNGAATTCGANGCGAATGCAATAACTACAATAAAAACAAAGAGTTAAAAGTTGGCACGCCAACTGCATTGAGAGAGGCAGGTCAATTCAGTCAGAGGAAAAGCACAATGGGTATTTTCACGCGTTTCAGCGATATCGTGAATTCGAACCTTCATTCCATCCTGGACAAGGCGGAAGATCCGGAAAAGATGGTCCGCCTGATCATCCAGGAAATGGAGGATACTTTGGTGGAGGTACGCTCCACCGCCGCCCGCACCATCGCGGATCGCAAGGCCGTTCAGCGCCGGGTGAGCCATTGGCGCCACGAGGTAGCCGACTGGGAAGAGAAGGCGGAACTGGCGATCAGCCGGGACCGTGAGGATCTGGCCCGGGCCGCGTTGGTGGAGAAGCAGCATGCCGCCGATCAGATGGCGGCCCTGGAGCAGGAAGACGCCCGACTGGCAGACAGCCTGGCGCAGCTCAACGACGACATCAGTC
>SL_3KL_010_SEDDRAFT_10006231_pt1 | contig 10675 bp, 8 predicted proteins | sample SodLakKL_010_SED_2_FD_10381 | JGI IMG/M metagenome (IMG submission 10381)
TCGATCCCAATCCGAATCACACGGGGCGGGGTCTCCGGATTTTGCAACGCGGCGGGCTGGATGTCGTGACGGGCATCGGAGGAGAAGAGGCGAACAACCTGATAGCTCCCTTCTCCGTCTGGATTGCGGAGCGGCGTCCATTCGTGACGCTAAAACTGGCCATGACCGTGGACGGCTGTATCGCCGACCGGGATGGCCATTCAAGATGGATTTCCGGTCCCGCCGCCCGGGCCCATACCCAGGCGCTTCGCCGCATGGCCGATGCCGTCATGGTGGGACGGGGAACCGTGGCCTCGGATAATCCCTCTTTATGGCCGCGTCCCGCTCGCGGGCGACACCCGTATCGGGTCGTTGTGGACAGCCGTGCACGCCTGCCTCTTGCGTCGCAGGTCCTGAACGATGCCCATCGGCGCCACACGATCGTGGCGGTAACGCACACCGCTCCGGCGAACAAGGTGGCCGCCCTGCAATCGAAAGGTGTTCAGGTTTTTAGAACGGCCGCTCGCAGAGGTCGCGTATCGATGAAATCCCTGATGCGGCGCTTGGGAAAAGAAGGAGTCTTGCACGTACTGTGTGAGGGGGGAGGGGAACTGGCCGAAGCATTGATGCGCGACGGCCTGGTGGATCGTTACGAAATTTTTATAGCGCCTGCCATCCTGGGCGATACCCGGGCGGTGCGGGCGATTTCCGGAAAAGGCTGGAAATTAAAGAACATGCCGTTACTGTGGTTCCAAAACGTCGAGCGGATAGGGCCGGATCTGCTGATCCACGCCATTCCCAAATAGACCGCCAACAACAAGTATCCATGTAGGGGCCTCACGGGCCTGCCCGCGGAATGATTCGGCACAGGCCTCATTCTTTGCAGTCAGGACGAAGCCCGATAATAAGACAAAAGAGTCAAATCATGTTTACAGGCTTAATCGAAAATAAAGGTCGAATCATATCGGTGCTTCCCTCCGATGAAGGAGGAACGATTCATATGGAATGCGAACCATGGAATCGACCGGTCAAACCCGGGGACAGTATTGCCGTTCAGGGCGTATGCCTCACGGTCGCCCGCATCGAAGGCCGGAAAATGCTTTTCAATGTACTGGCCGAAACCTTTAATCGCAGCAACCTGGCCTCCCGAAAGCCGGGCCAACTGGTGAACCTCGAACCCGCATTGCGCGCCGGGGATCCGCTGGGCGGGCATATCGTAAACGGCCATGTGGACGGCGTAGGCCACATGAAGGCGGTCATCCCCAAAGGACAGGATCGCCTGCTCGAAATCTCGGCCGAACCGTCCTTGTTGCGGGATATGGTGTACAAGGGTTCGGTGGCCGTGGACGGAATCAGTTTGACCATTGCCGCGCTCGGTCCGGAATCGTTTCACGTCCACATCATTCCCTACACGTGGGATCATACATCACTCCAGGAATTGGGCGAGGGCGATCCGGTCAATCTGGAAACCGACATTCTCGCCAAGTATGTCCGGCGCACCTTGGAGGAGGGATCATTTCCCCGGGCCCCCACATGGGAAGAGCTGCGTGAACAGGGCTGGGCCGACCCCCCGTAACGCTTGAACCGATCAGGTCCATAGCACGATCGGTTGACTTGGTCGCCACCTCCGCATACACTGGCCGCGGATCATTTACATTTTTCCGGGAGGGTACGTGTCTACAAACCTTGAGAAACTTCTAACCGTTCAGGATCGCGACCGAAAAATCCGGCGTTTGACGAGGGAAGTCACCGACATTCCTGCCCGGAAGCAGCGGATTGAATCCCGCCTTGAAGAACATCGCCGTGTTCTCAATCAAATCCATGAAGAGATAAAGAAAAAGAATCTGCAGGCCAAGGAAATTGAAGCAGAGGTCGCGGCGGCCCGCGAAAAAATAAACAAATTGCGAAACCAGCAATTTGAAGTCAAAAGCAACGATGATTATCGGTCCCTGGAAAAACAGATCGCCGGAGTAAACGGCGAAATATCGGAGTTCGAGGATCGGGAACTGAACGTCATGGAGGAGATAGAGGAATTGAAGAAGACCGCCGTCCTCCATGAAGCCGAACTCAACAAGGAACAGGACATGGTATCCAAGGAGATTGAGAGCCTGGACCAACGAGCGAAAAATCTGGAATCCGAGGTCGAAGTCCTCAAAAAGGAGCGGGAATCGCTCGTCGCGGACGTCAACCCCGATTGGCTGTCCCGTTATGAACGTATTCTCAATCACACCGGCGACTATGCCCTGGTCCGAATAGACACGGGGGTATGCGGCGGTTGCCATATGAAACTCCCCCCGCAGGTCACCCACGACGCGCGGAAAGCCGACACCATGAGCCTGTGCAATTATTGCGGGCGCATGTTGTATTATCATGGATGACCCGGTATAGTCCCCTTGAATGGGGACGGGGGCTTTCGGCCGCCCCGCGCCCGAATCCGGACAGACGTACAAGGAACCCCCATCAAGGTGCTGTATGGATTCGGGTGCGGGGAGGAAAGTCCGGACTCCATAGGGCAGGATGTCCCTGCGAAAGCGGGGAAGCCCTTCGCCATATCGAAGGGTATGGAAAGTGCCACAGAAAATATACCGCCGCGGCTTAGTTCTCCATTGGGGAGCGAAGCCGGGTAAGGGTGAAAAGGTGGTGTAAGAGACCACCGCCCCGAGGGAAACCGAGGGGGCAGGGCAAACCCCATCCGGAGCAAGATCGAATAGGAAGCAAAGAGGCGGCCCGTCTCGATCCCGCTTTGGCGGGAGAAGCTTCGGGTAGATCGCAGTGCCTCCCTCAGGGGAGGCCAAAGATAAATGGCCGAACCCGCCCTGGACGGGAACAGAATCCGGCTTACGGCCCCCGTCCCTTCTTTTTTAGCGCGAGCATAGAATTCCATGCAGACGACACTCGACAGACTGATCCAAGCCGGGCGTTGGGTGGTACCGGTGGTGTGTATGGTTTTGTTGATAGCCGGTATACGCCAGTATCGCGGCTTGCCGCCCGTCCCCGCGGAACCGAAGGAGGACGAACTCGGCGTAGTTTCGTGGCCTGAGGTACGGGCGTTCTCCGACGAAGACTGGAGTGTGTTTGAATTACGTGCCGGCGGAGCGCCCGGCCGGATGGGGCCCCTGGCCGAACGGTATCGTTTGGCCGGAACCTTTTTTGCGTATCCTCACGAGGCCACGCCGGATTCACGCAGCACACGTCAGGCCATTCTGGATGATGTGCGGGAGCGGAAACAACACCTGGTACAGGAGGGAGATGCCGTCGGGGAGGCTCACGTGATCAGTATTTTCAGGGACCGCATCATATTGCGTGCCCCGGCGGGGCAGGAGGAATTATGGCTGAGCTTCATGGGGGTAGCGGAGGAACCGGCCGTGGATGACGTTGCCGAGGCGGATACGCCCCCCCTTCGCTTCGAGGACATGGAAGCGCTGGAGACAAGCCGGTTCGGAAAACGCATCGCCGAGAACCGATGGGTGATGCAACGGGACGCCCTGCTGGCGTATGCGGACGAAGTCCAGGAGGATGCGGAACGATTGGCCGCGCTGTTTCTGGCCATGCAGCCCGACATCCAGGACGGCGAGATTGCCGGATACCAGTTGCATAAACAGGGCGAAGACATCCTGTATGAAGCCGCTGGAATGAAAGAAGGCGATATCGTGCGCATGGTGAATTCCATGCCCATGACCAGCCCGGCGCGCGCTCAGTATTTCTTCAACGAATTCTTCAGTGAACGCGTGAGCGCGATCGTCTTCGACATCGAGCGGGACGGGGAAGAGGAAAAGTTGATTTACCTCATCCGGTGATCGGAGATGTCCTTGTAGAGCAGAATCGCGGTGGCGGCAACGGCCAGCACGTCGCGCTGAGCGACCGGCAGATCGCGGTCCAGATAAACCGCCCCCTCGTTGATCACCTCTACGGCGGCCACCGCGCGGTGCTTGTCGTACACGATGAATCCCGAGGGGCTGGAGAGCGGCATCGGCGATCCGGCCAATTGGTAGGTACCCTCCACCCGATATACGGTCTCCCCGTCGGACAACTCGCCGTTCATGACGGTATCGCCAAGCCCTTCCGCCATCGCCAGCGTCCAGAAATGTTCCTGCGCTTCATCCGCGAATCGCACCACGTAATTCACTTCCGAGGTCAGATCCCAGACCCATTCACCGCGGCGGCCTGCCGTGCCCCGGATATCCTCCTTCCGCACGCCGGTAACCGCGTGGCCTTGCCAAATAACCCCTTCCGGAGTGCGCACCTGGTACTCATATTCCTGGCGCGCCGCGTGACCCTCGGCTAACGCCATATCCCACGATACGCGACGCACCCAACCGCGCCGGACCCGTTCCACCTCGTAGTCCCCGAACGTAAACTGCTCGCCGCGCACGAATCCCTGGCGACCGACACAGTGAAGAACATCGGATCGCTCTTCCAGAAACCCGGGAACGGCCATATGCGCGGTCTGACAGGCATTCAGCATCAACAGGCAGGCGATGGGCGCCGCCCAATACCGGCATTTCGCTATGTTCATGAACAACCTCCTTGATGCGGAAGAGCGTATCCGGAGACGCCGAAGGGTCAAGCGCGAAAATAACCCTGTAGGGGCTTCGCTTGCGAAGCCTGCGACACTTCAGTCCGTCTTTTCAAATATGGTTCCAACGATTGGAAATGTCGGATACCATTCTTTCCAATGACTGGAAATGGATCCCCGGAATAGAGGAAGAAGACCAATGAACCGGAATACCTCAGAAAACAGCTCGACAGCGGAAGTCCGAAAACTCAAGGCCCTTCTGCAATACCAGGAGGGATCGATTGTCAGCCGCGTACTGCTCAAGAATCCGGGCGGCACGGTGACGTTGTTCGCCTTTGGAAAGGGAGAAGGCTTGAGCGAACACACGGCGCCGTTTGATGCCTTCGTCATCGGTATTGAAGGAGAGGCGGAGATCACGATTGCCGGCCACCCGCACCCCTTGAAGGAGGGCGAGACGATTACTCTCCCGGCCGATATCCCGCATGCGGTTCTTGCCGTCAGCGATTTCAAAATGATGCTGGTCATGATCAAGGCGGGACCCGGGAAATAGTCCGGGAATAGGTGACTCTGTCATCCGGAATATTTCTATTTACCTGGCATCACACGACAAAAAATCAAATAAATGCTGGACACTCTCTTTTGGGGCGCTATTGGTTAGCGGGAGGGGAAACGAATACCCGTGCCAAGAACGGAGTAGCATAAATCCAAAGGAGGCGATCATGAGTGCAGTTGAGCAGTTCATCGGATCCATGGTGCAAAGGTTGGGGGAGTATGTGCCGCAGGTAATCGGGGCTGTAATTGTCCTGCTCGTCGGCTGGCTGGCGGCCCTGGGGATTAAGCGTCTGGTCGGTATGCTTCTTAAAAAGGTAGGCTTGGATCGGCGCATTGAAGAGAAGACGGGGACTTCGCCACACATAGAAGTGTTTCTGTCCGGCCTCATCTACTCGTTGCTTCTGGTCTATGTTCTGATTCTTACCCTGGGGGTATTGGGTATTGAAGGCGTATTAGACCCGCTCAAAGACATGTTCAGCGGTTTTATTGTTGTGGTGCCCAATATTGTGGCCGCTCTGCTGCTCGGTGTACTGGGATATATACTCGCCCGCATTTGCGGCAACATTGTTACGGCTCTGGCCACCGGCATCGACAAGGTGTCCGAAAAGACCAAATTACCGCCCACGTTCAGTCCGTCCAAATTGTTGGGACAGATTGTTTTCCTGTTCATTTTTGTCCCGGCCTTGGTCGCTGCTATGGATGCGCTTCAAATCAAGGCGATCTCGGACCCCGCTACCGACATGTTGGGAACCCTGATGGCGGCGATTCCCCAGATTCTCGCCGCAGCCCTGATTCTTGCGGTGGCCTATGTCGTCGGCCGATTTGCGACGGACGTTCTGGGAACGTTGTTGTCCAATCTCGGGGCGGACAGTCTGCCTTCCAAAATAGGCATGGATAGAATGTTCGGAAAGGCCTCGCTTTCCAGAACGGTGGCCGGGGTGGTCTTTTTCTTCATCATGTTGGCGGCTGCGTTATCTGCCAGTGAGAAGCTTGAGTTGCCGATGCTTACCGCTGCCATAAACAACCTGATGGAATTTGCCGGACAGGTCTTGTTGGGGTTGGTGATCCTGGCCGTGGGAACCTGGATTGCGCAATTGGCGTACAGCGGGCTTTCCCGGACAGCAGCCAAGGGCATCGCCGCGGAAGTCGCTCGTGCCGCCATTATGGTCCTCGTGCTGGCCATGGGCTTGCGAGCCATGGGAATCGCAGACGATATCGTTAATCTTGCCTTCCTGCTGAGTCTCGGGGCCGTGGCCGTTGCATTTGCGCTTTCCTTCGGACTGGGCGGCAAGGAAGTGGCGGGACAACACCTTGATACCTGGCTCAAGAAGCTGAACAAATAGAGCCGGATCGAAAACGCCAGATAGCGGGTGAAGGTTTGCCGCCTGGACTGTGAGGGGGCATGCTCATTTAGTCCTCGTCGCACGCAAGCGCGCTTCCTGCAAAGGAGCGTCTTCAGGGACGAAGACGCCCGTAGGGGCGTCGCTTGTGAAGCCCGGGGCGGCCTTAATACGATCCGGGCCGCGCGAACGCGGCCCCTACGAAAGACTTCCTGCAGGAAGCGAACGTGCGCATGATGAAGGCGTGTAGAGACGGAAGACGATGGCCCTACTTCTTGCGTCCTTTCGTCCTCTTACCCGTTTTCCTGCCGGCGCGGGCAGGGGGGCTGTCTTCCGTCAGGCGGAAATCCACCTGCTTGCGGTCGCGATCGACGCGTACCAGGTCCACGTTCACGTTATCACCAAATGTCCAGCCGCGCTTTCGGCCACGGCTACGGGCCTTGTTGCGCGCTCGATTCACCATATAATCGCCGTGGGACATCAAACCAAAGGGCACCATGCCCCGTTGCAGGGATTCGTCCAGCTCCACCAGCAGGCCTTTCGGCGTGAATCCAACTACGACGGCCTTGTAGGGTCCGGTTTCTCTATTCTTGAGCCGTTCCGAGTAATATTCCAACCGCTTCAGGTTCAGGCTCTCCTGCTCCGCGTCATCGGCATTCTGCTCCATTCGTGTGCACTGGGACGCGATTTGCTGTACCTCATCGATGGAGTAGGGGGGGGGCTCTCCCTCTTCCAGCGCACAGAGGATACGGTGTACCGCCAGGTCGGCGTAACGTCGGATCGGAGAAGTGAAATGCGTGTAGTGATCGAATGCCAGGCCGAAATGTTCGCTCCGATGCGCGGAGTACACGGCACGCTTGAGGTTCCGAAGAATGGACAGATGGATCATATCCCGGGCCGCATCGCCGGTTACGGATGAAGCCAGTGCATTGATATCCCGACGGGATGTCGGCGTCGCGTCGATTCCGAGAGCCGAGAGGTCCTCAGCCATGCGTCCCCACTGTTCCTCTTCGGGTTCGTCATGCACCCGGAACACGGCGGGCGCCTCCACATCGGACAATCGCCGCGCCACGGCCTGATTGGCCGCCAGCATGAATTCCTCGATCAGATCGTAGGCCTCCTCGGCCGCCGTCCGCTTCACGAAGCGGACCGGTTTTCCCTCATCGTTGAGCACACACCGGACTTCCGGTGTGTTGAACAGCAGGGCCCCTTCGCGTTCCCGCTTCTTCCGGAGAACGGAGGCCAGCTCGCGCATCTCCAGCAAGGAATGGCGCACCGGCTCGGGAATCTCGCCGGCACGATCCCCGTCAAATAATTGCTGCACCTGTTCATACGTAAGACGCGCGCTTGAATGAATTACCGAGCGATACGTTTCCGCCTGTTGAATGGATCCTTTCCGGTCGATGACCAGGCTCACGGTGTGCGTCAGACGATCCTCGCGCGGGTTTAGACTGCATACGTTTGAGGTGAGATCGGGCGGAAGCATGGTGATCACGCGGTCCACCAGGTACACGCTGTTTCCCCGTTCATAGGCTTCGAGATCGATGGACGATCCTTGCGGCACATAATGAGGCACGTCGGCAATATGCACGCCCAATTCCCATCGCCCATCGGGCGCGCGCACCAGCGAGACGGCGTCGTCGTAATCCTTCGCGTCTTCGGGATCGATGGTAAAGGTCACCATATCGCGCAGGTCGCGGCGTCCGTTCAGCACGGCCGTGCCGGAGGCTGGTTGGGTTTTCTTCGCTTGTGATTCGGAACGGCGCGAGAAGGTGGGATCAATGCCGTATCCCCGCATGAGACTGGTAACATCCACACCGGGCGCGTCGGCATGACCGAGATCCTCCTCCACCACACCTTCCGGCGGTTGTGCGGCGTTGTCCCATTCGCGGAGCCGGACCAGCACCTTGTGATCGGACCGGAAGGGCACGTCGGTTTCCGACGGATCCACCCGAATACTGTGCGGGATCCGCGGATTGTCGGGAATCACATACCAGTAGTAGGGTGTTTTGCGAAGCCGTCCCGAAACGACGGTGCGGCGCCGTTCGACCACGCGTACGACTCGTCCCGAGACGGAGTCATCGTCCTCCGGCACGCGTCGTCCGCGTCCTCGCCGGCTTCTACCCCGCGAGGAGGGATCGCTCACCATCACCTGCACACGATCGCCGTGCAGGGCGACGCCCATTTTGCGTTCCGGGATGAAGATATCGGGCATGGACGGATCTTCGGGTATAACGAAACCGAAGCCGTTTACGTGTACCGACAGGTCGCCGATAATCATTCGTCCGGCATCGGGCAGGGCCCAACGATTCTTTCGGATGCGCACGATTTTCCCACGGCGCTCCATATCCCGCAGGGTATGCCGAAACGCCCGTCGATCTTCGCCCTTGATATTCAGGGCTCCGGCCAGGTCGTGCTGCTTCATGGGGCGGTACTCGTCCCTATGAAGATATTTCTGTATTAAACTTTCCAAGGATGGTACAAAATCGCTCATACACTCAGTCGCAGCGCGGATTGACGGCTTGCTCTATTACGTAATATGCTCATAATGAACGGATAGCAAATGCCACAGGGAGGTATTTTCAGGCCGGACAAACAGTACATATCCGTCAATCTATATCGGTGACGGGTGCGGAGTCAAATATGAAGGTTGTCTACATAAGCAGTGAAATCAGCCCGTATGCATCAACGGGCGGTTTGGCGGATGTCGCCGGTGCGCTTCCCAAGGCCCTGGCTGAGTCCGGCTTGGATGTCTGCCGCATAATGCCGATGTATCGTCCTGTATATGACAAGGGATATTCGCTGCAGGATACCGGGGTGACCCTGAAAATACCCGTCGGATTTCGCACGTATAAAGCCCATATACGTTTTCATGAAATGGAGGGCATACGAACCTATTTTGTAGAGCGCGACGAATTTTTTGATCGCCGTGAATTGTACAGTCTTCCGGATCGGGACTATGAAGACAATTTCGAGCGATTCATATTTTTCCAGAAAGCGGCCGTAGCGTTGATGGATGAGCTGGGCTTGGCGCCGGATATCGTGCACAGCAACGACTGGCAGGGAGGGTTGGTGCCGGCTTTCCTGGAACACGGCATCCAGGGGATTGGGCGGGCGGCCAAGGAAAAAACAGTGTTTACGATTCACAACCTCGCGTATCAGGGAATCTTTCCGGGGTCTGATTATGCCTACACCAACCTGCCGTTCTCCTGTTTCTCCATCGAGCAACTGGAATTTTATGGCAATGTGAATTGCCTGAAGGGCGGGGTATCCATGGCCGACCGCGTTACAACGGTCAGCCGGCGCTACGCGGAGGAGATCCTGCAACCCGAATTCGGATGCGGTCTGGATGGGTACCTGACCAAGATACAGGACCGGCTTCATGGGATCGTGAATGGGGTGGACTATTCGGTGTGGGACCCACAGGCCGATTCGTATCTGGCGCGCACCTACGGTCCGGATGATCTTTCAGGAAAGGCGGAATGCAAGAAGGACCTGCTCAAAGTCATGAAGCTGGATCGTCGGCGGGGGAACCGACCGTTGATTGGCATGGTATCCCGCATGGTTGACCACAAGGGTTTTGACCTGTTGGTACAGGCCATGCCGGAGATCATGAAGGAGGACGTCTCCTTCGTCCTGCTGGGTTCCGGCATGAAGGAATACCACGAGGCCGCTCAGGAGTGGAGCCGCATGTGGCCGGGGCGTTTTGGTGTGTATATCGGATACAACGACGAACTGTCGCATAAAATCGAAGGGGGGGCGGATATTTTTCTGATGCCTTCTAAATTCGAGCCCTGCGGCCTCAATCAAATATACAGCCTTCGATACGGAACCGTCCCCATCGTTCATGCCGTGGGGGGGCTGGACGATACGATTCAGGACGTGAGCGAGGACGGGACGGGCGGCAACGGATTTAAATTCAACACGTATACTTCGGACGATTTACTGGCATCCCTTCGACGCGCCCTCCAACTCTACCGGAAACCGGATGCCTGGAGGGCTCTTCAGCGGCGGGGAATGAAGCAGGACTATTCATGGACTCGTGCGGCGAAAGAATACATTGCCGTATACGAAAATATCGGTTGATCCGAAAACGGGCTGGACCATGGCGGAAGCGATAAGAAGTCGGCGTATGATTCATGCGATGCCGGCATCCGTTATCGTGTTCCTTTTCATACTGCTCTCATCGTCGGTCCGTGCCGGAAGTCCGGCGTTCAGTGATTTCCTCAGCCCCGACACGGAACCGGTGTTTATCAAGGGGTTCCTGACGTTGCCCCGACTCTCTCTG
>SL_3KL_010_SEDDRAFT_10006232_pt1 | contig 10674 bp, 10 predicted proteins | sample SodLakKL_010_SED_2_FD_10381 | JGI IMG/M metagenome (IMG submission 10381)
CGGTTCTCCATGTCTTTCAATCAACTCTTTTTTTGTCCATCCAAGATGGTCCAAGAGAGGATCTTTGTAAAAATCTTTGTCCTTCATTTGCTCCAATTCTTGTCTTCTTCCTTCTTCCTTCTCTCCGTCTCGGACGGATTCTTCGCTGTTACTCTCTGTCTCTTTCTCTACTTCGTTGTGTTTACTGTTTTCATTTTTGATTGTTTCTTTCTTAAACTGCTCCTCTTCAGGCAAAGTATCACATCCGAAAAAAAATACAGAAAATAAAAACAAAAAAACTACCATCTTTTTCACTTCTTTCACCTCCCGGTATTGTGGGCTAACATATTAAAGTGCAAAAGTGCAATCCTTCTTTAATGTTATTGTAAAATAATTTTAATATTTTGTCAAATCAAATAACTCACCTTTGTTGGTGTTTGAATCCTACTAAAAAGGGAGTGGGAGATTGTTTTTCCCTTCTTTAATGTCTCTTTTTACTCCCAGTACTTTTTCCAAAAAACTTTTATCCTCTCCGATGGCCCTTCTTCATCTTGCATATAAACCCATAATTCCAGTTCTGCTAGGTCCTCTCTCTGGTCTCCTAGAAAGTAGGTCATTATATACACTTCTCCCCCGTAATCTTCTCCTTTAATCCGAGGTTCTCCCAGAACAGATTCTATCTCGCTGGCATTCATCCCTACTTTTATTCCGAGGATTTGAGCTTCAGAGTAAAGATACAAAATATTGACCACTCTTTCTTCTCGGGAAAGAATGAATCCGGTTCTCAAGTTATTATAGTAGATTTTTTCTTCGCCGTAATAGTGAGGTTCGACTATGTCCGGTTCTCCATGTCTTTCAATCAACTCTTTTTTTGTCCATCCAAGATGGTCCAAGAGAGGATCTTTGTAAAAATCTTTGTCCTTCATTTCCTCCAATTCTTCCCTTCTTTCCTCTGAAACAACTTCTTCCTTATCTAAATCTATTTCTTCTCTTACTGTGAAATAAATAAAAAGCGAGAATAAGAAAATTATGGTAACTCCAAGAGTAATGTATTTTTTCTTGTCCATATTTTTTAAAATTATTATTTACAATAAGAAGACGTTTTCATTATACTAGATCTCAATAAAAAAACAATTTATTTTCCACAGGTTTTCCACAGGTTTTTCTCTTTTCCTCATCTTTATGGGGTTTTCCCCAATTTCCTTCTATATGCTATACTGCCTTTGATATAATTTATTTATTTTATGAAAAAAGAAAATCTTTGGAGAACGGCTCTTGCTCAAATTCAGTTAGATATTTCCGAGGCAAATTTTAATACCTGGTTTAAGGAAACAAACATCTCCACTCTTAAGAGAGATAAAGCTGTTGTTGCGGTTCCTAACGCTTTCGTGAAAGAGTGGATTCAGAGTAAATATCATAAAATAATTTTAAAATCTTTAAAAGATCTAAATAAAAGTATTAAAAGTGTAGATTATATTGTTAGTCATTCCACAACAACCCCCCAAGAAAATAAAGAGGATAAAAAGATAATCAATCAGATGGAGTTTCAGGAGATTGCAACAGACCACCAAACAGGGTTAAATCCTAAATACACTTTTGATAATTTTATAATAGGTCCTTTTAATGAACTTGCTCACGCTGCCGGATCAGCTGTTTCCGATAGCCCGGGGTCTATTTATAATCCCCTTTTTTTATACAGTAAAACCGGACTAGGAAAAACACACTTATTACAGGCTGTTGGGAATAAGATTAAGAATAATATAAAGAAGAAGAGAGTTTTTTATATCCCTGCTCAAAAATTCATATCGGAAATTATTTCTGCGATAAGAAATAATAAAATGGATGAGTTTAAATATCGCTATAAAGATATAGATGTTCTTATTATTGATGATATTCAGTTTTTATCAGGAAAAGAGAAAACACAGGAGGAGTTCTTTCACACCTTTAATGAATTGTATGAAAAAAACAAACAAATAATTCTTTCTTCTGATAGACACCCAAAATCAATCAGTGCATTAACCGACAGATTACGATCAAGGTTTGAAGGTGGTATGATCGCCGATATCGGTTATCCTGATACAGAAACAAGGGCTGCGATTTTAAAAACGAAAGCCCAAGAAAAAGACTTTTCCCTTGATGATGAAGTCTGTTATTATATCGCAGAAAATATACAAAAAAGTATTCGTGAACTAGAAGGTATTCTTAATAAATTAATTATCCAACAACAATTAACACAAAAAAGTATTGATATTAATACTACAAAAAAAATATTTGATGATATAAATCAATTATCAACTGTTTCTTTTACTTTTAATAAAATTTTAAAAACAGTAACTGATTTTTATGATGTTGGTGAAAGAGATGTTATGGGTTCTTCTCGAAAAAGGGAGGTTGTGAAATCAAGACAAGTGGTTATTTATTTTTTAAGAAAAGATTTAAACTACTCTTATTCTTATATTGCAAAAAAAATAGGTGGGAAAGATCACACAACCGTTATTTATTCTTATTCAAAAATAGAAAAGGAAATACAAAAAAACAACGAAATAAAAGAAGAGATTTCACACATAAAAGAGAATTTAATGTCTGTGTAAAAGTTGTGAAAAAGGGTGTGAAAAATTAAAGTAAAAATGTTGGAGAAAGTATAACCTAAAAAATACCTCTATTTTCCCCTCTTTTTTAAACCCCTTTTGAAGACTTTTTTCTTCCTTTAATTAAACTTAAAATAAAAGTTATCAACAACTATTATTATCATAATAAATATAAATATATGAATATTAATATATTACAAAACAAATTAAAGGAAGGTTTAAATATTATTGGAAGAGGTTCTTCAAAATCAACATCCCTCCCGATATTAAAAAATGTTCTTTTAAAAACATATAATAATTTCTTAAATTTATCGGCAACTGATTTAGAGATAGGAATAAAATGGTGGACACCAGTAAAAGTTGATAAAGAAGGTGAGTTAACTGTTCCTTATAATTCTTTTTCCTCTTTTATAAATCTCCTCCCTAATAAAAAAATAAATTTAAATATTAAAAACAATAATCTTCTTATAAATTGTGAAGATTACAAAACACAGATAAACGGAATCAGTGCCAAAGAGTTCCCTATTATCCCTAAAATAAAGGAAAAAGAAAAAATAATCATTAATAGTTCTTTTTTAAGTGATAGCTTGTTGCAAATTATCGATATTCCATCCTTATCTAAAGTAAAGCCGGAAATATCAGGAATTCTTTTTTCCTTTAAGGAAAAGGAATTAAAATTAGTGGCAACAGATAGTTATCGATTAGCAGAAAAAAAGATATCTTTTAAAAAAAATAATAAAGATGATTTTTCATTTATTATTCCACAAAGAACAGCGAGGGAGGTTGTTAATATTTTTAAAGAAATAAACAAGGATGTAGAAATTATTTTTGGAGAAAATCAGATTCTTTTTAGAGTTAAAATAGAAGATACTAATGAGCCTTATATTGAACTCACATCTAAAGTTATTGAAGGAAATTATCCTGACTATGAAAGTATAATTCCTAAAAAAACAAAAACAAAAATAATACTAGATAAAGATGATTTCCTTAATAGGGTAAAAGCAGCAAGTGTTTTTACAAGTAAAGTCAATGAGATCAACTTAGTTTTTTCTCCCAATGAAGAAGAAGTAATAATCAAAAGTAATAATAAAGATTTAGGAAATTACGAAACGAAAATAAAAGGAAGAGCGGAGGGCGATGAATTAAATATTTCTTTTAATTACCGATTTCTTTTAGATGGATTAAATAACATAAAGAGCTCTGAAATTATATTTGAAGCAAGTGATGAAAACAGCCCGGGTGTCATAAAACCAGTGGGAAAGAGTGACTTCCTTTATGTAGTGATGCCGATTAAAAATTAGAGAGTTGTTTCAATAAAGGATCTCCAAAGAGGGGCAGCGACGGTTACTCCCGGGGCGTTAAACATTGAACTATTATCATTATTTCCAACCCAAACTCCTACTACTATATCAGAGCTGTAACCTACGGTCCACGCATCTCTAAAATTTTGCGTGCTACCGGTTTTCACCGCAACTTTGTGATTGGGGAAATAAAGTGGAGAGTTCCAACCAAAAACAGGGGCACGAGCATTGTTATCTGATAGTATATCAGTAATATCTTTCGCTACTTGTGGTTGTAAAACTCGACGAGAAGTACTTTTATTTTCTTCTATTACCTGGCCATCTTTATTTATAATTTTCAAAATAGAAACAGGATTATTTCTATAACCATCGGTTGCAAAAACACCGTAAGCGGATGTTACTTCTAATAACTTTACATCGCCACCTCCCAAGACGAGAGGTAGTCCGTAAAAATCATGGGAGTGGGCAAGGTTAATGCCGAATTTTCTTGCATTTTCTACACTCTCTCTTAGTCCGGCCATATCCTTTAAAACTTTAACTGAAGGGACGTTTAATGATTGTGCGAGTGCTTCTCTTAAAGTAACTTCACCCCTGAATAAACCATCGTAGTTTCTTGGAATATAAGGATTTTGGGGGGTTCCAAAGTTTGTCATTTCGTCTAAAACTATATCTTCTGGGCGGTAACCCTTTTCAAATGCGGTAGCATAAACAAAGGGTTTGAAAGCCGATCCCGGTTGTCTATTTCTGGTGGTTACATTTGTAAAAGGATCAAATTTACAGTTAACTCCCGGGGAACATCCCTCAGGAAGGGGCTCTCTAAAGTAATCAGCGGAGCCCACAAGAGCTAAAATCTCTCCTGTGTGAGGATCAATAACAACCATTGCTGCGTTATAAGCGTTGTGATGGTAGTTGTTTGCCACTCTTGCCTTTATTAAATCTTCAGCCCTTTTTTGCATTTCAAAATCGATAGTAGTGTAAACACTAAGCCCTTCTTCTTCTAAAAATGAACTACCATACTGGTCTTCTAAACGACTCTTAATTTGCATTACAAAATGAGGAGCTCTTAGAAAGGTTCGAGAAATATGGAAGGATAGCTCTTCTTCTTTTGCCTCTTCTAACTCTTCTTCGTTTATTAATCCAAGAGAAAACATTCTATTTAAAAGACGATCTTTTCTATTCATTAATTCTTCTAAATTATCGCCGTAAGGAGAAAAATAACTGGGGGCGGGAATAAGAGAAACAAGAGTTGATGATTCGGCAAGAGATAGCTCTTCTGCAGATTTGTTAAAATATGTTTGAGCTGCTGACTCTATTCCATAAGAGTTTGACCCAAAAGGAATTTGGTTGAGGTAAAATTCAAGAATTTCATCTTTTGAATATCTTCTTTCCAGCTCTAAAGTAAGAATTATTTCTCTTACCTTTCTCATGATGACTCTTTCGGGAGTAAGGAGTGCGGAGCGGACGAACTGTTGTGATATCGTTGATCCCCCAGCAACAGTTCTTCCTGCTTGTAAATTAACGAGAAATGATCTCATAATTCCTTGAATGTCGATACCGATATGTTCGTAAAAATTGGCATCCTCAGCAACTAAAAGAGCGTCGATAAAATGTTGTGGGACATTTTCGGAACTTATTATATTTCTTTTTTCCTCCCCATAAATCGTATAAAGAACGTTTTCTCCGGTCCGGTCATATATTTTTGTGGGTTCGGTAATCGGACGATCGGTATATCTTTCCGGTCGAGGAAGATCACGAGCAAAGTAAATAAAGAGAGAAAAAACAAAAAGGAGCCCTACAAGGATAAGGATAACAGAGACGTAAAAAATACCGATAATTATTCTTTTTATTTTTTCTTTCTTTTTCTTTTTCATGTTTCTTATTCTAACTCAATCTTTTAAAATTAGAAAGCAGAAGTGTTTTTTATGAGGCCGCAGATTGCCACTCCGAGGGCGTCGGCTGCATCCTTGGATTTTGGTTTCTCATTCAATTTAAGAGTAACCTTAATCATTTCTTGAACTTGTTTTTTTTCCGCTCGACCATAACCGGTGATTGTCATTTTAACTTCCAAAGGGGTGAACTCGTAAACAGATATTTTAGCCTTTTCCGCAGTGAGCATTACGACCCCCTTGGCCTGACTTACGGGAAGGGCGGTTTTTAAATTTTTGAAAAAATAAACATTTTCAACAGCTAAGAAATCGGGGGAGTATTTTTTTATTATCAAGGAAACAGCTTTGTGTAAAGTATGAAGACGAGAAGAGGGAGAGTCTTTTTTGTCTGTTTTTATCACTCCGTATTCTAAACAAAAGAAATCATTGCCATCCTTTTTAACAACTCCGAAACCGGTAGTTGCGGTTCCTGGATCTATTCCGATTGCAATCATGTATTTGTATAAATATTTTCTACGGACTCACATCCGCGAAGCTCTTCTAATAAAGCTTTGTAAAGATTTTTTTTCGGGCTGATGGTTATTTTTGCTCTCCACCCCGGACGAGAAGAAGAAATCTTGATTCTCTTTTCCAAAAGAAATCTTTTTATTTTTTCAAGATTATCAGGAGAAGTATAAAGAAAAGAGGTGTCACTCGTTTCATCTATATCTTCTACCCCCGCTTCAATCAACTCAAGGGATGTTTTTTCAGTAATTTCTTTTTTTTCTACTTCGATAACTCCTTTTGGTGAAAAAAGCCATTTTACGGATCCGGGATCAGCAAGCTTTCCGCTGTGTTTTTTTAATGAATCTTTTATTTCTCCGAGAGTGCGGTTTTTATTGTCGGTAGAGCCTTCAATGATTATTGCAACATCTTCCGGACCATACGCCTCAAAGAAAAAGGATTTTAATTCTCCCTCTTCTCCTTCTCCCGCACCTCTTTTTATGGCTCGCTCAACATTCTCTTTTGGCATATCCGCCTCTTTTGCTTTTTCCATGGCGGTGCGTAGAGTAGGATTTGAAGAGGGATCCTTTCCCCCCTCCCTTACGGCGGAAATAATAAGGCGAGAGATCCTCGAAAAGACAGCAGCTCTTTTTTTATCTCCTGCCTCCTTTTTTCTTTTTACATTTTTTGCGTGGCTGTGTCCTGCCATTTTTTTAACAATAAAATAATAGTTGCCATTACTAAAGATAGGAAAAAAGAGGTAAAAAAGTAATTTTTACTATCACTCTCTTCTTTTTCAGTATAGAAATCTTCTATTTGCAACGGAGATGATGGGGGAGGATAAAGAGAAAAATCAACAGAGTTGTCTTTTTTTATACTATAATTCCCGTTAGTTTTCAACCTTTTTATAACTTGTCCTTTTTCTGGATTTTCTAAGGGCCTTCCCAAGAAGTACTGATTATCTCCATCCCCCCAGGCAACAGCATCAATTAAATCTCTTTCCTTGTTAAAAAGAGCAACACTGTTGTTATAAGAAAGATACTGAGTAGAAAAAACATCAGCTTCTACTTTTTCGGGAAAATTTTTATCTCTTGAGCTGGCCCAGATAAAATAGTTTCTACTCTCGATAATGCTTCCTTCGGGGAAAACTCTTACCGAAGAATCTGTTCCGGTGGAAGTCTTTTTACGCAAGTTGTATCCTGAAATGTCGATATCGTCATCGAGAGAGTTGTGGATTTTTATATAACACTCATCGGCCTTTTCTCCCTCAACCTGAACTTCAGTTATAATCAACCCATCGACAAAAGCTGGAACGAAAAATAAAATAAAAAAAAGAGTAAAACGCATAAGACAATTTTTAGCAAAATCAAATTTTTCTTCTTTTGTCGATATATTTTCTTGCTTTTTCCGTAGCAACCCTCCCCCGAGGGGTTCTTTGAATAAAGCCAGATTGTAGAAGGTACGGTTCGTATATTTCAATAATTGTTTCTTCTTCTTCCGAGGACGCGATAGCAAGTGATTGAAGTCCGGCCGGACCTCCGTTAAAGCGAGAAAGAAGAACTTGTAAAATTTTTCTATCGCCGGATTCAAGGCCTGCTTCGTCAATGTCTAAAAAAGAAAGAGCCTCTTCTGCTTCTTTTTTCTTAATGACATTGCTTCCTTTTACTTCCGAAAAATCGCGCACTCTTTTTAACAAACGGTTTGCTACACGTGGATTGAAGCGAGAACGGGATGCAATTGTTGTGATTGAGTCTTGCTCCATTCTCAGCCCCAAGAGAGAGGCAGATCTTTTAATTATCTGCTCAATCTCTTTAGTGGTATAAGAATCGAGTCGAAAAGTGGCACCAAAACGACTTCTTAAAGGAGAAGAAAGAAGGGCGAGACGCGTTGTTGCGCCGATAAGGGTGAAACGAGGTATTTTTAAGTTCATTGTTCGTGCCATAGGACCTTTCCCAATGATAAGATTTAGGCGGAACTCTTCCATTGCGGGGTAAATTATTTCTTCGCAAGTTCTGTTCATTCGGTGGATTTCATCGATAAAAAGAACATCTCCCTCTCTTAAATTAGTAAGAATTGCCGCCAGGTCACCACTTTTTTTAATCGACGGACCCGCTATTGTGCGGATTCCCACTTTCATTTCTTTTGCGACTAAATAAGAAAGAGTTGTTTTTCCAAGTCCCGAGTTTCCGTAAAACAAAAGGTGTTCAATGCAAGGATCTTTTCTTCGCTTTGCCGCTTCCACAATAACACGGATGTTTTTTTTGATATTTGTCTGGCCGATGTAATCTTTAAATGACTGAGGTCTCAATGCAAGATCCAAGGTTTTATCCTCTTCCGTGAAAATAGGCGAAACTTTTTTCTTTTTTTTCATATTGGAATCTATGTCACACGGTTGATTTCTTCTAATGTTGTTTTTCCTTCCAGTAACTTTATAATCCCATCTTGCCGCATGGTGACCATCCCCTTTTCGATCGCCTTTTTTCTTATTTCCGCGGTAGAGGGTGAAGAGGAAAGAAAATCTTCCATCTCTTCATCTAAAAGGAAGGCTTCAAATATTCCCACCCTTCCTTTGTAGCCCGTAAAGCTACACTCCTTACAACCCACGACCTGGGGGAAGTTGATAGAGGAGGGAAGGGAAAAGACTTCTTCTTTAACCGCTTCCATCTCTTTTTTTATTTCTTCAACCAAAGAAGAATCGGGTTGTTCCAGCTTTGTACAAGCAGAACAAACGGTTCGTACTAATCGTTGAGCGATAACCATATTTATTGCCGGGGAAATACTAGCCATCTGCTCTCCTAGAGATGTGAGCCGGGATATTGCTCCAGGAGCATCATTTGTGTGCAGTGTTGAGAAAACAAGGTGACCCGTAAGAGCAGCCTGCATGCCTATCTGGGTTGTTTCAAGGTCTCTTATTTCACCGACAAGAATTACATCCGGGTCTTGACGAACAATAGCCCTTAATCCGTTTGCAAAGTCATACCCTCTTTCAGGGTTTACCTCGGTTTGTGATATTCCTCCCAGATGGTACTCTACCGGATCTTCAATAGTAATTATTTTCACTCCGGGCTTATTAATGGTTTTCAGGAAAGCGTAAAGTGTAGTCGTCTTACCCGAACCGGTGGGTCCGGTAACAATCACCATTCCGTTTGGTTTCTCTATTTCCTGCTTAAAGATACGGAAAAGGTCTTTTCTTAAGCCTAAATCCTCAAGAACAATTAATTTTCTCGGATCAAGAAGTCTTAACACAATAGTTTCTCCGTGCTCTGAGGGGAGAGCGGACATTCTTATCTCGATTTCGAGAGGGTCGTCTCGGAAAGGGACAGAAACGGTAAATCTTCCGTCTTGAGGCCGGTCTTCTACATTAAGCTTCACTTTTGAAATTAATTTAATCCTTGAAGTAAGACGGCGAGCAGTATTCTTTTCCAGAGTGATTACATCGTGAAGAATGCCATCTAATCTCATTCTCATTTTTGTGCCCTCCTCTTCCGGCTCAATATGAATATCCGAAGATCCGGCAAACAAACCACCGGCCATAATAATCTCTAGAGTTTTTGAAATATCTTTTTCAAAAGAACCTTTTATTTTTTGATTTATTGCGGGGATGTTGTTTAGGTCTCTTTCTCCATCTTTAATGATTTCAAGAGGAATTCTGACCTCGCCCATTATATTATTGGAATTTTCCAGCATAAAGGGTAATATGTAATATAAAAATTGTGAATAACCGAGCAAGAAATGTATTGTATTTTTACCTTAATTTAAGCTTTTAGTCAATTTAAAGATTAGAGATAAAAAGAGCGCAAATAAAGCACCAATGAAGAAAGAAAAAAACATCATAACAGCTTCTCCAGCAGAAACAAAAAAAATAGGGAAAAAGTTCGGAAGAAAAGCTCTTTCGAGAAAGGAAACATTTTTTCTTGCTCTATATGGTAATTTAGGAAGTGGGAAGACAACCTTTCTTAAGGGATTTGCAGAGGGAATCGGAGTGAAAGAAGAAGTGACCAGCCCAACATTTTTAATATACAAAAAATACAAGGCGGAAGACGAGAAAAACTTTTACCACTTTGATGCATATAGAATAGAGGGAAAGGATCTGGCTCTCTTGGGCTTTGAAAAGATAGTTGAGGAGCCGAAAAATATTATTGCCACAGAGTGGAGCGAAAATATTGAGGAAAAGATTCCTCAGAAAGCTGTAAAAATCTTCTTTTCTTTTTTAAGCCTGAAAAAGAGAAGGTTGATAGTGGAAGACGATGGTGGTATAATGAACGGCAGTTTTCTTTGATTAGGGGCCGTTGGCGCAGCTGGGAGCGCGCCTCCATGGCATGGAGGAGGTCACCGGTTCAATCCCGGTACGGTCCACCGTCAAAAAAATTGTGAGAAGAGGAGCCATAAGAAAAGACTAAAGAAAGAGGAGAGGTCGGATAATTGGCCATTCCGCCG
>SL_3KL_010_SEDDRAFT_10006233_pt1 | contig 10673 bp, 10 predicted proteins | sample SodLakKL_010_SED_2_FD_10381 | JGI IMG/M metagenome (IMG submission 10381)
TCTTCGTCCCAGCGCAGGGTCTGAGTTAGAACTTTTTCGCCTCGCATTAAGATATCTCTCTGCCTCTTGATTTCATGTTCAAGCGATCTCTCAACTGCTTTGAACGAATTCATGTTTTTTAGCTCTGTTTTACTGCCAAATACTTCGCTGCCCACAGGACGCAGGGAAATGTTGGCGTCGCAGCGCAGGCTGCCTTCCTCCATTTTGCAATCGGAAACCCGGGCATACTGGAGAATCCTCTTTAACTGCTCCAGGTAGCGGCGCGATTCCCCAGGCGAACTTAGATCGGGTTCAGTCACAATTTCAACCAGCGGCACCCCGGCCCGGTTGTAATCAACCATCGAAGCATCTCCGCTAACCGCATGCACCAGTTTGCCGGCATCTTCCTCCATGTGGATTCGCCCGATGCGGATCTTCTTCAATAACCCGTTATCATCTTCAATATTTATATACCCCCTGCTGCCAATCGGTTCGAAATACTGCGATAACTGGTAGCCTTTTGGCATGTCGGGATAAAAGTAATTTTTACGATCAAAATAACTGAATAGGGCAATTTCACAATTAAGAGCCACTGAGGCAGTCAGGGCTTGCTGCACAGCATTACTGTTTAATTGGGGAAGAGCCCCGGGAAAGCCAAGGCAAACAGGACAGGTATTAACATTGGGCTCCGGGACGAAACTGTTCGGGCAGGCACAAAAAAGTTTACTTTCTGTCTGCAGTTCTACGTGTACCTCAAGGCCGATTACAACTTCAAATTCCATGTTTCCCTTCCTTTCTTTCTCTTACGAATTACCATGCGGAAAAAGTTTAATTTCTCGAACCATCCGGTCACAAGCTGCAGCAAGTATTTCCTCGCTGAAAGGCCGACCCACTAACTGCATACCAACAGGAAGACCGCCCAGTTGACCTGCCGGCAGGCTCAATGAAGGCATTCCGGAGAGGCTAACCGGTGCGCAAAAGATATCATCTGACCAGTGATCAGGAAACCCGGCTTCTTCGCTGCAAAGCCGGGGAAGTTTATTAACCGCCGGCAGCATCAGCAGATCACATTTAGTAAGGGCATCTGTAAATTCCCGCCGAACAAGGTTCCAAACCTTAAGAGCCTGGCGGTAATAAAGATCATAGTTGCCTTTACTGAGCAATAGCGTTCCAAAAATACTGCGGCGGCGTGCCTCCCGACCGAGAATAGTACCGCGTGATTCACAGTAAAGTTCTTCAAGATCACCGGCCTCTTCAGCTGCTCCAAATCTAACGCCGTCAAACCTGGAGTGGTTAGATGAAGATTCGGCCAGGGCAATTACATAATAAGCCTGAAGGGCTTCGGGCAATAAAGCTAATTCTAGATCTACAAATTGAAAACCCAGCTCAGTATAAAGCTCGCGGGCCTGTTCAAAAACTTCCCGCAGGTCGGGAACCAGGTGATCAAAAGCTGCCGCAGGGTAGCCAATTATCAATTCCCGGGTTTCAGGAACTATATCCTGCCCTACCGGCTTTTCCTTGCAAATGGCAGTGGAAGCATCACGGCTATCAAACCCTGATAGTACTTCCATGGCACTGATAATATTTTCGCCTGATATAGCAGTAATCCCGATCTGCCCAAAGGAACTGCTAGAGGCGTTGAGTCCATAGCGGGAGATCCGCCCTGTTGTCGGGCGCAAACCGATTACTCCACAATGCGAAGCGCCCTGGCGCAGGGCGCCGCCGCTGTCACTTTCTAAAGCCAGCATACAAAGCCCCGTGGCCACGGCCGCAGCTCCGGCACTGCCGGCGGTACGTTCTGTATCCCAGGGATTTGCCGTCGGTCCAATTGGAGAAGTAACTGTGCTTGAACCAAGGCTCATATCATCCAGGTTGGTTTTGCCAATAACAATGGCACCGGCATCCATTAATCGCTCCACCGCAGTAGCAGTGTAGGGGGAGAAAAACTCTTTAAAAGCCGGGGAACCAAAGCTTGTCGGTAACACACCATAGCAAATATCGTCTTTTACTGCTACAGGCAGTCCGGCCAGGGGCAGACGTTCTCCCTTTTCAATTTTCCGGTCTACCGCTTTCGCCTGCTCCAGGGCATCAATACCGGCAAGGTGGGTAAATATATTGAGCCCTTCATTAAGGACAGAACAATTCTTTAAAGTTTCCTCAATTAATTGATGAGCAGAAATATCGCCACAGCTAACTGCTTCTGCCGCCTGCCGAATAGATATTTTTCTTAACTCCACTTGAATCCCCCTTGCACAATATAATCATTAAATTATTCGATAATCGGTGGAACCAGGTAAAAACCGCCGGCAAAATCGGGGGCAGCTTCCTGAAGTTCAGCCAGGTCACCCTGCCTGGCATGATCTTCCCGGACTACATTTAATGCATCGTGACTGGTCAGGACCTGTTCAGTTCCCGCGGTATCAACCGTCAGCATTGGTTCCAGCCATTTAAGTAATACGCTGAGTTCCCTGTCCAATTCTTCCTGCTCAGAAAGAGCCACCTTAATTTTCATTACCCTGATCGCTTTATCTAATCCCTGCTGAGCATCTGACATGCTTATCACCCGCTTCTTGCTTCTTTTTTGTTTTTAAAAACCCTGGGCATTAATTCGAGAAAAGAGGGCAGAAACCTGCCCTCACAGATGAAAAATGCAAATATTTGTATCTGGTCCCCATATTACTTAGAGGAGAGTTAGACTGTAGGCGGAACTTCCTGTACAAAGACAAAGACCAAAAAAGCCACCAGGTAACAATAGAGGGCAAAATACAGAAGCCGTCCCCGCTTTAAAAAATCGATCAGCCAAACTATGCCAACCAAAGAGAAAAGGAAACTGGCTATAAAAGATAACACCAGGGGACCAGTGCCAATAGCGCCCCATATTGCCAGAGAAACATCATTTACAGCCAGCACAGCAGAACCCAAAATAACCGGGATAACCAGCAAAAAAGAATAGCGCACAGCTGTATCGCGTTCCAGGCCGGCCCATAAAGCCGCGATTAAAGTTGCGCCCGACCTTGAAATGCCGGGTAGAACGGCCAGGGTCTGACCGAAGCCGACAATAATTGAATCGAGAAATGTCATCTTTTCCTCATTACGACTGCCGTACTCTTTGAAGCGTTCAATAAGAATCAGCGCTGTGCCGGTTACAACCAGGGCGGCAGCTATAAAAGGCGGTGTTTTCATCATATCTACGACCAGGTTGTTTAAGATCAGGCCGAGGCTGCCGGTTATTACCGTGGCTATAACAATATAGAGAGCGAAGTAAAAATGAACTTTGTTTTCAACTGATTTGTCGCTAAAATAAAGAAAGAAGCCTTTAATCACCGCCCATAACTCTTGGCGGAAAAAAAACATCACCGCAAAGACTGAGGCAAGATGCAGGTATATTTCAAAAGCAAGACCTGGAAAATTATAGCCGAACAAAAGCTCTGTGATAATGATATGAGCAGTACTTGATATGGGTAGAAACTCTGTAATTCCCTGGACTATACCGAAAATTAGTGCTTCAAATAGAGACATAAAGACTAAGACCTGCTTTCATAAAATTTCATTTTAGTATATCAGCATGTTTGTCAGGCGTCAAAAACCTCTTTCAAGCACTGCTCATGCACCTCCAGCGACTCGGAGTCAAAAAGGACAAAACGGATTAACCTGGCATTATTAAGTTCGGGCAGAATATCTTTTATGGTCTGAAAGGCAATCCTGGCCGCATCTTCCATCGGGTAACCAAAAGCGCCTGTTGAAATAGAAGGAAAAGCAACAGAGTCGATCTTGCTGTCTTCTGCAATTCGCAGGGCATTGCGGTAGCAATCGGCAAGCAGTTTTTCTTCAGGCTTATCTACACCAAAAACAGGCCCGAGACAATGGATCACGTATTTGTTTGGCAAATTATGCGCCCCCGTGATCACCGCCTGGCCGGGTTTAATCGGGGCCAGCGGTCGGCATTCTTCCTCAAGACCAGGACCTGCAGCACGATGCAGGGCGCCGGCTACCCCTCCACCTNTNCTGAGCTGAGCATTTGCGGCATTAACTACCGCAGCTATATCCTGCTGNGCAGCTATATCACCTTTTATTGTCTCAATTTCAATACCCGACAACACTTTCTTCATTTGTGGGAACCTCCTTAAGCAACCTGTATTTAAAACCTTTATTGCCGCTCCAACTGATAGTGTAATTAATCTCAATAATTTCATTATGTCAAAAAGACCCGGGAGAATCAAATTCCCGGGTCTTAGAAAAATTAATTATTTATATCCAGGCTGGACCTGCCATCAGGCAGAAATAAATCTAACTGATCAAAGTCAGCATAGTTTTATTCTCTTTCCCGCTTAATCACCAATTTTCCATGTTTCCCAAACCCTGCCTACAAGATCGGGGCCGGGCTTGAGTGTCTTTTTGCCAGGCTGCCATCCGGCCGGTGTCGGTTCCCCGGTCTTACGGACATGCTGAAAAGCCTGAACCTGGCGGACCAATTCAGCGAAATTTCGGCCTACCGGAGGGGTCAGCACTTCCATGGCCTGGATAACACCATCCGGATCAATTAAAAAACGGCCCCTGATATTAACTCCGCCCTCTTCGTCATAGACACCATAGAGGCTGCCGATCTTACCTCCTGTATCGGCCATCATAGGAAATGGAACCCCGCCATCAACCATTTTTGACAGCTCGACCTCCTGCCAGATCTTATGAGTAAACTGACTGTCCACACTGCATGAAAGCACCTCTACACCCAGATCCTGCAGCTCTTTATACCTGGCGGCAACTGACGCCAATTCTGTCGGTCAGACAAAGGTAAAATCTCCGGGGTAGAAGCAAATAACAACCCATTTATCCTTGTAATCTGATAACTTAATTTTTTTGAAACCACCATCAACGAAAGTATTAGCTTCAAAATCCGGCGCTTTCTGGCCTACTTTAACACACATAATTATACCTCCTTGTTAGTTTTGTTAATATATTCTATATACTAATAAACATTCCTGCTTTTATAGTACATAATAATTTATCATATACACTGTTTCCCGGATGTAATTTCGAATGATTATAAAAAACCCCGTTTCTCAAACGAGAGATAACAGGGTAAATATGCATTTTAAATTTTCAAGATCCAGTTTAACAACCCGAACAGCTTTAGTTATTAAGCTGTAAGCCTGCTAAAGATTTTCTTCTTGCTTTTCCCTTTGCTCTTTAACCAGCGTGTCCAGGGTTACAGACTTCAGTTCTTTGACGATTACTTCGTGCAGCCTGATCCATATGTTACGGGTAACACATTGCTTAACCCTGCTACAAACCTCGGGGTTATCCACACAGTCCGTAGGGGCCAGGGAGCCTTCCACACAGCTTACAATATCATATAAAGTGATTTGCTCAGGAGGTCTGATTAAACTATAACCGCCCCGGCTGCCCTTATGGGTGTTTACAAAACCGCTCACCCTTAAAGGATTCATTAGCTGCTCCAGGTACTTGATCGATATGTCCTGATTTTCGGCTATATCTTTTAGCTTTACCGGCTCTCCGTTGTAATTTGAGGCAAGATCAATCATGGCCCGGGCGGCATAGCGAGCTTTTGTTGATAAACGCATAATCAAACCTCCCTAAGTAAAATTTCCATAATGCTTCTGCAGCTGATACTAATACTGAATCTTTTACAGCTTAACCAGTTAACCATTGAGTGCCAAATCGACACCCGGTTCATTAAAGAGAAGCCTTTTTCAAGCGCAGTGAGTTTAATACAACATTTAACGAACTTAAGGCCATCGCCCCGGCGCCGATAATTGGATGAAGCAATCCCATGAAAGCTACGGGTATCGCGACAGCATTATAGAACCAGGCCCAAAAGTAGTTCTGACGAATCTTATTAAAAGTAGCCCGCGATAGCTTAATCGCTGAAACAACCGAACCGAGATCTCCCCGCACCAGGGTAATATCAGCTGCTTCTATTGCCACATCAGTCCCTGTTCCAATAGCAATGCCGACATTTGCCTGTTTAAGGGCGGGAGCATCGTTAATGCCGTCTCCAACCATGGCCGCCATTTCAAACTCATCCTGCAGCTTTTTAACTTCATCTACTTTACCTTCAGGAAGAACTTCAGCCAGCACCTTGCTAATACCGATCTGCCGGGCAATTGCCAATGCAGTACTCCAGTTGTCGCCTGTAATCATAGCCGTTTTCAAACCCATCTTTTCCAATTCAGCGACAGCCTGGATAGCTTCGTCTTTAATCGTATCGGCAACAGCAATAACACCGGCCAGCCTGCCTTCTACAGCAGTAAGAACCGCTGTTTTCCCCTCTTTTTCGAACTGCTCCATTAGATCGGCCGCTTCACCAATCTTGATATTATTAGATTTCATTAAACGCCTGCTACCAACCAAAACTGGTTTTTCGGCAATATTTCCCTCAACTCCCTGACCGGTTATAGATTTAAATTTTGATACCTCATTCAAAACTATACCTTCATCTTTAGCCTTTTCGACCATGGCTGCTCCAAGGGGGTGCTCAGAAACCGCCTCGATTCCGGCAGCAAAAGAAAGCAGCTCATGTTCGGTAAATCCATTCAGGGAGGTGATATCCGTAACCTGGGGTTTGCCCCTGGTCAGTGTTCCTGTCTTATCAAAGGCAATAACTTTCACATCTTTCATGGTTTGAATCGCTTCTCCACTCCGGATCAATATGCCCCTTTCAGCCCCCAGACCACTTCCGACCATTAAGGCAGTAGGGGTTGCCAGGCCCAGGGCGCAGGGACAGGAGATAACCAGCACTGCAGTTGCGGCCATAAAAGCAAGGGTTAGGTTGGGCGCTGCCAGGTTCGCCCAGGGTGGATTAACAAAACTGACAATGGAACTGTGAAAATCAGGAAATGCCAGCCATGAAATGAAAGAAGCCATCGCTATTAATAAAACTGCAGGCACAAAGTAGCCGGTTATCTTGTCTGCAAATTCCTGGATCGGCACCTTTGAGCCCTGGGCTTCCTCAACCAGTTTGATAACCTGGGCCAGGAAAGTATCTTTGCCAACCTTACTTGCTTTAACCTGCAGCACGCCCTGCCGGTTAATGGTTGCCCCGATTACTTCATCGCCTTCCTGCTTCTCTACGGGGATTGATTCGCCTGTCGCCATTGATTCATCTATACTGCTTTGACCGCTGACTACTATGCCGTCGGTAGGAATCTTTTCCCCGGGACGGACCAGCATGATTTGCCCTGTCTGCAATTCATCAACCGGTATTTCCCGTTCAGAACCGTTTTCAATAATGCGGGCAGTTTTTGCCTCCATGGCTAAAAGCTTCTTTATAGCTTGCGACGCCCTTCCTTTTGCTTTCACTTCCAGGAAACGTCCGACAAGATGAAGGGCCATAATGCTGGCAGCCATCTCCACAAATGTCGTCAATGGAAACCAAAACTGGAGAAAACTAAGCAGGTAAGGCAGAGCGGAACCGAGGGTCACCAGGGTATCCATGTTGGCGCTGCCCCGTTTCAAGGCGCGCAGGGTGCCCATATGGGTATCTTTTCCCGCAATAAATATTGCCGGAAAAGCCAAAATAACGCTAATCACAAAGTACCCGGGAATAGCGACAACAAACATGTGAATCATCATCAGAATCATGATCAAGGAAGCTAAAGCCGCTGCCAACCACATTTTTCCGGCAGCACGGCGAATAATACCTTCATCGCGATCAGAAGTCGCAGTTTCTTCATCATGCGCCCCTGCCCTTTTTTCTTCCTCTATAACTGTATACCCGGCAGCGGATACCAGCTCAATTATGGCTGTCCTGCTTATCAAAGTTTTATCATATTTCACGGATGCTTTTTCTGCGGCAAAGTTTACAGCTGCTTCTAGAACTCCGGGTTCATTCTGCAGCGTTCCCTCCAGTCCGCGGGCGCATGAGGCACAACTCATGCCATCGATTTTAAAAATTGCTTCTAGTACTGCTTTACTTTCTTTTTCAACCATTCCGCTATATCCGGCATCTTTAACCCGCTGCAGAATATCCTGCACCGTAAGCTGATCCGGGTCATATTCTACCAATGCTGTTGCTGTCGCAAAGTTTACAGCAGCTTTTTCGATCCCTTTAGTTTCCTGCAGGCCTTTTTCCAGGCCAAGCGCACAGGAAGCACAACTCATGTCATCAATATGCATCTTAATTTTTTCCATATAAAACAACCTCACTCTTTAAAACAGCCTCACGCTTAAATATAAAAGCAGCTAAGATTTAATCTTCGTTAAACAGGGCTGTCGATATATAACGTTCAGCCAGGTCAGGGAAGACGGTTAGAACCATTTTGCCTTCATTTTCCGGGCGCTCAGCTACCTGCAGGGCTGCCGCACAGGCTGCACCGGAGGAAATACCGACCAGCAAGCCTTCTTCCCTGATTAACCGGCGGGCGGTTTCCAGGGCCAGTGCGCTGGGTATTTTGACTATTTCATCTACCAGATCCAGCTGCAGCACATCAGGGATAAAGCCGGCCCCTATGCCTTGAATCTTGTGAGGGCCGGAATTGCCCCCTGAAAGCACCGGAGATTCTTCAGGCTCGACAGCAACAACCTGAAGCTCAGGTTTTTGTTTTTTTAGGACCTGGCTCACACCTGTGATAGTCCCACCGGTGCCGATACCGCATACCAGGATGTCAACTTTTCCTTCAGTATCCTGCCAGATCTCTTCAGCTGTTGTCCTGCGGTGAACTTCAGGATTTGCTTCATTTCTAAACTGCTGTGGGATAAAAGCCTTATTATTATGGCGGGCAATCTCTTCTGCTTTTTGTACAGCGCCGGTCATTCCCTTATCGCCAGGGGTTAGAACCAGCTCCGCTCCCAGGGCTTTAAGCATGCTTCTTCTTTCGGAACTCATTGTATCAGGCATTACTAATATACATTTATAACCCTTTGCGGCACATACGAGTGCCAATCCAATGCCCGTATTACCGCTGGTAGGTTCTAATATCACCGTTTCTGAACCCAGCAATCCCTCCCGTTCAGCTGCCTCTATCATACTTAGCGCTATACGATCTTTTACGCTGCCACCCGGATTATATGCTTCCAGCTTGGCAACGACCTTAGCTACGCAGCCTTCTGTAACCTTGTTCAGGTAAACAAGGGGGGTTTTGCCGATTAAATCAGTTACACTATTTGCAATTCTCATAATCTGCCCCCATATACTGCCTATATTTCTCTACTATTCTAATAGGCTTTATGTTATTGTTAGTGTAACCAATTTTCTGCAGGCTGTCAATACTTTGCATTAAGCCTATCAACAGCATCACTTATTGCTTTTTCTTATCAGGAAAGATCAAGAAGAATCTGAGGTAAAGATCGCAAGTTTCTCAAACCTGCCCGGGCAAAAACAAAGCAGGGTTTAAAACATGGTATATTTAAAAAATAAGCGGAACAGACGGCAATTGCGATCAGCCCTTTTTCTATTTTTCTATTCATCTGCTCCATACCAGACCACTCTTTGCGGGAAAGGAATCTGGATCCCTTCTGCTTCAATAGCGATCTTTATTTTCCACAAAAGTTCTCTCTGCACGGTGTACCATTCTGAGGTTGGAGTCCAAATCCGGGCCACTATATCGACACTGTTATCGCCCAAATCGTCAACAAAAACATATGTGGGGGGATTAACCATGGTCAGGGGATGCTCGTCAATTACTTCCTTTATTACCTGCACCGCTTTGTCAGCATCGTCTGAATAGCGGATACCGATCACATAGTCCAACCGCCGCACCTGGTTGCTGGAGTAATTTATTATGCTCGATGTAAATACAGCTTCGTTCGGAATACGCACGTAAAGCCCATCAAGGGTTCGGATAGAAGTAGATATAATGTGGATATCTTCGACAAAGCCCCTGTTTTCACCTATTTCAATTTGATCGCCTATTTTGACCGGTCTTTCTCCCATCAGAAAAAGGCCGGAGATCAAATTGCCGATAATGCTCTGACTGGCAAAACCAACAGCAAGGGCCACTATACCGCCGGCAACCATCAACCCGGAAAGCTCTACACCAATTGTAGGCATAATCCACAACACGGCCAAAATCATTATGCCGTACGAAATTACTTTAGCCATCAATTCTAGATGTTCCTGGCTCATCTTTTCTTTAAAAGTCCTGCGCAGCTGTATCGCGAGGACTTTAGATGCAACAAGAGCTATAAAAAATAAGAGTAGGGCCGCTATGAGGTTAAGCCAGGTAACATCTCCATATATGGTTATGTTGAGCCAGTCCAGCATTTAGTAACCCTCCTCCATTACCGTCCTGCCGGGCAAACTGAGAAATCTCGCGCTAAACAATTCAAGCGCCTTTTTCATCCCGGCTTGCATCGGTTTATCGATAAAAGATGTTTCCGCTGTAACTTCGCTGCCAATTTTCATCATTGCCTGGAGACCAACCAGTCTTGGGCTGTAATATATTTTCATCCCCTGTGCTCCAAATAAAACCTTTTGCACCTCTGCCCATCTGGCGCCCTGATTTTGAATTTCTATTTTTATAACTCCCTGCTCGATTGGATTAACAGGTGGAATCGACGAGTAAGCTGCACTTTCCCAGTATTTACAAACCACCCCTGACTTAATGCTGCCGTAAAGAGTATATTTTGTACGACTAAGGGTAAATATATCGAGAATTCTTTCTCCACCAGTTTTCCGTCGAAAATATACAACAGCAAGTTCAACAGGAAAAGTTACTATTATACTTTTAGTCCGA
>SL_3KL_010_SEDDRAFT_10006234_pt1 | contig 10673 bp, 10 predicted proteins | sample SodLakKL_010_SED_2_FD_10381 | JGI IMG/M metagenome (IMG submission 10381)
TATGCACCTCTATGTTGCGGGACGATTCTACGAACTCTCTCATCCGATCGACCCGGCAACAGATGCCATCGGCCGCCTCGATGTCTCGCTCCTGCAGGAGAGGGTCCTCTCGCCGCTCCTTGGGATCCATGATCCCCGTGGTGATCCACGCCTTGATTTCATGGGTGGTGCAGCACCAGTTGCCGATCTCATCGCCCGTGTCGACTCCGGGGAGTATGCAGCGGCTATCCTGATGCAGCCGATAGATGTCAATGATATCTGTTCAATCGCAGATGAGGATGGCATTATGCCACCGAAATCGACATGGTTTGAGCCCAAACTCCTCTCGGGCCTCGTTGTACATCTGCTTGACTGACCTGCCGGTGATCCAAAAGCTCATAGGATTGAAAGAGAAAAGAGAGATCAGGTATGTATCATGTTCCCTGTTCTGATCCTCGCTCTCCTCCTCCTAATATCCGGGTGTATAGCTCCCTCACAGGATGATCCTCTCCCCTCTCTGGTCTTCCTTGACCCTCCGGGGGAAGAGGTTCTCCGGATCGGCCTTGATGAGGCGGTAGCAGCAGCGGGTGATCAGGTATTTCTGATCATCGGCCGTGATGTCCACCCCGATGAGACCGCGGCATCATGGGCGTTCCTCACCCGTGATCCGGAGGGTGCATTCCTGATGGTGTATATCACCTCCGGGGAGATCGTCTTTACCGATTGGGAGGGCCGGGAGCCGGAGAGGGCGATCGATCCCGGGAACTTCCCCGTGCCCTCCGAACCGACACCTGTGATCATCTGGGAGGGGGCTGGCGATTGAAGGACAGGGCGATGGTTCCCATCGACTTTCTGGTCGGGTTTACCATCTTCATCTCAGCCTTCATTGTCGTCGTTGCAATGGTTCCCCACCCCCTCTTTGCTGTCCAGTCAGCCAAGATTGATTATGATGCCGTTGCGTACCGGACCGGGGTGATCCTGGTCGAGGATCCCGGTATGCCAATATCACCGGACTTCCCTGTCTGGGAGCAGCAGACAGATCCCGGTAATGTCATCAGGATGGGGCTTACCGTCGAGCATGGGAGCCCCCATATCCTCTCGCCGGCGAAGATTGATCGCTTCTTTGATACCGGTTTCTTCACCTATCCTGATGATTACCTGCGTTCCCTCATCTTTGGGGACTACCCGTACTCCTTTCATATCACCCTCAGTCATAGAGATGACCGGTGGTCCGTCGGGCCTACCCCTCCTGAGCAGTTCGGCGTGGTGAGGCGGGTGGTAACCGTCAAAGAGACGTCATCTCTTATCAGGGATGGATATGTTCACCATGAGTTTCATCTCCCGGAGAATCAGACCGCTGATCAGCGGCTCACCATCGAGATCCCATGTCCCACCCTTATTGACCGGTCGGTTGATCCTCTCTTCCGGATCGATCCACGGGTCGATCCGCTCCGGATTGAGATCCGGAACATCAGAGGTTACCTCAATTTCACCGGTAATGAGACCGTGGCTCTTGATGAGATCAGGATCGCGAGGCAGGGGATCACCATCCCGTTTGCTGCATATATCCTTGAGATTGACGGGAATGAGGTCGTCTCTCTCGATGATACGCTGCAAACCAGCAAGCCGGTGTCGGATGATCTGATATTTACCCTTTATCCGGTTCCAAATCCCCTCTGGCGCCAGGCAGATACAATAACAATCACCTTCATCTTCCCTCGCAATCCGGATGGTGCCGATCACCAGGTGATCACGTATGATTACGGCACTGTATTTATTCCACCTGCGGAGCCGGGTATTCTTGAGGTGGCGGTATGGTAGTGCGGGATGGTGCAACCCTCTATACCATTGAAGGGGTTGCGGCGGCACTCCTGATGATCGCAACAGCGACAATCGTCTTCCAGGCGATCAGTATCTATACGCCTGGTGATACCCATATTGATGATATGCTCCTCGAGCAGCTGGGGGCCGATGCTCTGGCGGTGATGGATATGCCCCGAGGCCAGGGTGACCGGACGCTTCTTGAAGAGGTGGTCCAGGACTGGAGGCCTGATTTATTTGATGCCACTTTCTCCCCGCTTCTCAGGGAGCGTTCCCTTGCAGCCGAGGATCCCATACAATACTCTGCGGAGATTTCATACCGCGTTGGTGATGGGGTGGCGAGTGTGACCTTCTCTGATCCCCCCGGATATATCGCAACAGGACGGGATCCGGCAGTACGGGTGACGAGGTGGGTACAGATTCATCCCCCCCCCCATCATCCGAATCTACCTGAAAATCTGAGAAGAGACAGGTCCCAGATGGTTCTCCTTGAGGTGATTCTATGGCGGGGCTGAATGAAGACGGGCAGTGGATCGTCCTGATGGGTTTTCTCATCAGCATCTCGCTTCTCTTTCTGATGCTCATCGTCAGCCAGGCGACGCTTGTCGGCCAGACGACTGCGGAAGGGGTTCTTGAGTTTCCCAAACATGAGATCCGTGATCTCCGGGGGCAGGTGATCAGTTCAGTTGGGGATGCTACATTTACTGATGATGTCTATCGGGATATGCGGCTTCTCTCACTGAAGAGAAACCATGCAATCATTTCAGTGGATTGGAGACCTGAGCCGGATATTCCTCATATGATGAGGGTGATGATACGGTATAATAACGGAGTTACAGTGTATGAAGAGACCCTGCTCGTCTGACGGTGTTGCAAACCTTATCGGCTATATCATTATTACCGGAGTACTGATGGTACTCCTTGTGATGGTGATGATCACAGCCAACCATGCCCTGATGGAGAGGCCGGCTGAACGCTTCACGTACCATTCCTTCGTCGATATCGGCAACGGAATGTCTGTCCGGGTGGTGGATGTCTATACCATCGCCCCGGTAAACGGCTCAATCGTCTCAAAAATTGATATCCCTGAGGAGGTCCTTGGCGCCGGCTATCGGATCACGGTCAGGCGGGCAGGTACTGATCAGGAGATAGAGGTGAAGAATGAGCGTTCCCAGACGGTGATCTCTCTTGCCGGGATCGGGGCGACGAGAGCGGTCATGGGATCGACGACCGGGGGCGGCTGGAACAGGATCATCTATGACTCCGGGGGTGTCTGAGATGCGGCATGATGATGCAGTATCGGAGGCGATCGGCTTTATCCTCATCTTCTCGATCGTCGTGACCGGGATAGGAATCGTCGTCCTCTATGGCCTCCCTCTCATCGTCGCCGGCCAGAGCGAGGCAGATGTGCGGAATATGGAGCAGACGATGATCGTCGTCCAGAACGATTTCAAGAGCCTCAGCTATAAGATGGTCCCCTACAAGGAGACGGCACTCCAGGTGCAGGGGGGGGTGCTGACGGTGACGAATGAGTCGGGATCCTTCGATGTCGGAATCGGGGGTACCGGGGATCTTCTGACCAGCACCCCCGGCCAGCTCCGGTATGTTGCAGATCACGACAGGACACATATCGTCATCGAGAATGGGGCGGTCCTGACCCGTCCCGGATTTGCAACAGGGTCTGCGATGATTGCTGAGCCGCGATGGTACTATGATGATCCAGGTAAAACCCTGGTTCTCTCGTTTATTGAGATTGAGACGGAGAGGACCCGATCCATTGCGGGTGTCGGCCGGATCGAGATGAAAGGCGTCTCCGTAACGACGGATGAATATCAGCTTGGTGCAGGGGAGTATGTCTATCTCCGCTATAACGAGGATCCCGGAGATGACTATTCAGTTGCCTGGAGGAATTATATGACCGATCGTCTCTCCTTTGTTCGAACTGGTGATGAATATCACAGGAATGATGTCAACCGCCTCGTCATCAGAACGGTGGTTATCCGGGTATCCGGATTCTGAATTATTTTTAAAAAGAGAGAATATCAGAGGTAGTTGTGGGATCTGAGCCAGTCCACCTGTGGCTTGGTATAGCGATAGAGAATATCGGCCTTCTCATCCTGGAAGCTCCAGGGAATGACGATTAAAATATCTCCCTCACGGATCCAGACCCGCTTCTTGATCTTCCCTTTGATCCGCCCCATACGGGTGATTCCGTCCCCGCAGCGAATCCGGATATGGTTCGATCCAAGCATCAGATCTGCAACGGCGAATTGTTCTCTCATACGTTTATTTGGAAGACGGACACGCACGACCTCTTCCGGTTCTCCGGGTTTTCTGTAATTTCCAGTCAGATGATCTACCTCTTTCTCCCCCACGGTATCGTTGCTGAATGTATCCATTCATAGCGCAGGTATCTGGTATAGGTATTTAAATTATAGTTACTTAAATGATTCCCCTTCGGGATCAGTATCATCGTTCTTAATGATCCATGGATGATCGATTGGATCCGGTTCTGTTCCGAATCCCGGAGAAGAAATCTAATAGAAAACTATTAGATGATTGTCCGTCAAAGTCTGAATTGAACCAATGGACAAATCTGATAAAAAGAAATTAAGTGAGCGGGATATCTGTACGAAATTCATCACTCCTGCCCTCATTCATTCGGGATGGGATATTCAGTCACAGATTCGTGAAGAGGTGAATATCACGGATGGCCGTGTCCTCGTCAGTGGCGAGACGGTGAGCCGGGCAAGACCGAAGAGGGCGGATTATATCCTCTCTTATAAACAGAATATTCCGATCGCCGTCATCGAAGCGAAGGATAATACACATATTGTAGGCTCCGGCATGCAACAGGCGCTTGCGTATGCAGAGATGATGGATATCCCGTTCGTCTTCAGCTCCAATGGGGACGGCTTTTTGTTGCATGACCGCTCCGGCACATATGAGCCTATGGAGCATGAGCTCTCACTCTCCGAATTTCCTTCTCCTTCTGATCTCTGGAGCCGGTACCGGAGATGGAAAGGTCTTGATGATACGAAGGAGCGTATCATAACAGAGAGCTATTATTCCACAGACTTGAGGAAGACTCCCCGATACTACCAGCTGAATGCGATCAACCGGACTGTTGAAGCGATTGCGAATGGCAGGGATCGGATCCTGCTCGTTATGGCGACTGGAACCGGCAAGACATATACTGCGTTTCAGATAATCTGGAGGCTCTGGAAGTCCGGGACAAAGAAACGTATTCTCTTCCTTGCGGATCGGAATATCCTTGTTGACCAGACGAAAACGAACGATTTCAAACCTTTTGGATCGGCGATGACGAAGATCACCAACCGTCAGGTGGACAAGAGTTATGAGATTTATCTCTCCCTTTATCAGGCAGTTTCCGGAAACGATGAGGAGAAGAATATCTATAAGCAGTTCTCACCCGACTTCTTTGACCTGATAGTCGTTGATGAATGCCACCGGGGGAGTGCGGCCGAGGATGCCATGTGGCGGGAAATTCTCGACTATTTTACCAATGCAACTCAGATAGGGCTGACAGCGACCCCGAAGGAGACGAAGTACGCCTCAAACATCCATTACTTCGGGGAACCGGTGTACGTCTATTCGCTGAAGCAGGGGATCGAGGATGGTTTTCTCGCACCCTATCGGGTCTATCGGATCGATCTTGATAAGGATCTCCAGGGGTGGCGGCCGAACAGGGGGCAGGTTGACAAGTATGGTACCCTCATCGAGGATAGGATCTATAACCAGAAGGACTTTGACAGGAGCCTTGTTCTGGAGAGGCGGACGGAACTGGTTGCCAGGAAGGTATCGGAGTTCCTGAAAAATACCGGCAGGTACGACAAGACGATCGTCTTCTGTGAGAATATCGATCATGCGGAACGGATGCGGCAGTATCTTGTGAATGAGAATGCGGATCTGGTGCAGGAGAACAGCAGGTATATCGTCAGGATCACCGGGGACAGCCCGGAGGGGAAGGCCGAACTCGATAACTTCATCCTCCCGGATTCACGATATCCGGTGATAGCGACCACCTCACGACTGATGGGTACCGGGGTGGATGCCCAGACCTGCAAGCTGATTGTAATCGACAAGCGGATCGAATCGATGTCCGAGTTCAAGCAGATCATCGGGCGCGGAACACGGATCAACGAGGATTATAACAAGTACTTCTTCACGATCATGGACTTCCGGAAGGTGAGCGAGCTCTTCGCTGATCCTGACTTTGATGGTGAACCGCTGGAGAACACCGAGTTTGACCCTGTTGCCTCACCGCCTTCGATAAAGCCCGTGGTCCCGGCCTCCTCAGGAGGGAATCGGTATGTGGTGAACGATGTTGCGGTTGAGGTGATTGCCGAGCGTGTCCAGTACTATGGTGCTGATGGGGCATTAATCACTGAATCGCTTGAGGATTATACAAAGAAGCACGTCACACGGCAATATGCGACCCTGAACTCCTTCCTCACATCATGGACGAAGGCCGAACAGAAGACGGCGATCCTGGAGGAGCTGAAGGAGCAGGGGGTATTGTTTGATGCCCTCCAGGAACAGGTCGGAAAGGATTACGATCCCTTCGATCTGATCTGCCATGTCGTCTTTGGACAACCGCCCCTCTCCCGGAAAGAGCGGGTTGAAAAGGTACGGAAGGCCGATTATTTCACGAAGTACGGAGGCCCTGCCCGAAAGGTACTGGATGCCCTCCTCTCGAAGTATTCTGATGGCGGAATTGCTGATATTGAGAGCATGGAGGTGCTCCGGGTGGATCCGTTCACCGCGATTGGAACTCCGATGGAGATTGTGAACACTATTTTTGGAGGGAGTGCCAACTATATATCAGCAATACGGCAACTTGAGCAGTGTCTCTACACGGCTGAGTGCTAAACAGAGAGGATGAAAGGGCAGATTAGTATGGCAGTCGGAACGACGATCAAAACGATTCAGGATATCATGAGGAAGGATGCGGGTGTCGATGGCGATGCCCAGCGAATCAGCCAGTTGAGCTGGATGCTCTTCCTGAAGATCTTCGATGATAAAGAGAGGGAGTACGAGCTCTTCCAGAAAGGGTATACGTCACCGATGCCGGACCGGCTCCGGTGGCGGAACTGGGCTGCCGATCCGGAGGGGATTACGGGCGAATCACTCATGAAGTTCATCGATGATGATCTCTTTCCAACGCTCCGCGACCTCTCTCCCGATGCCGGATCGAATGGCTCAGCAATCCTTCTCCGCCGGGTCTTTGAGGATTCATACAACTACATGAAGAACGGGACACTGATCCGGCAGGTTGCAAACAAGATCAATGAGATAGACTTCAACAAGACCGAGGATCGCCATCTCTTCGGCGAGATCTATGAGAAGATCCTAAAAGATCTTCAGAGTGCCGGAAATGCGGGTGAGTACTACACGCCACGTGCTGTTACCCAGTTCATGGTGGATCAGGTGGATCCGAAACTCGGCGAGCTGGTTCTCGATCCCGCCTGCGGTACCGGGGGATTCCTCGCCTGTGCGATTGAGCATCTCCGGAAGTCCGTGAAGACGGTCGAAGATGAGGTCCTCCTCCAGAAATCGATCCACGGTGTCGAGAAGAAACCGATGCCGCATCTCCTCTGTGTGACAAACATGATGCTCCATGGCATCGATGTCCCTATTCAAATCAAGCATGACAACACCCTCGCCCGCCCGCTGAAGGATTATACGGTTCGGGATCGGGTGGATGTGATCGTCACGAACCCGCCGTTTGGGGGTGTGGAGGAGGATGGGATTGAGACGAACTTCCCGGCTTCATACCAGACACGGGAGACGGCTGAATTATTCCTTCTCTTAATAATGCACATACTCAAAGATGGCGCCAGGGCGGCGATTGTCTTGCCAGATGGGAGTCCATTATCAGCAGATGGTGTCTACCAAAGAATACGAGAAAAACTCCTCACTGAATGCAATCTCCATACGATTGTCCGGCTCCCTAAAGGAGTCTTCTCTCCTTATACCGGAATAAAGACGAACCTGCTCTTCTTTGAGAAGGGAAAGCCCACGAAAGAGATCTGGTACTACGAGCATACCTATCCTGAGGGCTACAAGTCATACTCAAAGACAAAACCGATCCGGATCGAGGAGTTCGATGCTGAGAAGGCATGGTGGACGAACCGGATTGAGAGTGAGCATGCATGGCGGGTTCCAGTTGAGCAGGTGATTGAGAACGGGTTCAACCTGGATATCAAGAACCCGAATGTTGCACCTGAAGAGAACGGTGATCCTGTGGAGATACTCCGTGAGTACGAGCGGATACAGGCAGAGGCGGCAGCCACCCGCGAGGCGCTGAAGCGGGAGCTGATGGCATCGCTTTCCGGAGGGAAGTAATTCTGGTGGGGATTTTTGATGAGTGAGGAGGGGTTTGTTGTTGGATCTATGCCGGACCGGAGTTGGATTTATTTTCGGCCGGTAATTGCTTCTGATGACTGAATCATCTCCAGTGCAAGTGATTTCCATTTTTTAGTTGGATGTTAGTTGGATGTTAGTTGGATATTAGTTGGAGATACGTTGGATAATCTGAAGGTCTGAACGATGGAAGAAAGAACATATACTCCCGAATCTGAGAAAGAGGCAAAACGGCTCCACGCCCGTATCCGGAATGGTTGTATCGGGGGTCTATTGGGGATCGGTTGGGGAAATATACCTCCCATATCTGGCTCCTTTTTTGAATTCATCAGAATAAAGCCGAAAATCGCACACTTCGATGTGGATAGAATTGGGGAATTGCTACGATGACAGAAATACACACACCAGAAACCGATCTGCTCTTCCAACACTTCGCCACCCTCGCCACCGGACCGGATGGGATCACCCGGTTGAGGGAATTGATCTTGCAGCTTGCAGTGCAGGGGAAGCTCGGGACGCAGGATGAGAGCGATGAGCCTGCGAGTCTGCTCCTGGAGAGGATCAGGAAGGAGAAGGAGCGATTGGTGAAGGAAGGGAAGATCAAAGCATCAAAATCTCTACCGTTGGTAAAAGAGGGTGAGGTGTTATATTCGATCCCGAAAGGTTGGAAAATCGTTCAATTAGGGGATGTTGTGAATTACAATGGTAGAATAAAAACCAATCCTGAAGATATTCCTAAAGATGCATGGTTGCTTGAACTTGAAGATATAGAGAAAGATACATCCAGAATTGTACAAAGGCTATCCGTCGGTGAACGTGATCCTCAAAGCACGAAATCATCTTTTAAAACTGGAGATGTTCTTTATGGAAAGTTACGTCCTTATCTTAACAAGGTAGTTGTTGCAGAAGAAGACGGTTACTGCACAACAGAAATCGCTCCAATATCTATATACTGTGACATTCTCTCTGAATACTTGGCTTATATTTTAAAAAGTCCTTGCTTTATCGAGTATGTTAATTCAAAATCCTATGGTATGAAAATGCCCCGCTTGGGGACAAAAGACGCAATCCAAGCAAAAATCCCCCTCCCCCCTCTCGCCGAACAGCAACGCATCGTCGAAAAACTTGACCGGCTCATGGCGCTCTGCGATGAGCTTGAACGACAGCAGCAGCAGGAGCGTTCAACCTGCCTTCGACTCGGCACCGCGAGCTTTGCGGGCTTGCAGAATGCGGAGAGCCCGGAGGAGTTCGAGCGGCAGTGGGCGCAGATCTGCGACACATTTGAACTGATGCTGGATTGTCCGGAGAATGTGGCGGTGCTCAGGCAGACGATCCTGCACCTGGCGGTGCAGGGGAAGCTCGGAACGCAGGATGAGGGAGATGAGCCTGCATCTTTAGTAATAAAAAAGATCATTTCAGAACGACAGAGCTGGATTAACAAAGAAAATGTTAAGATAAAAAGCATCTCAAAAATAACAAAAATCCAAAGGAAAGTAATGGATATAGATCTTCTTACATTTCAAATACCAAAAAGTTGGGAAATTTGTTATTTCGAGGATATAGCTGCCAATAAAAAAAATGCAATAAAAGCAGGTCCTTTTGGGTCATCATTAACAAAAAGTTGCTATATTGACAATGGATTTAAAATTTATGGGCAAGAACAAGTTATAAATAATGATCCATTCATTGGTAATTATTACATAAGTGAGGAGAAATATCAAGAATTAAAATCTTGTGCGGTTGCACCAGGGGATATTCTCATTAGCTTAGTAGGAACTATTGGAAAAATATTGATATTACCTGAAGATTGTCAACCCGGAATCATCAATCCCCGATTGATTAAATTATCTCTTAACCCTTTAATATATCTCCCATATATTGATTTGTATCTTAAAACCCCGCTTGTAAAGGGGATTCTCGCAGAAGAATCGCATGGGGGAACTATGGATATTCTGAATTTAAAGATATTAAAAAATTTGCCAATAATTTTCCCTCCTCTCGCCGAACAGCACCGAATCGTCGAAAAAGTGGATCGGCTTATGGCACTTTGCGATCAGCTTGAAGCGCAGCTGAAGGAGCGGTCTGGGGTGCAGGAACGCTTTGCGAAAGCTGTTGTGGAGGGTATTGCTCCATAATCGCTTAATTTTGAGGGTTTAAGCAAGAGGCCGATCTCTAATAGGCTTCGATTGTCTCCTCAATCGTCAGTTGTTTCCAAAATGGAAATAACTGCCTCACATTCCAATGATTCTAATCTCTCCTTAAGATATTGTAAAGAAATTTATCTCGTAAAATATGCGCTAAAAATTAAAAAAGGGGCGAAATATTTGTGCTTGGATGTCGGTATCCTGCTCTCCTTCAGATAGTATTGGATAATTTTTTGCCAGTGGGTGGTGGATATGCGTAAAACCCTTGCGTTACTATTCCCCTCCTTCCGGACGAACTGTTTCCAAATTGGAAATAGTTGCCACCTCTACCTCCCCCCCCCC